>SXGS01560004.1_pt1 | contig 60526 bp, 42 predicted proteins | sample 3174681 | NCBI WGS metagenome assembly SXGS01 (sample SAMN11356861, study PRJNA531348) | freshwater metagenome | isolation source: freshwater sample F1-80 | place: China: Fuxian Lake, Yuxi | collected 2017-12-25
CACCGATGGGGTAGCATCGAAGCCCTGATGGAATCGGTGCGGCTCTTTCTCAAAGCCGCCGAGCCCTTTCCGGGCAATGGTCACGCGCTGACCCCTCTTGGGTGGTGAGACTGTTGCCGCATTCGGAACACTTATCTAGAGCGCTGATTGGTTTGAGGGACCGAGGTCGTCGAGGCCGACAGCGAAGACGCCGTCGGCACGATCGAGGCCAAGGAGGAGAGCGCAGGCGGGCCTTTGGCCCGTCGAGCATCGACGACGACGGCATCGGCTCTGTCGGACCGATGACCGACGGGAGTCAAACCAATCAGCGCTTTAGGCGTTGAGCTGCTTGACGGGATCGAAGTAGCCCCGGTTGGCCAGCTGATCGGTCAAGACCGGGATCTCGAACATCTCGCCCTGGTAGGCCTTCCAGGCGAAGAAGAGGTTGCCGAGCATCACGACCGCGCCGAAGATGCCGCAAGTGACGCAGCTCAAGATCAGCGCCGTGACGAACCAGCCCATGCACTGAATCGCGTGGAAGTGCACGTACTTGCTGTTGAGCTTGTCCTTCATGGCGAAGAGCGTGACCGGCGCCATGATCGGGAACAGATACATGATCAGCCCCCAGGTCTTGTCTTCGCTGGAGATGTTCGCGGGCGTGTATTGGGAAAGATCGGCCATGTCTCTCATCCTTCTTGGTGAATGCCCCGTCCACAGACCGAGGCGATGTCTCCCCATGCTCAGGCCGGACCTTACACCGCGACCCCGGTCAAGGGCAAGAAGACACGACGCCCTCAGCGACGATGGCGTCTCCACAAATAATAGCCCGCGCCGCCGAGCGCCGCCGCGCCGAGGCCCAACCCCGCCGTGATCCAGCGATCCTGGCGCGCAGCCCGCGCCACCGCCTCATCGTAGGGCATCGTCGAGAAGGTCACCATGTTGTACAGCGGCACGAAGGTGCCCTCCGGCAGCCGCTCGTACAAGAAGAGGTCGAGCTTCTTGCGCGCCTTGTACAAGGGCGAGCGCACCTCCGATCGCATCTGGGTGTAATTGGCCAGCGACAGATCGGCCAGCGCGTCGAGCGCCGGCTTGCGCGCCGCCGAAAAAGCCGACAGCACCCTCGGCCAGTCCGCGCCGTGCCGCGCGATCAGCTCGTCCATGATCGCGCAGTCCTCGAACGAGGCGTTCATCCCCTGACCAAAGAAGGGCACCACCGCGTGGGCCGCGTCCCCGATCAACCCCACCCTCCCTCCAACCTGATACGGATCGCATCGGATCGTGACCAGATCCCCGGTCGGGTTGCCGAAGTAATCCTCCAGCAAGGTCGGCATCAACGCCTGCGCGTCCGGGAACCAGTGCAAAAAGAACTGCAGCACGTCCTCAGGGCTCGACAGCGCCTCGAAGGACATCTCACCGCGCTTGGACAAGAAGAGCGTGCAGGTGAAGCTCCTGTCCAGGTTCGGCAGCGCAATGAGCATGAAGTCGCGCCGCGGCCAGATGTGCAGCGCGTTCGGGGACAGCGCGAAGCCCCCGCTCGACGTCGCCGGGATCGTCAACTCCTTGTAGGCGTGCCCCAGGAAGGCCTGCTCGTAGTTGAACCCCGGCGTGCGCTGGATCCGGCGGCGCACCTTCGAAAAAGCCCCGTCCGCCCCCAGCAACACCTGGCCGTCGACCTCGCGCACCTCGCCGTCGCGCAGATCCCGCACCACCGCCTGGCCCGTCGACAGGTTCACGTCCACGCACTTGTGCTCGAAGTGGAAGTTCACCCCCGCCTCGGCCTCGGCCAGATCCATCAGCACCTCGTTGAGCGCCTGCCGCGACACCGACAGGATCGCCTGCCCCTGCTTGCCGTAAGGCTGAAAGTCCAGCCCCCCATCGACCGCGTGGATCATCCGGCCCGACATCGGGATCGCCAGCGACGTGATCGCCCGCGCCATCCCCACCCGCGACAGCGCCTGAAGACCCCGCGTCGACAGCGCCAGGTTGATCGAACGCCCCCCGGCCGCCACCCCCTGCCGCATGTCCGCCCGACGCTCGAAGACCTCCACCTCGAAGCCCCGGCGCGCCAGGAACACCGACATCAACGACCCCGCCAACCCCGCGCCCACGACCACGCAGGGCTTGCCCGACCTCGCACCCTCAACCCGCCGACGTTCAGTCATCCGACGCTGACTCCTTCAACAGTTGCACAAACCGCCATATCTCTTCGAAGGTGTTGTAGAGCGGCACCGGCGCCACCCTGATCACGTCCGGCGACCTGAAGTCGCACACCACCCCACCCTTCACCAGAGACTCGAAGATCGCCCGACCGCCGCCCGACACCGCCCGGATCGACACCTGACAGCCGCGGCGCGACGCCTCGCGCGGCGTGATGATCTCCACCCGGCCACCCAGGCCGTCGAGCAACCCCACCAGGTAACCCGTCATCCGCTCCGAGCGCGCCCGCAACGCCGACACCCCCGCCTCATCGAAGAGCTCCAGCGAGGCCCTCAGCGCCGCCATCGGCAAGATCGGCGCATTGCTGACCTGCCAGCCCGCCGCACCGCGCTGCGGCGCAAACTCCGACGGCATCTCAAAGCGCGTCGCAGGATCATTGCCCCACCAACCCGCCTGACGCGGCAAACCCGGCGACGACCCGTGGCGCTCATGCACGAACAAGCCCGCCACCCCGCCCGGCCCCGAGTTCAAGTACTTGTAGGTGCACCACACCGCGAAGTCCACGCCGTCCTCATGCAGCGACAGCGCGAGGTTCCCGGCCGCGTGCGCCAGATCAAAGCCCGCCTTGGCCCCCACGCCGTGCGCCGCCGCCGTAATCCGATGCAGATCAAAGGCTTGCCCCGTATAGTAGTTCACCCCCCCGAACATCACCAGCGCCAGCCGCTCGCCCTGCTCCTCTATCGCCGCCTCGATGTCCTCCTCCCTCAAGACCACCTCGCCGGGCCGCGCCTGCAACTCGACCACGACCTGCGCCGGGTCCAGCCCGTGGAGCCGCGCCTGGCTGGCCACCGCGTACCGATCCGAGGGGAAGGCCGAACCCTCGATCATGATCTTGAAGCGCTCGGCCGTCGGCCGGTAGAACGACGCCATCATCGCGTGGAGGTTGCCCGTCAGCGACCCCATCACCACGACCTCCTCCGGCCTCGCCCCCACCACGCGCGCCATCGGCCCCTGCAGCGGCTCGTGGTAGCTGTACCACGGCCACTCCCCCTCGAAGTGCCCCTCGACCCCCCGCCGTGCCCACAGATCCAGCTCCGCCAGCACCAGCTCCCGCGTCCGCCTCGGCTGCAACCCCAGAGAATTGCCGCACAAATAGATCGGCGCGACACCCTCGACCGCCTCCAGCGCCTCGAAGCGCCCCCGAAAGCGGCTCAAGGGATCGGCGGCGTCCTGCGCCCTGGCCCACTCCAGACCCTCGATCACCATCCCCGACCCTCTCCTGCCGCGCACCCACCGACACCGGCCTGCACCCTGCCTGCCCCACCGGAGCGCCCGCCCCCCCTCACGCCTCCTCCTTGACCGCATACAGGATCGGCCTCGACGGCGCCGCGTCCAACACGAAGGGCGGGATCTGAAGCTCCAGCACATACTGACCGTCGAGCACCTCGGCGCCCACGTTGATCATCTCCGTAATCGTCCACCCCGGCCTCGGCCCCGCCAAGGCCCTCGACCCCTGCGGCACGCCCCAGAAGAGGTGGTGCGCCGCCAGCGCCCCCCCGTCCTCCTCCCGATCCACCGAGGGCAGCTCCACCAGCAGATGCTCGACCCCCAGCGACCGCACCAGCGCCATCGCCTCCAGCGTGAAGTAGGCCGGGTTCGCGCCGCTGTAGCGCCTGGAGCCCTTCTCACCACCCCCCGTCCTGACCACCAGCGCGCGCCGCCAGCCCGACCCTCCGCCCCCATCGACCGCCTCAAGCGCCCTGGACAGCGCGCGCGCCGTCACGACCTGATCGCCGCCGCGCCCCGCCGCCACATAACCCTCTCCGCTCGCCCCCAGCGCCTCAGGGGCCACCGTCACCACCGTGGCCGGCACCCACCCCGGCGCCAGCGCCTCGGCCACCGACACCCGCTCGTCGAGGATGTGCCCGACGCACTCGGTGTGCGTCCCATTGCCGTGCGGCGCCATCTGGATGACCGCGCAGTTGGCGCTGCCGCCCCGCCGCGTGTCCCCGACGAAGCCCCCCGCCTCGAAGGCCGCCGCACTCGCCGCCGGCAGGAAGAAGGCCTCGGGCTGCGGGCCGCCGAAGTCCAGCGGGATCGACAGATCCAAGGGACGCTCCAGCCCCACGCCAAAGCAACGCCCCTCCACCTCGATCCTCACCCTCACGCCCCGGCCTCCGCCCCATCGACGAGCGCGGCCGACGCCCGCCTCTCTCTGAGCGAGGCCGAGTGCGCCAGGCTCGCCTCGGTCTCGAAGTCCGCCCGCTCCAACCCCAGCCACTCCAGCGCCGTCCCGCTCAAGAGCCGCTCCTTGACCTCGGCGCTGACGTCGTCCATCCCCTCGATCATCTCCCCCGGGTGCTCCTCGCCGAGCGGGAAGGGGTAGTCGGTGCCCAGCGCCAGCTGCCCCGGCCCCATCTGCTGGATCAGGAAGCGCAGCACCGCGGGGTCGTGCACCAGCGTGTCGAAGACGAGCTTGTCGAGGAAGTCGGCCGGCGAGATCGTCGTCTGGGTCTGGCACAGATCGGGCCTGACGTGGAAGCCGTGGACGATGCGCCCGAGCGTCCCCGGGAAGGCCCCGCCGCCGTGGGCGAAGGCGAAGCGCAGCTTCGGGAAGCGCTCCAGGATCCCGCCCATCAAGATCGAGCAGATCGCCAGCGAGGTCTCCGCCGGCATCCCCACCAGCCACGGCATCCAGTAGCGCGGCATCCGGTTCATCGCCATCATGTCCCAGGGGTGGATGAAGATCGCCGCGCCGAGCGCCTCGGCCGCCTCGTAGAAGGGAAAGAGCGCCTTGTGATCCAGGTTCCAGTCCTGGATGTGCGAGCCGATCTGCACCCCCTTGAGGCCCATCCCCATGCACCGCTCCAACTCCCGCGCGGCCACCTCCGGCGTCTGCATCGGCAGCGTCCCAAGCCCGACGAAGCGCTTGGGCGCCTTGTCGACCACCTCGGCGAGGTGATCGTTGAGGAGCCGGGACAGATCCAGGGTGTCCTGGGGCTTGGCCCAGTAGCTGAACATCACCGGCACGGTCGAGAGCACCTGCACGTCCACCGCGTCGCGCTCGCAGTCCTCCAGCCGACGAGGCGGATCCCACAGATCCGCCTCCACGGCCCGGAAGAAGGTGTCGTCCTTCATCATCCGGGCGCAGCCCGGCCCCGTGTGCTCCAGGCGGATGAACCCGCCGTAGCCGTAACGCTCGCGCAGGTCAGGCCAGGTCCTGGGCAGGATGTGGGTGTGGATGTCGATCTTCACAGGCGATCCTCCTCACAAGGTGTTGAGGTGCCCGCAGGCCTCGCAGGTCCGCAGCGCCTCGCTGCCGCCGTAGACCTCCATCGCCGCCTTGATCTGCGCAGGGAGGTTGACCACCTCGAACTCATCCTCATACACCACCTGCCCGCACCCCTCGCAATACCACCGCAGCCCGTCCTTCTCGCCGGCCTGCCGCTTGCGCTCGATCACCAGCCCGACCGTGTCGGCCAGCCGCTGCGGCGAGTGCGGCACCCAGGGCGGCAGCAGGAAGATCTCACCCTCCCCGATCTCGACGTCCCGGTGCTCGCCCTCCTCCACGATCTTGAGCACCATGCTGCCCTCGATCTGGTAGAAGAACTCCTCGCCCGGATCGACGTGGTAATCCTTGCGCGCGTTCGGACCACCCACCACCATGATGATGAACTCGGCGTCCTCGTACACCCGCTTCGCCCCCACGGGCGGCTTGAGCAGGTGCCGGTTGTCGTCGATCCACCGCTTGAAGTTCATCGGCCCGCGAATGCCCATCTCTCCCCCCTGTCGCCTCTCAGGGCTCCACAAAAAACGACGCCGCGCCTATCCCCTCGACCACCGCGCGGACCCTGTCGCCCGGCTTGACCGCCACGGCCGCCGTCGCGCCGCCGCTCATCACCACCTGGCCGGCCAGCAGCCGCTCGCCCCGCTCGGCCAGCATGTTGGCCTGCGCCGCCAGCGAGCGCGCCGGGTGATCGTAGATCGCGCTGCTGCTGCCGCGCTCGACCACCTCCCCGTTGATCTCCATCGTCATGACCAGATCGTCGATCTCCAGCCCCGACAGCCCCCGACCCTGACCCAGCACGAAGCGGCTCGATGAGGCGTTGTCGGCCACCACGTCGATGAGCGTGAACTTGAAGTCCTCGTAGCGGCTGTCGATGATCTCCAGCGCCGCGAAGACCTCCCCGACCGCCTCCAGCGCCTGCTCTGGCGTCACGCCAGGCCCCTCCAGATCCCGCGCGAGCAAGAAGCAGATCTCCGGCTCGGCCCTCGGGTGGCAATGGGCGGCCCGCGAGATCGACCCGCCCTCCTCAAGCCGCATCGCGTCCGTCAGGTGCCCGTAGATCGGGTCGTGGACCCCCATCTGGCGCATCTTCGCCACGCTCGTCAGGCCCATCTTCATGCCCACGAGCCGCTCGCCGCGCTCAAAGCGCCGCGCCATCGACGCCCGCTGGATCGTATAGGCGTCGCTCAGCGTCATCTCCGGCCAGCGCGCCGTCAACATCGGGATCGGGCGCGAGCTGGCCGCCGCCTCGTCCACGAGCACCGCGCAAAGCCCCACCTCCGCCGCCTCAAGCCCCATCTCTCGCCCTCCCTGAACCACGGAGTCCGTCACCACGGGCCTTCACCAACTCACCACCCGATCCACCCCGAGGCCCAGGGATGGTACAGGGCATCGCCCGCCGCTGGCAAGGAGCGCCCCGAACCCAGACACCCCCATCCCCCTCACCTGAACCGCGCGACTGGCGACAGAAAACACTTGCAAAGACGTTCAGGGCGAGGGAGAAGGGAGGGCGCGTGTGTGACATATGTACAGGATATCGATGGCCAAGAAAACACTTAAATCAAAGCTCGAGCCTAAGTTCGACGTGGTATTCCTGAGCCTCTTTGGCGACAGGAACGAGCCCGAACTGCTCTTGAGCCTCCTCAACGGCCTGCTCGAAGGCCACCAGCCCCCGCTGGTCTCCCTCCAGATCGAGCCGACGCGCCTGGCCAGCCACTTCGCCGACGACAAGTCTCCCGTGCTCGATCTATGCGCCACCGACGAGGGCGGCCGCCAGTACAACGTCGAGGTTCAGCTCTCCCGCAAGACCCGCTACGCCGAGCGCGCGCTCTACTACTGGTCCAGGCTCTTCGTCGCGCAGCTCAAGCAGGGCCACCTCTACAGCGACCTACGCCCCACCATCGGTATCCACCTCCTGGACTGGTCCTTCTTCGGCAAGCCGAACCTGGGCTACCACCACACCTTTCACATCACCGATGACCTGCACCACCGTCGATTGACGGACCACTTCGCCCTGCACATCCTTGAGTTACCCAACTTCAACCGGGCGTTGGACGAGCTGGACACCCTCGAAGACAAGTGGCTGTACTTTATCAAGAATGGACACACCATGACCCACAAGCAGGCCCAGGACCTCGACCGCACCATCGACCGCGCCGAGAAGAAGCTCGCCTTCATGAGCCAGGACGACCGGCTGCGCTTTCAGGCCTTCATGCTCGACAAGCGGCTGCGCGATGAGGCCACCCACATCCCCGATCTTGAAAGGGAAGCCCGCGAGAAAGGTCACGCAGCGGGCCTCGAAGCGGGCCTCGAAGCGGGCCTCGAAGCGGGGCGCGAAGCGGGGCGCGAAGAGGGGCGCGAAGCGGGGCGCGAAGAGGGGCGCGAAGAGGGGCGCGAAGAGGGTCTTCTCCTCGCGCTGCGCCTTTGGGAGCGCGCCGTCGGGCGCGCTCTGAGCGCTCCTGAGCGCGAGCGGCTCAAAGATATCGCCAGGGATCAGGGCATCGAAGGGCTCGGCGAGCTCGCCTTTGACGCGGACAAGGCCCGGCTCGAAGGCTTGCTCAAGGGCCTGTAGCGCGCGGACTCTCAGGCTGGACGCTTCGGCGGCGCTCGTGGTAAGCCCTTTGCCCTTGATCGCGGCCGGGAGGTCGCCACAGCGAGGGCGCGCGATGGTTCAGGACAGGCAGCCCGAGGGCCACGAGCAGACCAGCTTCAGAGATGTCCCCAACACGGGCGTCATCTTCGTCATGACCGAAGCGGCCCGCTGCGGCTACAAGGCCGGCGACCCAGGGTGGACGAACTTCGGGCAGGGGATGCCCGAGGTCGGCGCGCTCGACGGCGCCCCGACCCGCGTCGATCACCTCGACATCCTCGCGGACGATCACGAGTACGCCCCCGTCGCCGGCATCTGGGAGCTGCGCGAGGCCGTCGCCGACCATTACAACAGGCTCTACCGGCGAGGGATGGGATCGCAGTACAAGGCGGAGAACGTGTGCATCAGCGCTGGCGGCCGCACCGCCCTGACGCGGGCCGCCGCCTCCCTCGGCAGCATCAACCTCGGGCACTTCCTGCCCGATTACACCGCCTACGAGGAGCTCCTGGGCCTCTTCCGGCTCTTCTCCGCCATCCCGATCCTGCTCGACCCCGATCGCGGCTACGACTTCTCGCTCGACGAGCTCCGGCGCGAGGTCCAGGGCCGGGGCCTCGGCGCGCTGCTCATCTCCAACCCCTGCAACCCCACCGGCAAGGTCATCGGCGGCGAGTCCCTCCAGGGCTGGTGCTCCATCGCACGGCGCTTCGACTGCGCCCTGCTCATCGACGAGTTCTACAGCCACTACGTCTGGGGCGAGGGCCACGGCTCCCCCCCCGCCATCACCGCCGCCCGCTACGTCGAGGACGTCGACCGCGACCCCGTCGTCATCGTCAACGGCCTGACCAAGAACTGGCGCTATCCGGGCTGGCGGATCTCCTGGACCCTCGGCCCCAGGAGCATCATCGAGCGCCTGTCGAGCGCCGGCAGCTTCCTCGACGGCGGCGCCTGCCGACCCATCCAGCGCGCCGCCATCCCCCTGCTTGAGACCGACCACACCCTGGCCGAGATCAAGGCCACACAGCGCGCCTTCCGCCCCAAGCGCGATCTGCTCCTGAGCCGCCTGACCTCCATGGGCGTCCGCGTCGAGCGACCCCCCGAAGGCACCTTCTACGTCTGGGGCAATGTCCGCGACCTGCCCGAGCCCATCTCCACTGGCATGGACCTCTTCCGCGCCGCCCTCGACCGCGGCATCATCTGCGTCCCCGGCGAGTTCTTCGACGTCAACCCCGGCCAGCGCCGCCAGACCTCCCACAGCCGCTTCCGCCACCACGTCCGGCTGAGCTTCGGCCCCTCGATCACCTCCCTCGAAGCCGGCCTCGACCGCCTCGCAGACCTGATCAAGCACGCCGGCTGAGCCTCGACCGACCTCAGCCCTCGCCCCCCCCAAGAACAACCACCCGCCCTCGCCCTCCCCACACCCGTCAAGCGCCCTGAGCCTCGCCCCGAGCCGCAGCGAGCCGCTCCACCACGTAATCCACGAAGAGCCTCACCCGCGCCGACAGGTGCCTGCCGTGCGGGTAGATCGCCCACACCGCCGCGTCCCAGTTGCACCAGCCCTCAAGCGCCAGCACCAGCTCCCCGCGCTCGATCGCCCGACCCACGATGAAGCGCGGCAACATCGCAAAGCCCAACCCCGCCACCGCCGCCACCCTGAGCGCCTCGCCGTTGTTTGACCGCACTCGCCCCGACACCTTGACCACCACCTCCTCACCGCCCCTCTCAAAGCGCCATCGATCCCCGACGCGCTCATGCTGGTAGATCAGGCAGTCGTGCCCCTTGAGCTCCTTCGGGTGCTCAGGGACACCCCGCGCCGCCAGGTAGGCCGGGCTCGCGCACAAGCACCGATCCACCGGCGCGAGCCGCCGCGCGATCAAGCTCGAGTCCGACAAGGACGCCACCCGGATCGCCATGTCATAACCCTCCTCCACCAGATCGACGTGCCGATCCGTCAAGACCACGTCCACCGACAAACCCCCGTGAAGCGCCACGAAGGCCGACACGATCGGCATCAACACCTCCTGCCCGAAGGTCAAGGGCGCCGACAGCCGCAACACGCCCCTCGGCGACGACTGCATGACCGCCACCGACGCCGACGCCTCCTCCACGTCCGCCATTATCCTCGACACCCGCCCGAGGTAGACCTCCCCCTCCTGCGTCAAAGACAGCTTGCGCGTGGTCCGCTGCAAGAGCCTGACCCCAAGCTGCTCCTCAAGCGCCATCACCCGCTTGCTCACATACGAGCGCGACACCCCCAACCCCCTCGCCGCCGCGCTGAAGCCGTCCAACTCGACCACGCGGGCGAAGATCTCCATGTCGTGCAGCGTCGCCATTGCCCCTCACTCCATTGTCGCCAGACAGAAACAATCATGCTCAAAAATGACGCCTTATCATCTCTGGGTCGACAGTATACATCGAACATGGACCGGGCGCGACGCCCCGAAACCAGGGAGACCCCATGATCGACCTCCACCTCGCCGCAGGGCGCGGAAAGACCGCGATCGGCTGGCTCAACAGCGCGCACACCTTCTCCTTCGGAGACTTCCGCGACCCCGCCCGCATGGGCTTCGGCGCGCTGCGCGTGCTCAACGACGACCGGGTGGCGCCCGGCGGCGGCTTCCCCTCCCACCCCCACCGCGACATGGAGATCATCTCCTGGGTCGTCGAGGGCGCTCTGGAGCACCGCGACAGCCTGGGCACCGGCTCGGTGATCCGACCCGGCGATCTCCAGCGCATGAGCGCTGGCCGCGGGATCGTCCACAGCGAGTTCAACGCCTCCAGGCATGAGCCCGTCCGCTTCCTCCAGATCTGGATCCCCCCCGACACCCTCGGCCTTGACCCCAGCTACGAACAACGACACTTTGACGAGGCGGAACGCAACGGGCGCTTGCGCCTGATGGTCTCCCCCGACGGCGCCGACGGATCGGTCACGATCCACCGGGACGTGAAGATCTTCGGCGCCTCGCTCAAGCCAGGGCAGCGCATCGAATACGCGCTCAACCCTGGCCGATACGCCTGGATACAGGTGGTGCGCGGCCACCTCTCCCTCGGCGACCTGATCCTGGCCGAAGGCGACGGCGCCGCCATCTACGCCGAAGCATCTCTCTCGCTGGGGGGCCTCGATGACGACGCCGAACTGCTCCTCTTCGATGTGCCTTGACCTCACTTGAGCCCGAGAAACGCGCTCACGACCTGGAGATACGCCATGAAGAAAGACGCCATCACCGATCTCCCCCTGAACGACCTCATCGCCTCGCGCTGGAGCCCGCGGGCCTTTGGCCCCGAGCCCGTCACCCCCACCCAGGTCCGCACCCTGATGGAGGCGGCCCGCTGGGCCGCGTCGGCCTTCAACGGACAGCCCTGGGCCTTCATCGTGGCCACCAAGGACGACCCGGAGGGCTTCGCGACCGCTCTGTCCTGCCTCGTGGAGTTCAACCAGAGCTGGGTGTCGAGCGCCTCGGTGATCATCCTGACCTTCAGCGCACGACACCCCGCTGGCGGCCGGGCCAACGCCTACGCCGACCACGACCTCGGGCTGGCCGCCTCCCAGCTCGTCCTCCAGGCCACCGCCCTCGGCCTGGCCTCCCACCAGATGGCCGGCATCGTCGCCGACCGGATCAAGGAGGTCTACGGCGTCCCCGAGGGCTTCGCCCCCATGACCGCCATCGCCATCGGACACCCCGGCGACCCGGATACGCTGCCCGAGCAGCTGGCCGAGCGAGAGCGCGCCCCCCGCGAGCGCAAGCCCCAGAGCGAGTTCGTCTTCTCCGGCGCCTGGGGCAAGGCCCTCTGAACAGCCGCGCGCAAACGCGAGCGCCCCGCGCCCAAAAGGCCGCCTGATGCTGACGCTGCCCCACTCCAGACGCAGCGCGCCCGTTCAGAACGGCGATCGACTCAAGGCCGCCCCAGGCTTGCGCCCGGCGCTACGATCGTGCCGACGGCGTCTCATGCCGACGGCGTCTCGTGCCGACGGCGTCTCGCCTCTTCGAGGCTCACGACGGGGCCTCAACCTCCAGGCATCGTGTCGCTCGGTTCGATGGCCTCAACATCAAGGGCCGCTGATGAGGGATGACACGATGCCTGGAGGTTGAGGCCCCGTCGTGAGCCTCGAAGAGGCGAGACGCCGTCGGCACGAGACGCCGTCGGCACGAGACGCCGTCGGCACGAGACGCCGTCGGCACGAGACGACGTCGGCACGAGACGCCGTCGGCACGATCGTAGCGCCGGGCGCGAGCCTGGGGCGAGCGGGCCTCGAAACGCTCTGCGTGCCTGTTCACAGCCTGCTCCACACCCCCGCAAACCCTCCGACCCCTCGTAAGCGCGCGCCGCGCCTACAGATCCGCACTGCCGTCGCCAGCCCCCGAGTGTGTCAACGCCGCCCCGGTGGGCACCCCAGGCTATGGCGCCCGCGCCTCACCTCGCCGATCCATCGCCCGCGATCTCGACCACCACGGCCTCCATCTCGCCTGTCGCGCTGGCCCGCGCCTTGCTTCAAGCGATCGGGCAGAGCGCCTGAGCGCCCCCGACGATGGCCCGTCGAAGGGCAGGACATCGAGCGCGATAAAATCGAGGCGACCCCCTTGAACACGGAGCGGATATGACCTCAAGACGCGCGGGCGCGATCCGGATCGGGCTGGCGGCGGCGATCCTGGCGCTCGGGGGCTGCGCAGAGCTCCATGAGGAGGCCGAGCTGCGCGATCTGGAGCAGGCCAGCTCGATCCACTTCAGCGGCGAGCCCGGCGCGGGCGTCGAGTTCTTCAACTACGGCACCCAGAGCAACATGGCCGAGCCGGGCTCCAGCCCCGTGCTGGCCGACATCGTCAACCACCTGCCCGCCTCCTACGGTCGAACCTACTTCGACAGCGACCCGATCACCTGGGGCCATGAGACCAGCCACGGCATCCACGCCCACCTGCGCAACAACTTCAACAACACCGGCCAGCGCGCCAACGCCTTCTACCTCTTGAACAACCGGGCCGCGCTCGTCCAGGAGCCCGACATCCGCAAGTCCACCGTCGCGCCCTTCGTCCCCGCCAGCCTGCGCGGCTCACGCTTTGACCTCTACATCACCGGCAGCGCCGACTGGGACGACACCCCGCTCTACGTCTGGGACGAGTGGAACGCCTACATCAACGGCGGCGAGGTCGGCGTCGACATGGTCGAGCGCGGCCTCTGGGATCGCGGCTGGAGGGACGGGGTCGCCGGGCAGCTCGAGTTCACCGTCTACGCCCTGGCCCTCGCCATGGCCGTGGCCGAGCAGGACCCCGACTACTTCGCCCGCAATGTCGCCTTCAAGGAGCTCCTGGCCTTCAACACCCGCCGCGCGATGGCCGTCTATCGCAAGGGCGCCCTCATGTCAGACTTCACCTGGGACACCCAGGACCGCTACCTGCGCGCCTTCGAAGAGTCCCCCGACGCCGAGCCGCTTCGCGCCTTCGCCCGCGACCTCTTCGGCCAGCAATGGGCCGATCACGTCCTCTTCGACGGCCCGCCTCCCTCCTCCGACCCCGATCCCGAACCCAACCCCGACGCACCCCAACCCGAAGCCGACGAGCCCGACTCGCCCGCTCCAGACCCCGACCCCGGCGCCGATCCTGGCCCCGACCCCTCGGCCGGCTGGACCGACGACGGCCTCGGCGGCGGCTGGGCCGACGATCCCAACGCTGGACAGGGCTTCGTCGACACCCCCCCGCCTGCCTCCCCCACAGGCTGCCAGACCTCGCCAGGGCAGCGCCCCCATCTCCCCCTCTGGCTCGCCCTGCCTGGCCTCGCCCTCCTCGCGGTGACCAGAAAACGCTTGTAGGTACTTACACTTGACGCCACACCCCGCGATCAGCCAGCGACGCGATCAATTTCTTGATCCCCCCCCGATCTGTGCCACACTCGCCCGTGGAGCACCTACATGCGCGTACAAACCGCGCGGTGCACAGCGGGTCGAGGCTGGTCAGGGAGGGCCGACCATGTCCCCACTGGAAGACGGACAATGGGCGCCCGAGGCGGGCGAAGGACTGCGCGCCTCGGTGTTGCCACGCACCGACGTCACGGATCGCTACAAGCCGCCAGAGCTGCTGTGGCGCTCGGGCCAGCGCTGGAGCTGGCTGCCGCCCGCCCCGCAGCGCGACGAACCCACCGAAACCGACCTCCGAGAGCGCGCCCTTCACCTGCGCGCCTTCTTCACCAGCACGCCCACGATCCAGCGCTCGATGGCCGCGGCCATGACGACGCCCTGATCCGCGACACCTCGCCCGGCGATCGACGAAGACAGCCCCCAGGCCACGCACCCCCGCTCGCGCTCGGATGGACACCTCATGATCGATCACATGCTGGACTGGCTCGGCCTCAAGAAGCTGCTGCCCGAGGGGCCCGTGATGAGCCCCTGGGCGCGCACGCTCGGCTGGCCGGGCGACGAGCCCTCCAGAGCCCTCTACGAGCCAGCCCCCGCGACGAAGCTCCCCATGCCGCCCCTGCCCGTGATGGCCTTCGGCGTCAGCTACGACCTCGACCTGGTGATCGTCTCGACCCACCCGACCTGGAACATGCACGAGTACGCCATGCTCCGCACCCCCCAGGGCCAGGTCTGGCTCTCCAAGGACGCCCGCGAGTCGACCCTCACCCAGACCATCGTGGCCGATATCGACGACATCGACGGCTGGATGCCCGAGATCCCCGTCCAGCGCCTCCGAGGCCCCGTCGAGGTCCGCGATCGCTCCACGCCCCACCGCCTCGATCTGGACCTGAGCACCGTCAACTTCGACGGAGAGCGGGTCGAGGTCCACTACGAGGGCCCTCCCCCGAACCGCGCCGAGCGCAAGCGCAACGGCTCGACCATGGGACACTCGCGCGCCGATCTGATGGCCGTCCTTGACCTCTCCCACAAGGCCTTCGCCCGCCGCGCCTCGATCGCCTACGCCGGACAGGCTCGCCCCATCTCCCGCATCCTCGGCCTCGTGCCCTTCTCCATGGCGCTGGTTCAAACGCAAGGCGGGCTCGTCACCGGGCGCTTCGATCAAGGCCCGACCGCAGACGGCTTCACCACCACCCACAAGCGCCACGGCGCCCCCGACGCCACCCGGCATTGGGCCGTCGAGCGCCTGCCAGGGGCCATCGAGGCCACCCAGCGCGACACGCTGCGGACCCTGCGCGCCCGCTTCATCGAACCCTCACCCGACACCCTCGAACTCTCCTCCTTCACCGTCCACCAGTGGGATCGCGCAGCGCCCACCTTCCACCTGGCCCTCTCGCCCGCCCTGCCTGACCTGCGCCGACCCTTCGAAGGAGCCGCCATCAGCCGCTACGTCGTGGACGTCGGCGGCCAGCAGAACCACGCCATCGGCCAGCTCGTCGCGCGATGGACCCCCCAGGGGCCCCAGGTCGCCCTCGAACCCACCTCCCCCTGGTGGACCGCCGACCGCCCCATGATCAGCCGCATCACCCTCCACGACGACCTCGCCAGCGTCCACATCGAGCGCCACGACCCCTGACGCCCCACGCCCCACGAGCGACGCCCCACGCTCGGCGAACACCCCACGATCCACGAGCACCCCACGCTCCTCGCACCGCCCCACGCTCCTCGCACCGCCCCCGTTGGGGACGGGCTCGTCGGGTGGGGCTAGAAGCGCGGGGTGGGCTGCGCCCGATGGGCGCAGGCCAGCGCACGGCCCAGGTCGACACCTGGGGACGTGAAAACCCCAATCCACAGGCCCACTTCGACACGCTGGGCCGGCCTTGCGATCCGCTCTCGTCCGCGCGCCGGCCTGCGCCCAACGGGCGCAGCCTCCCCGCGCATCCAAGCCCCACCCGACGAGCCCGTCCCCCCTTGTGGGGGGCGGTGCGAGGAGCGTGGGGCGATCGGCGAGCGTGGGACGTCGGGCCAGGCGGTTGACTCCTCACCCTCCCCCCCATAGCCTCAAAGGGCGACCACCGCCGCGCGAACCCTCACCCTCTTGAGCCCACGAGCCTGTGTTGAAAACCCTGCCCCCCTTCTTGCTCGTCGCCCTGCTCACCCTCCTGTCTGCCTGCGACTCCGCCTCCGTCCCCATTGCCAGCATCGCCTCTCCAATCGACGCAGGGGCCCAGGACTCCGAAACCGACACACAAGACGCCAACGACGTAGACATCGAATCGGAAGAAGATGATTCCGAAGACATGGGCCAAGGAGAGGACACCCCCGATGTGATGCTCCCGGCTTGCCAAGATGACGATCTCGGCCCCTCGTCGCCCCAGCGCCCGCACGCCTTGCCGAGCGCAGATCGACTTGAAGGGCTCGCGGCGTGCGGCGCCGAAACCGACTGGTTCCAGGCTGACCTGCAAGCCGGAGACACGCTCTCGCTGGCGCTGGAGGTGTTGTCGGAGCCTGGGCTGGCGTTGAGGATCTTCGAGGGCGACCAGGAGGTCCAGCGGCTCAACCTTGGCCCAGGGCTCCAGGCGACGCGACGCAGGATCGAGGCGACGGGGCCTGTTCTGGTGTCCGTGGCGGCGGCCGATGGAGAGAGCAGAGTCGCCTACGGGCTCGGCGCGTCGGTGGAGCGCGGCTCGCCGGACGACTGCCTGGAGACGCCCGAGGAGCCCAACGACGCTCCGACGGCGGCCTTCGAGGCCAGAGCGCCGCTGTCGATCGACGCGGCGATCTGCGACGCGGACGTGGACTGGTACGCCTTCGAGGTGCCCGCCGGAGGGACCTTGACGATCTCGATCGACTTTGCCCACGCCCTCGGCGATCTGGACATGAGGCTGTTCACGTCTGGGGATCTCGAGTCGCCGTTGGCGCGCTCGGAGTCGACCTCGGACGCCGAGAAAATCGCGGCGGGCCCCTTTGATACGGACACGAGGATCTTGCTGGAGGTCTTCGGCTTTCGGGGCGCGACCAACGCCTACCGCTTGTCGGCGCTGCCCTTCGGGCCGCCGGACTTCACGGCCAGGGTCGAGGGCGCGGTCGAGTTCGAAGATCGCCTCCAGGACGCGTCGGGGTTCACCGGGGCGACTCAGGGGGCGCCGGGCCGGAGCCTTCGAGTCGAGGTGGTCCGGGTGAGCGATGGGAACCCCGTGGCCTCGGGGATCACCGATCAGCGGGGCGTCTACGGGGTGGACTTCGGCGCCCATGCCGGGGAGCGCTACCGGGTCAGGGCGCTGGCGCGGGCGGAGGTCGGCGCCTTGAGCGGGCGAGTCCGGGATCGAAGCCCGGCGCGGGCGATCTACGCGCTGATCGGCGAGGACTTCGAGCCCGTCGGCGAAGACGTCATCGAGCAGCCGCCGCTCAGGGCGGGCTCCGGGCAGGCCATCGGCGGGGCCATGAACATCGCGGACACGCTCGGCCAGGGGCTCGGCTTCGTGGCGGGCTTTACGGATCGGGGGATGCCAGCCTTGAGCGTGGACTGGTCGCCCGGCGAGGCCTTCGCGTGCGGATCGTGCTATGGCGAGAGCCGGCTCAGCCTGGGAGGGGCCCTGGAGGACCCCGACGAGTACGACGACGACATCATCCTTCATGAGTTCGCCCATTACTTCGTCGATCACCTCAGCCGGGACTCGTCGCCGGGAGGGCCGCATCGGGACATGCGGGTCAGCCCGAGGCTGGCTTACGGCGAGGGGGTGGCGTACTTCTTTGCGTCCATGGTGCAAGGCGATCCATGGGTGGTGGACACCTTTCTTGAGGACGCGCGGGCTATCGATCTTGAGGCGGTCACGCAGCAGATGGAGGCGCGCGACGACTTCTTCGGGACCTCGACCGGCGACGCGCAGGGGCTGTTGAGGGAGGAGATCGTCGCGGCGGTGTTGTGGGACGCGCTGGACCCCTTCGATGAGGCCGAGCCCTTTGATCGGGTGGAGCTTGGCGAGGCGGGGCACATGCACCTCTTGCTGGACGTGTTCGGGGGCGAGATCGCGCCGGAGGATCGAGGGGCGCCGGGGCTGGACCTGATGGACTGGCTCAACGCGGCCAGCTGCGCATTCCCGCAGGCCATCGCCTCCCTGGCCGAGATCACCGAGGACAGGCGTTGGCCCTGGGACCCCGAGCAGGACATCGGCTGTCCTCGTCAGAAGGGCTCCCTCCCCTCGCCTGTCTCCCTTGAACGACGCGGCGACTCGATATGGGCGGTGGCCCGAGGGGCGCTGCCGGGGCTGACATTGCGGGTCATGGAGGATGAAGGCCGGGCGCGGTGGTCGTGGGTGCGGTGCGGCGAGTGGCCGTGCGTGGTATCCAAGGGGGCGAAGCGCGATCTCGCGGTGGCCGTGGGAGGTCGAGCGGGCGGGCGCTTCGTCGGCGCCTCCTGGCTCGGGGATGAGGCGCGGCGGCGGCTGCTCGACGGCGAGGTGAGCGCTTCACCTGCTGGCCCCATCAGGCAATATTACAGCCGGAAGTAGTTGATTCCAACACGCTGTCATCGAGGTTCAACAAGGCTGAAAGGCCCACGGGCGGCCCGGAGGGGGCGCGCTCGGGCGGGGCATGTCGGAGGGAGGGTTGAGAGTGGGCGGAGATCGTAGAGGGGGCTTGCGCGCGCTGTTGACGAAGGCGGCGGCGGGCGACGCGCTGGAGGCGAGCTACCGCGCGAGGATGCTCGCGCTGGTCGACTCGGAAGGAGATTGTTTCAGCCGGGATCGCTTTGATCCAGGGCACTTCACGGCCAGCGCCTTCGTGTGCTCGCCAGAGGGCGGAGAGCTCTTGCTCATCCTGCACGGCAAGCTGGGGCTGTGGCTCCAGCCCGGGGGCCACGTCGATCCAGACGACGAGGACGTCTTCGCAGCGGCGCGTCGGGAGGTGGCCGAGGAGGTCGGGATCCGAGCGCTGGACTGGTTCGGCGCGGGGCCGGAGATCTTCGATCTGGACATCCACACGATCCCGGCGCGCCCTGGCCGGGAGCCAGCGCACGAGCACTTCGACGTGCGCGTGCTCTTCAGAGCCAGGACGCGAGCCTTCGAGGCGGGATCGGACGCGAAGGACGCCCGCTGGGTCAGCCTGGAGGACATCCGCCTGGGGCAGTCGGACGAGTCGGTGATGCGGGCGGTGCGCAAGCTCCAGGCGAAGCTGGGGGCGTAATCGCGGCGCCCGGACGGCGGGGCCGCCCGTCGACAGGATCGCACGCCCCGACAACGACGCCGACCTCGCCCTTGCGCCACCTTGTTCGGCGACCTCGACTGCAGCGGGATCGATGGGGATCGGGGCGGCGCGCTATCCCGCTGGGGACGTCCTTGTGTGCAAGCGGGACATCACCCGTGGGGCGGCGATCCCGCCTGCGGCCTGGCACCGTCAAAGGGCTTGCCTACCCCGCCCACCAGCGGCATTGTCTTGGGGAGGTCTCCCGCCCGCGGGCGGGTTGAGAAGGATGTTACACTGCCTCCTGACAGTTGATGGATGGCGAGACCTGGTGAGGGTGGTTATCCTTGTGGAGCACGCTGACAAGGAGCAGCACATGACACTGGTTGAACTTGCCAAGGCCAAAGAGGAGCTGCTCGACCTCATCAAGCGCGCCCAGAACGGAGAAGAGGTCGTCATCACCGAGGATGACAAGCCCATCATTCGTCTCGTCGCCCTCAACAAGCCTGCTCAGCGCACTTTCGGAAGTGCCAAAGGTCTTGTGTCCTTCGCGGACGACTTCGACGCCCCCCTTGACGACTTTGCCGAATACTCCTGATGCGCCTCCTGCTCGACACTCACACCTTTTTGTGGTTCATCGCTGGCAGTGACCGCCTCAGCGACCACGCCAAAGACACCATCGCTGACGGCACCCACGAAGCGTTCTTGAGCGTGGCCAGCTTTTGGGAGATCGCCATCAAGGTTTCCCTTGGAAAACTGACGCTTGGAGCCCCTTTCGAGCAACTCATCCCCGAGCAACTCCAGCAGAACAACTTCCAAGTCCTCGGCGTCGAGTTGAGCCACCTCAACGGGCTCCTGACGCTGCCGATGCACCACCGAGACCCCTTCGACCGCATCATCATCTGCCAGGCCATCGAAGAGAACCTCACCCTCATCAGCGTCGATGGCCACTTCGATGCCTACAACATCAATCGACTCTGGTGAGAGGCCCTCCACCAAAGGCAGCGTAACCCCTCGTTGCTACGGACTCGCCTGGACTGCACAGCGAAACCCATCAGCGCTCTGGACCATCCCCGAGCCCGCCTTGACTCGCCGCAGCGCTGGTCGTCTACTCGATCGCGCCGATCTCGCCTCGCCTCACCGATGGAGGAGCCGATGGACGTAAAGCGCGCCGCCCTTGCGCTGATGGCGCTCTCAATCCTTGCCCTAGCCTGCTCCAGACCGCCTCGGAGCGTCGAGGCGATCCGCTCGGACGGCGAGCTCGCGCAAACGCCGACACAGGAGCCGACAGAGCGAGCGCGCCCCGCTCCAGCCGACGAGGCGCCGCAGGAGCATGTCTCGATGCGCTCGCCGACGGTCTTTGACGCGGACATCTGGGGCGCGATCCTGGCCTCGGAGCGCTGGCCGCTGGCCGACGCGGCGGCCCGGCTCGCGCCGGAGCTGTGCCGGGCGCCGAGGCCGCACAGGCCCGATCCAGACCAGGGCGCCCTGAGCCAGAGCGAGGATGGGGAGACCCACGGCCGGAAGCTCTACCGGCTCAAGGTCAAGGATCAGGCGGCCTACGGCGCGATGAAGCCGGGCGACGTGGCCCCGATCGGCCAGACCTTGATCAAGGACGCCTGGATCGCGACGCCCGACGTCGTCGACAAGAGCAACGGCGACAAGATCGTCGGCGAAAAGATCAACGGCGGAAAGATCGACGGCGGAAAGATCAACGGCGACGGAGACATCCACGACACCAGGGGCGCCATGTGGGCGCAGGTCGGCGCGCTGCGCTACGTCGCCACGGCGCCGACGAGCCTCTTCATCATGCAGAAGCTCGACCCGTCCACGGAGGGGACGGACCAGGGCTGGGTCTACGCCGTGACCACGCCGGATCGTCGAGACATCGCGGCGGCCGGCGCGCTTCAGGCGTGCATGGGCTGCCACGCCCGCGCGCCGCACGACCGGCTCTTTGGCCTCGGAGGGGCGCCATGATCGAGCAGGCGTGGCGCAAGACGCTCAAGGGCGTCGAGGCGACCTTCACCGCCGGGTGGTCGATCGGGGAGATCGCCTACGCGGCGCGGCACCCCCACCGGGTCGCTGGCGATCCCTTCCGGGAGGCCGTCGCCGAAGACATTGATAAGTTCGGACTCTACAAGGCTTTTCCCGATGAGGTCCAGCGCGTCGAGCTCCGGCGCGGCGGCTGGGCCGCCCTGCCCAACCCCTATGAGCGCGTCGGCCAAGGCGGCGGCGACAAGATCGTGGCGCAGCTGCGCGGCGGCCAGCCGCGGCATCGTCGGGCCATCGTCGTCTGCCATTGCTACGGGCTTCCCTTCCCGACCTGGATGGAGCGCCTCTTCGGGCTGCACCGCCTGGAGGGCTTCGACGTCTTCTACAACATCATGAACCACCATTATCGAGGCAGCTTCGGCTTCTGGCCGGGCTTCGGGCTGGCCAGCCCGCAGATGTCGAGGATGATCGAGAACGTCCGCTCGGCCTTCACGGGCCTGCGCAGCCTCGTCCGCTCGCTGGAGCACACCTTCGGGTACGACGAGGTGATCCTGCTGGGCTACTCCATCGGCGGCCACATCTCGATGCACGTGGCCAACAGCCACCCCGTCTCGCGGCTGGCCCTCTACTGCCCGGTGACCAGCCTCCGCGCCACCGCCACCGAGCTTGGCCTGATGCCCCTGGCCTCGCCCTTCGTCGATCGCGCCCTCGGGCGCCTTCAGCGAGACTTCGACTTTGCCGACCTCGACGTCCTTGACCCCCTCCAGCACGACCTCAAGCCCCCGGTCGACGACCTGCTCTTCATCCTCCAGACCCACGACGCCATGGTCCCGACCCGCCAGAGCGACGCGCTGCGGCGCCGCTACCCCGACGTCCGCTGCCACGAGTACCCCGGCACCCACGCCTTCCCCGTCGAGCAGCGCGCCATGCAGCGCACCCTGCACGCCTGGCTGACCCGAGCTTGAGAGGCCACGATGCCCCACACCCCTCTGATCCTGGCGCTGATCCTCTGCGGGCTCCTGGCCGGGTGCTGCAGCGACTCGACCCCGGCAGCACCGGCCTCGACGGCGAACAACGCGGGCGCCTCGGTGGGCGACGCGGGCGCCTCGGCCATCGACGCAAGCAAAGCCACCGCGAGCCCCCTCTCCGATAAACCGACGCTCCCCCCGACAAACGCCGACGGGATCAAGGCGGGTGCGCCCTCGACGGCGGGCGCGACGGGCGAGCAGGGCGCCGTGGCGGACTCGGACTCGGACGAGGTGCGGTGCGAGGACGGGGACGCGGCGGCGTGCGGCTCGCTCGGCCGTCGACTCCTCGCCGGGGAGGGCGTCAAGAAGAACGCCACGCGCGCGCGCTTCTTGATGGATCGGGCCTGCGCGGGCGGCGCTCTGGAGAGCTGCGTCGATCTGGGGATCAACCTGATGGGCATCGAGGGCGGCCCGCGGATGCCCAGGGAGGCGCGGAAAGTTTTTCAGAAGGCGTGCGACGGCAGCGCCCCGCGCGGCTGCTTTGAGCTGGCCGGGATCTACTCGACCGGCGACGGGGCCTCGCCGGATCAGGCCCAGGCGCTGCGGATGTACCTGCGGGCGTGCCGGATGGGCCACGCGGAGTCTTGCGATCTGGCGAAGTAGGGCGGCGTTGACCTCCAGTCCGACAACCGCCTTCCCTGCACCACGCGGAGTCTTGCGATCTGGCGAAGTAGGGCGGCCGCTCAGAGGTCGGACTTGCCGGTGCTGTTTCGCCAGAGCATCAGGCCCATGAAGAGGGCGGCGAGGCAGGCCGAGCCGAGCAAAAAGGCAAAGACGCCGCCGACGCCGCCGCGCTCCAGGACGTAGGGCAGGATGACCTCCTGGACGACGGAGCCTATCGAGCCCATGCCGTTGATGATCCCGGCGGCCAGCGTGGCCCCGGAGGCGGTGCCGACGTCAATGGCGCCGGCGCCGGTCATCAGCGCATCAGGCCCATAGAGCATGAAGCCGACCAGCCCGAGGCCGATGCCGAAGAGGAGCAGGCTCGTGGGGCCGAAGAGGTAGAGGACGAGGCAGGACATCGCCAGGCAGACGATGAAGATGAAGGCGACCTGGGCGCGGCGGCCCTTGAAGAGCTTGTCCGAGATGTAGCCGGCGGCGATGACCCCGGCGATGCCGGCCAGATCGAAGATCGTGGACAGGTAGCCGGCGTCGGCGGTCGTGAGCCCGTAGCTCTCCTTGAGCATCAACGGGGTCCACGACCAGAGCGCGTAACGTATGAATTTCACAAAGAAATAGAAGGCGCCGATGATCATGACGTTGGCGACGACCTGCCGGGTCCACCCGACGAAGCGGCCCTGGTCGTGCGGCGCAGCGGCGACGGGGGAGGCGGCGGCCGGCGTGGGAGAGAGCCTGGAGGAGGCCGTCGCGGAGGTCGGCGGAGGGGGGGCGGCGGGGTCCTTGACGGCCGGCAGGCCGAGATCCTCGGGGCGGTTGCGCTGGTTGAAGAGGACGAAGATCCAGACGAGGGCCAGGACGACGGAGCCGGTGAAGAAGGAGTACCGGAAGCCGTACTCGCCTGCGACGAAGGCAGCCAGGGTGTTGGCCAGGACGCCGCCGACCTGATAGTTGGTCGCCCAGAAGCCCATGACGGTGCCGCGCTCCTGGCGATGGAACCAGTTGGCCATGGTGCCGACGCAGTTGGACCAGCCGGTGGCCTGGGCCAGCCCGTTGAGGATCATGAAGGCGGCGAAGGTGCCGAAGGAGTTGGAGAAGCCGAAGACGACGTTGGCCAGGATCGAGAGGCCGAGGCCGATCAGGAGCAGGAGCCGCGGCCCCCAGCGCTGGCCGGCGGCGCCGCCGATGAACTGCCCGACGGTGTAGGCCAGCAGGTACCAGAAGCCGATCTGGCCGATGGCGGGCAGGTCCCACTCAAGCTCGGCCCTCAGGTCCGACTTGACGATGAAGAAGGGCTTTCGGCAGAAGTAGAAGCCCGCGTAGGTCAGCCAGGTGGCCGCGAAGACGCGCCATCGCCACTGCTTGAGCTTCGGGTCCATCGTGGTGGTGGTCATGCTTGAGTCCGTCCGGTGTGGGTCCAGTGAAGCGGGCGGGCCATGGCATGAGCGCGCTGGCCTTGTCCTGGGGATGGCCGGCTAGTCTAGCGCAAGGTCAGGGGCGCGCTGCAGGTCGTGCCCGTGTCAAAGCCCGCCAGCGGGGCCATGTCGATGCGCCTGGCGGTCATGGGGCCGTAGGTGCCGGTCTCCGGCAGCGGGTCTTCGGGGTGGGCGCGGTTCCAGAGGATCTGGAAGGCCTTGACGCTGATCTCCCGGATGTCGCGGCCCCTGATGTAGGTGTGGTGCGGGACGTCGCGGCAGCCTGCCCAGCGGCCCTTGTTCGTCTCATCGCAGTACCAGACCCAGCCGCGCTCGTTGAGCTTGTGGCGCCAGGCCTTGGTGACCTCGCGGGGCACGTCGATGGCGCGGCCGGACTCGTGGTGGCTGGTGCCGGGGTCGGCGGCGATGCGGATGCCGCATGTGCCCTCCCAGCGCTTGAGGACGTGCTGCTGGACGATGGAGCGCCAGGTGCTGTTGACGCTGAAGGTCTGATCGGGCAGATCGCCGGCGACCTTCCTCAAGGCGCGCGCGGCGCCGCTCTGCAGGAAGGGGTTGGCCGCCTGGTTGAGGTGGACGTTGGGGATGTCGTCGATGCGCGAGAAGGTCCCGGGGGCGATGCAGTTGACCTGAGCGGCCAGCTGGGCGCTCAGGCGCGTGGTCATGTCCGTCGAGCACAGCCGCGAGGACACCAGATCCTCGACCGTCATCGGCAGCGGGCTCTGATCGGGCTGGGGCTCGACGGCCCTCCCCTTGTTCGAGGGCTCACCGGGATCGTCGGCGAAGACAAAGGGCACGTCCAGCGCCGCCGGGACCTCCTCGCGGGTGATCTTCGGCGCCGGCAGCGCCTCCGGAGCCCGCGCCAGCGGCACGGTGAGCATGGCCGCCAGCGCGGGCGGCTCGACGGTGGCCCTCGCCCCGCGAGGAGGGGCCTCGGCGTCGCAAGCGCTCAACCCGAAGGCGAGCAAAAGGAGGCCAGGGTACAAAAAACGTCCATCCATGGATTCTTCCTCGGAAAATACAACTTCCGCGTCCGGTCAGACTCGACCGAGCGGCAGTGTAAAGGCTGGCGGCGGCGTTGAAAAGGGGTTGCGCAAAGCTGGCGACGCGGGATCAGCGCTTGTTCGAGCGCGCCTTTCGGGGGGCCTTCTCAGAGAGGAGCGCCACGGTTCCGCCCTCGCCCGGCCCGCTCATCCCCGCATCTGCCGCCTCAACCCGAGGTCTGCCGCCTTCGACCGAGCGCGGCTCGACCCTCCAGAGCGCTGATGGGTTTGACGCCCGTCGGTCCCTCAAACCCATCAGCACTCTAGGGATCGGCCTCGACCGGGAGCGGCTCGACGTGGGCCTCGGCGATGGCCTGATCGATGGACATGGCGCCCTTGGGATCTTCAAGCAGGGCGCGCTCCTGGCGGAAGGCGCGCTCGATGCGGCTTGGGAGCAAGGAGGAGAGCTCCCGGCTGTTGATCAGGTCGCGCAGGTGGATGGGGGCGGCCGAGGCGGAGATGGCGGCGGGGTCCTCTTCGATCAGGATGAGGCGGTGGGCGTCGATCATCGCCATGAGGCGGTCGACCTGGGCGAAGAAGGGCAGGCCGGCGACGAACTGGACGACGCGCAGCGTGAGCTGACCCTCGCGCTCGGTCTCGATCACCTCCAGGTGAGGGTCCGGGAAGCCCATCTGGTGGCAGGCCTCCCGAAACTCGCGCGACAGCGAGGGGTCGTTGGTCTCGGCCACGACGAAGCACTGGCCGCGCATGCCGTTGTCGAACTGGAGGGGCAGGTCGTCGTTGAAGAGCATCAGCGGCTGGCCCTGGGCCAGAAAGTCGAGCAGGCGCTGGCGGGCGCGCTTGGAGCCGCCCGCGGCGCCGCCGAGGGCCTCGGTCAAGGAGGGGCTCGCCAGGCCGCCGAGCTGGGCGTCGACCCAGCCCCGGATGGTCTGCTCAAGCTCCTCGCTGCCGAGGTTGGCCAGCTCCTCGCTGCTCATGTCGACCCGCTGGAGGAACTTGGCCGAGCTGACGTCGAGGCGATCCAGGATCGCGTCGAGGGTCTGGTTGTCCATCAAGAGCATGTCGGCCGAGTGGCGCACGTTGTCCTGAGAGGAGGCCCTTCGAATGCCGGACAGGCGCTGCTCGGCCTGAAGGCTGATGGTGGGGCCGCGCTCGCGCAGGTTCTCTCCGGCGGCGATGTGCTCGGTCAGGTGGCTGATGATCCCCCCATAATACTTGGCCATCGACAGCCGCACGCTGCCCTCGCCTGTATCCTTGAGCGCGCCCTCCAGCGTCGGGAGGTGGCGCTGGACGGCCTTGCGGGCCTCCTGGCGGAAGGCGGCGTCGTCCATGGGGCGGATGAGCTGCGCCCGCTGGCGCCGCCAGGGCAGGCGGCTGCGGCGGTGCCGTCCCGGCCCCTCCTCGCTCCAGTGATCGAGCGCCTTGTCCATCACCGCGCCGATCTCGCGCGTGGCCTCGGAGAAGCTCTGGCGGCCCTCCCCGTAGAGCTGGGTGCCCTCGACGCTGAGCGCCTCGGTGTGCTCGCGCAGCGTGTCGATCATCGCCCTGAGGATCTCCAGCGCCAGCGCGGCGTTCTGCCCCAGCAGGTGCCGGCAGGAGCGATCCAGGACAGGCACCTGGAAGCCGTCGCGCTCAAGGCGCCGCAAGGTGGCCTGGCTGATCCGGACCGTGTAGCGCCTGAGCCGGTCGTTGGCGTCGCGGCTGAACATCGTCGGGTCGGCGTCGATGTCGGTCAGGACCTCGCGGGCGCCCTCCTTGACGAGGCGATGCAGCTCGGCGGCCTGCTCGATGCTCTCCTTGAGGGTGTCGAGCTTGTCCGAGAGCCACCGCCCGGCCTCCTCTCCGCTGGCAAATGCGTCCATCTACCCTCCCTCCTGGCCGTCGAAGGACGAGAGCACCCGCGAGATGCCGCGCTCGACCAGCGCTCGCCGGAAGGCGTCGGTGTCCAGCGTCAGCCGCGTCTGGTGCAGCGAATGGCAGTGGGTCCGGTAGCCGGCCACCTCGGCCTGGCTGCGCTGCATGGTCACGTCGGCCAGCCGGCCCAGGATCGTGTCGGCCAGCCGATCCTGGACGGCGACCCCGGCCAGGAAGTCCGAGGCCTGCCGCATCACCTCGGAGATCCCCCCCGCGAGCCTGAACTCGCGCACCTCGAGCTGCTTGAGTCGCTGATTGCCGTAGCGGCCATCAAAGACCAGGATGTTGTCCACCAGCCGCCCCTCGCGCGACTCCCACCCCGTCTGGGGGTCGAGGTAGATGTCGAAGGTCGTCGAGCGCGCGAAGTGGTCAAGTATCCGCAGCGCCTCGATAAAGTTGGCCCGATAGATGTTGGTGCGCTGCTTGTCGAGGCGATCGAGGCCAAAGGGGTAGATCACCAGCGCGTGGATCGTCGCCGCGGGCCAGATCGCCCTGAGGTAGCGGGGCAGCTCATACACGCTCCCGCGCGAGGTCCCCGCCAGCGGGTTGAAGACCACGAAGATGTCCGGCTCGCCGTCGTCGAGCGCCTCCATCTCGCGCTTGTACTCCTCGAACTGGTGGATGGAGGTGGCCAGCGTCGCCTTGAGCATCAAGCGCCCAAGCACCGGCAGGGCGCTGGCGCCGTTGTCCGGCGCATTGCGCAGCAGCGGCTTCCAGGCCTCCTGCCAGACGTCCTTGAAGGCGTCCGGGCTGCGCGAGAGCGCCTCGCGGACCTGATGGATGGACAGATGGCTGTAGATCGCCCGCGTCTTGGACAGGTTCATCTCGCGATGCCTGTTCTGGGCGCGCCGATCGCTGTCGGCCATCCACACGAAGACCGACTCGGGCCACTGGTCCGAGATGCGATCGTTGATGGACTGGCACGTCGGCAGCATCACCTGCACGACGACCTCCGTCCCGGCCCCGACGAGCAGGATTGGCTTTGGCAAGGGCGCCCCCTGTTGGCTGCGGATCAGTGCAGCTGGATCTCTACCTCATGGCCGGACCCGATGTCCACGCGGTCGTTCTGGCGCAGCGCCATCGACTCGCCCTCCGGCACGATCAGACGCCGCCCGACGCCCCGCTTGAGCTCGACGCCGAGCATGTTGGTCGGGCGCACCACGGGGCTCTCGCCGCCCTCGTCCGCGATTTCGAAGGCGTAGGGGCCAGGCACCACGAAGTCCGCGTCCGATCCGGGCGTCACCCTCATCGGCACGCGCAGCACGCGCGTCTCCTGGCGCAGCACCTCGCCGGTGAGGCGGTCGAGCAGCAGCAAGGTCACCTCCTTGTGGCTGCCCTGGATCGTCTCGGGCAAGCCCTTGGCCTTCTCGCGCTGACGGCGGCTGAACCGCCCCAGCAGGAAGATCAAGGTCAGCAGGGTAAAGACCGCGCCGCCAGCCGTCAACGAGCCCCTGGTCGTCCCGAGCCAGACCAGCCAGTCCGGGTTCATCGTCTTCTCGACCGTCTGGATGACCACCCGCGTCGGCGGCTCGACCGGCTCAGGCTCGGGGATGAAGACCTTCATCAGGTCTTCAAAGGTCGCCCGCGGGTTGTTCGGGAAGTCCTCGACCTTCATCCCTGGCGGCGCGGTGGTGATGTACAGCGACGGCAGCTCGCGCGGCGAGCGGTGATCAAAGAGCCCCACCACCGTCAGGAACTTGCCCTGGAAGTAATCCGGGATCGCCGTCCAGCCGAAGTCGCTCAACCCGGGCCGCTTCGGCGCCGCGCTCTCGATCGTGTCGGTGAAGACCACCAGCACGGGCAGCTCTCCCTCGACCAGGCTCTCCTCCCAGTACTTGAGCGCCGCCTTGACCACGTTGTCGTTGATGGCCGCGTACTCCGAGAGCTGCCCGCGGCGCTTGTAGGTCGCCGCGATCTGCTCGCGCGACTCCTTGCCCGCGACGACCACCGAGCCGCCGTGCCACTTGATGTCCAACCCGAAGGACGCGATCCGCACCTTGTCGCCCGGACAGGCCGAGGCCAGCAGCGCCTCCAAGGTCGTCAGCGCCCGCCCCTCCACCAGGAAGAAGCGCTTGCCCGCGTCGGCCACCACCACGAAGCTCATCGCCGGGCGCACGCCACACCACGGCGGCGGCTCCTCGACCTCCGGGGCCTCCTCAGCGGGCGCACCCGTCGGCGCGGCGCCGACAGGACCCTTCGGCGGCGCCTGCTGGGCGCGCGCCACCTGGGGAGCTGCCCACGCCGCCAACACCACCACCATCGAAAGACAAACTCTCTTCACTGCGTCCATTTTTGCCTGCCATGGGGCGAGGTCGGCGACCTTCCCCTCAAGACCTCTTCAGAAACCTGTCGTCCGTGACAGCCAGCGTGCAACTTTTCAAGTCACGCTGGATTTTTTAATATCCAAATCTAAGCATGGCCTGACCTCGCGCAACACCTGCGCGGCCTCAAGGTGCGCGATCTGCGGATGGTTCAGGTGCGATCGCGTGGGTGGCCCGGATGCTCTCCATAATCCTCTGAGAAGTGCGGACCGCGACGCGGCCGTCGAGGTGGCTGACGTGTTCGAAGACGACGGCGACGAGGTAGGGTTCAGGCGATGAGGTCGGCCAGATGGCGACGAAGGCCTTGTGGTCGCGGGTCCTGGGTTTGTTCTTGAGGTCGTACTTGCCATTGGGCGCGACGGGCCGGACGGTCTCGCCGGTGCCGGTCTTGCCGGCGGTCTGGGTCCAGACATCCTTGGGGACGCCGCGCTGGTAGCTGGCCCCGGTGCCGCGCAGGATGACGTCCTTCATGTAGCTCTCCAGGGACTCGGCGTCCTCGGGGGAGATGATGGGGGTGGGGCGGGCGGGCGCGAAGCGGATCTCCTCTCCGGTGCGGCGGCTGCGGACGGCGCGCACGAGGCGCGGGGGATGGTAGAGGCCGCCGCGGGCGATGACGCTGGAGCCGGCGGCCAGCGAGAAGATCGAGTAGTCCGACAGGCCCGACAGCGGGAGCCGCGCCGTCAACGAGAGGGTCCAGGGCTCGCCGACGGGGATCGAGCCGATGACGACGGGCAGGGCCGAGGCGCTGTCCTTCCAGTGGCGGTCGAGCAGATCGCCGAAGGGGCCGTCGTTGTCCAGTTCGGCGGGCAGGAGGTCGACGGTCTGGCTCAGGCCCATCTGGTCGTAGTAGGCGATGAAGCGCTCGCGGCCGAGGTTGAGGCCGGTGTAGGCCGAGGCGGTGTTGAGCGACTTGACCAGCAGAGTGCGCACCGGGACGACCTTTCCGAAGTAGGAGCGGCCGTAGTTGTGGACGGGCGCGATGGGGACCCCTCGCCAGCTCTTGAGGGCGCCGCCGCGCTCGGCGAAGCGGCCCAGGTCGGCGTTGGGGGGGTCGTGCTCGGCGTTGATGTACCACTCGCCGTCCTTCCACTGGGTCAGGCAGTCGTCCTTGTGCTTGAAGGCGGCGATGAGGGTCAACAGCTTGACGGTCGAGCCCAGGGTCGTGCGGCGGTGGAGGGCGTCGAGGGCCGGCGAGTCCAGCGGGGCCTCGCGCTGGCGCTTCTTGAGGGCGGCGACCTGCTCGAAGGTCTCCAGCGGGCCGGTGTCAGGCATCTGGACCAGGGCCAGGATCTCGTTGCGAGGGCCCAGGACGATGGCGGTGGCGTGGTGGATGTCGCGCGGCTCCCTGGCGTCGAGTTTTTCGATCTCGTCGCGGACGATCTCGAAGGCGGACTCCTGGATGGTCTGGTCGATGGTCAGCGTCACGTCCCAGCCCCAGGGGCCGCGGCGGCGCATGGCCAGCTTGTCCTCAAGCTCGTCGTGGACGTCGGGCAGGGCCTCGACGCCGCGCATCATGCTGGAAAAGACCCGCAGGAGGCCGTCGCGCACCCCGCGCTCCCGCAAGTCCACGCCGATGAGCGCGCCGCCGCCCTTGAGGGTGCCGACGACCTTCTTCTTGTCGACGTCCAGGCGCGCCAGGGGGGCGCCCTTGCGATCAAAGAGCAGCCCGTTGCGCTCGGGGTCGTAGGGGTCATAGAGGGTCGGCAGGACGCGGCTGAAGCGGTAGGTGTCGACGAGGCCCAGGACGCGCGTGTCGGTCATGGCGAAGGCGGACATCTCGCGCTCGCCGTCGAAGCGGCGGCCGCCGTCGGCGTAGAAGGGCCTCGCCCAGGCCAGCACCTCCCTGGTGCTGCCGTCTTCCTGCTTGATCTTCAAGATGTTGAAGACGCGGGCGAAGGTCTGGCGCGTGGCCTTGTCCCAGGCCGCGCGATCCTCGGGGGCGTGGGGGATGACGCGCAGCGGGCCGTAAGGGACGCGGGTGAGGATGCCGGCCTCGGCGGCCTCCTTGACGAAGGCGGCGAAGGAGAGGTCGGTGGTGCGCATGGCGAGCTGTCGGCGCAGGAGCGTCATGTCGCCGATGACCGTCGGCCCTTGCGCCGACAGCGGGTACTCGAAGATCGCGCCTCGCCGCATCGCCACGCAGACCTCGCCGGCCTCGGGCCTTGGATCGATGAAGAAGCGGCGGGGCTTGAGGGCGCCGACGGCGAAGCCCTGTCCGGGGTCGATGACGGTGACCTTGCCGGGGATCCTGCGGCCGTCTGCGTCCAGGGCGTGGAAGTGGGCCAGATCCGAGAGCGATTCGAGGTGGTAGCGCCCGGAGTCGAGCAGGCGGACCTGGAGGTGGTGGCTGGTGATGTCGCCGAAGGGCACCACGAGGTCGTTGTGGCGCTTGAGGGTGTCGCCGACGCGCTTGAGGGCGGGCTCGGCCAGGCGCTCGGCCAGAGGCAGCTCGGGGGCGTCGAGCATGCCCTCGAAGCCGAGCCAGATGCCCTCGCGCAGCTGATCGGTGGAGAAGCAGGAGCCGCGGACCTGGAGCCGGCCCTGACGGAAGACCATCAGCAGGCTGTCCAGGCGCAACTCCCGGCCGCCCTCCAGCGGGCCGAGCGCCGCCTGATCCGGGGCCTCGACGACCTCCCATCGCTGGTTCCCAAGGGCGTCTGTGTCAGGGTCGCCCTGCCCCAGCTCGATGCGCATCGAGCGATCAAGGCGCGGGTGGCCGAAGTAGCGGGCGTTGTCGGTGTAGCGCTCGTGGAGGCGGTGTGCGACGGCGGCGCCGATCAGGGGCAGGATGATCATGAGGGCGACGACGCCGCCGTCGAGGCTGCTCAGGCGCATGTGGCGCCGGAGGGAGCGCAGCGCGAGGCGCCAGGCGGCGACCGAGGCGATGCGCTCGGGGAGGTTGGCGGCGTGCGCGCGGGTGGCTTCGCGCCAGTCGGGTTTCGTCTCGGGCAGGGCGTCGTCGGTCGGGTCGTCGAAGGAGACGGGGTTGGCGTTGGGGTCGAGGGCGGCGGCCTGGCGGGCCAGCGCGTCGGCGCGGGTGTGCGCGCGCAGGGCGTCGCGGTTGCCGGCCAGGACGAAGAGGGCGACGATGGCGAAGTTGAAGAGGATGAAGATGGAGCTGTAGCTGACGAAGGCGACAGGAACACCAGTAAAAGGGGATACTTGCGAGATCGCGCCGGTGAGGTTGAGGGTGGTGGAGATGACGGGGACGGCCCAGAGGCCGGCGAGTATGGGGGTCTGTCGTCGCGCGCGGCGGGTGTCGCCGTCGAAGCTGAGGCATCGGAGCGTGTGGAGGAGGAGGAGGGAGAAGCAGACGAAGAAGGCGACGAAGATGGTCAGGAGCAGGAGTCCGCCGTAGAGGCCGAGCATGACGAGGGGGAAGTCGGTGTGCAGGGCGACGACAAGGCGAGGGAGGTTGAGATCGGGGGTCTGGTGCAGTCCGATGCCCCAGAAGCCGCCGACGCGGAAGCAGACGTAGCTGGCGGTGACGAGGTGTCCGCCGCGCTGGAGGAGCTCGGCGCCGCCGAGCCAGAGGTGGATGCGCTCGCGGAAGGTGAAGGGGATGGCGCTGATGACGGGCGCGAGCTGGTAGGCCAGGAGGATGCCGCCGAAGGCGAGGCCGCCGCCGGCCAGGAGGTGCGGGAGGGTGCCGCGGGCGATGAGGAAGACGACGGCGGCGACCATGAGGACGACGGCGGTGTTGCCGACCTCCTTCTGGGCCAGGAGCAAGAGGGCCATGGCGCCGGTCAAGGCGATGCCGCCCCACCCTCGCCAGCGCCACTGCTCGCGGCCGACGAGGATGCCGAGGGCGACGGCGAAGAAGAAGGGGACGGCCAGGCCCGGGGTGATGTTGAGGCCGCCGAGGTTGACGCGGGAGGCCTCGCGGGCCGAGCCCGAGCCCGCCAGCACGAGCGCGGCGCCGGCGACGGCGACGGGCGCGGCCAGGACAGCGAAGGTCGTCAGGGGGTGGTCGAGCCAGCGCGTCTCGATCTGTCGCAGCCAGCGTTCAGGGGAGCGTTGGCGGTGTCCCGGGCCGGGCCTGCGGCGCATCAGCCAGGCCAGCCAGCCGCCGACGCCGATGACGGGCAGCCAGGGCGCGATGATCACGGAGATGCCGGGTCCGGCGTGCTGGGCGTAGCCCTGGATCAGCGTCACGAGGCCGAGGGCGCCGCTGAAGGCGAAGAGCATGGCGGTGGGGATGCTCTGGCGGCGTGCCCCGGCGAAGCCGACCCCAAGCAGCAGGATGAAGCCGGCGGTCATGAAGATGCCGAACTCCAGGAAGCGCTCGATCTCCCAGGAGGGGTCGGCGCCAGGGGGGACGGCCGAGAGCAGCGTCAGGAAGACCAGCGTCCCGAGGCTGGCGAGGCCCTGGCAGGCGGCGGCGAGCAGGCCGGTCCTGGCGGCGGCCGAGGTCGCCGCCAGGGTCAAGGCGGTGAAGGCCAGCGAGGCCGTCAGCAGGCCGTGGAAGCGCCGCAGATCGGCGGCCATGTCGCCGTAATGATCCAAGGGGATCACGTCGCCGGCCAGGGCCATGCCCAGGGCGGTCAACGCGCAGGACACCAGCGCCGCGCCGCGCACCGCGGGTCCGCCGTGCTGGCGCCGCCAGACCAGCGCGGCGGTGCCGGCCATCACCAGGGCCGCCGCCGTCCCCATGATGGCGAGGAAGACCAGGTGCAGCTCGGGGGCGCTCAAGGTGCCCCACTCAAAGAGCAGCTCCTCGATCACGCCTCCTCCTCGGGCGCCGTCCGGCGGACCACGCGGTAGATGCCCCGGCCGATCTGAAGCCGGTGCTCGCCGACCATGGGCACGCGCAGCTCGCCGGTGACGGGCTTGCGGTCGAGGATGGCGGGCTCGCGGCCGTCGCCGCCGATCTCCAGCGTGTCGCCGACGACGCGCACCCGCCACCCCTGGATACGCCACGCGTCCGCAGGGTCGGCCGAGATCCGGGCGATCTCCAGCGGCTCACCGTAGATGATCCTGGGGCGGTCGAGGGCCTCCAGGCGCCAGCGCGAGCCCGGCGTCGAGAAGGCCACCACGCCCTGGATCCAGGACCACGCGTCGATCGGCCGCGACACGCCCTCGGCGTTCAAGGAGGGGTTGAGCGGCAGGAGCTTGCAGCCGGGCCGCTGGTCGAGCGCCACCTTGAACAGCGGCCCGACCAGCTCAGGCGCGTAGACCGGCATCCTGGCCGGGAGGGCCGGGTCGCCCGCGTCGAGCGCCAGGCCGTCCTCGTAGATCACCGCCACGGGCTGCTCGAAGCCGAAGAGCCCCGCGAAGGCCTGCCCCCCCTTTCGAAGAGGCGGCATCCAGCCGTGGATCTCCGTCTCGAGCGGGGCGCTCAAGGCCAGCGCGGTGGTCATCCGCACCCGCATCAGCCCGGCGTTCTCGCGGCCGAGCCCGACGAGGTGCGCGCCGAGCACCGGCAACACCTCCCCCTGCGACACCCTCAGCGGCCGCCCGTCGTGCCACGTGAGCCAGGTATCAGGCCCGCTCTGGATCTCGATGTCGACCTGATCGCCCGCCCCGGAGCGCAGCTGGATCGCGGTGCGCTGGCTGGAGGCCTCGCCGATCTCGATGTCCAGCGTCGGCTCCCGGTTGCGGTCCCACTCGCGCTCCACACCCCCCTCGGCCTCGATCATCAAGGTCGGGCGCGTCATCCGCGAGACCCCCAGCACCTCGATCCGCCCCTCCACCGGGCGCTGCCAGAACTTCACCCCCCGGCCCCTGACCCGGAACTCCACGTCGTGCGTCAGCGGCACCTTGGCCGGCCCCTCGTGCTCGCGCTCGCGGCCGTCGGCCGTCGTGATCAGCGTCGGCCCCTCGGTCACCAGGAAGGCCACCTCGGGGCTCTCCCTGGGCGCCTCCATCAAGCTGACGCGCGGCCTCCATCGCGAGCGCACCACCGTCAGAAGCCCCATCCCCTGGCGCAAGACCTCCCGATGATCCCCGATCTCCACTTGCAAGAGCGGATCTCCGATCTCCGAAACCCGCGCAGGCTGCTCGACTCGATCATCCGCGTAGATGGGCGTCGCCCTGGCCGAGTCGCGCCCCGTCGCCAGGCGCGCGACCACCTCAAGCCCATCGCCTGCGCTCAGCCAGGTGTCGCGCTCCTCGGTGGCGACCACCGTGAGGATGGCCGACGCCAGACTCTTGCAGCTCTCCCGGGTCGTGTGCGGGTTGAGCAGCGCGGAGTACCGATCCTTGTCCGGGAGCGAGAGGTCGATCTTCGGCGGCAGGTAATAGGTCTCGTAGGCGACGAGCTGCTCCCGGCCCGCCTCCCGAAGCTGGCCGGACTCGATCAAGAGCATCAGCGTCTCTCTGGCCAGAGAATTCATGATCGCCCGCACCGCGGAGCGCCTCGTCGCCCTCAAATGGGCAACAGGCGCCCAGGTTCTTGCCTCGGTGAACAACGGTCACCCGTCCGCTCCATCTTCCTAACCACTTGAACACTGTAAAGCGAGATGGTCCACCAAATGGTGTTTCAGAGGCAGATGAGAGGCGCGGCGGGCCTTGTGGCGGGTTGACCCGCCCGGACATGGAGCCTACCCTCGACCCCGTCTCGACGCCCGGCGCTCCAGGAGGCCGACGCGGCGGAGGACGAGGGCTGTGAGGGGAGGCCATGAGCGGGCTTGAGCGGGCGCTGGCGCGCTGGTTGACCGACAGAGATCTGATGGACCTCTCCGATGGGGAGGTGCTGGCCGTCGTCGACGCGCTGGCGCTGGCCATCTACGCCGACTTCAGCGTCAACCGCTTTGAGGACGACGCCTTCGAAAGCCTGGTCACGGCGCTGACCTGGGGCCGCGGTGGCGAGGACGGCCCGCTGGATCGCCCCGTGGAGGTCGCCAGGATGAGGGCGGGGGCCGTGACGACCCCCGAGGCGCTCGACGCCTTTGCGGCCAACGTGGCCGGGCGCCTGCCGGCCTCGGCGCTGGAGAAGGTCTACAGCATGATCGTGACGATCGCGGTGGCCGACAACGAGATCAAGAGCGAGGAGGAGGACCTGCTGTCCTCCTTCGCCGGCGCCTTCGGCATCAAGGCCGAGCGCGCCGAGGCGATCTACCGCGCGACGCTGCGCGCGCTGAACAAGATCGAGGGTTGACCCCGGCGCCCACCAGGAAGGACACCATGACCGAGACGAGCCCCCTCGACGCCCGACGCCTCACCGCGCTGCGGCGCGTCATCGCCGCTGTCCCCTCCCCCGACGGCCGCTGGATCGCGGCGTGCGTCGAGCGCCTCGACGAGGCCGGAGGCGCCTACGCGGCGGATCTGTGGCGGGTGCCGCTGGACGGCGCGGCGCCCTGGGCGCTGACGCGGGGCGACTGGCGCGACGAGCAGCCCTGCTTCCGGGCCGACGGCGCGCTGGGCTTCCTGAGCGACCGCCCCGTCGGCGAGGCCAAGGGCGCAGGGCACAAGCGGCGCCAGGTCTGGCTGATGCCAGCGGGTGGCGGTGAGCCCGGCCCGCTGACCGACGAGCCGCTGGGGGTGTCGGGCTTCGCCTTCGCCCGCAAGGCCGACGTCCTCGTCGTCAAGGCGCCGATGCGACCAGGGGTGGCGCTCGAAAAGCAGCGCGAGGTCGACGACGACCGGCGCGAGCGCGGCCCCTCGGCGCTGCGCTACACGCGCGGCCCGGTCCGCCACTGGGATCATTGGCTGACGGCGACCTTCGACCACCTCGTCGCCTTCGACGGCCAAGGCCAGCAGCGCCGCGATCTGACCCCGGAGGCCGGCCCCAGCGCCCGGATGTTGAGCTTCGACCTGAGCGACGACGGCCGCCTGGTCGCCCTGACCGACGAGGCCCACAACCTCGCCGATCGGCTCTCGGATCGCGCCCTGCACGTGATCGAGGTCCGCACCGGCGCGCGGCGCCTGATCGCCCAGGGGCCGCGGACCACCTACGAGTCTCCGCGCCTGTCCCCCGATGGCGGGCGAGTCGCCGCCGTCAAGCACGTCCGCTCCGAGGCCCGGATGGGGCGCCCCGTCCTGTGCGTCATCCCCGTCGAAGGCGGCCCCGAGCTGCCCATTGCCGGAGATTGGGACCGATGGCCCTCGCTGTGCGGCTGGTCCGAGGACGGCCGCGACCTGATCGTCACCGCCGACGACGCCGGCCTCGTCCCGGTCTTCAAGGTCGACACCCTCCTGGGCGACGTGACCCGGATCACCGCCGCCGGCTCGGGCGGCAGCCACTCGGACGTGGTGACCATCCCAGGCCACCACCGCCTCGTCGGCCTGCGCTCTCGCTTCATCCACCCCCCGGAGCCCTTCGTCGTCGATCTGATCGAGGACGCCAGGCCCTCCCTGGTCGCCTCGCTCAGCGGCTTCTCCGAGGAGGAGGGCCGCGCCATCGCCCAGATCGAGTCTCGCGCTGTGACCTCCACGCGCGGCCAGAGCTGCCAGAGCTTCCTGCTTCAACCCGCCCGCTCCAAACCCGGCGACAGACACCCGGCGCTGATCTGGATCCACGGCGGCCCCATGGGCCAGTGGGCCGACGCCTGGCACTGGCGCTGGAACCCCCTGGTCGCCGTCGAACACGGCTTCGTCGTCTCCATGCCCAACCCCACCGGCTCGACCGGCTTCGGCCAGCAGACCATCGAGGGGATCTGGGGCAACACCTGGGGCGAGCAGTGCTACGACGACGTCATGGCCGTCGCCGACGATCTGCAAGGTCTTGAATTTGTAGATAAAAACAGAATGGGGGCGATGGGCGGCTCCTTCGGCGGCTACATGACGAACTGGATCGGGGTCAACACCGATCGCTTCAAGGCGCTGGTGACCCACGCGAGCATCTACGACATGGCGGCCTTCCACGGCGTCACCGATGCCCCGCCGTGGTGGGTGCTGATGATGGGCGGCCTGACCCCGTGGGACAACCCAGCGGAGTTCTGCCGCCACTCGCCCCACCGCCTGATCCAGCGCTGGAAGACCCCCGCGCTCATCATCCACGGGGAGCGGGACTTTCGCGTGCCCGTCGGCGAGGCGCTGGCGCTCTTCGAGGCGCTCCAGGCCCACGACGTCCCCTCAGAGCTGCTCATCTTCCCGGACGAGAACCACTGGATCCTCAAGCCGCGCAACATCGTCGCCTGGTACGAGGCCGTCATGGACTTCATGCTCACCCACCTGGGCTAAGATCCCTCCCAGGGGATCCCCCAGGCCGGGTGGGCTTCGAGCCGACGACGCCGACCTCGCCGTGAGGCGCCCGCCGTCGTTAGATCCGACTGGGCACGCCGTCGTTGGGGGAAGGTCGGGCGTCTGGTGACTTGTGCTCCCTGGAGGTGGTCATGGGCTCGATGAAGGTCGATGGTTCAGTTCAGCGCGGCGGCGCGGCGCTGCGGGCGTCGCTGATCGTCATTCTTGGGACGCAGGGCTTCGCCGGCTGCGCCACCCCCTCGTCGACTGACGAGCCAGCGAGGGAGATCGCCGAAGAGAAGCGCAAGGGCGCCGAGGCGGCGGCGCTCCACTTCGGCGCCCCAACCTCCCCCAGAGCGAGCTTCGCCGTGATGACGGTGCCCGACCAGCCCTCGCCCTTGGAGATGCGCGGGCTGCGGGTGGAGGTGGAGGTGGACGGGCGCATGGCGCGCACCGAGGTCACCCAGGTCTTCTACAACCATACTGATCGGGAGCAGGAGGGGACCTACACCTTCACGCTGCCGCGAGGGGCGGCGATCGCGCGGCTGTCGATGGACGTCAAGGGGAAGATGGTCGAGGGCGAGCTCGTCGAGCGCGAGCAGGCTCGGAGCATCTACGAGGGGATCGTCCACAAGAAGAAGGACCCCGCGCTGATGGAGTGGCAGGGCGGCGAGCGCTTCGAAACGAGCGTCTTCCCCATCGAGCCGACCTCGACCAAGACGGTCCTGCTGGCCTACGAGCAGCTCCTGCCCGAGCAGGACGGTGAGGCGATCTACCGCTACGAGCTGCCAAGCTTCGAAGGCGAGCCCGAGGGCAGCCACATCAGCGCCTTCTTCTTCCACATGCGGGCGCGGGGAGCCGGCGCGGTGACCTTCTCGGGCTTCCCAGCCGAGGTGGTGGCGAGCGAGGAGGGCGCGCAGGTCGTGGTGGAGCTCGACCGCTTCAGGCCCTCCGGTCCTTTCGAAGTGCGCCTGGATCGAGGCGATCGCGCCGAGGTGGCGATGAGCGTCTCCCGGCGCGGGGCGGAGCGCTTCTTCCTGGCCGACGTGGCGCCCTCGCTGCCCGAGCGGCCCGCAGGCGAGGTCCGGGATCTGGTGCTGGCGGTGGACACGTCGGCGGGGATCGGGCGCGTGGAGCTGGAGCGGGTCAAGGCGACCGCAGCGGGGATGATCGCGGCGCTGCCCGAGGGCGCGCGGGTCGAGGTGGTCTCTGGAGACCATCGGGTCAAGGCGTGCGGCGCCCCGGCTGGCGCCAGAAATCGACCGGCGGCCGCGGCGTGCGTGGGCGAGTTGACCTCGGGCGGCGGCACGGATCTGGAGGGGTTGCTGGCGGCGGCGGCGTCCGCGGGGCAGGCGATGGGCCGCCCGGCGTCGATCGTGATTTTTAGCGATGGGGTGGCCTCGCTTGGGGAGCTGGACGGGGATCTGATGCTGGCCGGTGCGCGGCGGCGGGCCTCCGCGGCGATGTCCTTGCACGCCGTGGCGGTGGGGCACGTGCCGGATCTGGGGTGGCTCGGTGCGCTGGCGGGCGCTGGCCGGGGACACCTGATGCAGCTGACGCCGGGCGATGATCCGGCGCAGGCCGCGAAGGACATCGCCCAGAAGGCGCGCGAGCCGCTGCTGACCGATCTGAGCGCGTCGGTCATCGAGGGGGAGGTCGAGGGGCTGAGCCCGGGCGGACGGGTGAACCTCTCGCGCGGTCAGTCCCTGGCGATCCTGGGCCGGGTGATCGGGGATGGTCGGGCGCGCATCGCGCTCAGGGGCCTTTACGACGGCGCGGCCTATGAGCGGATCCTGACGGTGGACGCGGCGCAGGCGCCCGAGGGCGGCGCGCTGCCGAGGTTCTGGGCGCGGGCGTGGATCTCGGGGATGGAGCAGGGGGACGTCGATCGGCCCCGCGTGGTGGCGGCCTCGCTCAAGTATGGGGTCATGAGCCGGTACACGTCCTTCCTGGTGCTTGAGAGCGAGGAGGCCTATGAGCGCTTCAAGATCGCGCGGAGGAAGGAGCAGGAGCGCGTCGAGGCGCAGGCCAACCTGACCAAGGGCGTCGGTGATCTCAAGGCGGTGATGGAGGGGGTCAAGTCCCCCGATCCCGAGTCGAAGCCCGACGGCGAGATCGTGGGTGAGCTTCAAGAAAAGCTGGTGAAGGTCGAGGAGAGCGATCAGCTCCTGGAGGTGGACAAGCCCAAGCCGGTGGAGGAGATGAACAAGCGCCTGGAGCGGCTCGATCCGGAGAAGGTCGAGGCGCCAGCGCGCCTGGAGCCCTTGCAGCGGCTTGAGGAGAGGCTCGACTGGGATGGGGATCTTGCCAAGGACATGGAGCCATCGACGGGCGCCGAGAAGAAGAAGTCGAAGCAAGGCGGCAAGAGGCGCGAGATCACGGAGGAGGACATCCTGGAGATGTGGTCGGTGCGCGGGAGCGCGGACGCGGCGTTGCGATCGCGGCTGATGGCGATGATGATCAGGATCGGGCGCGAGGGTGAGGCGTCGGCCTTCCTGGCCGAGAGCGTCGAGGCCTTCAAGGCGGACGAGGTGGGTCTGCAGGGGCTCTTCGGCGAGGCCGCCGTCAGGCGTCAATTCTCCAATGAGTACAAGCGCTTGCTGACGTCCATGGTGGCCGATGGGCGGGGCGGAAGTGAGGTGGCGCTGGCGCTGTGGTCGCACCTGGTGGAGATGGGGCAGCTCAAGGAGCTGCGGGCGATCTTCGAGGCGAGGGGGTTGCCAGTGGGGGTGATGGGCGAGGGGCTGAGGTCGCTGGCGGAGGCGGACGAGGGTGAGGCGGTGGCGATGATCGAGGCTTGGAGGGCGTCGGGGAGGGTGGTCGAGGCGGCGATCTTCGGGGCGCTCGACGAGGCGGCGGTGCGTGTTCAGCGGTTGAGGCTGGCGAGGCTGGAGAGCGCGGGTCGGTTGGTGGTGGAGGGGGATCTTCGGGTGGAGGTCGTTGGGGCCTATGTCGAGGTGGGGGTGGAGGTGGGTCGGTCGGCCGAGGCGCTGGCGCTGGTGGAGCGGGTGTGCCGCCCGGAGGTCATGCTCGGCGGCGCGGACGCGGCGGCGTGCCTGGGGTGGCTGTCGCGCTTCGGGGTCGAGGGAGAGGGTTTGAGGGCGGTGGTTGTGGCGCGTCGGCTGGTGGAGATCCGGTCGCTGAGGGATCGGGATGTGGGCGAGCGGTCGTTGATATTGGAGGCGGCGAGGTTGCTGGAGTCGCAGGGTCGGGGTGAGGAGGCGGCGAGGTGCTTGAGCGAGCTTGTGGAGTTTGCGCCGCACGACTTTGAGTCCAGGAGCGTGTACGCCGAGGCGCTCTCGGAGCGGGAGGAGTTGGTCGGGGCGTGCGAGCAGTATGGGACGGCGGCGCAGCTCAACCCGTCCAGGCGCGAGGTCTTCCGGGCGATGGTGGGGTTGCGTCGCCGTGAGGGGGCCGAGGCGGGGTCGCTGCGGGAGTGTCTGGTGCGTGGGGTGTCGAAGTTGCCGGTGGTGCGCGATCTGTCGATGGTGATGACGTGGGAGGATCCGAGCGCCGACGTGGATCTGCACGTCTTCGAGCCGGGGGGCGCGGAGGTGTCGTACCAGGCGTTGGAGTCGGAGGCCGGCGGGCTGCTCTATTACGATGTCACGGACGGCTTCGGGCCTGAGATCTATGTGATGGGGAGTGCGCCGAAGGGGGTCTATCGCCTCAAGGTGGTCTATTACAGGGGCGAGCAGCGGTCGCTCAGGGGAGTGTTGACGGTGTTGAGGCGGGCGGGCTCGCCGGAGGAGACGCGGCAGGACATCCCCTTTGTCTTGCCAAAGGCCGACAGCGGGGTTCAGATCCCGGTGGGGAGCTTGCGGCTCTGAGGGGCCACCTGGTTGTCGGAGCGCGGGGCGGTCGGGGGGCTCGGGGGGGGCGGGGATGGAGGCGGTGTTCAAGGCGGGGTTCGCGATCTGGGGTTACAAGGGGTGGATCGGGGATTTCTTCCCGGTCGGGAGCCCCTCGTCCGAGTTGTTGAGGCTCTACGGAGAGCGGGTCGAGGCGGTGGAGGGCAACACGACCTTCTACGCGGTGCCCTCGGCCGAGGTGGTGGCGTCGTGGGCTTCGAAGGTGCCGGAGGGCTTTCGCTTCTGCCCGAAGCTGCCGCAGGCGGTCAGCCACGATGGCGCGTTGGCGCCGAAGGTGGACGAGGCGCTGTCGTTTCTGGAGCGGATGCAGGGGCTGGGCGAGCGCCTGGGGCCGCTGATCGCGCAGCTCCCGCCGAGCTATGGTCCTGAGATGATTGAGGATCTTGGCCTTTTTCTGGAGCGCTGGCCGCGAGGCGAGGCGCCGCTGGCGGTGGAGGTGCGCCACCTGGGTTGGTTCGAGGCGCCGGGGGCCGAGGCGCTGGAGGGGCTGCTGGGCGATCTGGGGGTGGGGCGCGCGATTCTGGATGCGCGGCCGATCTACCACAACGCCCCCTCGGCGGAGCTGCTGGAGTCCTGCCGCAAGCCGGACGTGCCGCTGACGACCAGCGCGCCGTCGACCTTCAGCGTGGTGCGCTACATCAGCCACCCGGAGCCCTCGCTCAACGACGCCTTCTTGCGGGTGTGGGCGCGGAGGGTCGGGGCCTGGCTCGACGCGGGGATCTCGGTCTACTTCTTCGTCCACTGCCCGCAGGAGGAGCGCTCGCCGGCGGTCCTGCGCCGGCTCTTCGAGATCCTGGAGGATGCGGGCGTGGGCGTGTCGCCGCCGCCCTGGTTTGCGATCAAGCCGCCGCCGAAGCAGCTGGCGTTGTTCTAGAACGCTGATGGGTTTGAGGGACCGAGGCCGGCGAGGCCGACAGCGTCGAGGCCAAGGAGGAGAGCACAGGCGGGCCGTTGGCCCGCCGGCACAAGCTGTGCTCGCATCGACGACGCCGGCATCGATCTTGCCGACGGCGTCGTTGTCGGCCCGTTGGCCGACGGGAGTCAAACCGGTCAGCGTTCTAGAGGGTCGATGGGTTTGACTCTGGCCGGTCCCTCAAACCCATCAGCGTTCTGGTCAGGGCGGCAGGCTGTGGTAGATTGGGGGGAGGAGAGAGCGCAGGAGGTGTCGATGAGCGAGCAGGCAGAGGGAGCCGAGCAGGAGGCGGTCGAGGAGGCGGTCGAGGAGGCGGTCGAGGAGCCGCTCGACGCGCTGGAGCTGGACGATCCGGGCCTGTACCTCAACCGCGAGTTGAGCCTGCTGGAGTTTCAGCGGCGCGTGCTCGAGGAGGCCAAGGACGTGCGCAACCCGCTGCTGGAGCGGGTCAAGTTCCTGTCGATCGTCCATTCGAACCTGGACGAGTTCTTCATGGTCCGTGTCGCGGGGCTCAAGCAGCAGGTCGACGCGGGGGTGGCCGAGCGCTCGCCGGACGGGATGACGGCGGCCGAGCAGCTTGCCCAGGTGCGCCGCGTGGGCTACGAGCTGCTCGTCGAGGCGCAGCGCTGCCTGTCCGACGACCTCGTCCCGCGACTGGACAGGGCGGGCATCCACCTGATGGACTACGCCGATCTGAAGTCCAAGCAGCGCGCGGCGGTCGACAGCTACTTCGACGAGGTTGTCTTCCCGGTGTTGACGCCGCTGGCCTTTGATCCGAGCCACCCCTTCCCTCACATCTCGCACTTGAGCTTGAACCTGGCCATCTTGATCAAGGATCAGGAGGGCGCCAAGCACTTCGCCCGGCTCAAGGTGCCGGCCTCGCTGCCGCGGGTCGTGCCGCTCAAGGGCTCCTCGGGCGGTGTGCGCAAGGACGGCACGGTGCCGCACCACCATTACTTCGTGTGGCTGGAGCAGGTCATTGCGGCGCGGCTCGACGCGCTCTTCCCGGGGATGGAGGTGCTGGAGGTCCACCCCTTCCACATCACGCGGGACGCGGACATCGACATTCAGGAGTTGGAGGCCTCCGATCTGCTGGAGACCATCGAGCAGGGCTTGCGGCAGCGGCGCTTCGGGCAGGTGGTGCGGGTGATGATCAACTCGGCCATGCCGCAGCGCCTGCGCGACATCCTGGTCCACCACCTGGAGTTGGACACGAACGACATCTACATGCTCAAGGGTCCGCTGGACTTCAGCGGCCTGACGGGCCTGTTGAGCGTCGACCGCTTCGATCTCAAGGATCCGCCCTTCAGGCCGGGCCTGCCGCCGAGCCTGGAGGCGGCCAAGGAGAGCGGGGGGATCTTCGCCGCGATCCGCCGCGGCGACGTGCTGGTGCACCACCCCTACGACTCGTTCATCCCGGTGGTGGAGTTTCTGCAGAGCGCGGCGCGCGATCCGGACGTGCTGGCGATTAAGCAGACCCTCTACCGCGTCGGGCGCAACTCGCCCGTGGTGCGCGCGCTGCTGGAGGCGCGCGAGCACGGCAAGCAGGTGGCCGTCCTGGTCGAGCTCAAGGCCCGCTTCGACGAGGAGAGCAACATCTCGTGGGCCAGGGCGCTGGAGCGCGAGGGGGTCCACGTCGTCTACGGCCTGCTGGGCCTCAAGACGCACTCGAAGATCGCGCTGGTCGTCCGCAAGGAGGGCGACCAGATCCGTCGCTACGTGCACCTGTCGACGGGCAACTACAACTCGCACACGGCCCACATCTACACCGACGTGGGCTTCTTCACCTGCGACGAGAAGATCGGCGACGACGCCTCGCACCTGTTCAACTACCTGACCGGCTACTCGGCCAAGCGCGACTACCACAAGCTGCTGGTGGCCCCCGTCAAGATGCGCGAGGGGCTCGCCGCGCTCGTGCGCCGCGAGATCGAGCACCAGCTCGCCGGCCGTGAGGGTCACCTCATCCTCAAGACCAACTCGCTGATCGACGCCGAGCTGATCGTCCTGCTCTACGAGGCCTCCCGCGCCGGGGTCAAGATCGACCTGCTCGTCCGAGGCATCTGCAGCCTGAGGCCCGGGGTGCCCGGGTTGAGCGAGAACATCCGCGTGTTGAGCGTCGTGGGGCGCTTCCTGGAGCACAGCCGGATCTACTACTTCGCCAACGGTGGCCGACCCGACATCTACCTCGGCTCGGCCGATCTGATGCCGCGCAACCTCGATCGGCGCGTCGAGACCCTCTTCCCCCTCAAGGACAAGGAGATGATCCGGCATGTGCGCGAGGACATCCTGGGCATCTACCTGACCGACAACTGCCGCTCGCGGCTGATGCGCTCGGACGGCTCCTACCAGCGCCTCTTTCCTGAACCGGGCCAGGCCGAGCTCGACTCCCAGCGCTGGTTCCTGACCCAGCGCCAGCGCCCGCGCGAGAGCGAGGCGGCCCTCCAGGCCCGCCGCTACGACGACTGACCGTCCGCGTGGCGCTCTGCGGCGCCCATCGCCGGGGTGCGTCGCCCTCATGTCGATGATTGACTTATGCAGGGCTGGCGGGCATCTTTGCGGTCTTCAAGGTTGCCCCCTTGTGCTATGAGAGGTGTGGTCTTTGGCTGCCAAACGCGACAACGCAGAACCCGCCGCTGCAGCGTTGCTGGCGCGTTACGCGAGGGGGGAGCGCGCCTTCGGGCCACTTCAGCTCGCGGGCGCCGACCTCAAGCGCGTCATGCTGATGGAGGGCCAGATGGCAGGCGCCGACTTCAGCGGCGCGGATCTGTCGGGCGCCAACCTGGTCCGGGCCGCGCTGATGGGCGCCGACTTCAGCGGCGCGGATCTGACCGGCGCCACCCTGATCAAGGCCAACCTGACCGACGCGCGCCTGGACGGCGTCAACCTCTCGCGCGCCTTCATGGATTCGGCCAGCCTTTCGAACACCACCTTCACCGAGGCCAACCTCTCCGGCGCGCGCCTCAAGGGCGTGCGCCTCTACGGCACCTCGCTGCGCGGCGCCTGCCTGGAGGCCGCCGATCTGACCGGCGCGATGATGGCCGGCGCCGATCTGACCGACGCCCGCGCCGACGGCGCCAACCTCGGCGGCGCGCTGCTGACCGGCGCTCGCCTGCCCAACGCCAGCCTGCGCGAGGCCAACCTCAGCAGCGCCGAGCTCAACCGCGCCGACATGGCCGGCGCCAACCTCGAAGGCGCCATCCTCTTTCGCACCTCCATGGAGCGGGTCAAGCTCGCCGGCGCGAACCTTCGCGGCGCCCGCCTCCTGGAGTGCGACCTGCGCGGCGCTGACCTCTCCGACGCCGACATGACCGGCGTGGAGCTGACCGGCTCCACCCTCTCCGGCGCCGATCTCTCGCGCGCCGACCTGAGCGGGGTCGAGTTCTTCGGCGCCAACCTCGACGGCGCCCTCCTGGCCGACTGCATCTCCGACGACAAGACCCGCTGGCCGGCCTCCTTCAAGAAGACCGAGGATAAGGTCGCCGCCCCCCACGAGCCGCCCCGCTCCAGCTCCGAGCTCAAGGAGCGCTACGCCCGGGGCGAGCTTCACCTGTCCGGCGCGCGCCTCCCCTCCGCCCAGCTCGTCGGCGCCGATCTCAAGCGCGCCGACCTCTCCGACGGCAACTTCGAGCGCGCCAACCTGGGCCGCGCCAACCTCAACTCCGCCAACTGCGCCCGGGTCAACTTCCTGCGCACCAGCCTCATCGAGGCCTCCCTCATCAGCGCGCTGCTGACCGGCGCCGATCTCTCGGGCGCCAACCTCGACGGCGCCAACCTCACCCGCGCCGACCTCACCGGCGCGGACCTGCGCGGCACGAACCTCACCCGCGCCACCCTCCACAACGCCAACCTGCGCGACGCCCTCTTCAACCCCACCACGCGCTGGCCCAGCGGCTTTGACCCGGCGGCGGCCGGCGCCACCCAGAAGCGCTGACCCCTCGGGCCGCCCGGCCCCTCCAGATGGGCGATCGAGATGCCTCGGCCCCGCAAAGCGATGGACCTGTCGCGGCCGCTCACCTCGCGGGCGTCGGCCCGGTTGTCAGCGCAGCCCGGAGTGGGTTATAAGGACCTCGGTGACAAGGGGTCCTCTGAGCGGCCAGGCCCGCTCTTGCCGCGCGGGCGTCGACCCTCCGATTCGTCGACCCGAGGCGCACGCTGCCGAGGTCGAACTCCAGAAAAGACCGGGGCCTCGGGAAGATACCCACAGAATTGCTCCCCTGAGCTTCGAGCGCCGCCAGCGCCGCCCGAAGCTCCAGCGCCAGGTTTTTGAGGTCACCCCCACCGGAGCCACCCGATGAGCGCATCCCCAGCCTATCTCGCCGCCGATCCTGGCGGCTTCGAGCCCGTCAGCGACGATCCCGCCGCGATTGACCCCAGGGCGCGCTTCGAGGCCGACCCGAGGCCCCTGGCCGAAAAGCTCTACGCCCAGATGACGCTGGTGCGCCAATTCGAAGAGAAGCTGCTCTCCCTCTTCGCCGAGGGAGAGCTCTTCGGCACCACGCACTGCTACATCGGCCAGGAGGCCGACGCCGTCGGGGTCATCAACCACCTCGAGGCGGGCGACGTCGTCTTCAGCAACCACCGCTGCCACGGGCACTTCGTGACGTGGTCGGACAGGCCCGAGCTGCTGATGGCCGAGCTGATGGGGCGAGCGACGGGCGTCGTCGGCGGCCGCGGCGGCAGCCAGCACATCTGCTGCGGGAGCTTCTTCAGCAACGGCGTCCAGGGGGGGATCGCGCCGGCCGCGACGGGGATGGCGCTGGCCGAAAAGATCAAGAAGACCAACAAGATAGCCGTCGTCTTCCTCGGCGACGGGACGCTGGGCGAGGGCGTGGTGTACGAGTCGCTCAACATGGCGTCCTTGTGGGGTGCGCCGGTGTTGTTCGTGGTGGAGGACAACCGCTGGGCGCAGAGCACGCCGGTGGAGCGGGAGCTGGCCGGGAGCATGGTGGCGCGCGGGCGCGCCTTCGGGATGGACGCGGGCGAGATCGAGTCGACGGACGCGGAGGCGCTTTTTGCGCACTTCGGGCCGATCGTGGAGAAGGTGCGGCGGCAGTGTCGGCCGCACTTCGAGGTGATCCACACCTACCGGCTGTGCCACCACTCCAAGAGCGACGATCAGCGGCCGGTCGAGGAGGTCGAGGCGCGCAAGGCGGGCGACCCGCTGCCCTTGCTCCGGGGGAGGCTTGGAGAGGCCGCGGCGGCGGCCTGCGAGCGGGAGGCGGCGGCGCGGATCGAGGCGATCACGGCCTGGGCGCGGCGGCAGCCCTTCCCGAGCGCCGAGGGGCTGGTCGGCCTGTTTTCGAAGTCGTGAGGGCGAGCGCCGCGTGCGCTGCTGACGTTCATCACAGTGGGGGTCAAGATGTCCAACGTGCTCAAGTCGCTCAACGGCGCGCTGCACGCGATGATGGAGGCCGATCCGCGGATCGTGCTGATGGGCGAGGATCTGCTGGACCCTTACGGCGGGGCCTTCAAGGTGAGCAAGGGGCTCTCGGATCGCTTCCCGGCGCAGGTGTTGACGACGCCGATCAGCGAGGCGGGCTTCGTGGGCGTGGCGGCGGGGATGGCGATGCGGGGCATCCGGCCGATCGTGGAGATCATGTTCGGGGACTTCCTGCTGCTGGCGGCCGATCAGCTCCTGAACCACATCTGCAAGTACCGCTGGATGTACAACGATCAGGTCCAGGTGCCGATCACGATCCGGGCGCCGATGGGGGGCCGGCGCGGGTATGGGCCGACGCACAGCCAGACGGTGGAGAAGCACTTCATCGGGATGCCGGGCTTGCGGGTGGTGGCCCCGAGCCCCTTCCATGATCCGGGCGAGCTGCTGCGCCAGACGGTCCTGGACGACGGGCCGGCGCTCTTTGTCGAGAACAAGCTGATGTACTCCCGGCCGCTCCAGCAGGCCGACGAGGGCGGGCGGCTCGGGCCGCTCTTCGTGCGGTCGAGCGGGGGTCGCTGGCCGACGATGACGCTGTCCTACGACGCCTTCGAGGAGGCCGACGTGACGATCGTGGCCTACGGCGGGATGGCGGAGCTGGCCCAGCAGGCCGCCGAGGCGCTCTTGATGCAGGAGGAGATCTACGCCGAGGTCGTCGTGCCCAGCGCGATCAACCCATTGGACGTGGCCCCGATCGCGGCCTCGCTGCGGCGCAGCGGCCGGCTCCTGGTCTGCGAGGAGGCCCCCCAGACGGCCGGCTGGGGCGCGGAGGTCATCCGCAGAGTGGCCGTCGAGCACTTCGGGCTGCTGCGGGCCGCGCCCTCGCATGTGGCCGCCCTGGACCTGCCCATCGCCAACACCGAGCCGCTTGAGGCGGCCATTCTGCCCCAGCGCGAGGCGATCATCGCCCGCGCGATCGCCTGCGCGACGCGCTGAAGGAGGTCTCGTGAGCGACCCACAACACCCCGTTCGGGTGCCGCTGATCAACGCCAACGAGGACGAGCTGGAGGTCACGGAGATCTTCGTCGAGGAGGGGGTTTTCGTGCGGGCCGGCGCGCCGCTCTGCGTCGTGGAGTCGACCAAAGCCACCTCGGACGTCGAGGCGCCGGTCTCGGGCTACGTGCGCGAGCTGCGCGTGGCGCGGGGCCGCCGGGCGCGCGTCGGGGCGCTGATCTGCGTGCTGACGGCCAGCGCCGACGAGCCCGTGTCCCTCGGCGAGGGCGAGCGGGCCGTCGAAGGCGGCGGCGCCTTCGAAGTCACGCGCAAGGCCCAGGAGCTGGCCGAGGCCCGCGGCGTCGATCTGGCCGGGCTGGGGCTCTCCGGCATCGTCCGGGTCAAGGACGTCGAGCGCGCGCTCGCCGCGCGGCACCAGCCGGCCCTCGGCGCCGAGTCGCGGCGCGGCGCCGTCGGCGCCGAAGGGCTGCGCGGCGTCGTCGGCGACAGGGTCGTGATCCTGGGCGCCGGGGGCCACGCGCGCGCCCTGATCGACGTGATCCGCGCCGGCCGACGCGACCTCCGGATCGTCGGCGCGGTCGACGACAGCCCAGGCGCCCTCACCGACGTCCTCGGCGTGCCGGTGCTGGGGCCGTCCAGCCGCCTGGAGGCGCTGCGCGCCGAGGGCGTGGCCTTCGCGGGGCTCGGCGTCGGCGCCGTGACCAACAACCCCCTGCGCGTCACCCTCTACGAGCGCCTCAAGGCGCTGGGCTTCGACGTGCCCTCCTTCATCCACCCCAGCGCCGTCGTAGAGGCCTCGGCCACCATGGGCCAGGGCAACCAGCTCTTCCCCGGCGCCATCGTCGGCTCGAACGTCCGGCTGGGCGACAACACGATCATCAACAGCGGCGTCGTGCTCAGCCACGACTGCGTGATCGGCTCCCACGCCCACATCACCCCCGGCGCGATCCTGGCCGGCAATGTCACCGTCGGCCCCGGCGCCGTCGTCGGCATGGGCGTCACGGTCTACCTCGGCGTCACGATCGGCGCCGGCGCGCTGATCGCCAACGGCTGCCACATCATGCACGACATCCCCGACGGCGCCGTCGTGCGCGCCTCGCAGTAACCCGCGCTGCACTCCCCCTCGCTTTACTCCCCCTCCTGTCCTCCCCCTCGTTTCACTCCCCCTCCTGTCCTCCCCCGAGGGGCACTGCCCCCGTTTCACAAGGGGGAGAGACGCTCGCGGTTGGGGCAAGGGGGATCGGCGAGTCGACTTCGTTGGTGGACAAGGAGAGATCGGGGAACTCCACCCTCTGTCCCCCTCCTCGCTGCGCAAGGAGGGAGGAGGGGGACAGGGGGTGGAGTGCCGATCTCGACGTGTGCGTCAACGAAGTCGACTCCCCGACGGGGTCTTGTTCCCGACGGGGTCTTGTTCCCGTTCGTGTCACCGATGGGGCGAGATCGCGGCGGGCGCTGGGGCGAGGTCGCAGGCCTCGATGCGCGCGGAGGTCGCCATGCGCAACAGGAGCGCCCTCCCCTGATCGGCCGGGAGCGCGCCGTCGAGCCGCAGCGTGATCTGGATCAGCCCCCTGGGCTCGCGGCGCGTGGCCCGCAAGAGCACGTCGCCGCGATCTCGCCGTTGGCAGACGGTGAGGCCGCCGGGCGCCTCGTCGCAGTCGAAGGGGTCGAGCCCCGGCGGCGGGTGGAACAACGCCAAGGAGGCGAGCCCGTCGTCCTCGGAGGACCGAGGCAGCGCCGCGCTGCAATGAACCGCAATGGCGTCGAGCGCGGCCCGCGTGCCCTCAAAGCGCGGCCAGCCCTCAGCGCGCGCCGCCCGATCGGACAGATCCCGCACCCAGTCGGCCGGGACATCCAACCTGAGCCGCCCGACCGAGGCTCGCGGCCCGTAACCCCCCGAGGTGCCCTCCAGGGCGACGCTGACGACGGGCCGCTCGCCCAGCGGGCCGCTCAGCGAGCGCGCCAGCCCGACGCCTCCCAACAACAGGCTCGCCCCCCACAGCGCCACCGCACCGCCGCGGACCATCCCCTCCGCCCGCGCGCCGACGGCCCGATCCAGCCCGATGAGCGCCAGCTGGATCGCGACGCCTGCGGCCAACCCCCCGGCGTGCGCCCAGAGGCTGACAAACTCGACCGACAGCCCAATGTAAGTGTTCAAGATCAAAACACTTATCAGAGCAAAGAGGCGCCGCAGGAGCCAGCGCGGCGGCACCTCCCGGGCGACCCTCAGCATGGCCGGGAGGCAGGCCCCGATGACGCCGAAGATGGCCCCCGATGCCCCGACGCCGACCTTGTCCCCCTCCGTCAGCGCCGCCGCCAGCGCCCCGGCGATCCCCGACAGCAGGTAGACCGTCAAGAATCGCCACGGGCCGACGAGGCGCTCGTGCAGGTTGCCGAAGATCAGCAGGAAGGCCCCGTTGAGGCTCAGGTGGACGATCCCGGCGTGCAGGAAGGTCGCCGTAATCAGGCGCCACCACTGGCCCTGAAGCACGGGCTCGCGCAGGTGACCGCCGAGCGCGGCCAGGTGCGCCGGATCGGTGGCGCTGCCGGTGGCGATCTCGGCCACGAAAATCGCGGCGAGCCCGATGAGCACGGCGCTCATGGCAGGGCTCGGCGAAGACAGGTTCGAGAAGGTCGTGGACAGCCGCGCCTCGGCCTGGAGCGCGCTGGCGGTCTCGCGCGCGATCTGGCGCGTCCACGGGCTCATCGACGGCGCGGGCCGCGCCGCGCGCCCCATCAGCGCCCTGCGCTCTGCTCTCCCGAAGAGCCCCCGAAGCGCCGATCGCCGCTCAAAGACCCCCTCCAGCGCCTCCACCATGCCGGCGTAGGCCAGCAAGGTGATCCTGGCCTTGTTCAAGAAGGCGTCGCTGCGCTCGGAGTCGTCGGCCTCGTCGCCCTCCGCGTTGAGCTCGCGCACGAGCTGCGCCGCGTCGTCCAGGCGCCCCACCTCGGCCAGCGCCCTGACCATGTCCGACGACGCCCCCGTCGGGAAGAGCGCCAGCGCCCGCGCCAGCCCCTCCTGGCCCTCGTAGAGCCCGACCAGCGCCCCCCAGCGCCCCTCCACCGCGCCCACGGCCACGATCCCCTCGAAGACCAGCGCCTCGATCTGCCCGAGCGCCCGCGCGTTGCGCGGCCGCCGCAGCGCCGCCATCGCGTCCAGCCGCCGCTGGAGGCCGCCCGCGACCTGCGCCCCCCCTCGGCGACCCGCCTCGACCGCCCTCACCCCCCGCGCGATCTGGAGCGACACCCAGTTGGACCAGGTCGGCCTCGACAACCACACCAGCGCCGCCATCCAGAGCGCTCGCCCGTGCCGCCCCTGAAGCCGGGCCAGCTGGGCCAGGGCGCGCAGCAGCGCCGGCAGCATCTCCAGGAAGAAGCTCGACAGCAGCGCCGCGCCGCCCAGCAAGGCCCCCACCGGCCCCTCGATCACCAGCCCACCGACCGCAGCCAGCGTCACCCCCGCGCACACCGCCACCATCGGCAGATCGCCGCGCAGCCCGCGCCGCCACAGCACACCCCCCGCGACCCCGGCGATGAGCGCCACCAGAACCAGCAAGGGCCAGAGCGCCTCCACCCGCGCCCTCCCCTTACATCGGCCTGAGCACCCACGCCCGCCCCGGACCCTGAACAGACACCCTCGGGCCGCCCTCGATCAACACCTCGAAGCCCGCCCCCTCCACGCGGATCTCGCGCCCGTCCACATCCACGCAGTCGCCCTGGCCCGCGTCGGCGCAGATCGGCAAGGCCACCCCGCCGACCGACGCGCCCGTCAGCCGCTCCGGGAAGGCCTCCGCCGTCATCTCCAGGCGCGTCCCGTCGTAGAGCACCAGCGAGCCCGCCGCGCCCCCGTTGAGCCGCAGCTCCAGCCGACCCTCGACCTCCTCCAGCGTCCTGATCCCCTCGCGGCTGGCCCGCGTGAAGGTGTCGGGCGCCTCCAGCAGCCTCGGGACCATCCCGCCGGGCCTCACGAAGACCGGGATCTCCCCCAGCCCCGCCGCGACCCTGTGACGCTGCCCCCCCTCAAGCACCTCGCCTGTCCACCACGACGCCCAGAGCCCCGCCGGCAGGTAGACCTCGACCTCCTCGACCCCCTCGTCCAGCACGGGGGCCACCAGCAGATCGCCGCCGAGCATGTACTGATCGCGCAGCCCCGCCGCCTCCGGGTCGTCGGGGAACTCCAGCGCCATGTGCCGGAACATCGGCACCCCCGTCCGCGAGGACTCCATCGCCAGCGACATCAAGGTCGGGTAGAGCAGCGCGTGCTCGATCGCGTAGCGCTTCCAGTGCGCCAGCGTCTCCTCATCCCGATCAAAAGCCCAGTTCTGCTCGTCCTTGGCGCCGTGGTGGGTCCGCATCACAGGCGTGAACGCCCCGAGCGACGTCCACCGGAAGAAGAGCGCCTTGCTCGACGGCGGCGTGATCGCCGACGCATAGCCCGCGATGTCGTGCGTAAAGACCCCCACCCCCGTCATCCCAAGGTTGAGGCCGATGGGGACGACCGACTTGAGCCCGTCCCCCGCGTCCCACGCCGTGTTCTGATCCCCGGCCCACACCACCGGCGCCAACCCCGAGGTGCCCCCGCCCGTCCACGCGAAGCCCGAGCGCGCGAAGAAGGTGTACTGGCCGGCCCCCACGAAGTCATCCAGGTTCTTGCGGTTGGCCTCCTGCCACAGGAGCGGGTAGAGGTTGTGCACCTCGGCCCCGGTGCGGCCGTCGTGCATGACGGCCTCGAAGGGCAGCCACTCGCCAAAGTCGGCCATCCAGCCCCTTATCCCCATCTCGACCGCGATCCGCTGGTAGCCCCGCAGCCACTCCACCGCCCCCGGGTGGGTCAGGTCCACGAGCGAGGCCTGCTTGAAGATCGGATCGGTGAACTCGAAGGGCTCGCCGTCGACGGTCTTGATCAAGAAATCGCCGTCAAGCCCCTCCTGCCACATCGGAGACTCCTTGCGGATGAAGGAGTTGAAGTAGCCCAGGAACTCGAAGCCCTCGGCGTTGAGATCGGCGATCAGCGCGGGCAGCTCCGGCCACCGCTCCTCGTCCGCGTACCAGAGGTAGCTCAGGTGGTAGCCCGTAATCCCCTCCTCCTCGCCGCCGATCCAGTCCTCCACCCACATCGCCGACGAGGGGATGCCGTTGTCGCGCAGCGTCGCCGCGGTCTGCCGCACCCGCTCGGCGCTCTTGAGGCCGTCATTCCAGGGCGCGAAGGTCCACGGCGGCGGCGGCGCGATGCGCCCCGTGATCGCCGTCAGCTTCTCGATCAAGCCCTTGGGCGTGTCGGCGGCCATCAAGGTGAAGCTCAGCGTGTCCGCGTAGGTCTCCAGGCGCCAGGCGTCGTCGCGCTCGCTGCACAGCTCGAACTCGCTGCGCTCGGAGCGGCCCAGCAGCACGCCGTAGCCCCGCGAGGACATCACCCAGCCCATCGGCGCGTAGGCGTCCTCCAGCTCGCCCTGGAAGCCGAAGATCGCGCCCTCCTTCTTGCCGATCCCTTGCTCCCGCGTCCAGATCGGCACCCGCCAGCCCCGATGCTCCGACGCGTAGGACTGCGACCCGAGCCCGTAGAAGCGCTCGCCCTCCTGGCACTTGAAGGCCATCGACACCAGCGGCTGCCGGCCCTCGGCCCCCGCCTCCTGCGGCGCCGTCCAGGTCACCTCCAGGTGGGCGCGCGTGTCGAGCGCCAGCCTCATCGTCGCCGGCGGCGCGCCCAGCGCGTCCCAGGTCAAGGTCAGCGAGCCGCCCGTCGGGCCCTCCTCGATGGCCGTGATCGTCGTGTAGCGCGACCACGCCCCATCCGGCCGGGTGAAGCGGAACGCGCCCGCGATCGTCTCGACCTCCAGCGTCGTCCGCCTCGACGCCGCCGCCGCGTAGCCGCCGAGCCTGTCCAGCGCCGGATCCTCACCCTGATCCGCCACCCCCAGGCTCTCCAGCAGCACCTCCCCCTGCCCGTCCTCGATCCGGATCGACCCCTCGGCCGGCGACAGCGCCACCCGGAAGGTCCCCACCGTCACCGTCTTCGGCGCCGCCGGGATCGGCGGCTCATCCTCAGGCTCGGCCTCGGGCTCCGGCTCCGGCTCGACCTCCCCCGCGTCGCCCGCGTCGGGCTCGTCCTCCGGGACCGGAGGTTCGCCCGCAGGATCACCACAACCCATCGCCAACATTAGAACAATAAAGAGGAGGTGTCGCATCGCCTGCCCAGCTCAAGGCGAGCGCCCAAGCGCGCTCGCCGGGCCATTGTAGGCGGCAGGGGCAAGGGAGGCAACGAGGCCGGGCGCGCCTCAGATGAGCGACAGCAGCGCGGCGACGGCCCACAGCAGCGCGATGAACCCGAAGAGCGCCGCCAGCGCCGCCAGCGCGATCAAGAGGCGAGGGCGGCCGGCCCCACGGGGCGCCACAGAGGGCTGCGGGGCCGACAGGGCGCGCTCCACCGTCGGGGCCGGGCCGGAGGGTTCGAAGTCGGCCATCAGGAGCGGGGCCGTCGAGATGGACGCCATCGCCTCCTTCTTGAAGGACGACCTGGCCTTGGCGTCGGCCATGCCCTGAGCGCCGCCGAACGAGGCCGCGGAGGTGACGCGGGCTCGGGTCTGCATCGGGGGAGGAGGCGCACAAGGAGCGGCCATCGCGCAAGCCCGATCCAGGGGCGCGCTGGAGGGCGCCGGGCAGGCGAAGCTCCCCGTGCTCCAGCCCGAGGGCGCCTCCACCGGCTGGACCTGTCGCGCACCGCCGCCGCCGGGGTTGACCACCTCGCCGTCCACCGCGACGAAGGCGGTCAGGCGGCTCAGGACGCCGAAGTTGAGCGAGGCCTCGATGAGGCGCTGCTCGATCCCGAAGCGGTCGCCGGCCCCGGCGGCGAGCCGGTCGTCGAGGGCGCGGACGAAGCCCCTGGCCCAGAGGGTGGTGATCGCCTCGTCCTTGACGACGCGGGCCTCGACCCGCTGGCGCACGCGGCCGCCGCTCGGGTCGCAGCCCTGGATGACGGCCTCGATCTGGCGGCGGCCGGCCGCGCCGCGGTATCGGCCGGTGACGATCGCCGGGGCGCCGTCGAAGAGGTCGGGGAGCCGCTGCGGGGCGAAGGTGTCGCGGTCGACCTCGACGCCTTCAAGGTCAACCCTCAGCTCGGTGAGGACGGGGGCGCCGATCGAGCGCTGGATCCGGGCCATGACCTCGTCGAGGCGAGCTTCGGACTCGACCAGCTCGAAGTCGCCGCCGCCGAGCTGCGCCAGCCGGGTCAAGAAGCCCTCGTTGATGGCGCGGTCGATGCCGACGGTGAAGACCCGCACGTTCTTCATCTTCGGGGACAGCGCCCTGAGGATCTGATCCTCGTTGCCGACCTGCCCGTCGGTGACGAGGACCAGCACGGGGGTGCGGTCCTGGTGGCCGCCCGCGAGGCGCTCGACGGCCTGGGTCAGCGGCTCGGCCATCTCGGTGCCGCCGCGCGCCTCGATCTTCGCGAGGTAGTCGTCGGCGACGGCGCGGTTGGCCTCGGTGGCCGGGACGAGCTCAAGGCCGTCGAGCCGGGGCGGCGACTCCACGAGGGTGTCGAAGGCGTAGATCCCGAAGCGATCGCGCGGATCAAGCCCCTCGACCATGCGGGCGACCGCCCGCCGCGCCGCGACCATCTTCCAGCCGCCCATGCTGCCTGAGCGATCCAGGACGAAGATGACGTCCCTGGGGCGCAGGCCGCCCTGCCGGGCCGGGGGGACGAGCGTGAGCATGAAGGTGCCCGCGTCGCTGTCGGCGTCCGGGCACAGCAGCAGCGCGCTGTCGAGCTTCTCGCCCGACACGCCGAAGCGCAGCACGAAGTCCCTGTCCAGGCGCTCGCCGGGCAGCAGCGCGACGCGGGTGATCCCGGCCCTGGACGTGGTCTTGACCGCGTGCAGGCTCGACCGCAGGTCGCGCACCTGCAAACCGCCGCCCTCGATCTCGATCTCGATGGACAGCCGGACCGGGCTGGGCAGGCCGGGCAGCATCACCGGGGGGCTGATCCGCGAGGCGTCGGGCACGGCGTCGGTGTCCGCGGCGATCCCCACCCCCGCCCCCGCCCCGGGCAGCGCCTTCCCCGGCATATAGCGCGGCGCCACCACGAGCGGGAACCTGAAGGTCGCCTCGCCGCCGCGGCAGTCCAGCCGCCCCGTCAGGCTCAGGCGCACCCTGGCCTGCTCGCCGGGCATGAGGTTGCCGACCTGCATGGTGAAGACGTCCGGCCGCTCCTCCTCGGCCATGGCCGCCCGCTGACCCCTGGCGACGGCCTGGGTGTAAACCTCGCGGGCCTCGTCGCGGCGCTTGAGCTCGCCCTTGATCACCCGGCCAGCCACCTCCATCGAGAAGCGGGTCACCGCCGCGCCGGGCGGCAGCGGGAAGATGTAGGTCGCCTCGATGGGCACCTCGAAGGCGTTGGAGAAGACCTGCTCGACCTCCAGCCGCGACACCAGCCCCACGATCCGCCCCTTGACCCCGAGCGCCGACAGCGGCAGCGCCCCCTGCTGCGCGCGCATCACCCCGAAGCCCTGATCGGCGACCGAGGGCGGCGCGCCCATCAGCTCCGGCAAGACCTCGCCGATGCTGCTGAATTCGTTGAAGTTGTCGGCGGAGGGCGGCGTGGCGGCGGCTGGGTGCGTCATGGCGAGGGTCCCCTGGGTGGTCGGGGAGCCGTCTCCCCGAGGTTGCGGGGGAGATTAGGTTTGGGCAGATGGAGCCCTTCGATGGGTGATCCACCCGAAGGACCGCGCGTCCAACCATCGGCGGCAACCCGTCGAGATCGCCGTGTCTCAAAAGGCCAGGATCAGATCGTCTCGTCGGCGACCTTCTTGTCGATCTGGGCGGCGCGGTCGGCGGCGATGCCGAGGTTCCTGGAGAGGCTGTCGAGCATGGTGCGCTCGCCCGCCCTGACCTGCCAGTCGGCGTGCGCCAGCCGGGCGGCCAGCTCGTAGGCCTTCTCGCGCACGTCGGCCTCGGCCGGCAGGCGAGCGGCGATCGAGGCGGAGAAGGCGTCGATGGCGTCCGCGCCGCTCAGCGCCGCGACCCGCTCGGCCGAGGCCTCGGTGTAGGCGTCGACCGCGGCGTTGTTGTGGGTCCAGGGCATCTCGTGCAGCAGGTGCTCCAGCTCCGTCGTCTCCAGGAAGGAGGCCTTGCCGTCGGCGTAGAGGATCAGCGTCAGAGCGTCGATGACCGCCTCACACTGCGTCGCGGTCAGATCATGAAGGGTCGTGTCCTTGTTGAAGGCCTTCGCCATCGCTTGCCAAAGCGCCATGTCGCTGCTCCTTGAAGAGAGTCCGTCTGGAAAACACGCCCGATGAGGCGAGCGTACACTACCGCCCGCCCCACCCCCTCGTCAAACGCCTCCGAGATCGCCCCGGACTCTCCCACGCCGAGCGCGCAGGCCGCCGCCCCAGCCCGAACTCGCCTGCGCCCTCCTCGCCTGGGAGAAGTGTGACCCGGAATCGTCCTTCGCCGATCCCAATCGCCTCAGATCATCCCCAGACTCACCCGACGCCGAGCACGATCGCCGCAGATCGTGTCCGAACTCGCCCGCGCGCCTCCTCGCATGAGAAAAGTGTGACCCGGAATCGCACAACGCCGCCCTTGATCGCCTTCGGGCCAGACCGGACTCGCATTTTCCCACCTCCACAGGCCCAGGGGCGAAACCGGATTCGCATTTTCCCACCTCCACAGGCCCAGGGGCGAAACCGGACTCGCATTTTCCCACCTCCACGGGCCCAGGGGCGAAACCGGACTCGCGTGGGGCCGGGGTGTCCGGGTTGGGGCGGGTTCGTCAGCGGCTCAAGCGTCCCCGATGACGACGAGGACGGCGTCGACCTCGACTTGATCGCCGGCCTCGACGAGCACCTGGGCGATCTGGCCGTCTCTGGGGGCGCAGACGGGGTGCTCCATCTTCATGGCCTCCAGGATCACGAGCACGTCGCCTGCGGCGACGGCGTCGCCGGTCTGGACCGCGACCCGGATGACGCGCCCGGGCATCGGGGCCGTGCACCCGCCAGCGACCGCTTCGGCGCCGGGCTCGGGGAAGCGCGGGACCGCGTCGAGCGCCCAGGCCCCGTCGATGTCGTGGATAAAGCACCGCCCGCCCTCGACAAAGACGCGGTGGGCCTGGATCACGCCGTCGAGCTCGACGGTCAGGGTCGGGGCCTGCCAGCCCACGACGCGAGCGCTCGTGGGCTCCGGCGGCGCCCCGGCGTCTGTGGTGTCGGCGGGATCGTCGTCGGCGCTGGCGACCAGCCGGAGGTTCCCGTCGCCGAGGTTGCGGTAGCGGACGTGGAGGGTCCTGCCGCCGACGCGCCAGGAGTCGGACTGGTCCATGAAGGGGTTGTTGCGGAAGCCGACCTCGACGCCGGGCAGCAGGTCGCGGCGCTGGCGGCGGTCGGCCCAGCCGGCCAGCGTGGCGATGATCGCGGCGCGCAGGAGGGGCTCGCCGGGGGCCGGGGCGGGCTCGGCGAGGTGATCGTCGATGAAGTGGGTGCTCAGGTCGCCGGCCTGGTAGGCGGGGTGTTGGAGGACGCGCAGGAGGAAGGCGCGGTTGGTGGTCGGGCCCAGGATGGAGAAGCGGCGCAGGGCGCGGATCATGCGGCGGTGGGCCTCCTGGCGGTCGGCGCCGTGGGCGATGAGCTTGGCGAGCATGGGGTCGTAGTGGACGGGGATCTGGAGCCCGGCCTCGACGCCGCTGTCGAGGCGAAGGCCGGGCATGTCGTCGGGCAGGTGCCAGTCGACGAGGCGGCCGGTGGCGGGCAAAAAACCGGCGTCGGGGTCTTCGGCGTAGATCCGGCACTCGACGGCGGCGCCCTGGGCCTTGAGGTCGCTCTGGTCGAAGGGGATGGGCTCGCCCATGGCGATCCGGAGCTGCCACTCGACCAGATCGAGGCCGGTGATCGCC
>SXGS01641316.1_pt1 | contig 60425 bp, 47 predicted proteins | sample 3174681 | NCBI WGS metagenome assembly SXGS01 (sample SAMN11356861, study PRJNA531348) | freshwater metagenome | isolation source: freshwater sample F1-80 | place: China: Fuxian Lake, Yuxi | collected 2017-12-25
GCCAGTTTGGCTTTTTTGGGAGACAAAACCAATGGGAATTGGCTCGGCGGGAGCCTCGCCCTCCCGGTGCCGGTGACCAAGTTATGATCGACGCCTAATTTTGTGATCTAACTCTAGCGAGATTCTGAGTTTGGTCAATGTCACGTTAACTATCCGTTGTAGAACGGTCGCACGTTCAATGCGATGATTTGCGGGGTTCCGCCTGGCATGCAATTCGATGTAATTCCTGCCAATTTTGATTTTGACGCTCCGCGCACGAGATTCAGCTCGATCATTTTATCGCTGTGTTTCGCGCTGGTTTGGAATAGGCAGTTCGCGGTACCATGCCAGCAGTCGCTCCTGGAGCTTGCTGGCCGCCTCCGGCTCAGTAGCGGCGAGGTCCTTGCTCTCGGCCAGATCGCTGGCAAGATTGTGCAGAGCCCGACGATTGCCATTGGCATCGACCAGCAATTTCCAATCGTTCCAGCGAATCGCCAATTCGGGACATCGCGCGCCTCCGGTCGGATGATACCAAAACATCGGTTCAGTGCGACGATAGCCCAGGCCAGTAAGTGCCGATACGACGTTGACTCCATCGCTAAGATATCCTGCTGGCATGTTTGCGCCCGCAAGCTCACACAACGTGGGAACCAAGTCGCAAACATTCAACACTGAATCTGTATCGACCCGACCGACCGCAACTTTGCCCGGCCAACGCGCAATTAGAGGTACACGAATACCACCTTCGTACAGCGTCCACTTCTCGCCGCGCAGCGGCCCGTTATTAGCACCGCGATTCAACACACCGCCGTTATCACTGTAAAAAATAACCAACGTCTTGGAGCGCATTTTCGAATCGTCGATTTTCGCGAGAATCCGACCTATCTGCGAATCCATATAAGTCACCATCGCACTGTGCGTTTGCTGCGGATCAGGCAAATGTTTGTAGGGAGCGCGCATTTCCTCGGTGGGCCGCAATGGTGTGTGGGGATCGCTCAGCCAAACTTGAAGGTAGAACGGTTGAGTTGCCTCTTGTCGTGCGTGTTGGTCCAGAAATTCCAATGTCGAATCGCAAATCATTCGGCTCGACCAAGTCTGCCACTGGGGTTCGTCGTACGTATAAGTATCGTGGGCACGCTCAACCGGCAGCCCGGATTTCCAAGTCGGACCGTTTCCCCAAGCGGATCGAGCGATATCGAAACCGTAACTGGTTACCAGCGGAGCTTCGGGATGATTGATGAATAACTTGCCATCCTTATAGGAACCGCTACCGCCTCCTAAATGCCACTTGCCAAAGTGCGCCGTTTTATATCCGGCCGCCTGCAACGCTTTGGGCATCGAGGGCGCAGAACTGTCCAGCCAATCGGGCATACCTCGCCTGCGATTGTCCTCCAGCGCCGCCAAGTGGCCGAAGATGCGCCAGCGAGCTGGCAACTGGCCCGTCAACGCTGAAACTCGTGTGGGTGAACACAACATGTGAACGTAAAACTGAGAGTATCTGGTCCCCTCGCGCGCCAGTGAATCGATGTGCGGAGTCTTCGTATCGGGATGGCCGGTACATCCCAAGTCACCGTATCCAAGATCGTCGGCCAAAATCACCAAGATATTCGGACGCTCGTCGGTCTGAGTCAGCGCGGAATCGTCGCTCCCAGCCAAACTAACGTTCAACCAGATCAAGACAACAACGGCCAGCAATATCGACCGAAATTGTTGAACCCTCGCACTTGCTGAATCGACCATGGGCTCCTCACGAATTGGAACTCAGGACACCGAAAAACATCAGTAGATCTTGTCCCTTAGTGACCAAGTTGTATGTTCCAATCGCCAGCAACACTAGAAAACTGCCGACCAAAAAAAAGTCCCAGAGTTTTGACGGACGCAGCTCGGGAATACACTTCCAGTATCGAAAGTACAGCGCCGCCGCGCCGAGCATTGGCAACATGATCGCTTGAGTCATCGCGCTCAATAACACGAGAAAGACTGGCTTGGGAAAGATCATGTAGATCGCACAGCACAGCAATGGAAAGAGAAAGCTGAGATACCGAACTAAGCGCGAAATAATTACAGGATCGCGCTTAAGAAATCCCATCACCACCAGCGCATCGGCAAACGTGCGCGCGTGGCTGGCGTTGGCAACAAAGTAGGTAGAATACAGTACCGCAAACGCGCCGAACATAAATAGAATGGGCGCATAACTTGAGAAAACTGGCTGATACATCGTCTGTAGAGTACGAATCAAATCGCTATCACCTGGAACGAGCTTGGATGGATGCAAGATAGCCGCGCCGAGAACATAAAATGCGATGGTGGCAACTGTGTAGATGACCAGCGAGGTCCACGCATCAAACTGCATTACTTTTAACCAGCCCCGGGCGCGCTTGAGCCATGGCTGGCCAGCTTCGTATCGTCCGGTCCAGCGCGCGTACCCTTTTTCCAGCAGCCAGTAAGGATACTGTACCAACTCGGACGCCCCTACACCAATTATTCCCAGCGTCGCCATAGCCACCGTCAACGCTACCTTGGCATCGTTGCCTTCGGGCATGCTGGGAATTAGACCATTGATCCACTGCGTCGCCGTGAGCGACCACGACGGGTGATTCTGAATCGCAAACACGTTGCCCACGGTGATCAAAGTAAAGACAGCGACAAGAATCGTCGAAACAGCTTGAATCAATCGATACCGTCCATACCACAATAGGAACGATGTCCCGATCGCCCAAGGAATTGTCCAGATCATGTCATCGCGTGGCAAAGATGCTGGGAACTTGCTTTCATATTCTGCCTGAAGCTGTTCCGATTCAACTTTCAATTGCGCGATCAACTCGGCGGCGTTCGGTGCTGCTTCGGGTTTGGTGGCCAGCACTTGCTCGACCTGCAGCAGAGTCTTCTTCTCTGCCATGGCGTTATACAATTTGCCTTGCTCGGTGACCGGTATCATGATCGCGGTGGCTTGGCCAACACTGCCAACGATGCCGCCCAGTTGTCCGATACTGGCCATCCACATGATAAACCAATACCACACCAACCAATTGCCACGTCCCTGAATGCGTGGGCCGGGCACGGAATCAAACGCCGACAGCGTTGGCAATCCGCTGATCATCGTGTAGCGCCCGATTTCGATCTGAGCAAACACTTTGATCACGCAACCCAGGATGATCAACCACAGCAAGCTCATGCCTGCCCCCGCACCGGCCTTGGTCGTCGCGATCAATTCCCCAGATCCAACGATCGAAGCTGCGATAATCAGGCCGGGCCCCAGCATGCGAAAGATATCGAATATCGCAGTGGGCGCGTCGCGAGTGCCATCACTGTTCTCCAAAACTCGTTCTTCAGATGCGTTCATGTCAGTTGCGTTGCGAGAAGGCTATGGTAAGTCAAAACGGCTTATCAGAATAACCTCAACGCCGCGCCGAGTCGATGCAGTTGGTCAAAAACCACTCGGAGCCAATTTGTAGAACATTTCGTCTCAAATGTTCATGAGCCGGACTCACTATCCAGTTTGTCAACGGCCAATCGAGTTTGTGCAACGCGCGGGCGGTCTTTACCGGCGCCATGACAAGGCATTCGTCGCTGACTCAAACGTACTTCTGACTCATGAACATTCGGGACGAAGTGTTCTACAATCTTGCGGCCCACTCCATGCATGCTGAAGCTCTATTAGCGACAAGCGGAATTTCTCAGCGATTATTTCTTGCTCCGAAATCTCACGAATTCTTCAAGAGATACTAGGCCGTCGCCATTGGTGTCGGCGCCGGTTGGCTTGATGATCATAACTTTCGTTTCGTCGGACTGAAGGACGCCGTCTTTGTTTTTGTCGTACTTTGATAAAGTCCGCGTTGCCCATTCAATATCGCTCTGACGTATTTCGATTTCGCCTTTAAGCATGCTGGGGTCTTCTGGAGCTTTGGTCGCATTGTCGATCAATTCATACACAACAAAGGCTTTCCAAGACTTCTGCGGAACGGTGCGAAGTTCGCTGGGCAACGTGGCTGAATCGCTCTCCCGGAAAGGCCAAGCAATTTTTGGTAGGTGGCTTTCAAGGTTGGCTTCCGCCAAGAGTTTGACAACCTCATCGTGCCCCGAGCGAATTTGCGTTTGAATCTCTTGGAATTCTCTGGACAGCTTTTCGACCAATGAATGTCGCTTGGCAAGCGCGAGCACAGCTAATATCTCTGCGGCGTCCTTCCATACATTCGCCTGAATGGGACTTTCATCGCGCGAGCCAACCGCGAATCCGATTGGAAAAACCACCCTGACGAACTGTTTGGGTATACTCGAAACTCTTAGGTCGATTATAGACGTACCGCTCTCATTGAATAAATCCTCGTGCAATCGTTCTGGGTGTTTGCTCAGCCATTGCAGTCGCTTGCGAATCGATTCTTGCAAGTGCGAGACGTCGATCTCCGTTTTCGGAAACGTTGAAAGTGCGGTGCAGGCAATTGTCGCACTTAGCGGAGAAGCATTCAGGTCATCGATCAGCTCCATCGACAATTGGCGGATGCGATTCAGAGAGTCGCCGTCCCAAATCGTCGCACCGGATGTGCGCCAATCCGGCCTATCGAATGCCGACAAATACTGGCTAATCAAATGGGCCGGCCCGAGGTCAGGGTGGCGGAGCACGAAGTCGCCGATTTTTTTCCTTGCTGCGGCTGAAGTTCCCGGAGAGTTCAACACGTTGGCGATGAAAGTGCCGAGCTGATTGACCGTGTCCTTGGAATATTTCTGAGGAATGGGAGATTTTGCCAACCAATCTAAGACGGAGTCGAAGGCGACATTCATGTTCGGTTGTGTCATCGAAAAAGCCAATGCGGCAAAGATTCTCATTGCGAGTGCTTCGTTCGCTTCCATTTCTTTTGTCAACAGTTTACCAAACTTTTCATCGCCATTGACTTTGGCCAAAACAGCCAAAACCAGCGCATCAAAAACCAGATTTGTCGCTGTCGGCGAGCGCAGTATCTCGAGCATTTCACTGGACACACTTGGCGAAGCATCTCGTGCAACCAAAGCCCGCACAGCCTCTATCGCAGCAAGGCGAGTCTTGCTGCTGCGCTCGTACTTGACAACATTCAACCATTCGGAAAACCGCTTTCCTTCATATGTCAACTCTGGTGCAGTTGATCGCGATTGGCTTGCAATCACACCGGACGACACTGGACCGGCAGAATTCTGATTCGATAGCTGAGAGGTGGAGTTTTGCAATGGGGTCTCTGGTGCTGATTCCTGTAGGCCAAGGACAAGAATATGAATTGCAAAGCCGAGAATCTCCCCAGGTGTAAACTCGGAAGCCACCGCAAACACCTTTTCATTTCCTGACGCCCCGCCGTGGGCACTGACTTCTGAGGTTTTTAGAACAGGCCATGCGACGACAAGACGGATGAGACTTGCTTTAACCCCTTTGAATACGTCAACAACGCGAGAATATTCACTTGCGGTTGCTTCTGCGATCGATTTTGTTTGAATCTCTACAGCTTGGTTGGCAAATTGAGAACGCATCATCCTCGCGGCGAATTCTAGCAGCTCGATTGTCTCCGAGCCAAACAAAGCAACGTTGGATGAGCGCGAGAACTCGAACTGATTGCTGAAATCCATTTCGAAGCCTTGTATTTTCAAGTGTCTTGGCAAAACGTGTCTTTGGAATCCACTCTCAACTTGTGACAGATTCAACAATCGAGCAGGGTCCTTGGCCAGCGCGACGAATCGAGCATTGATTGCTGCTGACAGTCTCTCACGACGTTCATCGTCAATTTTGAAAAAAAGAGCTGGAGGCAGTTGGGTGAGTATCATTGCGGCTTGAGCAACCAGCGCAGGTTGCGATTCCAGATTGCAAAGCGTTTCCTCGGCTCGAAGGAGCACTTCCGTTCGATAGGCTGAGGACCAGGCGGTCAATTCTTCGGGTATAGGCTCAGACAACCAAATCTCGATGCCTGCAGAACTCCATGCCTTGAGAATCTTCATGGGGTAATCGCAGAGTTCTCGATAATCTGCGATAGATTTATTCGCCGCGAGAATCCTGTCCATGTCCTTTGCCCAAACCGCCAGCACGGCAACTAATTCTCGTCTTGCCACGTCACTTAAGATTCTCTTACCTGGGAGGACGCTTTTTTCTAGCCACTCGAAAACAGGCTTCATGCGCGACAAGTCAGTGCCCAAACCGACTTTAATAACTCGCATGTGCATCGGTTTGCTATCTGAGTCCAGCAACTTCACCAAGAGTTCGCCATATCCATTGTCAGGATTGCTGGTGCGCAAAATTCCAAAGATCTTTGTGTCCATCGGTCGCCAGCCCCCTATGTCCGTGTCATTTTTTTCGTGGGGAACTAAGATCCCGCCGTTCAAATCGGGAAGCATGCCAATTAGCACATCGGTAACCAGCTTGTATGTTTGAGGCGAGACGAGCGAACGGATGGCCGCGAGCGAGTGGCCGATCGCTTCAGGACTTCGCTCGCGTTTCAACTGGGCTAGCCATTCGGTGAGCGTCTTGCCGTCGTAGAGCAATTCAGAATCAATGGCGGTTGGGCTGAGTTCAGCTTTCAATTTGCTTGATTGCAAGTTCTTTTGCTCAACTCCCGCGATGCCGATTTTGCTTGTGCGATTTTCAGTATTTGAATCACTGACGCCGCCACCAAGTGACCGCACTGCTGCAGGAGAAATGCCTGCTGAGCCGGCAGGCGCTGTTCCCAACACTCTGTTTGGCGTGCTCTTGGGTAAATCTCGCCATGGATCATCAAGTTTGCCGCCACCAAGCCCGGCAGCGCTAATGTGAATCAAAAAACCAAGAACCTCGTCCGTGGGCAATGTGCCAGTATTTATTTGGACAGAATTGTTGCTATTTGCTGCGCTTACTCCCGTGACAGTAACCACGCTCACATTCGGCCAACCGATCCCCAAACTGCTCGGGCGCATCCCCATGTCCTTGATACGGTCGATGAAGCGACGAGATTGTGTTTGCGTTGTTCCGAGAAGAGACTTTTCGGCTGCCAAGAACAAATCTCCCGACTGATGAGCAATGTTCAATCGCTCCGCCGCTTCCAGGAAAACAATTGCTTCTGACACATACCCGTAGGCATTTTCATACTGAGGGGCAGTAGATTGAATAAAGCTAATTTTCACTGGCAGAGACCTTGACTTTGGGAAACTGTCAAAACCGTTCTGAGAATGCGGTTTCGTCAGACCTAACATTCGAGGTGGGTCTGTCGCGAGCGCGCCTAACCGATTGGCGAGTGCTACCTTCAATGAGTAAATCGTGGCGCTTCCAAGAGTCTCCACATCCTTGTCCGTGGTCGATCGGATAATCATCGCCGCTTGAACTACATATGCAGAATTGGATGATTGATCTAGGATTGTCTGAGCCGCTTGCCGAATAACTTCTTCTCGGAATTTGGCTTTCAAACCATCTCCTCTTTCCAAATTCCTTGATAGCCAAAAATCACCATCAGCAACTTTCCACTGTCCCAGAATTCTGATCGCGTGTGCAGCTCGTTCCTCGATATCGATAGATGAACGATCGGATTGACAATACCTTCGCAAGACTTCAAGTAGTATCTGGTTCGCGTCGTTGCTTAATGTTCGACTGCCGCGTACTACATTCTCTTCAAGCCACTTGAGAACCGGTTGTACTTGAGCATACGGCAGGTCAAGTCCATAGGTAATTAATCGAGCTTGGAGTTGTGAATCCGAGGTTTCGAGAATTCTAGTGAGTAGTTCTCCATACGCAGATCCTGGATTGCAGGCGCTGAGACTCGAAAAAACACTGTAAAAAACTACGTCTCCTTTCAATTCGTGCAGCATTTCGACTAACAGATCGGTGATCTGTTTGGATGTTTTGGACGTGACCAGCGACTCAATCGCTGCGAGGGATTGGCCTAGGGCTTCAGGACTTCGCTCGCGTTTCACCTGGGCCAACCATTCAGTGAGCGTCTTGCCCTCGAAGACCAATTCAGAATCAATGGCCGATTGGTTGAGTTCAGCGTTCGATTTACCTGGCTGCAGGTTCTCGATCTTCTTTTGCTCAACTCGGGCGATGATGGTTTCGCCTTTGCGAATTTCAAACTTGCCGTTCTCGAGAGTGATTGAATCGCTGGCGCCGGCGATAGTGACTTCGTATTTACCGGCGTAGAGTTTGGTTGTGGTATTACCTGGTTGTAGAGTGATCTCGCGATCCGGTCGACCGTCTTGATGAAGGGTGACTTGCACGTCCGCCACTTCGGAATCAATCACCAACTGGCCCTTTTGCGTTTCCAGAACGACCAAGACTCCGGCGTAGACGAACAACGGCACGAATACTGCCGCGATCATCCATAACCGCCAACGAGATTTTGGAGGCTCGCGATTTTTGGAAATTGCACTTGGCGAAGAAGAAACCGAAACTAGTTGATTGGTCGCTGCCAGCCGCATTGGTTCGGAGGGACGTACCGCGGTTTTCTCCGCATTCGCCTGAGATTCCTTGCCGGCCCTGGCCAGCTCGACGAGGTCGGCACTTTCGGCAAGTGATGCCAAGCGCTCGGCTACGTGGGCTGCACTGGCGGGTCGATTGTCGATGGAACGAGCTAGCAAATCACCGACCAACTCGACCAACTCCGGTGGTGCATCGGGCCGAAGCGTGTCTAGGCGTGGCGGTTCATGACTGGCCAGCAGACGAAGTTTTTCTAGTGGCGACAAGTTCGGCGAGGCGGCCAGCGGTGCGCGACCACACAACAATCGAAACAGCGTTGCACCCAGCGAATACAAATCGGCTCGATAGTCGACCGATCCCGACCGCTCAGCCTGTTCCGGAGCCATGTAGTCGAGCGTCCCCATGAGTTGTCCGACGGTGGTCAATTCAGCAGACGCTTCGTCCCACAAACTGAGCTGTGCAAGCCCAAAGTCCAGAATCTTGGCGCGCCCGACCATGTCGAGCATCAAATTCGATGGCTTGATATCGCGATGGACGATACCCGCCGCGTGCGCGTGCGACAGCCCCAGAGCAACCTGGCGACACAGTTCACAAGCGTCCGCAATCTTCAGCGGACCAACCGTGCGAGCAAGCTGGCTGAGATCCAAGCCGTCGATGTACTCCATAACCAAATAATGCAAACCATCCAAATCACCTGCGTCAGTCGCCAGCACAATCGACGGATGATTCAAACAACCGGCAGCCCGTATCTCGCGCTGAAATCGCAGGGCCGGTTGTTGTTGGTTGCCAATCGTAGCCGGCAGGATCTTGATCGCGACCTGTTTACCGAGTTGGCGATGACGAGCCAGAAACACGGTCGCCATGCCACCACGTCCGAGTGGCTTGAGCAACTCGTACGAACCAAAGTCGCTCGACTGCGGCAACCAGCGGCTCAGCCGATCACGGCCACCTTCGTCGTTGGCAGAGTCGACGATCAGTTGCTTGGCATTATCGAATGCTCGCACAAATACACTCGGTTCGGGAATTGGCTCGGCAGGTTCACTCCCCTGAGAAACTTTCTTGTACCTGAGCAGTTCAAGAATCGTGTCCGACTCGTTCTCCAAGTCCACGATTGTTTGCTCGCACACAGGGCAGTCGGCCAAATGTTGTTCGATGTCAACGGCAAGAGAATCGTCCAATTCACCGACCAAGTAATTTTTCAACGATTCGGCTGGAAAGCAATTGTTTTCGGTCATGGTATTGCCACCCTGGTAAGACTACGATGATTGGACCACTGCAATATAAACGAAACCAGTGTGACATGATGACGACACAAACTTCACCGGCCGCCACCCGTTTGAGCCTTTTGACTCGCGCTCGACAGCGCGACGAGCAAGCGTGGCGAGAGCTGGTGGATCTGTACGGACCGTTGATGAAACACTGGTGTCTACGTTGTGGGTTGGACGAGCACTCGGCGGCCGACTGCGTTCAAGAAGCGTTTGCGGCCGTATCGACTTCGATCGAGACCTATCGACCCAACGGCGCAGGTCACGCGTTTCGCAACTGGCTATGGACGGTAACTCGCAACAAAGTTCGCGATCTAGTGCGCAAGGTCGCTAAGCAACCCAGAGCCATCGGAGGCGATGCAGCTCAACAGCATTGGAACCGTTTGGCGGACGAAGCATCGATTATCGAAGATGAGCCGTCGGATGCGGACCAACTTTCCCAACTGCTCCAGCGCGGATTGCGACAAGTCCAGTCGGAATTCGAGACGAGATCTTGGCAAGCTTTCGTCCGCACCGCAATCGACGGCCAGCGAACGGATATCGTCGCCAAAGAGCTGAATCTCTCGCCAGCAGCGGTGCGCCAATGCCGCTCCCGCATTCTGCGCCGCCTCAAGCAGCAGCTTGGAGAAATCGAGTAAGGCGAGTGGCAGATGGGAATTTACCAAGGCCTAAGCGAATACAAGCCCGAAGCGCAAGCGAGTGCGTCAATCCTGGCATACACTCGCTTGCGCTTCGGGCTTGCATTGGTAAGACACTATCTGCCGCTCGCCTAAGGGCAATACCGTTCAACGAACGTGGGATAAGCTTCCAGCTTGTCAATATCTTGTGCAAGCAATGGCGAAACTCCGCTACAGGTTGACAAGGCTGGAAGCTTATCCCACGTTCGTTGAACGGTATTGCGCCTAAGGGCCCGTCGAGAAAACGGGATGGCGAGGCTCCTGCCGAGCCGAATTTGCGTGAAATCAAGGCTCGACTGCCCTCCAGCTTTCCGGACAGGCGCTAATTGGACAGCGCCGCATGGGTGCTATGCAACCTGTGAATTGCTCGGCGGCATGGTTGATTTTCAGTGGTCGCAATGCTGCCTGTGTGATGGGAAGGATAATATCGTTTGAGTATGGGCAGTTTTTCAGTGCGAACGTGAAGCTCCTCGCGGCAGTGTATTAAGCTGCAAGTTTGAACGGCGAGAAGGAACTCTGTGTATAATCGCAATTATGAGTCACGATCGTCCTTCATCCATCGACTCGCCTTTTGCGTCCCATGGCCAAGAATTGGTATTTCGCGCGCGTGGAATAACGAAGATTTACCACATGGGCGAAGTGGATGTCCATGCGTTGCGCGGCATCGATTTGGATCTGTTTGCGCATGAATTCGTAGTGTTGCTTGGCCCTTCTGGTAGCGGCAAATCGACGCTACTGAACATCTTGGGTGGCTTGGATGTACCTACCGCTGGTGAAGTTCTCTACTTGGATCACAACTTAACCGCGGCCGGCGAAAAGTCGCTGACCCAGTTTCGACGCGATCATGTGGGTTTTATTTTTCAGTTTTATAATTTGATTCCCAGTCTGACGGCGCGGGAAAACGTGGCTTTAGTTACCGAGATTTCGCCCAACCCGATGCCTCCCGACGAAGCTCTTGGTCTAGTTGGTTTGACCGAACGCATGGATCATTTTCCAGCGCAACTTTCCGGCGGCGAACAACAGCGTGTTGCGATCGCGCGTGCTGTTGCCAAACAGCCTGATGTCCTACTGTGCGACGAACCTACCGGAGCATTGGACGTCATAACGGGCATTACCGTGCTGGAGGCAATTCAGCGCATCAATCGACAACTCGGCACAATGACGGCCGTGATTACCCATAACGCCACGATTGCTAATATGGCCGACCGAATTATCTCGTTGCGGGACGGCAACATCGTCGACATTCGACGCAACGCGACCAAATTAGCGCCTCACGAACTGCAGTGGTGATCCAAGCATGCGATCGCTCGACCGAAAGATGCTTCGCGATCTGTGGCACTTAAGAACTCAGGTGCTGGCAATTGTTGTAGTCATGTCGTGTGGAGTCGCGACCTTCGTGATGTCCAACAGCATTCTCGAGTCGCTGGAACGCATCCGCGCATGGTACTATCGTGAATACGCCTTTGCAGACGTATTCGTGACCTTGAAACGGGCACCCGACGCTCTGGCAAGTCGCATCGGTGAAATCTCTGGGGTAAGCAAAGTCGATACGCGAGTGTTGACGGTCGTGCGGCTGGAGATTCCGACGATGACCGAGCCAGCGACGGGACAGTTGATTTCGCTCCCATCGCGCGGAGAATCAGGACTGAATCGAGTCTTCCTCCGCGCCGGTAGACTCCCTGAACCAGGAGCCGACTCGGAAGTCGCCGTCAGTGAAGCCTTCGCAACCGCTCATCGTTTGCAATTGGGTGGTTCACTTGAGGCGATTATCAATGGCCATCGGCAAGCATTATTGGTCGTGGGCATTGCGCTCAGCCCCGAATACATCTACGAGATTCCCGTAGGTGGTTTGCTGCCTGACAACCGGACGTTTGGCGTGCTGTGGATGGATCGACAAACGCTGGCAGCGGCGATGGACATGACTGGCGCGTTCAACAATGTCACGATAAAGTTAACCGGCCCGCGTGACGAAGCGAGCGTAATTCGCGACTTGGATGAATTGACGGCTCAATACGGCGGACTGGGAGCCTACGGACGAGCCGATCAGCAATCGCACAAGTTCATTCAGAACGAGCTGAATGAACTGCGAAATATGAGCGTCGTTGCGCCTACTATTTTTCTTTGCGTTGCCGCCTTTCTGCTCAATCTCGTGTTGTCGCGTTTAATCTCGACTCAGCGGGAGCAGATCGCAGCGCTCAAGGCATTTGGTTACGAGAATCATGAAATTGCTTGGCACTACCTCAAAATGGCTTTGGCGGCTGCCGTTCTTGGATCGCTTGCAGGAACCGTTCTAGGTGTCTATCTCGGTCGTGGTATGACGCAAATGTATACCAAATTTTTTCACTTCCCTAGATTCGAATTTGAATTGCCATTGCGAGTCGTGGTAATTGGATGGCTGATCAGTAGTCTGTTCGCTGCGCTAGCGGTCTGGACCAGCGTTCGCCGCGCGATGCTATTGCCACCCGCCGAAGCAATGCGTCCAGAGCCGCCGGCTTCATTCCGCAAGACTTGGCTGGAGAGCATCGGAGTCGTCCTAACACGCTCGTCGGCAACGAAAATGATCTTGCGTCAGATCAGTCGAACGCCGCGCCGCGCCATACTGTCGACACTGGGTATTTCGCTAGCAGTGGCCATCTTGATTTTGGGCAGTTTCATGCAAGACGCGGTGGACTATCTGTTCGACGCCATGTTTCGCTTGTCCCAGCGCTATGACGTCAACGTGGCACTCGTAGAAGCAACGTCAGCGGATGCGGTGCATGAATTACAGCAGGTCCCAGGCGTACTTGCCTGCGAAGGATATCGCGCAGTAGCGGCGCGGATTCGGTTTGCACATCATCATCGATTGGTACCCGTCCAAGGATACGTCAGCCAACTCGACTTGCTTAAATTAATCGACCGACAACGGAGAACGGTTGACGTTCCAGCCAGCGGTCTGATGATCTCCGCCGAGTTGGCCAAGATCCTTGGAGCGCGGCTCGGCGACGAACTGACCGTCGAAGTGCTCGAAGGCAAACGACCGACGAAACGCATCCGGCTGACCAGCACGATCGATGACTTTGCCGGAACAACCGCTTATCTTCAGCAGCAAGAGCTGTGCGATCTACTCGATGAAGGGCTGTCGATTTCGGGCGCGTTCATAGCGATCGATCCCGGTGCTGAGAGTGAGGTTTACGGGCGGCTGAAAGAAATGCCGGGCGTGGCGAAAGTCGTTATCAGCCGTTCGACACGCGACAGTTTTCGAAGGACGGTCGCCGAGACTATTCGGCGCATGCGGTTGATTAATCTGATTTTTTCTTGCGTCATTTCCATTGGAGTCGTGTACAGCACCGCCCGCATATCGCTGGCAGAGCGCAGTCGCGACTTGGCTACGATGCGAGTTCTGGGTTTTACGAGGCATGAAGTTGCTTGGATGTTGTTCGCGGAACTGGGGCTGCTCACTTTGGCTGCGATTCCCATCGGGTCTGCTATTGGTTATGGGCTGGCGTGGACGATGATCAAAGCGGCTGACCCAGAGCTATTTCGGTTGCCACTGGTCGTCGAATTCGATACCTATTTGTTTGCGGCTGGAGTTGTGCTGATGGCCACATTTTTCGCGTGTGCCTTGTTACGCCACCACATCGATCGACTTAATTTGGTCGAAGTGCTTAAGAGCCGTGAGTAAATTGGAAGTTGGTTCTCGAGAACGACACATTCAAATGTTGGTTTGATAGAAGTGAGCGGAACAGCGCTTGGAGAGTACCTGTTATTCGTTAGCGATGAAAGAGTCCCGGAGGGACAAGAGCGTTAAGCCGGTGGTGTGAACCACCGGGTGAGTGGCGAGTTAGAAGCGAAAGGCCCGAAAGGCCGACAGCATGCTGGGAGTGCAGGGAGATTAATGTCCAGGGAGATTTCGTGTGTGTACTGAGGCATTGGACAATGAATGGGCTGTCGTCGCTTTGGGACTTTTTGCTTCTGGCTTGGTCCACACCCGGTGGTTGATACCACCTGCATTGGCGATTTCGTCCCTCCGGGACTCTTCACCTTCCAACTTGTTCCCAACCGGTTGTGTCCTTTGGAGCGTCCGGGGCTTGCTTTCCAATCGACTTCTTCAACTCAATTGAAGAACAAAAGTTGCGCATTCGAATTTCATGTCAATAACGGCAGTCGCATCAATCGTTTCCAAAGAAATTTCGCAACGTGAACACAAATAAGAAAACTGCTCGCAAGAAATTGCCATGGCGTTTGCTGCTGCCGGCAACTGTTATGCTGGGTTTAGTGGGCTGGTTAGCTTCGAGTTGGATGTTTTCGACGACTTTAGTTTCGGTGGGCAAGATACATCGGGGCTCGATGCAGGTCAGCGTCGAGGAAGACGGCAAGACGCGCATCCGAGAACGGTACGTCGTCTCCTCGCCTCTGATGGGAAAGCTGGTACGCATTGAACTGCAAGCGGGAGATGCGGTCGTTGCTCGTGAGTCGATCGTGGCCACCATCCAACCTCCTGCTCCGGCGATGTTAGATCCTCGGCAGTTGGCACAAGCTGAATCCGCCGCGCAGGCAGCTCGCTTGGCGGTAGATCAAGCCAAATTCAAAGAGCACGAGCAGCGCGAGCAACAATCGTTGGCCGAGAAAACGCTTGATCGATTGCAGCGCTTGGGCTCCACGGTTGCTCAGCAAGATTTGGAATCTGCCGAAACCGATTATAGATCGTATGTGGCTACTGTTTCTGCCGCGTGTCTGGCGACACAGATCGCCGATTTCCAGTGGCAACAGGCTCAGGCGGCACTACTTCACTTGCGGTCCGACGAGGCGACACGGACGAACTACGGTTCAGGCCTGTTCCAGGTTCAGTCGCCGGTCAGTGGCAAAGTCTTGCGAGTCATGCAGGAGAGTTCGTCTGTCGTGCAAGCAGGAACTCCGCTGTTGGAATTGGGGAATCCTGCGGACTTGGAAATCGAAGTCGATGTGCTATCCAGTCAAGCGGTGCGCATCGCGGTCGGTAACCAAGTCATCATAGAGCATTGGGGCGGCGACGTGCCGCTGCACGGAGTTGTTCGTCGAGTGGAACCGGCTGGGTTCACTAAGATCTCAGCTCTGGGAGTTGAAGAACAACGCGTGAATGTCATCATCGACTTTGTTGAGCCCTTCGCACAGCGCGCTACGCTCGGCGATGCCTATCGCGTCGAAGCGAGTATCGTGGTGTGGAGCGCTGAAGACGTATTGCAAGTTCCGACCGGTGCCCTGTTTCGCACTCAAGATCAATGGTCGGTATTCGCTATCGTCAACGGAATTTTGCAACTGCGCGAGATACAAATCGGCCAGCGCAATCGTCACTCCGCGCAAGTGCTGCGTGGTTTGAACGAAAACGAAAACGTGGTCCTGCATCCAACCGACCAACTCCAACCAGGCATACGTGTTCGTGAGCAACCGTGATGTGCGCGTTACTCGACGGGATGAGCCACAGCCCAGAGGCGGACTGGAGTGTAGATGTACAAAGCCAAGGCAGACTAGCGCCCCAAAATACTCAATGGGGTGTGTCGAGATTGGCGGATTTGGGTGGATTGCGAAGTGGAGGGTGCGCAGCGATCGGAGCGAAGCACCCCACCCAAACCCGGCGCGGCGGGTGTGGACAATCCCTGCAAGCTACTTTGTCGTCGCTTTGCAAGCGTTGGCTTTGCGCCACGGATGTGTGGCGGCTGGCTCTTGGCCTTGGTTGGATAAAATCAGCTTGCTTGGCGCTGATCGAGGCAATCGAGCGGTACTCGGTTCGGTGTGAGTCGTCTTGTATCTCAGCTCGCGGTCGCCGACGAATAACCTTAGGCGACCCTCAACTGCGCCATCACCAAGACGCTTTGTTTGAGTTCCACGCCAGTGTCATGGCTCAACTGAAAGAACGCATTGTGCCAACGCACGGTCCTGTCGTTCCGTACCACACGCTCTTCGTGCACAACTGGAGTCCGCGGCAAGTCATGCTCGGCAGTCACTGGGCGATGCATGTCGGTCGATCGCGCGGCGGTCTAGGCGAAGTGAATGCAGCGATACAAAGATCGGCCGATGATTCACCGATTGGTCGACGCCCATTTCGAGCGGAATCGAGATCGATCAACGGATGATCGCGTCCGTTCTTGGCTGCGCGATCTCGTAAAACTCATGGGTGTGCACCTATCCACTGCACGCTAATTTAATGCAGATCACCGCATTTGGGGGCTAACTTTCTTTTCGAAATATATATAATACCGTAATCGCGCCGCCTAATCGCACTTTTCTCGTAAAGGTACGAGCGGGGGAACCAATTGGCATGTCGACCGTGTTCGGTCGCTGTGCTACGGGGCTCAGGTTTAAGAACCGGAGAGTATTCCAATCTCTAGCCCGTCAGCTAACCTCGTCGGCCGATTGCGGGATGGTCTCGCAATCACGGAAAGCAGCTCATGAGCTGTCTGGCGCAATTCTTTTTGGGTTGCTCAAAATATTCATGTTAGTGAATTCACTCAGTTAAGTTTGTTTCGTTCTGGCTTTGACGCAGCGCTCTTGTGTAACACCGGGCCGGTAGACGCTCGGCGTACGTTGCTCCATTACAGGCCGTCGCGGACTTTTATTGTGAAAGTCTCGACACTGCCGGCGATGGGGCGACGGTAGAACATCCGCGCGATGCTGGTCTGTGTCGTTCAGTACCGTTAATGTCTCTGCCGGATGCTTACATACATACTTTTCTGAAGAATTTTCGAACACATTGCGGCAGCCCAAGTTGGAGGTCGACGATGGATTATTTGAATCGATTGGTCGTGATTGCTGGCCTGGGAACTTGTGGAGCACTTTTCAGTTTCCAATCCGCGGAGAAGCTTCAGAGATTAGATGTTGCCGATTCGATGCGACAGTTAGATCTTATGGCAGATAGCGGTGAAGTTCGCGCTCGATTGATGGAACAGCATCACCGCCGGAGCCACTGGCGATTGGGCTGGGGAGTGGTACTAATAGGAGCTGCCCTCGGTTTCATGTTCGAGTCGATCATAGCCGTGGCTCGTCGCTGTGGTCTGATCGGGCTGGTCCTGCTGCTGGTCACGTCCAGTGGATGCTGGCGACCGTTCGAGCCTGTGAAATTGGAAGTCATCCAGCCCAATGAGGAGGCCTTTCTTTTGCCGTTCACCGAATCCGTGGATAAGCAGCAGTCGACGCACACGGAGGAATACTTGCGTAGAAATTTGGTACATACCCAACAAGTGAAAATTCCGCAGCAATGGGTTCCGAAAGGATACGAAACGGTCTTCTCAAACGGTCAATGGCGAGATGCGGCGATTCTCGTTCGAGTGGACAAATCCCCGGTTACTCGCGAATGGACTGCTGATCCCAACAGCGGTACCAGCACGAAGAACGAGGCGATTTGGGTGATGACCAGCGATCAAGTAGAGTTCTCAACCGGATGGACATGCACCGCGCGAATCGCCTCGCGCGACGACGCGGTGAAGTTCTTGCATAACTATCCCAACGGCGCACTGACGCAAGTGATGGATCAGGAAATCCGAGCCAAACTACAAAGCTCCTTTGGTATCGAGGTCACCGACCTGCCGATGGAAGAACTTCGTCTGAAGGCGACTCCTCACATTCAGTCGGTGGTCGCCGGAGTCACCGAGTTCTTTTCGGAGCGCGGAATCACCATCACCAACCTGGGAATTAGCGGCGGCTTTGTCTACAAGGATCCTTCCATCATCAAGATGCTGGTCGAGGTCTTCAACGCAGAGCAAAAGAAGGCCATCGCCATGGCCGAAACTTCCGCGCAAATCGAGAAGAACAAGACGATCCAGTTGGAAGCCGATTCTCGCGCCAAAGCACTTTTGACAGAACGTGAAGCTGAGGCGGAAGGCATTCGCCTGGTTGCCGACGCCAAAGGATATGAGATTGAAAAAGCCGCCGAGGACTCCCAAGTCTATCTCGACCTCAAGCGTATTGAGTTGGAAAAAGCCAAGCTAGAAAAATGGGACGGACGATTCCCAACTTATTTCATGGGAGGAGCGAATGGTTCGCTCGATATGCTGCTGCAAGCTCCAGCTATAGCAGAACATCGAGCCGAATCGCTCAAGTAAACAGTTCAGATTGCTTCATCGATACGAACTTATCCCGAGGTGTTGTTCGCTGTATGCCTTAATTCGCTGTCGAAACTTTCGGCGAGTTCCGCTACGATCGAGACTTCAATTGTGAACTTGGAGAATATTAGCGGAACGATTCACGTGGTGAACGAGCATGGGGATACGCGTTTGGCCTTGTTATACCCCACATCTTTCTTGACATAAGAATGATCGAATTCCTAACCTTCAATTCCCTCGAATCAAGGTCGATTTGGATACTTTTCTTGAGATCCTTACATCGATTTTCTTTGCTAGCGAGGTAACGTTGGGGAATTTAGGAAAACTGGTCATTGGTCAACTTATGTCAAAAAAGATGTGGGGTATAACAAGGCGTTTGGCCCATGATGCTCCGTTGGCAGACGCTGCACATTGAATTACGACCCAATCGGGACCGATCGATGTCGAATTGAGCGAAGCCGCTTGGCAATCGCTGCCAGTGCTGGCTGTCACGAACCATGGTGGAGCGAGCACGAATCTCGACAGAAAAGACTTTGATGATCTTCGCCTCTCAGGCCAAGACAAACGCGATCATATACGCCGAGACTGGAGAGGTTTTCGCAAAGTTGCAGCCAACGAAGATCGACTCGCGGTCTTCCAGCTGATTGACCGATTCACAGCTATTACGGAAAATCGCCAGCGCACCGCCGGGCTGGACCTGCTGTCCCGAAGCGGGACTGTGGTTGTGCTTCGCAAGTGACCAACAGGCCTTTCGCAACGAAATAGTGAGTTCGGACGGTTTGGACCGAACACAGTAATTTGTTGCTCGTTTATGCAAGCCTGTGGCGATTGAGTTAAACTGTCCAACATCTATGCTGGACCTCAATTCTTGGAGCCGCTGTATGTGTCGCCAATTTCCTGTCGTATGTGCCTTGTCGCCTCTTGTTCGTTGCTCGCTGCAGGCAACCCTGGTAGCCGTGAGTTTGCTGGGCAGTTCGGCTTTGGCGCAGACGCGAAAGACGGAAGTCTCAATTCGCGGTGATACGTTTTTGATCAATGGAAAACTCACCTACGAAGGCCGATTCTGGCAGGGGCAGCGGATCGAGGGCCTGCTGATGAACTCGCGCATGGTGCAGGCAACCTTTGATGACTTAAATCCCAAGACGGTCTCAATGTGGGCCTATCCCGATACCAAGAAATACGATGCGGATCGCAATACGCGCGAGTTTGTTGCCGCATTGCCGGAGTATCGCCGGCATGGTTTGTTGGCTTTTACGATAAATTTGCAAGGTGGTAGTCCACAAGGATATTCCCGAGTCCAACCTTGGCACAATTCCGCAATCACACAAACCGGCGAACTGCGTCCGGAGTACATGCAACGCTTCAGCTTGATTCTCGACCAAGCGGACCAGCTCGGCATGGTGGCGATCCTCGGCATCTTCTATTTTGGCCAGGATGAAAGACTCAAAGATGAAGAGGCCGTCAAGCAAGCCGTCGATAATACGGTTCGCTGGGTGTTGGAACGTGGCTATCGTAATGTCTTGCTCGAAATCAACAATGAAAGCAACGTGCGCTACGACCATCCCATTCTCAAACCCGATCGAGTTCACGAGCTGATCGAGCGTGCGAAATCAATTTCGCGCGACGGCCGAAGGTTGTTGGTTTCGACCAGTTATGGTGGCGGTACCGTTCCGAAAGAGAATGTGGTTCGCGCCGCGGACTTTCTGCTGATTCATGGCAACGGTCAAGACAAGCCAGAGAAAATAACCGAACTAGTGAAAGCCACGCGCAGTGTGCCCGGTTATCGACCTATGCCCATCGTCAACAACGAAGACGATCACTTCGATTTTGATCGGCCCGACAACAATTTCGTCGCATCGATCCGCCAATATTGCTCGTGGGGATTCTTCGACTATCGCATGAAGGACGAAGCATTCGACTCGGGCTACCAAAGTGTGCCGGTCAATTGGGGCATCTCCAGTGATCGGAAGCGCGCGTTCTTTGAAAAGTTGAAAGAAATCACGGGAAACTAAAGACCGGCGTGCGAATCCCACCGGCTTGCCCGGTGGGATTTACATACTTGGTTCCTCAGCCGCATTTCGACGCCGATGCGCACGCAACAACTTTCATGGAGACAGCGACTTGCTGGCCGGCCAATTCAAGTGATGATGCAGAAACTCGAAAGTTTCGACACCGTTGATGCTGTGGCCACCTTGAAAGAATTCGATTGCCGTTCGATCCTGCAATCCAAACTGGGCGTAAAGCCATCGGACCTTGGCGTACTCGTGAGCTACCCACTGATCGCGCCCGACCAGGTCATTATGCCCACGCTCGACCATGAATGGGCGCGGGAAGATCAAGTAAGCCATCTCGGCGTAGTCAAACGTCTGACCTAGATTCCAGTAGGGCATTTCCCATTCAATCGTGTTCATGAAGCTGAACGGTTGGTCGGTAGCGGCGACCTTGCGCGTCCACTGATTGAAATCGCCTGAACAGATCGACAAGCAGTACTTCTCAAGTATCGATGGAACGCGCACGGCGGTTTCACCGCCGTAACTCAATCCGTAAAATGCGATGCGCTGCGGATCGACCATTGGTTGTGCGCTAAGCCACTGAAGAATCTGATCGTGGGAAGCGATGATGAATGAGAACAGCGTACATCCGATCGCGTTGGCCTTGCGATCGAGCCAACGGTATTCATCTTCGCCGCGATATAGATTGTGGGGCGCGAACGTAATGAAACCTCGATTGGCCAATTCGGCGGCAAAATTGTTGTAAGCCGGATTGTTGGCATCGATCGTATCGCGAGGAATTCCTTGACGGCCATGTTGGCAGACCACTACGGGGCGTCGTTCCTCAGCGCTAATCCCTTTGGGCACCAGCAACGTGCCCCAAGCAATCAGCGGCGGATGCACGTCCAGCACGACATCAAATGCGGTCCACTTGTCGGTTTCCAATATCTTGCGAGTGCGCGGATTCGGCGGCGCCAATGGAGACTCGAACTTGCCCATCGCTTGTCGGTAGAATCGATCGCGAAACTCATTGGCGGCGTGGATGAATTTTTCTGGACCAGCGGTATCATGTCGCCGCGCAGTGCTCCAACGCTGCTGTGTGAACTCCGGCATGATCTTATATAGAAAGCTGTCATCGCGAACATGTTCCGAGCGTTGTACCAATTCCTGCACATGTTGCTCAAGCTGTTCGATGCTCCGTTGTTTCCGCGCGGCAATCTCCGCGACAGGATCTTTTCTCGCATCGACCAGTTGGATTGCTTTGCTCGAAGTTACTTCGTCCACTCCAAATTGTTTCACAAAGCCCCCGACGGCCAGTTCCGACCATGGCCCCACCAGAACGTCTTTCTCGCCGACCACCAGGACTGGTGCGGGTGCGCCGGCTATTTTGCGAATGAGGTTAAATTCGCGGCGCACGCGATCGATGTCCGGCGTTGCTATCTCCCCTTTGTGTCCCGTAACGCTTGGGAATTGACTGTGTTCAATCGCCAAGCTGCGCGGTAGGACCAGCGAAGCGACTTCGGCGTTGCCGTGAGCCAACGAACGTCGCCAAACGTTGCGGTAGATTGGTTCGGCCCACGCCCGCTCGGTCGAGTCGAAATAGCCGCTGACCAGCGTCGCGGCAATCCTCTCATCCAAAGCCGCGGCATGCATCGCGACCAAGCCGCCTTCGCCGTAACCCGCCACGCTGATCTTGCTCTCCTTGGAACCTCGGCTGGAAAACCAATCGACTGCCGCCAAAACGCGCTGAATTTCGTAGCCAATAATGTGCCGACCCATGTGAAACGATTGGCGATAGATCCACTCCCGGTTGGTCATCTCGGCGCGCCGACGTCGCTGGTCTTCGGTGACCAGCAGATCGCGACCGACAATGGTTGGAATCACCAAGTCAAAACCAGCGGCCGCGAATCGATTGGCGATCTGTTGGGAAGGCTCTATACCCTCAGCCAATCCCATTAATTGCTCGGGCGTTTGCGTGGCATCGGGAACGACCACGCACGAGCCGATCGCCTGCCCCATCTGTCGCACGTACAATCCTTCGCCCCAGACGTTGGCGATCACTGGCCAGCGCACTTGGTATACCTCAAAGCGGTCCGTGTGTGCGACCAGTGCAGGATTAGTGTCATCGCCATATCGTTCTAGCCTGGGAGGCAAGCGAGTCTCCACGACACCAGTGATTTCGCTCAAGGAGGCTCTGGCCGCCTGGCGCTGCGCATCGTCGGCTAAGCGGAGTTGATGCCGAGCTTTATCGGCGCGTTCGATTTCGCGTTCAACGAATCGATGAGCTCCAAACATCAACCGTCCGGAAAGATCCTGTTCGGGCCAATCGATCGGTTTGGTACCGGCAAGAGTCTCGATCCTTGGCGGGTCGCGCGGCGGTAACGCCATCAACAGACACAGCGTCGCCCAACTGCTGGCCGCGGTTGATATGAATTGGTCCTTGCCATGAGGAAAGCCCGATTCGAAATAAGTCTGGAATGGTTTGCTGCGACTGGCGACATGCCACGAGCCGTCCGTCTGTTGTTTACCGAGTAGAAAGCTCAGCCCCTTCCGCCACGCAGGGTCATCGATCGACATGCCCCAGCGATGAAGAGCATACATGACCGTCCCGGTAGCGTACGCGTCGCTTTCGAGCGAATCCAACTGGGACCAGCCTCCGTCGTTGCGTTGGGCGCCAGTCAGGGTCGCGGCCATCGAATCCACGGTCTCCTTGGTCAAGTCGACGTATTGAGTCGCCAGCAGCCGAAATACTCGGTCTTCGGTGTCGACTGGCTGGGTCTGGGCCAACCAACGCACCGCTTGAGCCTTGGCTTGCTGGATGCGCGCAGCATCCTCGTCGCGGCCGAACGCGGTCATCGCGCGCAAGGCTAAGTAGGTTGTCGTGAAACTGCTGGCCTCCGAAGGAGGACGATTGCTGGTGTGCTTCCAAAAGCCTTCATCGTTCTGTTTCTGGAGGATATAGTCGACGACCGTCTGAGTGACTTCGTCGGACTTGCGCATCCCGTCCTCCAGCGTCCACAGCGCGTAACCAGCGGTATCGACTGCGCCTCCCTGCCCTTTGCCTTCTTTGTAACCGGTCATTCCTCGCTTCAGATGTGCGTATGTGTGTTCGACCTGACGCTGGACATTGGCGACATCAGTATGAAAGCCGCGAATCCTTGCTTCCACCAGCGCAAATACCGGCAAAGCTTGGTTGTGGCAGGTGAAGCACACACGCTGGTCCGCAGATCCGGCCGAAGCGCGTTCCAGCAGCGGCAACGAACGCTCAACGCCGCTTCTCAAAGCCTCCTCGCTGATCTTTTGCGGTTCGGTGGCACGCAAACTGGCAATGGCGGGCAGTACGAATGCCAGGACTATTGCTGTACAAAATAGCTTCGCAATCATGATTCGCTCCTGAGTGGATTTGTCTTACTCTCAAGATATCAGGTCCATATCGTTGGCGAAATCCGATCCGCTCGATCGCGCGCCCAAATGCGGCGGGCTTTGCGGCAACTCCACAACATCTGTCAGCACTGGGACTTGAATCAATCACCGGAGGCACGACAATGGACGCGGATTTATCGATGGTCGCGAAAATCGTATTTCACGAACTCGAGCTTCCTCCGCATGGCTTGATTGATTCTGAGAATGGTGGCCGGTGATCCGAACAGGGTAAGATAGGAACAAAGAAGGTGCTTCATTTTTACAAATATTGCCTGATCGCGATTTGTTTACTCGGAATCGAGTATGGCTATTGCCTTGGACAACAGGTTACATCAGGGGAGACTCCATCTTCCAAGCAGCCGAATGTCCTTGTTGTGTTGTGCGATGACCTTCGATGGAATGCGCTGTCGTGCGCTGGACATCCGCATGTGCGCACGCCGAACATCGATCGATTGGCTGCAGAAGGCTTGCTCGTGCGCAACGCGTTTTGCACGACCAGTCTTTGCTCGCCGTGCCGCGCTTCGATTCTCAGCGGACTGTATGCACACGCTCATGGAGTAACGAATAATTTCACAGAATACCCAGTCGACCTGCCCAGTTTTCCTCGCCAGTTACAGTCGGCGGGCTACGAAACTGCTTACCTGGGTAAGTGGCACATGGGCGAAGAGAATGATAATCCGCGTCCAGGCTTCGACTGGTTTGTAACTCACAAAGGACAAGGCAAGTACTTTGATACCGAGTTCAACTTTCACGGTCGGGAGCGCCGCGTGGTTCCAGGTTATTACACCACCGCAGTTACCGATATGGCCGCCGACTGGATCAACCAACGAACGAAAGATCGGCCGTGGTTACTAATGTTGGGCCAAAAGGCTCCACACAGTTTCTACTTTCCGGAACCAAAATTCGAGCATGCGTTTGATCACGTCGAGGTCAACTATCCTCATTCCGCATTTCGACTCGACGGTAAACCCGACTGGATCAAGCAGCGATTGAGTACATGGCACGGCATTTATGGTCCGCTGTTCGACTGGCGTAAAGAGTTTCCCAATACCACTGCGGCAGGAGTAGCCGATTTCGCAAAAATGGTGCGCGCTTATTGGGGAACCATACTCAGCATCGATGACAGTGTCGGTCGACTGGTCGAACTACTGCGCAATCGCGGCGAACTCGACAATACTGTCGTTATTTTCATGGGCGATAACGGATTGCTGGAAGGGGAGCATGGCATGGTCGACAAACGAACCATGCATGAGGCCAGCATTCGCATACCACTGATCGTGCGATATCCCAAGCTGACGCCGTCAGGCCCGCGACCCATAACCGAACAAATTCTCACGGTCGATATCGCCCCTTCGATTCTGGAACTGTGCGGAGCGAAGGCGCTGCCCAACATTCATGGACGATCCTTCGTCAAGCTTGCCAGAGGCGAAGACCCATCCTGGCGCAGCGCTTGGTTTTATCACTACAATTATGAAAAACAATTTCCTTACACACCAAACGTACGCGGCATCAGGACGCAGCGATGGAAGTATATCCACTACCCGCACGGCGATGGTAAACCAGATCGGCACAAGCGAGAATTGAACGACTTGCTTGCAGATCCACTTGAATTAAATAACCTGATCAATCAACCAGACCAACGCGCTCGTATCGAGCAGCTTTCCGATCAGCTCGCTCAATTGATGGCACAATCCGGATTAACGAAGGACACGATGCCGCTGGATGAAGGCGTTAAAAATCAATTGCCAGACAAAGCGATTCGATAATTGCGGCAACAGGCGGCATGGTCGGAAAGTCGGAGGCCAACACTCGATCCAAGTGATTTCGCGCGCAATTACAACAACAGTTCGGCGATCCGATTGTAACTCCACCATACGATCAGTGCGGTAATGGCGATCAATATGATCGTATACACAGTGATTACGACCGACCATAACCACTTTTCCGATCGCGTAAACGCAGGACTGATCCACAACAGCGGCAAGCCGAGGGCTGCGGTCACAAAAAAAAGCAAGCTGAGAATGGCCCAACGATTCGCAAGGATGCCGTTATATTTACTGGCAGGAAGATGTTGGCTTTCATCTGCCAGATCAGAACGTTGATCAAATTGGTTGGAGGCTGCCATTCTTATGGAGTTTCCTGGCTGCGAAGATTTCTACAAGGATTGGAGTCGTTGCTGTATGGTGTTCAGACCCACGCACGGCGGTTCGCAAGTTTGATCGCGACAAACGTAGAGCGTCACTTGGTTTTGGATCGGCAGTCGCATATGAAACAATTGGTTCAACGGATCTGACTGGGCATCGGGACTGCGTTCACTTTCAAGTCTTGCAGCAACTAGTGCATGCGGCCAATAGGATCTGTGGCATAGTTCAATAGCTCGCGTCCATTCATCATTGGGGTGCTCGCCAACGAGGATCAAGGTAGTCGGCTTGTTGAGCAATCGATTGAGCACTCGCAGCGACTGCCCTGCCGCTTGTGGCGAATCTTGCATCAAAATAGCCGCAGATCGAAGAGCATTTTCGGCAATCTGATAGAGATCATTTCGATTGGTTAGCATCGCCAACCCTAGGAAACCGCTGGCGGCCATCGCATTGCCGCTGGGCACACTGTGATCGGCCACATCTTTATTGCGAGCGATCAGTTGCTCTGCGTCGTCGGCAGTGAACATAAATCCACCTGGCGTATCTTGAAAGTGCTCAACTAAACAAGCCGCCAATTCCAACGCCCATGCGATCCATTTTGTTTGCCAATCCGCTTGATACAACTCGACCAATGCTTCGATCAAGTAACTGTAGTCATCCAAATAAGCGTCATGATTAGTCTGGCCGCCGCGCCAGCTATGCCACAATCGCCCGTTGCTGCGGCGCATGTTATGGTAGAAGAACTCGGCTATGGCTTGAGCGCTAGAGAGCATCCCAACGTCCCCAGACGCTCGATATCCTTTGGCGTAGGCGATGATCGCGAGCGCATTCCAGCTCGCAAGTACTTTGTCGTCCAGGCCCGGTCGAATTCGCAATTTGCGATGTTCGAACAGTCTCACTCGGTCTGCGGCAAACTGTAACTGCAGTGCTGGTAGGTCTAGATTGCGTAGTCGAGCAAACTGTTCCAGCGACTTTGGCAAGTTGAGAACATTCTGGCCTTCGAAATTGCCAACTTCGGTAATGTCATAGGCTTCGCAAAAAGGTGCAGCTCGATCGACGCCCAGTACGTTGCTAATTTCACTAGCCGACCAAACATAAAACTTGCCTTCTTCACCCTCACTGTCCGCGTCTTCAGCGCTGTAGATTCCTCCACGAGTATCCGTCATGTCGCGAGTCAGGTATCCGAGCGTCTCGCGCACGACGTGGAGATACGATGCATCACCGAAGGTGCGATACGCATCAGCATATAGGCTGGCCAGTAGCGCGTTATCGTAGAGCATCTTTTCAAAGTGAGGAACCAACCATCGCTCATCCACGCTGTAGCGCGCAAATCCGCCGCCGAGGTGATCATAGATTCCGCCGGCCGCCATCTTGTCCAGCGATGTTCGAACAACGTTGGCGCGTTCTGCTTGCGGATGCGAACAGTGGAGGTCGAGCATCAACCCCAAATCCATCGTATGCGGAAACTTGGGTGCTCCGCCAAAGCCGCCAAACGTCGCGTCAAAGTGCCGCTTTAGCCATCGGTCAGCCTTTTCGATCCATGTTTGGTCCAAATCCGATTCCACGCTTTCAGGACCTCGGCAAGCCTGGACAAGCTGCGATGTAATTTGTTCGCTCTGCTCCTCGATTTGCGATCGTTTGCTTTTCCAAGCATCAATGACCGCGGACAGCACGTGCGCAAATCCCGGCCTGCCCCAACGGTTCTCTGGAGGCCAATAGGTGCCGCCGAAAAACGGCTTGCAGTCGGGTGTGAGGAAAACGCTCATCGGCCAGCCGCCACTACCGGTGAGCATCTGAACCGTGTGCATGTAAATCTGATCCAAGTCGGGACGTTCTTCGCGGTCGACTTTGATCGACACGAAGCTCTGATTCAGAATCGCTGCGATCTGCTCGTTTTCGAAACTCTCATGCTCCATAACGTGGCACCAATGGCACGCTGAATAGCCAATCGACAAGAAAATTGGCCTGTCTTGGGCGCGAGCTTTTTCTAGAGCTTCTTGGCACCACGGATACCAATCAACGGGATTGTTCTGATGCTGCAAGAGGTAAGGGCTGGAGGTCTTCGCCAAGCGATTTGGCATGTGCAGTTTCCGGTCACAAAGAGCTGTCTTTGCAAAAAAGGCGCCGCGACGATTGCCGAGCAAAATACGCTCAGCAGCGTTCAGTGCAATTGCAAATGTTACCCCAGACCAGGATTTATGTCTCCCGACCAGTCCGAAATCAGTGGGATGGCAAGCGAATAAATGAAGACTGCCGGCATGATTGTGCACAGCAGGCGAGAGCAGCTTCAGTGGAGCTTGGCATTAGATCGCGAAATCTCGCTGGGGTTCCATTGAGCTTATTGCGAATGCTGCACGAATTAAGCGATCGAGCCAAATGTTGCTGCACACTGCGACCGATCCATTCTCAAAATACCAGCGAAGTTGGCAGATAGGGAGCATTTACCAGTTCGGGCATAACCACGGGGACATTGATCGATGGCGGGATTTTAGCATGCGGCAGGCCAAACGCTTCCTCGCTGAGTACGTCATCGCCGAAGCTGACTCCCAGTCCGCGCGCGGCTTGAATGGCTGAGCAAAATCGATCTACTTTGTTTAACTGCCCAATTGCGTCGGCAATGCTGACATCGGATATCGCGGGAGCTTGGTAACAAATCATCTGCCCGAATTGCCCCGCTGCGACTAGTCGCACCGCGTGAACACCAAACTGCGTCGCCAAAAATCGATCGAATGCAGTTGGGGTCCCACCGCGCTGCAAGTGCCCCAGCACTACGCATCGCGTTTCAATTTTCAACCGCGATTGCAATTCGGCTGAGACAACGTTGCCAACGCCACCCAGCCGAATCTGCCGATCCTCGGCGCGACGTTCACGTGCAACGAATTGGCCGTCGGGCAATGCGGCTCCTTCGGCGACCACGACCGTCGTAAACAGTTTTCCCTGTTCGCGCCGCGTGAGTATTTTCTCGCTTACCTTCTCAAAACTCCAGGGGATTTCCGGTAACAGAATCGCATCGGCACCTCCGGCAATTCCGCAATGCAAGGCGATCCAACCCGTATGACGCCCCATGACTTCTAATACCATGATGCGCTCGTGGCTGGCCGCGGTGGTATGCAATCGATCCAATGCGTCCGTGGCACAAGTAACGGCTGAGTCAAATCCAAACGAAAAGACGGTACACGAAAGATCGTTGTCAATGGTCTTGGGGACGCCGACAACGGGAATCCCATGTTCGTGAAATTGCTGCGCGACTGCCAGGGAACCGTCGCCGCCTACGCAGACGATGGCCTCCAAATTTAATTGCTCTACGGTGCGAGAAACTGAATTCAGCAAGTCGCGAGGCAATTCGACGCGCGTGCTTTCGTCCTTGATCGCGACGAATCGCCCGTGATTGGTCGAGCCGAGAATCGTACCGCCTCGGACCAGGATTCCCGATGTGGTACGATCGTCCAGCGTAATAAACTGTACTGGATCAACCAACCCTTCATAGCCGCGATGGAACCCGATAGTTTCGTAACCTAGCTGTTGCCCGCATTTGACGACGCCACGAATAACCGCATTCAGCCCAGGGCAGTCACCTCCGCTGGTGAGTATCCCAATTCGTTTCTTTTTCCCGCTTGTATTGGACATGCGTTTTCCTGCGTTTTTCGCCACGAAAGCTCTGTTAATGCAATAGTCAAGCGTACATTGCGAAACACAACAAGATGCCGCCCATATCGCGTTTGGCGAGTTATTTAATTCGGGTTGTATGGATTGCAAGACCTGTAAGACTCAACGAGAGTAAAACGATTGTCCTCAATCGTTTCCTGAGCGTTCCCCCAACGGTTTTCTCATCATTTTCTCGTCGTTTCAACTGACCATAAGACGGCTCTCCTCCCCATACCAGTCACTCTTGACCATGCGTGGTATATCGTTAGTCTACGCAAATCCAAGTTACACTCTAACGCACGTCGGCCTGGTCCATAATTCATTGCAGCATGACATCTGCTGAGACTTGAATGTCGATGAATAACGATTGGCCGGCCGCACTGAATGGACTGCGCAGTGAATCGTTCGAAAAAATGGTATCAACTGAAGGCGCGAATCGAACGATCTGTCACGCTGGAGTCGGCTACTTTGGATTTGGGTGGGCGGCTGGTTGAATGGCTGCGCGTAGTAGACCCGGATCGGTTACTAGAAGCTGCGCTAGTACGCCAAGACAAACGTGCGGACGAGATCGATCCATTTTGGGCAGCGACTTGGCGCGCGGCCCGCGGACTCGACCAGTTTTTAGCGCACATCGATCTGCAAAAGCAACTAGTTCTAGAACTGGGCTGTGGATCGGGGCAAGCGGGAATTGGTGCGGCAGCTCGGGGAGCACTGGTGACGCTAACAGATGCTGTTGGGCTGGCGCTACTCGTGGCGCGTTTGAATAGCACCTCTGTTGAAGATCGAGTCTCATTTCGAAGACTGCGCTGGGACAGCGATACGCTGATGGACCAGCGATTTCCCATCATTATTGGCTCAGATATCGTTTACGACCCAAGACTCTTTCCATTGATCGATGCCTGTGCGCGACGGCATCTGCTGCCAAGCGGCCATTTGTACCTAAGCGAGCCTCATCGACACACGGGAGATCACTTTGCCAAGTGGATCGTCGAAGCGGGTTGGCAAACGTGCGAATCTGACATGCTCATCGATCACGGTCGAGTACCCATTCGAATCTTCGATTGCTGGTTGCCTCAGTGTTGAGTATCTTGGCGGAATACTGCCCCCTTGGGAATCTTATGGAAAATCGCAAGGATCGTGAAATCATTTTACCTGCCGCTCTGATCTCATTTCCTCAATTAAGTACAGGACGAGAGCCACAATTCCTGGGACGATATAGTAGATCACACGGAACAGCAGGATTCCGCAAGTGACTGCCACTGGAAGGTTGGTATCTGGCTGTGCCGCATCCTTGGTGAGCAGTTCAAGCACTATTAATTCCAGAACACCGAACCCACCTGGAACGTGCAATATGACGGTCACGATCATGGCTGCCAAATAACTTACGAGGACTGTGCCGTAAGTGGCCGTGTTGTGTGGCAGCAGCAAGTACAGAACTAGAGACGCTAGCGCAAAATCTGCTGCTGAAACGCTCAGTTGTACCAGCGACAGTCTCGGCGGCGGAAATGCGAAGTACTGCGTTCCAATTCGTATCGGCTTGCGAATCCAAATAGTGGCACACAGGTAGGCCCCCACGCAAATCAAAAAGAAATATCCATACAGCCTTGGCGAAAAGTGTAGATGTTCCATGTACTCATCGGGGAGTTGAACTGGAAGTAGAACGAAAGCTACGCCGGCCAGCATGAACATTCCCAACCAAAACGTCACCGAGAGAATGGAAATGAATGCCAGGACTTCCACAAAGCTGAATCCCCATCGACTGTAAAGTCGATATCGCACTGCGGTACCACCGAGCATCCAGCCTACGATATTGCTGAACGCGTAGCCAATGATGGCACCAACCATGATTTTCCGCAGTGGAAGTTGCTTCTTCAAATAGTGAACGGCGATCCAATCGTATCCGGTAAGGACTACGAAATTGATTGTCGTCACTGCCAGCGCAATCGCAATTTGTTGCGGAGGGACATTTGCCAGCCCCTCGGTGATTTGCTCCCATGTAATGTGCCCAAGTTTCTTACGGATTACATTGATACAAATCGCCACAATTACAATAACCGCCGAGTACTTTGCAAACTCCCCAGCGATTCCCCAATTGGGTTTCTTGGCGCCGTCAGGTGGAGATTCGTCGGTTATTTCCGTGCCGCTTCCGCTAGCCGTTTTCGAGCCACCGGACTCACTCGTTGTCGGAGGTATCATCGTGTTCGCACCAAACCAAATCGTAACATCGCCTATTGAAGATCCTCTTTATATCTGAGTGCCACAGGAACTCCACGAAGAAAGGCTTGTAACCAAGGACAGCCTTGATCGATTTCCAATTGGAAAACTCACTACGCACATCCTTGAGTGATGCGTATTGGATGCTCAAACGTGATCACCTAGTAACTCAATGTAATACAATCACCACGCAGGAAAACTATTACAGATTCTGCTGATTTCTAAAGGGTTTTCGACGTGCTACAAACAGTAAGCGGCCCGTCACGGTATTCGACTAACTTAGTTTTCACACCAAGCCACTTTTTTGAGCGTACCACGAAGAACTTTCCCAACGGACTGGCCAGTATGGCTGGCAATAAAACCAGTTCGGCAACCACACCTGCAAACAATATGCTGAGCATCAGCCAGCCAAATCGCTGAGTGGGTGCAAACGTACTGAACGCGAAAACAGACAACCCTAGTCCGCTCACCAGTGCTGCCTGAAGCGTCGGTATGGCGCAATGACAGTATGCTTCGACAATCGCCTCACGAACATCGTAGCGATGCTCGAGTTCCTCGCAGTACCTTGCAAGAAAATGAATAGTGTCGTCGACGGCTACTCCCAACGCAATGGACGCAGTCATCAATGATCCAATATCGATAGCGATTCCCAACCAACCCATACCTCCAAATACGAGCAGAATTGGCAACAGATTAGGAATCATAGCCACACAACCACCTATAAAACTCCTGGAAACAATCATCATGATGGGAGTGATTGTCAAAAAGGAATAAAGCGTGCTGTCAGTCAAACTACTTAGAAGCATGCGTTGCGCCTGGTAGACGATCGGTACAATTCCTGTAAACACACCGGTAATGGGATGTGTGGAAGATCCCAGGCTGAGCGAGTTGGTGCCATTCGATTCGATCGTCCGTACTCTGCCATCGATAATATTGGGCACGACTGATCTGATTAGCTGAAAATCATTGTCTGAAATATCACCGGATGCCAACACAGCGTCGAAGTTTCCCATCGAATCGATGTTGAAAATCGGCGTCTGCGCCGGACTTTCGCTTACAACGACAACTTCCAGTCCAATTTTTTTCAATTGCTCATCAAGCAGCCCAAAAACTCTTTGCAGGTGTGTACGAGTTTCTTGGTCATCGCTATGCCCCCACAACAAGACGCGTTTTCCATTTTCAATTCCGAGCTCTGTTCTCTCAGCAAGTGTTTGTTCGATTCTTGCCTGGATGTAGCACGCATCGAATAGCGGTTGTGAAATATTCTGTAATTTCCGCGTAAAGTTGCCAAAGTCAACATCACTAAACGCCGCAGCTCTTAGGCTGACTCTCCACAATTCGCACTGGTTGGCCGGATCAACCCGCAGGAAGCCTGAATCGACTAGGGCTTGTCGCTCGCTGCTCATGCGCTTGTTGATTGCAGTTCGCTGAATGATGGAGCGCAAGCCCGATCTTTCCGAAGTAAACTTCGGCGCAAAGGCGGTTGCCGACAAGCTCTTGTCAACAATGTTTTCGCCGCGAATACCGAATTGCTGTTCAATCAGCCATTGTAAACGCGCTACAACTTCAAGCCTCTGCAAGAATGTCAGTCCTGCAATGTCCAGGTCCCTCTGATTCTCGATTTCCTTTTGCCACTACGGGGGAAACTGCAGGACGATTTCCAAAGGAATCAGTTTACCGAGATGTTCTTCCAGCCAACGATAATCCTGCAAAATTCTCGCTCGACTATCGAAGAGTTTTAACAAGTCGATGCTGGAGCGAGCATGAAATATGCCGCTGCCGATGCCAGCCGATATTAACACGCATATAGCACCGACCCAACCGTAGTGTCGAATCGTAAACTCGGCCAACCAACGCCAGATCCTGGTAGAATCAGAACCCGAAGCGATAGTTGCATGCTCGCGGTTTCTGTTTGCGGACCTCGCCCACCTCTTACCGACGCCACTATACTGCAATGCTGCCGGCATCACCGCGTAAACGATGAAAATCAGCGCCATCACTCCTGCCGCCGAGTACACGCCGAACTTCTTGATAGGGACTAACTCACTGACGAACAGCGAGAGTAGGCCCACTGCCGTAGTTACCGAACATAGGAACGCGGGTTTCCAAGCCAAACCTACCGCTCGTTCCGCAGCACCGTCGAAGCCGCCCGAGACAACCGCTTCGCGATAGTAGCTGACCAAATGGATTGCCCCCGATATCGCCAGCACGTAAACAAGAGACGGCATCGACATCAAGATTGCATCAAGGTTCTGCCCCGTTAACCAAACAATAGCAAGCGAAGTTGCGCCGCTTAAAACTGCGCACAGGAAGACGATCGAAGTCAATAGGACGCTCCGCAGGGACCACCAGGCCAGCCCGATTCCTAGCAGTCCGGAATAGCCGGCTAATCGAATTAGCGTTCTTTCTCCTTCCTCATCGATCGCACAGTTGTCGACCGGCGGGCCTCCCATATGTAGGTCATCCTGCTGAACACCGGCCTTGCTGACTAGACGTCGTATCAGCCCAGGCGGCTGGTCGGCCCCGATCACACTTCGTCGGCCATTGCCGAGCACCTCTTTTAACTCGGATATAGCCTCCGAACGCAGAGTTACGATTAAACACGTTTGCGTTTCGTTGGGGCCGATCATCGATCCCTGAAGTCGCTGAATTGCATCGGTCTCACTCAGATTCAACGATCCGTACATCATTCGATCAAGAACCGAGCGTCCAGTTTCCACAGACTTGATGTACTTGCGAACTAATGCAGCGTCTTGTGCGCTCAGTTCGTCAGCGCTGAGAGCTCCTTCACTATCGTTACCATCTTCACTTGAATTGGCAGGGGTCAAATAGTCTGCAAGCTTGGCGATACGTGGATCGTCTTCCTTATCTGCCCCAAGCCCCAGTTCGCAGCCTCTCCAGCTAACAATTACAAATTGGTCGGCGGCAAAATGTTGTCGAAACCAAACCAGCCTCTGCGTCTGATCGAATGACTTTGGCAGCCAGTCTTCGACACGATTTTCATTGCTACTTATTGCTTTTCCAGCACTATAAAACACCAGCGGAATGGACAGCAGAGTAATGGACAGAATTACTCCGCTCCAATTCTGATAGAAGGTTGGCTTTCTGCTGACGCTTTTAGTTGATTCTTGTTTCACCGAGCCTCCATTCGCTCATCGACGTACCGCTTGTCTTTTGTAAGGTATTGCTTGAAATCGTCAATAAGAGAGTACGTGACCGGAGTGGCCAGCAGGCTCAGCAACAGCGAAAGGGCTTGGCCGCCGATAATGACCTTGGCCATACTGGCTCGCGCGCTGGCACCGGGGCCTTGACCAAGCGCAATGGGAATCATAGCGGCGATCAGCATTACGGTCGTCATCAAAATTGGTCGCAATCGTGTATAATTGGCCTCCATGATCGCATCATATTTGTTCATGGACATGCGCAATTCGTTTGTCTTGTCAACTTGAAGAATGCCGTTCTTCTTGACTATGCCAATCAGCATGAAAATCCCGAACATCCCGTACAGATCCAGCGGCGTGCGAAACAACAACAACGACAATAGCCCGAACGGAATCGTCACCGGCAGAGCCGACAAAATGCTGATCGGATGTATCCAACTTTCAAACTGAGCCGCGAGAATCAGAAACATAAAAGTCACGCTCAGTCCCAGCGCAACAAGAAAATAGTAGGCTGTTTCATTCAGCATGTCAGCCTGGCCGCCATAAACGATGCCATATTCGGGCGGCAAGTTCATTTCCGCCACGCATTGATTCGCATAGCGAACCGCATCGTTCAGCGAAACTTCGTCGGGGTGAGCCATGATTGTCACGGTTCGCTGACGATTGAGCCGGTCGATTTGACTGGGGCCTTGCTTCTCCTGAATCGTGGCCATGCTCCCCAGTTCGATCGAGCCGGACTTCGGCGACTGAATCGACAGTGAAAGGAGATCCTTCGAGTCGGTGCGAAAACGCTTGTCGGCGCGCAACCAAACGTCGTATTGCTCCGTGTTCTCGTTGTAGGTCGAAACGATCTGACCACCCACCAGTACGTTCAGCGAATTAGCAATCGTTTGCACCGGTACGCCCAAATCCATCGCCCGTTCTCGATCGATCACCACTTGCAGTTCCGGCTTTCTCATCGACAGCGTCGAATCGATATCGACCAGCCCCGGAAGTTCTTGAAGCCGCTGTCGCAACTCGTCCGCGTACTGGGCCAACTTCGCAACCTCAGGGCCTTGGAGGCTGAGCTGAAAGATGCGAGTATCGCCGTTCGGGCCACTGCCGATGGCCGATACGTCCGAGACTGCGGTGCGCAGGTCAGGATACTCCTTCAGGATCTCGCGAGCCAAACGCATCACATCAAATTGACTGTACGAGCGATCTTCGAGGTCGACCAACCGCAAGTAGATCGAGCCACGCGTCACGTCTCCTTGCCCTTTGGCGCCGGACTGTCCTATTGAGACAAAGCGATGCACCACTCCCGGGAGATTCGCGAGCCGACTCTCGATTTCGTCGACCACCTGCTTGGTCCGCTCAAGCGTATAGCCTTCGGGAGTAATGAAACTGACCTGCATTTCGCTTTGGTCGTCGCGCGGAACCATATTTGCGCCCAAGTTCATGGCGATGGGAATTGACGACGCCACCGTCAGCAACGAGATCAGCACCGTCAGCCATCGATGGCGCAACGACCAACGCAATGACATGCCGTAGATTCCTTCAACGGCTTGATAAATCCAACCCGACTTGGAATGGACTTGCCCCGAAACACTTTTCTCAAGTTTAAGAAACCTCGAACACAGCATCGGCGTCAATGTAAATGAGACAAACAGGCTGGTCATGATTGCGAAGGCCACGGTCAACCCAAAGCTGCTGAAGAATCGCCCGACGATGCCTCCCATGAACGCGATCGGCACAAAGATCACGACCAGTGAAAGACTGGTCGCCAACACGGCCAGCGAAATCTCGCGCGTGCCGATGCTGGACGCCGTCATGGGATCCAATCCGTTCTCTTCGATATGCCGAAATATGTTCTCGTGAACCACGACCGCGTCATCGATCACGATACCGATGGCCAAGATCAACCCCAGCATCGTGATGTTATTCAGCGTAAAACCCATGTACTGCATAAACAAAAAAGTCGGAATGATGGACGTCGGAATCGCGAGCGTCGCGATAATGGTCGTTCGCCAATCTCGAATGAATAGCAAAATGGTAGCGCCCACGAGAATGGCCGCCAGCAGAAAGTGGAATCGGACCTCTTCCATCGACTGGCGAATGAACCGCGACTGATCTTGAGTCAGCTCGATCTGTATATCCGGCGGCAGTGTTTTGCGAATGCGTTCCAAGCGAGCTTGAACGGCGTCTGAGATCGCGACCGTATTTGTCCCGGATTGTTTCTGAACGAATAAGCTGACCGCATTCCGTCCATCCAACCTGCTCTCGCCCCTTGGCTCCTCGACGGAGTCTTCTGCGGAACCGATGTCTCTGATTCGAATCGGGTACCCGCTCCGATTGGCCACTATCAGGTCATTGAATTTCGCCGAAGTTGGAATGCGTCCCAGCGTTCGCACAACCATCTCGCGCGGTCCTTGATCGACGATGCCGCCGGGCAACTCCAAGTTTTGAGCCGCCAAGGCTTGGCGCACTTCCTCCACGGAAATCCCGTACGACTTCAGGCGATCGATATCGACGCGGACGTTAATCGCGCGCCTTCTGCCGCCCGTGAGAAAAACATTGCCGACGCCAGCGACGTTCTGCAATTGTTCGAGTACCTGTCGTCGAGCAATCTCGGTGACCTCGCGAATGTCTCGGTTGCCCGAAACTCCGATCGTGATGATCGGGGCCGCATCCAAATCAAACTTGTTTACTAGCGGTGTTTCAATGTCCTCTGGCAACGAGCGCAAGACCGACGAGATCTTGTCGCGCGCCTCCTGAGCACCTACGTCGCCGCTCTTTTCAAGGACGAAGCGCATGATGATGGTCGAGCTGCCTTCGCGCGTTATCGATCGGATCTCGTCAACGCCGGAGATCGTGTTCAGGACTTCTTCGAGCGGCTTCGTGACCGTGCGTTCCATTTCCTCAGCACTAGCGCCCGGCAACATCGATGAAACGGAGATGATTGGAAAGTCGATTTTTGGAAATAAGTCGACTCCCAACTCAAAGTACGAGACCATGCCGAGAACGACAGGAATCACCACCAGTACCCATGTGAACACTGGGCGTCGAATGCAGATATCGGAGATACTCATCAACGAGCCTCGACGGTTTCAGTCGCGTCGGCAGCCTTCGAGCCTCCAGCCTGCGTCGCGCTCGCGGTCGGCGCTCGTTCGACGACGGCGATACCTTGCGACAGCATGCGCTGGCCGCTGGTGACTACTTGCAATTTTGGGTCAATAGAATTCGACAAGACTTCAACCCATTCGCTCGTTTGGTCTCCCAATTCGACCTTGTGCTCTTGCGCCCGACCACTGTCGATCAGGAAGATCTTGTTGATTCCAGCCAGCGAATAGAGCCCCGACAGCGGTATCGTAATCGCGTTTTCCTGGTGCCCGACGACGATATTCGCGCGAGCGAAACTTCCCGGTTTAAGTTGCTGATGTTCATTGGTGATTTCGACTTCAACTGCGAAGGTACGCGTGGATCGATCGATCGCGGGACTTACTTTGGCCACTTTGCCCGTAACAGGCTCGGCTGCTGCGTCAGTCGTCACGACTACGGATTGGCCTACTTTGACCAGCTTCGCGTGAATTTCTGGAATCGCGAGTTTTAGCTTTAGACTGCTTCCTAGAAACAGACGAAAGAGTTCCGCACCGACGCGCACAAAGGCACCTTCCGAAACCATGCGCTCACTGATCGTATAGACGGGATCCGTCGCACTGTCCACGATGGTGGGAACCGGAACGCGAATCTCGCAATCCAGCAAGCGTTGTTTGGCAACTGCCAATTCCGCGCTCCGCAACCGCGCCACCGCCGCTGCTGATTTCGCTTGCAGCAACTGATTGTTCCATTCGCTGTCCAGCACCTGGGCCTCAGATTGGGCATGCTCAAGGTCCTCTTCGCTGATCGCGTTCGTGACGCGTAAACGCAACATGCGATTCAATCGAGACGTCGCCAATTCAAAGCGCAAGCGGGCCGAGACGACAGGCGGCAAACGGCTGAGATCCTCCGTCGGCGATGGGACACTGTCGAATCCCCACCTAGCCAACTCAGTTTGGACGCTACGTTCGGATTGGTCGACAGTCAGCTTCGCGTCCGTGGCGTCCAGCTCCAACAGCAGTTCGCCCGGACGCACGAAGTTGGACAAGTCATGATGGATGCGGACGACTCGTCCCTCCACTTTGGAACTGACAGCCACTTCCTCAAAGCCGTGCAATGTCCCCACGGCACTGACCGTTCGCTGCAATGCGCGAATCGTGATTGGCTCACTGGTGACAAAGACGGATGCGTGTTGCGTAGAAGGTGAAGTATCTTTTTTGTCGATTACGACTGGCGAGCCCTCACCCGATCCGCCGGGAACAAGAACTCGTCCCGCAACGAACGCCAAGCCAAGCGATGAAAGCCACAGTGCTCCGACCAGCCAAGGGTTTTGTGTTATGGATGAAGCAATCTGTAGTTGCGAAACGTCTGTGGCAATCCTGCCAAGTTGCATAATATCCGCGTCAGATCCAGGATCTTTCAGATGGTGTGAACCATGCTTCTCGTCTTTCGGTTTGTGCATCAACGGGAGATTCATTAGTAAGATGCTTTTTGTCCCGTAGGGACAACCTGTTGGTAGAGAAATGATTGCGGAATGCATGTTGTCCCGTAGGGACAGGCTGTCGGGAGAACAACGTCTGCGTTATAAATCTCGTTGGCCATTCCTAATTCTTGCCATATTGTGTTCCCATGGCACGGTTGGTTGAAATCGATCATCGCGTTCTACCAACATGCTGTCCCTACGGGACAAAAATTGCGTTATGCGATCGTCTTTCTACCAACATGCTGTCCCTACGGGACGCAGCAGCCGTTCACATCCATGTGGGTACTATAAACCAAACTAGAGTCATGCAAGCGCAAAAAACGCAAGTTACTATCGCTGGCTTGTCCGTAAGAGTTGTTAACGACACGTTTTTCCAAGCCGTCGTTGACGAATTAAGCCGGATCAAAATATCAACGTAGTAGATCGCCCCAATCGCCGCATTGATTGCCATGAATACCGCAGCAAATAACAAAAGTCTGTCTCCCGGTGTCAGCAGGCCTCGAAAGATCTCAAACTTGGCCCAGAATCCGGCGGTAATGGGAATGCCAATCAAACTCAACACACAAATCGACAGCGAAATTCCAAGCCACAAATTGGTACTTGTCAAACCGTTGAGATCATTCAGTTCGACATCCTGATCGGTTCGAGCTCGCAGGGTCGAAATGCCTGCGAAAAAGCCAATCGTCATGATCACGTAGGCGGCCAAATAGACTAACACGGCCCTCGACGAAGCTCCTTGAACCAGCAACGCGGCTAGACCAAGCATGATGTAGCCGGAGTGCGCGATGCTGGAATAAGCCAACAGCTTGCGGCATTGCGACTGAACAAGAGCTAGACAATTTCCCAAGGTCATCGTCGCGAGTGCAAGCAATATCAACGTCGTCAATGCCACTGGCACAAGCGCGGCATTCAGTGTTGGACCACCCAGCAGCTTGATCATGGCAACAAAGCCCGCAATTTTCGGAATCGTCGAGAGCATGGCCGCCATGGGTAGTGAGCTGCCGGAGAAAACGTCTGAAGCATAGAAGTGAAACGGAACTGCGGTCACTCGGAAAGCTAAACCCGCTATGACCAATACGAATCCGATGTACGCCATCGTCGACGAGTTCGCACCAATCGCGCGCACCAGGCCATCGATCGACGTTGTGCCCGCCAACCCGAACAAGTACGACGCACCCATCAAGAAAATGGCTGACGAAAACGCGCTCAAGGCGAAGTATTTGAGAGTGGCTTCGCGCCCCGCATTGTCGCGTCGACTGATCGACAGCAAGAGCACGGTCGGAATGCTGATCAATTCCAAACTCAAATACAACGAGGTCAAGTTGGACGACGCGGTAACTAGAGCGAGTCCCGCAATGAGGAACAACAGGCAACTGTGAAACTCACACGCATGCCGCGATGGAGCCTTGTTGATTGTCAGCGCGGTGATTAGACAGCCTGCCAGCAACGCCAAATGCGTACCGCTACGACTCAAGAGGTCTGTCCGGAAGAGAGACGATGCGTATTCGACTTGAGTGCTACTGAATAACCAACTGCCCCAAATCACAAGCAACACGGCCAAACTGCCCCATGCCCAACCGTGTCCGTGCGATTCGTTGGCAGCCTGAGGACTCGGAGCTTGAAACAGTCCAATCGCCAGCAGGATACAACCGGCGGCGATCAGTCCGAGCGCCGGAAAAACTGGAATCAGATTGTTTAGCATTTCTTGTGTGATGATCATCGCAAATCCTGCTGAGTCGAATTTGTAGAACGGGCACTCTTGCCCGTTGCAGCAAAATTGACGGGCAAGAGTGCCCGTCCTACAACATTTATCGACGTGTCGGTCCTTGCGACCGAGCTAGTGGAGCGACTGATAGGAACACCTGCTTTGATGAAGTCGATCGCGGGCTGAGGAAAACAGCCAATGGCTAAACACAATGTGGCAAAGACAGTAAGAGTCGCCGTCTCTCGCGTGGCCAGATCGGACGAGACAGACACTTTGCGTGCAACCTTGGTTTGCGTTTCGGTCGCGAACAACAGATTACGAGCCATCAGCAAGGCGTACCATGCACCCAGAATAATCCCAGACGTGCCAACTACCGTTAGAATCGGATGGCGGGTCATCATGCCACTGAGCGCCATCAGCTCGCCAACGAAATTGTTCAACCCGGGTAAACCAGCACCTGCGAATGTAAAAAACAAGAACAACACAGCTAGTCTTGGATAATTGTCCGCGATCCCGTTCCCAGAAGATTTGATATCTGCCGAACCAAGTCGCGTTATGATGCAACCGGCAAGCAGAAACATCGCGGCCGTCGTGATGCCATGATTGAACATCTGCAGCGCGGCGCCCGTCAAGCCCTCTTCGCTGAGCGAAAACATTCCCAGGCTGATAAAACCCGCGTGGCTGAGACTGCTGTACGCGAGGATGAGGCGGATGTCCGTTTGAGCCAAAGCCGCTAATGCGCCGTAGACGATCGCGATAGCTCCCAGCGTGCCCAGGATGCTCGAAGCGTAAGCCTCCGAAGCAAGCGGTGTCAGGGGCAACGCGATCCGCAGAAAGCCGAAGAAACCAAGCTTGAGCACGACAGCCGCTAGCAGGCAGGTCGTCGTCGGATGTGCTGAGCGGTAAGTGGTCGGCAGCCAGGTATGCAGTGGAAGCAAGGCTACTTTGATTCCAAGGCCAATCGCGAGCAGCGCAAATATCCAAGTCTCACCAGCAAGTGTGGCAGTGGCTCGCATTTCGCTGGCGCGTTGAGACAACTCTTCCAAGAGTACCGTCGGACCATGTGCGGTGGGATAAAGGTAAACTATTCCAATCAATGCGAGCACCATCGGAATGCTTCCCGACAGCGTATACAGTACAAATCGTTGAGCAACTTGCCGACGGTCGTCGTCGCCCCAACCGGAGATCAGGACCAGCAGTGGCAGCAGCGCCAACTCGAAACCAATGTAGAAGAGAACGAGATCCATCGACAAAAAAACCGTTTGCAGTCCAGCTTGGCTGAGAAGTATCCAACCGGCGTACGACACGAAATGTTGCTCGATACTCGAAAGAGCAAACACTATCACCGCGAACGTTACCAAGGCGGTAAGCAACACCATCGCTGCCCCTAGACCGTCGGCGCCTAGCGCCAATTGCAGCCGCAGACCGCTGTCCGGTTGAAAGGACAACCAAGTCGGTTGGAACTTGATCGTGGGGCTCACCACAGCGCCCGTGAAACCAGGCTTTTCCAGACCCTGGGTAACGGACGGAACGCTGTTACCCTGCGCGGCCACCACCACTACCAACATCAAACTGAGCAACAAACTCAGCGCAGCCAGCACGATGGCCGCTTGCCTCGGCAGCGCCGAATGTACGTTCTGCCGAGCAGCCACTAACAGCCAGGTTCCTCCAATTAGAGGAACAAGAATCAACATCGGAATCATGCCGCTCATATCGTTTTGTCTTAGCCCCGAAAAACGTTAGCCCCGAAAAACGCTAGCCTCGTAAAAACGCCAAAGCCACCAAGGCGACGATTCCCAATGCCATCGTCAAAGCATAGTTGGGCAATACGCCCGTCTGATAGGTACGCAACCTGCCGCCAATCGCTGACGGAATCGTCGCACCACGGCGAATTACACGGTCGATGAACTGCGAATCGAAAATCCCAACCATTTTGGACAAGTGTTGAGTTGGTGCAACAAGGCAGAAGTAGAACACTTCATCCAAATAAAAGCGGTTGGAAGTTAGCTCTGCAAATCGCGCGGGCACGCCACTGCGTTTGGCCGCTACGCCGCTGGTCGAAATTGAATAGTAAGCGATCGTCGCACCCGCCATCACTAAACCAACCGAAGCGATCACCAACCACCAACCCGCGTGCGGATGAGCATGCGGGTCAGTCAAAAATGGAATCGGTAGCACGAACTCGGCGAGTGCACCGGTCGAGGCGATCACAAGTCCGATCAGCGCGCTGCCCACTGCGAGAATGTACAGAGGAGCCAGCATCATGGCCGTTGCTTCATGAGGGTGCGCCCCGGCCTGAGCCGGCAATTTCACATCACCCCAAAACGTGCGCAGGTAAGCTCGAAAAGTGTAGATGGCGGTCAACAGCGTCGACAGCAATCCCATGAAAAGCCAAATCGCAAAAACAGAACCATATTGTGGATTGCCAATCTCAAGCGTCAGTAAACCAAGTATGCCCTCTTTACTCCAAAATCCCGCCAACGGTGGCGCTCCCACGAGTGCCAAAGCGCCAATCAAAAACAGAATGTGCGTCGAGGGGAGAACTTTGCGAAGGCCGCCAAATTTACGCATGTCGATACAATCGCCCATCGCATGCATCACGTTTCCAGCCGTGAGAAATAGCAATGCCTTAAAGAACGCGTGCGTGATCAAATGAAACATGGCCGCGACGACCGCCAGTGGCAACAACTCTCCATTGACTCCAGCGCCAAAGGCCAAAAATAGCAGACCGAGTTGGCTGACGGTCGAGTAGGCGAGCACTCGCTTGAGATCATCTTGAAAGAGCGCGATCAAACCGCCCAACACAGCCGTAATTGCCCCCAACCAGCCCGCGATCAGTAACACGTCTGGAGTCAATAATAACAATGGCGACATGCGCGCGAGCAAATAAACTCCTGCGGTGACCATCGTCGTGGCGTGAATCAGCGCGCTCACCGGTGTTGGTCCTTCCATCGCATCGGGCAGCCATACATGGAATGGAAACTGAGCCGACTTGCCGATCGCTCCAATCAACAGCAACAATCCAACCCACCACAAAAGATCTGGCTGCCGCTGGGCCAGCGCAGGGACCGCATCAAAGATCACGTCAAAGTCAAGTCTACCCACGGTCGCAAGATTCTCAGCTCCAACCAAACCTATTCCATGCCACAACAACAAGATGCCAACCAGGAAGGCACAGTCGGCCAATCGATTCACCAAGAACGCTTTCATCGCCGCTTTGGCAGCGCTCGGACGCCGGTACCAATGGCCGATTAAGAGATAGCTGCACAGGCCCACGCCTTCCCAAAACGCATACAACACGAACAAATTCCCGACCAGCACCAGCATCACCATCGCAAACACGAAGGCGCTGATAATTGCAAAAAAACGAGCGTAGCCAGGATCGCCCAACATATAACCGCGCGCGTAAACGGCCACCAACAGCGAAATGCACGTGACGACATTCAACTGAATCAAGCCGATTCCATCCAGCCGTGCTGTAATCGGAACATGCATGCCACCCAGGCTCAACCATGTGTAACCTTCAGTAATTGCAACATGCACGCCACCCTGACTGGTAAAGAGCAAGATCAGAGAAACCGCTGACGAGATAGACAGCCCGACAATGGTGGGCACATGCGCCAGCTCTGCACCTTTGCGAAAAAGGCAAATCAACACACCGGCCAACAACGCCAACATCAGTACCAGTGGTATCAACCAAACTAAGTTCAACATGTATCCCAGACTTTTCGTAAGTTCCAAGTACCAGCCCGAAGCGCCAGCGAGTGAATTCGGCGCACGGCATTCCCACGATTAACCAATTCACTCGCTGGCGCTTCGGGCTAGTACTGTCATGCTTTCAATGTGTCAAGCGCTCCGTCCTTCGAAACCCTAACTGGATTCACCAGCGGATCGGTGCCCGCTGGAGTTAACACAGGGTAGGATTCGATCGGTTCGTTTTGCTCAACGGGGACTTCCACGTTTGCCTCGCGGTCCGTTTCCCGCAGGTCGCTCCAAGCCGCAATGTCCAAGGTGGCCTTGCGTTTGAACAGCGAGACGACCAGCGCCAAACCGATGGCGGCTTCACACGAAGCAATCGTCAGGATCAAAACGGCGAACAATTGTCCTTGATAGTTTTGATAATGGGCTCCAAACGCGATGAAGTTCATCGCCACTGCAGCCAACATGAGTTCGACGGACAAGAACATCAAGATCATGTTCTTGCGAGATAGAAACCCAACTATGCCGATCGCGAACAGCGTGGCAGCAAGCATCAATGTCTGAAAAGTCGCGGGGTTCATCGATTACCTCCAGGGCGTGCCGAGGCAACGCGCTTGGCAGTTTGTGCCGATGCGGAAGGGACAGGTACCAATGCGGGACTAACGTTTATGCCAGACTCTGTTTTTTCGGCGGGATCGTTCTGCGCGTCCTGGGCAATGACAATCGCGGCTATCGTGGCGACCAGCAACAGCAATCCGACTATCTCGACCGTCCAGATGAAATCGGTAAACATCAGTTTGCCGAGTTCTGCGACTTGGGATGGGACGTGCGGCGCGGGAGGTTCGATAGAAATTTCCCGAATAGCTGCGAACAAGAAACTGAACAGCAGCATGCCTATCACGATCGACCATACCGGAGCATTGCGACTGAGGTCGTAGAGTTGCAGACGACTACGTTGAGCGAACATCAACACGAACAGGAAGACGATAATCGTGGCGCCGGTGTAGACGATCATCGTCGCGGCAGCCAGATACGGGGCGTCGTTCATTACGAAGACGCCGCACGTGGCTAAGACAACTGCCGCAAAGCTTAGCGCCGAATAAATCGGCTGACGAAAAGCGAGGAATCCAACGCCCGCAAACACAGCTAGACAACTGTAGAAAAATAGTAACATCTCAACTCCGTAACTGCGTGGCCTGTGGCTCGACGAATTCCGAGGCTGGGCCCAGTTTGCCGCTAGTCGTACGCACAGGGTCCTTGCCGGTAGTACTTGTAATGTCGAAAACCTCCAGCAGCTTTTCCTTGTCGAACATCATTTCTTCGCGGGTAGCGCCGGTTAGATCATAAATGCTCGTCAATTCAATCGCGTCGACGGGGCACGCTTGTTCGCACATGCCGCAATAAATACAACGCAGTTCATCGATTTCGAATTTCTCCGGAAACTTGTCACGATCTTGCCAAGCCGGATCGTCCTTCGGTGCTGCTGCGGCTTCGATGGAAATGCAATTAGCCGGACAAGCTGTTTGGCACAGAAAACAAGCCACGCACTTGACGCGACCCTGACTGTCGCGATTCAAGCGATGCACACCGCGGTAATTGGCGGGCATGATCGGCTCGACTTCAGGATACTGCCGCGTTTCATTGCGGACAAACATTCTGCGGATAGTCGTGCCAATGCCGGACGCGATGGCTGGCAAATACAAAGTCTCCATCAAGCCCAGCGTTGGGGACTCGGCCCATTTGACATTCTTTTTCGCGCCAGGTTGCTCGGCATTCGCCGCACGTCGCGTTTCGCCACTGGTTTGTGGTTGAGCGCCATTAGTTTGCGTTTGAGCGTCAGTCATGACTCAGCCCCCGGCGATAATAGAAACCGAATCGTCTTTCGACGGGAATCGTCGTAGAAGTCCGCTGCGATGCCTTTTTCGGAGACATTTTTGCAATGCCAAACGACAGCAAGATGAGTACGGAAATCGCCGCCATCCACCACCGACTCAAATCCATGGTCAAGACAATCACCAACCCCGTGAGATTGCACAAACCCATCGGGACCAATCCAGTCCACGCGACGGCCATTAGTTGATCGAAACGAAATCGAGGCAGCGTCCAGCGCAGTTGCATGATCAAACCGATAACCAGCGCAACTTTTGCTAGTAAGACCAACCAGCGCACTAGGTACCCGGTCAATGATCCATCGACTGGTCCAGTCAAACCCGGGAAATGCCAGCCACCTAGGAACAGCAGGGCGGTCAGAAAACTGATCGTGACCACGTGTGTGTACTCGGCAAGGAAGAACAACACGAATTTTATTCCGCTGTACTCCGTGTGAAATCCGCCCACTAATTCCTGCTCACATTCCGGCAAGTCAAATGGCAAACGATTCGTTTCCGCCAGTGCGGCAGTGAAAAAGATGATGGCCGCCAGCGGTTGCCACCAGACGTTCCAGTTGGCCAATCCGACTCCTTGAGCTTCAACGATGCGTTCGATATTCAAACTTCCCGCGATGGCGATAACACCGATCAGCGACAGCCCCAGAGGAATCTCATAGCTGATGAACTGGGCGCACGATCGGACCGCTCCATACAGACTGTATTTATTGTTCGACGCCCAGCCTCCCAAGATGATGCCGTAGGCGGATAAGCTAGAAATCGCCAACAGGTACAACAAGCCACTGTCCACGCTGGGCGCGATGATCGCCCGAAAGCCTTAAGCCGGCTGCGATGACGCTGGTCCAAACGGAACGACGGCGATGGCCATCATGGCACAGATAAGTCCGATGGTTGGAGCGATCAGATATACCGGCTTCAGGACGTGCTGAGGGATGACTTGCTCTTTGAGGAAGATCTTGATTCCATCCGCCACAGCCTGCAACAACCCCGCTGGTCCGACGCGATTAGGGCCGATGCGATTTTGAATCAGCGCCGCCAGCTTGCGTTCGATAAAGGTCAAGTACAATCCCGCCAGGGGAATCACCACCAATACGATATTGATTGCCACCAGCAGCGGCCACAACTGTCCCCAACTCATTACAGCACCTGTACCCCTTCCTCACCGATTTCGCCGTTGCCCAATTTCGCGAACTTCGGGATCTGCTTCGCCAATTCAGCGCGCAGGGATTGCGAATGGTACAGGCCCTTGCGTCCAGCCAACTCCATCAAGATTCTCCCATCGCCTCTGGCATCTCCTGGCGGACGAATGGCAACGCGCTGCAACTGAGCCAACCCTCCATGATTGATCACGATTCCTTCGCGTTCGGCAAACGAAGCGCCTGCCAACACGAAATCCGCCGAGTCGCTCACAGGGCTGCGCACCATGTCCAGAACCACTAACAGTTTCAAACTTGCAAGTACCGCGACTGTGTTCGCATCAGTCCAGCCATCCGGATAGCCACCGACAACGAAGGCACCTCCGTAAGTTCCGTTGCGAATACCATTCAGGCAGCCATCGAAATCCAAGATGCGATCTTGGAAACGATCGACGATCGCTGCCACGCCGCGATAATTGGGACATTTCTCCGCGCGAATCGTGAAGCGAACTTTGTCTCGGCTGGGCGGTTCTCCCTTGGGGCTCTTCGGGTAACAGTCATCTTGGCCTTGGCGAGGCACAGGCCCCATTGCAAAAGCGATCTTCGCGTCGACGCCGCGCAGGTAGGTGCATAGCAAGTAAGCTTCTTCACAGGCCATGAAGGGAGACAATACTGCCACGAATTTCCCTGAGTTTGATTTCGCGAATTTCGCGATGGCCGAGCGGGCATTCAGCAGGATGTCAGGCCAAGGGTCCACCGATGCCAAGTCAGCTTGATTCGCCTGAACACCGTTACCGTTGCTGGAGTGCATCTTCGCATTGCCGTTCGACTCGCCGAGCGCGCGCCCCTGGCGCGGTCCTGTCAAGCGTTGTTCACCGTGGATATACTTCCAGCCGAATCGTCCGTCGTCGCACATGAACGAGCCTTGTGCTTGTGGATTTTCGCGAGGCCGAATGCGATACACTTGGTCTTTATTCTGGTCGACGTGAATGCTGCAACCGGTGCTACAGCCTGGGCACACACTCTCGACACTTTTCAGCCACCAGACTCTCTTTTTGTAAAGAAAATCCTTGCTGCACAACGCGCCGACGGGACACAAATCGACCACGTTTCCGGCGAGCTTGTTATTGCACGGCTGGCCTGGAAAGACGTCGATCTCTTCCACGCTGCCGCGACTGATGACTTGCAACTCGGCCGTACCACTGACTTCGCGAGTAAAGCGAACACAGCGGGTACACATCACGCAGCGGTCGGTAAAGAGCGCGATCTGATCGCCGATGTGGTCCTTGTCTTGCCGCTGTACTTTGGGTTCGTGCAGGCGGCTATGCGGCCGACCGAATTTGTAAGAATAGTCTTGCAAGTAGCATTCGCCCGCTTGATCGCAAATGGAACAATCGAGCGGATGATTGAGCAGCAGGAACTCAAGCGTCTGTTGTTGAGCTTGCTTGACTTTCTCAGTATTGGTTTTGATGACCGTTCCAGGATTCGCCAGAGTTTGGCAGGCCGGAACGAGCCTAGGAAGCATCGTCACTTCGCCACTGGCCGACTTCGTCCCCATTTCAACCAAACACATTCGGCAACTCGCCACAACGGATAAATCCGGATGCCAACAGTAGTGCGGTATTTCCACACCTGCTTTCTCGGCTGCCTGGACCAGATTGCATTTTGCGTCGATCTCGATTTCGATATTGTCTATAAACACGGTCTTCGGCGCCTGCGCTACCGAGGATTTGGACTCTGGCTTGTCGATTAACTTCGTGTTAGTTGTCACTTAATCTGTACCGTGCTTTAGTGTGCGATTGCCAATTCTCGAGATTCGCTCTTTTGTCCGCTGTTGATGTACTCTTCGAACTCGGGCCGAAATTTCTTCAAGGCGTTCTTAATCGGCCAAGCTGCTCCGTCAGCTAATCCACAAATCGTTGTACCGGGTATCGTGCCCATCGATTTGGAAATATCTTCCAACGTTGTGAGATCGTCCATCGTTCCATGGCCTTGGCGAATGCGTTGCAGGATCTTGGACGACCAGGCGGTACCCTCGCGACAAGGCGTACATTGACCGCATGATTCGTGGGCAAAGAATCGGCAAGTGTTGTACAGGACATCGATCATGCTCGTCGCGTCGTCGATCACGATTACCGCGGCTGTCCCCAGTCCTAAACAGCCAGCTCTTCCCGGTCCGTTGAAGTCCAGAGGAGTATCGAGTTCCGACGCGGATAGAAATCCCATGCTGATGCCACCGGGCACAATTGCCTTGGCCGCGCGTCCTTTCCAAACTCCACCTGCGTGTTTGTCAATCAACTCGCGAGCCGTCACGCCGAGAGGCAATTCAACTAAGCCCGGTTTGTTCACATGACCGCTGATGCAATAAAGTTTGGGGCCGTAACTGCCCGCATCTCGTGGATTGTTGGGGTCTCTGGGAATCCCAATCGACTTGAACCAGGCAATTCCCTTGTCCATGATGTGTGTGACGCACGCCATCGTTTCGACGTTGTTCACGACCGTTGGACGTCGGAAGGCACCTTCGACTGCGGGGAACGGAGGCTTGATCCGAGGCCAAGCTCGCTTGCCCTCCAGGCTCTCGATCAAACCGGTTTCTTCGCCGCAGATGTAGGCACCGGCTCCCCGATGCAAGTAGATGTCCAACGCATAACCCGACCCGAGAATGTTCTTGCCCAGCAAGTTGTTGGCGTACATTTCCTGGATGGCTTTTTCGAGCGTGCGATAGCAGCGTCCGTATTCGTAGCGCAGATAGAAATACGCGGTGGTCGCTTTGGTCGCGTAGCTCGTGATGACGATCCCTTCCAGAATCTGATGGGGATCCTCTTCGATCAACACTCGATTGTTGAACGTGCCTGGTTCGCTTTCATCGCCGTTAACGCACAAGTAAATCGGGCCTGTGTTATTTTTCGGTAAGAATGACCACTTCATACCCGCGAGGAAGCCCGCACCACCTCGCCCGCGCAGAGCCGATTCGATCATCAATTGAACGATCTCCTCGGGCTTTTTCGCAATGGCATTGCGCAGGCCGACGTAGCCACCATCCGCCAGATACGATTTCAAACTCGTACTGTCTGGCCGACCGACGCGGCGAAGCAAAACTGGTTGGTAGGACTCGCTCATGAATTCCCTTCCGCCAACTGAACGATCTGGTCCGCGTCGACGTTCAACAACAATTCATCGTCAACCAACATGCACGGAGCGCCTTCGCACGCACCCAAACATTCGGCAACTTCCAGGGTCATCTCGCCGTTGTCGGTCGTATCACCCGGGCTGAGATGCAGTCGCTGGCAAACTTCGGTCAAAAGTTCTTCGGAACCACGCAACATGCAGGGCAGACTGCGGCAGATCCACACTCGCTTGCGGCCCAGCGGCCGGTCTTCGTCGCGAAAGAATCCGTAGAACGACAGAGTGTCGTGAATCTGCGATGGCGCCAGGTCTAGCATTTCGGCGATCTCGACCATCGCGGCGCGCGACACGCATCGCGACTCTTGCTGCACCAAGTGGCAGATTGGCAACGTCAACGCTTGCTTGTGCGGGTAGCGTTTCGCAAGTTCGCTGACTTGATGTTTAATGGAATCCGGTAAAACGCTCATCGGTCAAGCTCCGCCGCGATGATATTCAAACTTCCCAGCACGGCCACGACATCGCTGAGCATGCAACCGCGAATCAACTGTGGAAATAACGCAAAGTGGACTAACGACGGCGGTCGCGTGCGCGCTCGATATGGGCGAAAGGTCCCATTGGATACGAGGAAAAATCCCAGTTCGCCGTTCGGTGACTCGGTTGCCGCGTACAAACTGCCAGGTTCGCACGGCATTTGACGATTAGGCATGATCGATTCGAAGTGATGGATCAGTCCCTCGATGCTTTGGTAGACCTCGCGCTTTTCGGGCATGAATTCTTTACCTGTTCCATCGGCGAAGATTGGGCCACTGGGAAGTTTCTCCAAAGCCTGCTGGATAATCTTGACCGATTCCAGCATTTCCAACATGCGCACCGAGTATCGCGAAAAACAATCCCCTTCACGACTGCAAACAATGTCGAAATCCAGATCCGCGTACGCCAAGTACGGTTCGTCCCGGCGCAAATCGCGAACTACTCCACTGGCTCGAGCCACCGGTCCCGTAGCGCCGCCGGAAATTGCCGCTTCCTTAGATAGAACTCCGACTCCGCGCGTGCGTTCGACGAAAATGCGATTGCGAGTTATCAACTTATCCATATCGGCGAAGGTCTTATCGAAGCCTTGCACGAATTCGCGGAGCATGGCGATCGCGTCGTCGTTCACATCGAACAACAAACCGCCGACGCGCGTGTAACTGGTATGAAAGCGCTGGCCAGTGACCCGTTCGCATATTTCAAAGATGCGTTCACGCTCGTTGTTGGCGTACATGAATGCGGAGATGCCTCCCAAGTCGAGAATGCAAGCTCCAACGCACAACAAGTGATCGTGAATCCGCATCAACTCCGCGAAGATCGTGCGCAGATATTTGCAGCGCGGAGTGAGTTCGATATCCAATAGCTTTTCGACTGCGTGATGCCACGCGATTTCATTGGCCATCGGAGAAACGTAGTTCATCCGATCGACGATCGTGACGTACTGGTTAAAGTCCAGTACCTCAGCCAGCTTTTCAAAACCACTGTGGAGAAATCCGATATCCGGCTCCGCGTCCACGACCTCTTCGCCATCGACCGTCAACAACAGCCGAAGCGTCGTATGTGTCGCGGGGTGCTGCGGACCGAAGTTCAACGTCCACAAGCCTTCCCGTCGACCATATTCGTCGACTTCGTCTTCAGTCAGATGCATGGGCATAAGGATCCAATCCCACCTCTAGCTTGAGGCTCGTGTTATAACCGGAAAATTGTGCCGCTCGCCGCGTCCTTGCACTGGATAATCTTTTCGAAGTGGATGAGCTGCGAACTGTTCCGGCAGCAATAGGCGTTTCATGTTCGGATGGCCGCGAAAGCGAATGCCGAACATGTCGAAGACTTCACGCTCCAGCCAATCCGCCGACTTCCAAAGCGAATATACTGAATCGATCTCAAGTTCCGGCTCGTTCAAAAAAACCGACGCAATCAAGCGCTGGGACGTGTCTACATTCAGCAGAAAATAGACCACTTCAAAGCGATCCTTGGCACCTTCGTACTCCAGTCGATCGACTGCGGTAACGTCCACCAACATGTTCATGTGGAGCGAATCGCGCAGAACGCGCATCGTTGGGAGCAGGTCCTCGCGGACCATGGTCAGATGCCGCTGGCCGCGAAACTCGGACCACTCACGGCACCTTCCAGGCAGCAGTTCATTCACGCGTTCTTCACAAGAAAACATCTAGTGCCTTGGGTTGTAAATGGGAAGCTTGAGCGCCAGCCGATCGCGCAGGCGAATTCGGCCAAGCTCATCAGAATCAAAACGATCGGGACCTTTGGGAGTTGTCTGCTGTAAGAACTCGCTGGCATTTAACGTGCCCGTCGACTGTATCTTCTCTTGAAGATCGATGACCGCGCGGATCAATTGTTCGGGGCGTGGCGGACAGCCAGGAATGTAAACATCGACTGGCATGAAACGGTCGACACCTTGAACGACTGCGTAGGTATCGAAAACGCCGCCCGTACAAGCGCACGCCCCCATCGAAATGCACCATTTGGGTTCCGGCATTTGCAACCAAATCCTTTGCAGCACCGGCAGCATCTTCATCACTACTCGTCCGGCGACAATCATTAAGTCGCATTGCCGAGGTGTGAATCGCATGACTTCGGAACCAAAGCGCGACAGATCGTGACGACTGGCCGACGCCGCCATCAACTCGATGCCACAGCAGGCGGTCGCAAATGGCATTGGCCACAGACTGTTCTTGCGCGCCCAATTAGCTGCCGCATCCAGCTTGGTCCACAAGATGCTGTCGCCGCGCTCGCTCAGTTGCTTCGCCATCGAAAAACGCCTTTCCGCCACGCATACAAATAGGCCAGCGCCACTGAGCCTATCAACGACAGCATGACGATGAGCACACTTAATCGCGCCGAGTCCGGTAGTCCCGTATTGGACTTTAGAACCACAGCCCAAAGATAGATGTAAAGCAATTCGACATCGAAGACGATGAACAGAATCGCAATCAGGTAGAACTTGATGCTCAGCGGGCTGCGCGTGTCGCCAATCGGATCCATGCCTGATTCGTAAGGCATGTCCTTGACCGGCGTTGGCTTTCGCGGGGCAATCAGATGCGGTGCCACCAGAGTAAAACTGGCGAACCCGAGAACCGCCAACGCATAAATGAAAATTGGCAAAAACTCAGACAAGATTTACTGCCTCGCGGCGCAATTACAACTTGTGAAGTATTTCACAAACTATGATCTCAGTAATCTTATCGGCAGAATCCCATTTGCAACATCGGCGAGACGGCTGCAAGTTGAGTGAAATCATCACTATACCAATGACGGCCAAGAGTGGCCGTCTTACATTTTGGCTGCTGCAAGGGCCGTCCAGTGTAAGACGGCCACTTTTGCCGTCATTTGGTATATATGCCAAACTTCCGCAGCAACGGCATGTGCCAATACCCTTTTTCGTAATTAAGGGTATCGGTTATGCCATAAATCAAAAATGCAACTAGTATTAATTCCAACTTAGAGTCTTTCCGGAAACTGGTCTAATGGGTGGGATTTCTATGCGGGTTTCATGGATGGCAAGTCTACGCCGGCGACTGGCGGTGGATTTGGCGTTGATCCGTCACGACGGTATACTTGGAGTGCAGCCAATTGACAGGAAATAATTAGGGGTGCCCATGTTACGATATAAGGCCGGTTACAAATTTGTTGGTGGCGGCGTGCATGCGCAGATCGTGGACTTTCCCGCGGTCATTACTTGTGCGAACGACCTCAGCGAGGCGCGTCGCTTGCTAACGTCTGCGCTGCTCGACGTGTCGGAAACGCGGTTGGAACTCGGACAGCCGCTGCCAACTCCGAATCCAAAAATTACCGATCCTGCGATGGATTTCGAGGAACCCATCTACCTCCACATATGCGCAAGCAGCGAGGTCGAGCACGTACCGGCGGGAGAAGTCGCGACGTGAAGCGAAAGGATCTCGCGAAGCATTTGCACCAGCACGGTTGTGAACTGTTGCGCGAAGGGCGCACTCACTCGGTGAATCCCGTCAACGAGCAGCAAGCCTCCATACCAAGGCATCGCGAGATTAACGAGTACACCGCTCGCGGAATTTGTCGGCAACTCAGCATTCCCGAGCCATGATCGCCGACGCGAGTCTCGGTCTGGGGACAGTCCGTCTGGATCTTAAGTATGCGATGCAGTTCGCCAGGCCCACCATCAAGTAGATTGCGAAGCTTTCCGTCGCGACGTTTGACAACGGTTGGCCGACTTCACGAAGAAATCGTATGAAGCGCGAGAATTCTTGCAGCTTTGTCTAAAAATCGATTTGACTGCTGGTATTAAGGACTACTAGAATGCTCCCACCAAAAACGCTGAATTTGTTCCAATTTTTTGAAAAAGTTAAACACTTCCTCATTTTGATAAGCTGATTCCTGGAGAATTGTGCAATGTTACTTAAGGAGATTCTTGCCACAAAGGGTCCAGCGGTCCACACGATTTCCCCATCCGATTCGATCATGGACACAGTACGCAAGATGGTTGAGCACAATTGCGGCTCACTGGTTGTCTGCAAAGGAGAAGAAATGGTTGGCATTATCTCGGAGCGCGACATCCTGCGCACGATCGCTGGATCGAGTGACCGTCTCGAAGAGATCTCGGTTGAGTCGCGGATGACGAAGAACGTCTACAGCGGTTCTGCCAACGACAACATTAACGACACCAATGGTTTGATGTCCAAGCACCGTATCCGCCATCTGCCCGTTCTGGAAAACGGAAAATTGTGCGGCCTGATTTCGATCGGCGACCTGGTCAATGCCCAGCATCAAATGCTGTCGATGGAAAACCATATGCTAATGAGTTACATTCAAAGCTGACAACATAGGCTATCGGAAATAACGAATACAAGCCCCATGCGTAAACGAACGCGTCAATCCGGGCACGGACACTGTCGTGTGCGTCGCGATTGTATTGGTACGAGCCCATCTGCCGCTCGAAACTAAAGCACCCACACATTCGCGATAACAACAACCGTGATCACCCAACAAATCAGGTCCAGGATTAGGTGCGGATTTTTCCGACGATGCGTATCGCGAAACTGGTGTGGTGGTGGAAGACTCGGTCGCGATTTGGACGACTTCGGACTTGATTCTAAAGGTCCGGTCCCCGATAACTTCGGAAGTCGCTCTGCTGAAAACAGGCGCTTGGTTGATCAGCTTCATTTGGCCTGCTCAACAACCAGATCTGCTAGCGCAGTTTGCGGGCCATGGCTGCACTGTGCTGGCGATGGATTGCGTGCCGCGCATTTCGCGCGCACAAAAAATGGACGCGCTCAGCTCCATGGCTAACATAGCCGGGTACCGAGCGGTCATCGAGGCCGCGAATCACTTCGGTCGTTTTTTTTCCGGACAGGTTACAGCCGCTGGGAAGATTTCTCCGGCGAATGTATTTGTTATTTGAGCAGGAGTCGCGGGACTGGCCTCGATCGGAGTCGCGACGGGACTGGGTGCGATCGTGCGCGCCAATGATACTCGGCCCGATGTCGCCAACCAGATTCGTTCGCTTGGGGCGGAGTTCGTACCCGTGCATTTCGACGAACAGGGCATTGGCGAAGGTGGTTACGCGAAATTGATGAGCGAGGGTTTTCAGAAGGCGCAGCGAGACGTCTTTGCTCGACAAGCGATGGACGTGGACATCATCGTGACAACCGCCCAAATTCCAGGACGTCCGGCTCCTAAGTTGATCACCGCAGGGATGGTCGAATCCATGAAGCCGGGAATTGCTACTTCGGCGACGACTGGGTTGGTCGATTCGATGCCACCGGACAGGTACAATCGACCGTCAGAGATGCCGGTGCTGTGCGACGCGGTTTGCCCAAATAATCGTGCGCGCTCGCTACAATTGTGGCTAGCTGTGCAAAGGCACCAGCACCCAAGACGCCGCTGGCGATTGGCACCGTCGGCAAAATGGTCACCGGAAGGTAACTGACGAGCATGCAAGATCGATCGTTTGATGCCATTCGGCTGGATGCTATTTCTGTATCGATCGGTCCTGCTAGCATTTTGCATCAGATCTCGCTGGCGGTAGCCGAAGGCGAGCGGTTGGTCCTGCTTGGAAGGAGTGGCTCTGGCAAAACAACGTTGCTGCGCGTGATCGCTGGTCTAGAAAATCCAACCCGCGGTCAGATTTGGATCAACGGAGTCGATGGAGCCTCGCTGGCCGCGTCCCGGCGCGGCATTTCGATGGTATTCCAGGACTATGCCGTTTATCCTCAGTTAACCGTCGTCGAAAATCTACGCGCCTCGCTGGGATCGCGCAAGCTGGCACGGCGCGAACAATCCCAGCGCATCGAGGAAATGCTTGCCTGGCTGCAAATCGAGGATCTCGCTCAACGCACACCGGCGGAACTGTCGGGCGGCCAATTACAGCGAGTGGCGCTAGCGAAAGCGATTGTCAATCGCCCGCGAATTCTGTTGCTTGATGAACCATTCAGCCAAGTAGACTCTCCGCTGCGCGACGAATTACGCGAGCTGGTTTTGCGAACCCACCGACAATTTCCGATGACGATGGTGGTGGTAACCCACGATGCTCTCGATGCAATGCGGTTGGGCAATCGCGTTGCAATTCTCGATCATGGTTCCATCCTCGAACGCGGCTGCTTGGAAGAAGTGTACGCTCGTCCTCAATACCGATTGACAGCAGAACTACTCAGTCCAATTGGTTTTAACAGGATTCGAATTGGCGCTAACGACTTATCTTCACAGTTACTTTGGGAACAATTCCAAGGTGATGTGCCGCGCGATGCGATTGAGCTGGGGTTCCGCCCAGAATCAGTGCGACTACAGGACCAGTTGGAAATCGATCCTGAGTTTCGCGGCTTGCGTTTGTCGGGCGAGCTGAGTGAAACGACTTCCGTCGGCTTTGCCAAGTTGGTAACGATTCTTGTTGGCCAGCAGCAGATTCGTGCACTAGTAGACCGGAATTCCCAGCCAATTAAACCATCAATCGTATTAACGGTGGATGCTGCCGATTTGCTGATGTTTGACAAATAGAAAATGTCCTCCGTTTTTGAACCACGCCGCCATTTCCTCGGTAACTTTTGACGTTACGATTCATTTTCAGGTTAGGATTGAAGCAAATTTGTGGAAACTAGCGCTGCGAACGAACGGCTCAACGCGAGCGGACTAACTTACTTTCGCAGCGATAGTTTGCCGAAGCTAATCAAAGAAGGTTTAGGTGTGTCATCACGGTGAAACGAGTTGTCTTGGCGATGAGCGGTGGCGTCGATAGTTCGGCTGCAGCGCATTTGCTGTTGGAGCAAGGTTACGATGTGGTCGGTGTATTCATGCGTCACGGCGAGGAATCGGCTGAAGCATGTAATTTGACATCGGGAGGCCCCAATCCGTTGCTGCCGATCTTGCAGGGGCGGATGGATCACAAGCAAGGTTGTTGCAGTGCCTCCGATGCGCTCGACGCGCGACGAGTCGCGGACAAACTGGGAATTCCTTTCTATGCGTTAGACCTGCAAGCAGATTTCTCGCGAATCGTCGATTATTTTGTCGATGAATATTCGCGTGGACGTACTCCCAACCCGTGTGTTCAATGCAATAACTGGATCAAATTCGGGAGGTTGTTTGATTACGCCAACAGCATTGACGCCCAGTACGTCGCGACCGGCCATTACGCTCAACTCATCGAACATGACGGTGAGCTCGCGTTGGTTCGAGGCGTCGACTCGACGAAAGACCAATCGTATGTTTTGGCTGGAATTGATCGCCAGTACTTGCCCAGAATGCTGCTGCCGGTCGGCGGTTATCACAAGTCGGAGATTCGGCAAATCGCCGCCAAGGTTGGCTTGCGCGTCGCCAACAAACGCGATAGCCAGGAAATTTGCTTCGTTACCAGCGGTCATCATGGCGACTTCATCCGCGCTCGTCAGGCCGGCACAGGCACAGGCGAGATCGTCACCATCGACGGGGAAATTGTCGGCCACCACGAAGGAATCGAAAGTTATACCATCGGCCAGCGCAAAGGATTGGGCATTGCCATGGGAGAACCCTATTTCGTAGTCCGCATCGAGCCAGATAGCCGGCGAGTCGTCATTGGACCAAGAGCAGCGTTACAGGAAAGAAACCTGACCGCGACGAAAGTCAACTGGCTGGTCCAACCTACCAACGAAAGGTTCTCTGCCAATGCGCAGATTCGTTACAACAGTGAAGCGCATCCGGCCGAAATCGAGCTTCATGACCGCAACACTATCCAAGTAACTTTTCATCAACCCATTCTCGGCGTCACCCCAGGGCAGCTATGTGTAGTCTACGCAGATAATCGAGTGCTCGGCGGCGGTTGGATATCGTAGTGATGCTATATGTATTGCACAAACTGACCCAGACCGCAACTGGTTCCTCATGAGCACCGGTTATCACAAGTTACGCTGAACCAATACAAGGACTTGCTAACGTCGGACTTGGAGCAACTGCGGTCTGGATCAGTTGAGCCGACGGCCAGTCAGTGCGAGCCGTTTCGCTGATCCTGCCAAATTCATTTTTTGTTATTTAGAAGACTGAATCATGTCGAACACTGAAGATCAGCGGATCCGTTCAACGTCGCTCTGGGCGTTGATGCTGGTGGCCATCACATTCGGCCTCGTCGTTTGCGTGGCTTTCATGTTTCTCTTCGTTCATCCGGTACCACCCCTGGACGCAGCTACGGCAGAACGCATGAAACTATCCGAGGATAACCTCGAAGCGATGGTTGGTCATCCTGCTCCGGAGTTTCGAGGGGGAGAATGGATTGCTGGAGGAAAGCCTGATGTCGCTGGCAAACCATATCTGCTCTTCTTCTGGGCCACCTGGTGTTCAGCTTGTGATCGATATCAGGACGATCTGAATGAGCTCGCTGCCAACGGCGCGATTGTTATAGGAATGCATCCCGGTGGAACAGAGGCCAGCGACGTACAAATCGCCATCGAAGAAATGCAGCTCTCTTATCCAACATTCCTGTCAACGGATGCTAGTGGCCCATCGGCGCCGGTCTCCGGATACCCTGTCGCCCTTTTTCCTTACTCAATTGTTGTCGATGCTAATGGTTTCGTGGTCGAGCGCGGTGAAGGCCTGAAAGAGTCGAAAAAGAAACTCCTTGAACTGATGCAACAATCTTCGGCGTCGAAAAAGCGGTCGAATTCTGATGGCCACAGTACAACGGAATGAACGAAAGTCGCGTTGGTCCGTCCACTTTGCTAATTGTCATCTCACGCGACTTCGTTATTCCAACCGTTCGGAGCTTACAGTCGTTTTGCTCTGTGCTTTGAGGGTGCTGGCGAATCATTTCGAATTGTGTGGTGACATCTTCGGCTATGGCAATTGATGGATGGCTCTAATTTGGCCCAAGGATTTCGCTCTACTGCAA
>SXGS01161956.1_pt1 | contig 60423 bp, 60 predicted proteins | sample 3174681 | NCBI WGS metagenome assembly SXGS01 (sample SAMN11356861, study PRJNA531348) | freshwater metagenome | isolation source: freshwater sample F1-80 | place: China: Fuxian Lake, Yuxi | collected 2017-12-25
ACCGCCCGCGCCAATCAAAGCCACCTGAATGGGGCTATCTTGTGCCGCATGCACCTGCGGCACGACGGTGCCCACCAGCGCGCCCGCGGCGGCCACGCGGCCGGTCTGCTTGAGCGGAGAGGAGTGGAACAGCGCCTGATCAAGCTGTTCGGCCGGCGCCATTAGCCCGACCCGCAGCTCGACCTCGGTGTCCTTACTAGGAACAATCGTCAGGCAGTCCACCGGACAAATGTCGATGCAGGCGTCACACTCGATGCACAGCGAATCAGTGAAGTGGGTCTCGACGTCGCAGTTCAGGCAGCGCTCCACTTCGGCGCGGGTCTGCTCTTCCGTGAAGCCTTCCTCCACCTCCATCGTCATCTTCGAGAAGCGCAGCGGCAGCTCGACGTGCTTCATCTTCTGGCGCTGCGCCGAGTCGTAGTTGTTGCTGTACGACCACTCGTGCAGGCCCATCTTGGTGCTGGCCAGCGTCATGCCGTGGGCCGGACGCTCGGTCACCGGCAGGCCCTGGCAGAACTGGTGAATCGAGATCGCGGCTTGGTGGCCGTGCTCGACCGCCCAGATGATGTTGGCGGGGCCGAATGCCGCGTCGCCGCCAAAGAACACGCCGGGACGCGTCGACATGAAGGTGGTCTTGTCGACCACCGGCATGTCCCACTTGTTGTCGAACTCCAGGCCCATGTCGCGCTCGATCCAGGGGAACGCGTTCTCCTGGCCGATGGCGAGCACTACGGCGTCGCATGGCAGCGTAATGCGACCGGCCGGCTCCTGGATGAACTTGCCGTTCTCTTCACGCGACGTGAACTTGTCGAACTCCATCGCGGTCAGCTTGCCGTTCTCGATGATGAAGCGCACCGGCGACAGGTTCTCGAGAATGTCGACCTGCTCCTCTTCGGCGTCCTCAAGTTCCCACGGCGACGCCTTGAAGTACTTGCGCGTGCGGCGCGAGATTACCTTTACGTCGGTAGCGCCGAGGCGCTTCGCCGAGCGGCAGCAGTCCATCGCAGTGTTGCCGACGCCGATGATCAGCACCTTCTTGCCGACGTCCTTGATGTGGCCAAAGTGAATCGACTCGAGCCACTCGATGCCGATGAAGATCTGATCCGACTCGTTGCGTCCAGGCAGGTCCAGTTCCTTGCCCTTCGGCGCGCCGGTGCCGACGTAAACCGCGTCGAACTCTTTCGAATCCACCAGCGACTTCAGGCTCGTGACGGGCGAGTTGTATTTCATCTCGACGCCCATGTTCACGATGTAGCCGATTTCTTCGTCGAGCACCTCTTCTGGGAGGCGGAAGGCGGGGATGTTAATGCGCATCAGGCCGCCCGGGCGCGGCCCCTTTTCGAAGACGGTGCACTGGTACCCCAACGGCATCAGGTCGTTCGCCACGGTGAGGGCGGACGGACCGGCGCCGATGAGGGCCACCTTCTTGCCGTTCTTCGTGGCCGGGGCTTTCGGGATGCGATCGGTGATGTCGTCCTTGTGATCAGCGGCCACGCGCTTCAGGCGACAGATCGCGACGGGCTTGCCGTCGATGCGTCCACGCCGGCACGCCGGCTCGCACGGCCGGTCGCAGGTGCGGCCCAGGATGCCCGGGAACACGTTCGACTCGCGATTCAGGATGTAGGCATCGTCGAACTGGCCGTTCGCGATCATCCGGATGTATTCAGGAACGTTGGTGTGCGCGGGGCACGCCCACTGACAGTCGACGACCTTGTGGTAGTAATTCGGGTCCGAAGTATCCGTCCGAGGCAGCATATCCCCGGATTATATAGGTGCGGGGTCCGGTCCTTTCGCCGACAAGGCCGAAGTCGATGCTCCGATTAGATGGTTTCTACCTGATTCACTGATGAATCCCTTTTCGAACTTCTCGCTGGTGGTGCGGTCGAGAATGGTAGCGACGCGGTAGAAGTCAGCCTGCAGCCGCTCCCGGGTGAGGTCGAGGATGAAGTAGCCGCGATACCTGCCGTCGGCGTAGTGCAGGTGTGGCCGAGCCGCCAGGATATCCGCCAACTGCTTCTCGCCATCGGGGCCTGAGCCCAGGCTGCTCGGCGAACTCACCGAGGTGCCGGCAAACTCGACCCCGAGCGACCCCTTGCCGGTGGTGCGGTCGTAGCCGGCGAACGGGTCGCGCGGCAAGTCGTAGGCCCACGAGCTGTGGACGTCGCCCGTCAGCACGGCGAGGTTACCGGCCCTGGAGCGCTCGACCATGTCGAACAGCCGGTTTCGCGCGCCACGGTAGCCGTCCCACGAATCGGTACTGCCGGCGCGCGTGCCCGTGGGTGTCTGCGGCGCGACCATCACCTGCTGACCAAGCACGTTCCAGGCGGCCTTGTTGCGCACCGAGGTCACCATCTGCTCGGCCAGCCAGCGTTCCTGTTCGGCGCCCAACAAGTGGCGTCCGGCCAACTCAACCGCCGCGGTATCGTCGCGTAGTACTTGCTCGTCACGCCCAACAATCCGCGTATCGAGCATGAACACCGTGGCCAGGTCACCGAATCGAAATGCGCGATAGATTCGTGACTGCTTCGTCTGCGCATCCTCACGAATCGGCATCCACTCGTAATACGCCTGTTCGGCCGCAGCCTTGCGAATCGACCAGGCGCCTTCACCTTGATCGGGATCGTGATTCTCCGCACCGCCCCGCCATGCGTTGTTGGTGAACTCGTGATCGTCCCAGGTAACGATGAACGGGTGCTGGCGATGGACTTCTTGCGAGTCGGGATCGGCCTTGTACTGGGCGTGCCGCTCGCGGTAATCCTGCAGCGCGACCATTTCCTTGTCGGGCGAAGGAAGACGCCCGAGCGCGGTGCCATCGCCATATCCCTTGTTGGGATACTCGTAGATGTAGTCACCGAGGTGCAAGATCGCGTCAAGATCGGCGCGCCTCGCGAGGCAAGCATAGGCGTTGAAGTATCCCTGGGGCAGGTTCGAGCACGACACCACGCCTAACCGCAGGCGGCTCACGCCGTCGCGCGGTAGCGTGCGCGTGCGGCCAATCGCGGAACGCGCGCCTAGCGATTCGAAGCGGTAGTAGTACGCGGTGCCGGGCTCGAGGCCAGGCACATCAACTTTCACCGTGAAGTCGCGCGCCGCACCGGTCTGCGTCTCGCCGCGCGACACGATCTGGCCGAACTTCGCGTCGCGCGCGACTTGCCATGACACGGTCGCCGAGCCAGTCGCCACCGCCGGCGTGACGCGCGTCCACAAGATGACCCGATCGGTCATCGGATCGCCACTCGCCACGCCGTGCCGGAACACGGCATCGGCTGTCTGCGCAAACGCGGTGGCGCGGATCAGGGGCAGCGTACCAAGAGCGACGCTGCTGGTGGCCAGGAAGTCGCGGCGAGAAACTCTGCGCATAACGTGGAAGTGTAAGTCAACCTGCTTCACTTTTGCGAGTGACTTACGTGTAACGTAAAAGTGAAGCAGGTTGACTTTTCACAGCAACGTCCGCTGGCCTTGCTCGAGCTCCAGCAATGCGCGTTTGGTAGAAATTCCGCCGCCGAAACCGGTGAGCGAACCATTGGCGCCAATCACCCGGTGGCAAGGGACGATGATGGCGATGGGGTTGGCACCGTTGGCGAGGCCGACCGCGCGGACCGCCTTGGGGTTCTTGATGCGCTTGGCGAGCTCCAGGTAGCTGATCGTCTCGCCGTACGGGATGCGGCACAGCTCCACCCACACCTGGTGCTGGAACGGTGTGCCTTCGAAAATCACCGGGGTGGCGAACGCTCGCAGCTTCCCTGCGAAGTACTGATCAAGCTCCGTGCGGACTCCGGTCAGCACGCCACCCGTGTCTGGCAGCCACGTCGGGTCAATCGCGCGCGGACGCGAACCCACGCCGAACGCCAGCACCTGCAAGCCGTCACGGTTGCCGGCCAGCAGCAGCGGGCCCACCGGGCTGTCGCCGATCTGCGAGTAATAGAGCGTCGCCACCTTCGAAGAGTAACGTAACGAAGGTTCTCCTGATCTCCTTCGTCTCCTGTTAGATAATCTTCCCCGTGCCCGTAAGTCTTGGTTCCAACCGCCTGCTGTCGTCCGGCCACCTGAAGGGCCGTCGTGTCGGAATTGTCTCCAACCCCGCCTCGGTGGACGCTGATTTCACCCACATTGTGGAGGCCCTGTTCGCGACGCCCGGCGTCACCGTGGGGGCGATCTTCGGGCCGCAGCACGGTTTTCGCTCCGACGTGCAGGACAACATGATCGAGACGCCGCACACCAGCGATTCGGCGCGGCGGGTGCCGGTGTTTTCGCTCTACAGCGAAACGCGCGAACCGACCGCGGAGATGCTGTCGCACATCGACGTGCTGGTCATCGACCTGCAGGACATTGGCGCGCGCATCTACACCTACATCTACACCATGGCAAACTGCCTACGGGCCTGCGCCAGGCATGGGGTGGACGTCATTGTCTGCGATCGGCCCAATCCCATTGGCGGGCTGGCTGTCGAAGGGCCAATGCTGATGGCGGGCTACGACTCGTTCGTCGGCCAGTTCCCCATCCCGATGCGGCACGGCATGACCATCGGCGAGTTGGCGCGGTTCTTCAACGAGCACTTCGCCATCAACGCCACGCTGGCGGTGATCGACATGGAGGGCTGGTCGCGCGAGATGTATGGCGATGCTACCGGCCATCCATTCGTGATGCCGTCACCCAACATTCCCACGCTCGACAGCGCCATCGTCTATCCGGGCACGGTATTGTTCGAAGGCACCATGGCGTCTGAAGGCCGCGGCACGACACGGCCGTTCGAGCTGGTCGGCGCACCATGGGTCGAGGCGGAGAAGTTCGCAGCGCTGATGAACGCGCGCCATCTGCCGGGAGTCCAGTTCCGTCCGGCCGTCTTCGAGCCGACGTTCCAGAAACACGCGAAGAAGACGTGCGGCGGTTGCCAGATCCACGTGCTCGACCGCGCCGCCTTCAAGCCGGTAGTGACCGGTGTCGCGTTGATCGACGAGATTCGCGCCGCGGATTTCGGGGCGTTTGCGTGGCGGCCAGCGCCCTACGAGTACGAGCACGACAAGGAACCGATCGACATTCTGTCGGGGTCACCAGCGCTGCGCACCGCCATCGATGCGGGCGTGCGGGCCGAGGAGCTGGCCCGGACCTGGGCGATTGAGAGCCAGCCGTTCGAGAAACTGCGCGAGCAGTATCTCGTCTACACCTGAGCCATGGCGTCCACGGGTGTCGTCCTCGACGTGAAGCGCTAGCTGCTGATCCAGGCCCCGCCGGCACGGGTGCTGGCGGCGTTCTTCGACACGAAAGATCTCGCCGGCTGGTGGCAGGTTGTGCGCGCAGTGACCGTCGCTCGCCCGCTCGGCATGTCTGCCATCGAGTGGGAGTCCACGGTGGGCGCGCTACTTCGGGATCATGGGTCACGGCTGGGAAGGGGCGCTGCAGGAGATGAAGGATTACATGGCTCGGCAAGCCGAGCGGACGAAGCGGCAATGACGATGTCCAAAACGTTGACCCTTGTCTTGTTCGGCGTGCTCTTCATCGGCGCCGGCGCCAATCACTTCATCAACCCGGACTTCTACATGCGGATGATGCCGGCCTACCTGCCATGGCACTCCGAGTTGGTGACGATCAGCGGCGTCGCTGAGACCACCCTCGGCGCACTGCTCCTCTTCCCGCGCTTCCAGGTGATGGCCGCATGGGGCTTGATCGCACTGCTGATTGCCGTATTCCCCGCCAACGTCAACATGACGATGCATCCGGAGTTGTACCCGACGATTTCGCAGACCGCACTATGGATTCGGTTGCCGATCCAGGGCCTGCTGATCGCCTGGGCCTACTGGTACACAAAGCGCTAAAGACGATACAATCCGCGCCCATGAGCCGCATCCTCGCCCTCGTCGCCTGCTTCATGGTCAGCGCGTCGTTGGCCGCGCAAGACAACCCCCACTTCCCGCCCACCGATCGCGTGACCGTACGCCAGATGCGCGATGTCCCCGGAATACAAGGCGGGTTCCTGATCCGGACGGTGGTCGGCGCGACCGGCTCATTCTCGTTCTTCGAGTTAGAACCCGGGACTGGCTCGACACCGCATCACCACACCCGTGAACAGGCCAACGTCGGGATCGAGGGCACGATGGAAGCGGGAGTCGGCGCGCACACCGAGCCGCTACCTGTCGGCGCCGCCGTGATCTCACCGCCCGACGTCATGCACGCCATCCGGAATACCAGCGGCGGCCGCCTCATCACGCTCGAGTTCCACACCATCAAACGCCCCGACCTGGCGCCACCACGCCCACGCCCGGCCACGCCGTATCCGGTCAGCTCCGAACCCGTGGCGATTCCCGATGACCGCAAGCTCGTCGTGCAACTCGACGCACCGGAGCAGCCCGCTGGCGTCGCGAAGACCATTCGCGGCGAGACATGCACACTGGCCTGGCGACGGTTGGTCCCGGGCGCGGCCGCGACCGACCTGGTGCCCACTCGAGACAGCGTGGAACTGTTCGTTTACGTCGTCAGCGGCGAGGCGGATCTGGTGGCCACGGGAATCGCGCAGCGCGTCACCGCCGGCATGATGATTCTGATCCCGGGCAATGAGCCACGCGTGACTCTGAAGGCGGCCGGTTCAGCCAACGTGTCGCTGGTCGAGTTTCGTCCCGCCCGCCGCATTTCTTAGACCTGCCGGATCCTCACGAAGTTCGAACCACCACGGTCGAGGTCGGCGGCGGTGTTGACGAACACCAGCGTCGCGTTGCCGGGGGCCTTGGAGCGCTTGACGGCGCCATCGACGACCCGCGAAATTACTTCCTCGATATCGCCGCGCAAGTCGCACACCATCGGCACGACGCCGCGCCACAAGTTGAGGCGGCGGGCGACCTCTTCGTTGTCCGTCGCCGCCAGGATAATCGCCGGCGGTCGCGCCGCCGACAGCAGCCGGGCCGTCTGCCCTTCACGCGTCACCGCGACAATGGCGTGGGCGCCCGATCGGCGCGCCAGCATGACGGCCGCTTCGCTCAATGCGCGCGTGTGACTAACGCTGGCCTGTTGGCCCTCGACCACCGCCCACGGCAAGGGCATCGACTCGGCGTCGCGGATGATGGCGTCGAGTACCTCGACCGATCGCACGGGATAGCGTCCGGTCGCGGTCTCGCCCGACAACATGATGGCGTCGGCGCCGCTATCAACAGCACCAGCGGCATCGCTGGCCTCGGCGCGGGTCGGCCGCGGCTCCAGCCGCATCGACTCGAGCACCTGCGTGGCGACAATCGCCGGCACACCTCGAGCGTGCGCCCGGCGGAGAATCTCCTTCTGCACCCGCGGCACCCGCTCCAGCGGAATCTCGAGGCCCAGGTCACCACGCGCCACCATGACGGCATCGCTCGCGTCGAGGATCTCATCGAGGTGACCGATGGCCTCAGGTCGCTCGAGCTTCGCGATGATTGGCACCTTGGGACGGCCGGCCTCGACCATCACGGCGCGAGCGCGAGTGATGTCGTCGGCGGCCTGGACGAAACTCAAGGCGATCATATCGACGCCAAGAGCCAGGCCAAACGCCAGGTCGCGGCGGTCCTTCTCGGTCATCTCGGATCGCAGCGGCACGTGCGGCGCGTTGATGCCCTTGTGCTCGCCGAGTTCCCCGCCGTCGATGACGCGCGTGTGAATCTCGGCCGGCGACGCCGACACCACCTCGAGCTCGAGCTTGCCATCGTCGATCAGCAGCCGATCGCCCTTCGACACCTTCAGCGCCAGTTCGGCGTAGTTGGTGAAGACGCGGCCGGGGCCGCCGACGTCATCGCCCATCGCGATTACGAGTGACGCACCGGGTTCCAGCACGATGGGCTTGCCGTCCGCGAGCCGGCCGATGCGAATCTTGGGACCGCTGAGGTCCTGGAGAATGGCGATCTGGCGATTCGCGCACTTCGCCGCCTCTCGGATCATGCGAAATTTCTCGGCATGATCGGCCTGCGTCCCGTGCGAGAAGTTCAGGCGGACGATATCGACGCCGGCGGCGATCAGTTCGTCGAGGATGTGCGGCGCACTGCTGGCCGGCCCGATGGTGGCGATGATCTTGGTGTGTCGCACGGTCATCAGCTTAACGCGGAGTGGTTGGCCATGTCAGAATCGTTGGGTGCCGACAGTCGACATCGAGGCCCTGCTCAGATCACTGGCGCTGGGGTGCGGGGCACGCCGCATCCTGGAGATCGGCACCGGGCACGGCGACGCCACCCTGGTCTTGGCGACGACGCTGCCGTCTGATGGCATGATGATCACGATGGAGATGGATGCCGCCCTCGCCGGCCAGGCGCGCGAACGCCTGGGCGCAGCGGGCCACGAACATCGCGTCAGCGTGATGGTGGGTGAGGCGACCCGTTTTCTGCACAAGATTGCCGGACCGTTCGATCTCATCCTCCAGGACAGCCATCCGCAAAGCTACGAGCAGATGCTCGACCGCCTGGTGGAGTTGCTGCGTCCGGGCGGATTGCTGGTGATGGATCACGTCGCGGCCAGCGGCGGAGATGAAACTATGGTGGCACTGCGTCACCGCCTGGCCGCCGATCCGCAGCTCCACACCTCGTTCCTGCAGGTGGGCGATGGCGTGTCGGTATCAGTGAGGCGAGCATCATGACTGTTGGTGAATGGCTGGAGTGGGCGAAGGCAGACGCACTGAAGCGCGGATTGCCAGAGATGGTGGCCCCGCTCGAGGGGCTGGCGCAAGCGACTGAACGGCTGCGTGCGGCTGACTGGAACGACGACCCTTCGACTCAGCCTGGTCCTGACCAGGCTTCGCGCAGGGCAGGTGCGGATGACAATCGTTGAGGCAGCGGCCGGCCTGGCCAAAGGCCAGCTCAAGTCCGAGAAGCTGACGGAAGAGTGCCTCTCGCAAATCGCAGCGCTCAATCCGAAGCTGAACGCCTTCATTACCGTCATGGCAGACGAGGCGCTGCAGGCCGCGCGCGCCGCCGACCACGACATTGCCGGTGGACGCTACCGCGGGCCGCTTCACGGCATTCCGGTGTCGCTCAAGGACCTGGTTGATCTCAAAGGGACCAGGACCACGGCGGGATCGTTGGTGCGAGCCAGTCACGTCGCGACCGACGATGCCGTCGTCACATCGAGGTTGCGCGCTGCCGGCGCCGTGTTTGTCGGCAAGACCAACCTCCACGAGTTCGCGTTCGGCACGACGACCGAGGATTCGGGCTTCGGTCAGGCCCACCATCCCGTAGATCACTCTCGCTCCCCGGGCGGGTCAAGTGGCGGCTCGGCGATCGCGATCGCCACGGGCATGTCGCTCGGCACCGTCGGTACCGATACCGGCGGCTCCATTCGCATCCCCGCCGCCGTGTGCGGCATCGTCGGGTTGAAGCCCGGCTGGGGAGAGATCTCCGCGTCCGGGATCGTCCCGCTCAGCCGCCAACTTGATCACGTCGGCCCGCTCGCCGCGTGCGTGGCCGACGCGTGGCTTCAATACAACGCGATGCTGCCGGCTGATCGGCAGACGACCGGCGTTCCCGCGGCCGCGTCGCTGACAGGGCTCCGGCTGGGCGTGCCGGCTGGTTATTTGTTCGATCGGCTCGACGCCGATGTTGAACGCGTGGTGATGAGCACCATCGAGACGCTGCGCCGCGCCGGCGCGGTTGTCACCGAGGTGGCCATTCCGCATGCGACCGACATGGCGGCCATTTACCTGCACCTGGTGTTGGGCGACGCCGCGGAGTATCACGCACGGACGCTGCTGGCCCGGCCCCAGGACTACACGCCGAACGTGCGCCTGCGTCTCGCGATGGCGCGCTACGTGCTGGCCGAGGACTACATTCGCGCGGTGCGCGGCAAGGCGGTGATCGCACATGAAGTGGATCGCGCCCTCGATGACGTGGATGCGCTGGTGCTGCCCGCGCTCGCCATTCCGGCACCGCCGATTGGCGCGGCGACCATGCTCGTCAAGGGCGGGCCCGAATCGGTGCGAACCTTGATGTTGCGCTGTACCCAGCCCTTCAATCTTTCTGGTCACCCGGCGATTTCGATCCCGTGCGGGCACGCGCACGGCGGCTTGCCCATTGGCTTACAACTGGCCGGTCACCAGGGACAAACGCCGGCCCTCGTCAGTGCCGCGCTCGCCGTCGAGCGCGCTCTCGCTCAAGCCGGATGATCCAGCGCTATTTTCACAATTGGGAGCAGCAGCTCGCCGACGTCAGCAAGCATGAACGGCTGGTCCGACCTTTCGAGTGGGGTGAGGACTGGATCGATGAGCCGATGGACAAACCTTCAGGTTTGTCGAAGGTCTTGGCGTGGGTCGATCGCGTCATGCAGGACACCGACGCGTTCTACACACCCGAGCCGGCGCGCTATACCTTCACGACAGCGCTGCCCAGCGTGCAGGCGAGCGGCGAAGCCGGCCTGCTGACCTATGCGAGTGGGTTCACGACGCCTCACGAGAGCAACAACACCGTGCAGGCACGCTACTTCCCCGCGGATCCGATCGTTAAGCCCACGGCCGGTGCGCCGCGGCGGGCCGTCGTGGTGCTGGCGCAGTGGAACTCCAACGCCAACGGCCATGTCGGTCTGTGCAAGATCCTGGCAAAGCTCGGCATCGCGTCGCTGCGCATCAGCCTGCCGTATCACGATGCCCGGATGCCGCCGGAATTGACGCGCGCCGACTACATCGTCAGCTCGAATGTGGTGCGCACACTGCAGGTATGCCGCCAGGCCGTGCGCGACGTGCGGCTCGCGCTGTGGTGGCTGCGCGATCAGGGCTACGACCGCCTCGGCCTGCTGGGCACGAGCCTGGGGTCGTGCCTGTCGTTGCTGACGACCTGCCATGAGCCACTGGTGAAGGCGCAGGCGCTCAACCACGTCTCGCCGTTCTTCAGCGATGTGGTGTGGCGCGGCCTGTCAACCGAGCACGTCCGCGAGGGCCTCGAGAGCCACCTCACCGTGGACCAGTTGCGCGAGCTGTGGCGACCGATCAGCCCGTGGTCGTTTCTCGATCGCCTTCACGATCGCCAGACGCTGCTCGTCTACGCCAAGTACGACCTGACGTTTCCAGTTGACCTGTCGGTGAAGCTCGTGGAGGAATTGCGGCGGCGGCAGTACCCCGTCAAGGTCAGCGTGCTGCCGTGCGGGCATTACTCGACCGGCGCCTCGCCGTACAAGTATCTGGATGCGTGGTACCTGGGACGCTTCCTGTCATCGAAATTGTGATGGGTGGGGTGATTGGGGTAGCCGGCCGCCAAGCCTTGATGGTTTCCGCTGGATCTTGATGTCCATGGCGAAGCGAGGATCACACACCCCGCAATCTAAGGGCTGGACGTACGGCAGAGCCTCGTAGTTCTACGTGACGAGGACGATCTTGCCGAAATGTTGCCGGGATTCGAGGCGGCGCTGCGCCTCGGCGGCCTCAGACAACGGGAAGGTCTGGTCCACGACCGACCGCAGTTCGCCTGAAAAGAAGAACTGCGCCGCCCGTAGCAGTTCGCCCTTGCGGCCCATGTAGGAGCCGAGCAGCGAGAGTTGGCGCCCAAACAGGAATCGGAGGTCGAGTTGCGCGTCATGTCCGGTGGTGGCGCCGCAGGTGACCAGACGGCCGGTACGAACCAGACATCGCAAGCTGCGATCCCAGGTTGTCGTGCCGACGTGTTCGACCACGACATCCACGCCGCGCCCGCCGGTGAATGACTTGATGGCCGCCGGCACGTCCTCGGTCGAGTGGTTCACCACTTCGTAGGCGCCGAGTTGCCGCGCCTTGGCCAGCTTCTCGTCGGTGCCAGCCGTGGCAAACACGCGGGCGCCATGGCGCCAGGCGATCTGAATGGCTGCCTGTCCGACGCCGCTGCCGGCGCCGATCACCAGCACATCTTCGCCAGCCCGCAACTTCGCCCGCGTGATCAGCATGTGCCACGCGGTAAGGAAGGCCAGTGGAAACGCCGCCGCCTCGACGAAACCAATCGCATCGGGGATGGCGATCAGGTTCTGGACCGGCACCTTCACGTACTCGGCGTAGCCACCATCGCTGCGGTAACCGAGCACATCGTAGGTAGGACACTCGTTGTCGCGGCCATCGAGGCACGCCGCGCAGCACCCGCACGACAGGCCTGGTTGCAGCATGACGCGGCGGCCGACGCCGTACTCACCACCCGGCGCGCTGACCACCTCGCCCGCGACGTCCGCCCCCGAGATGTGGGGAAAGGGAATGCTGACGCGTTCAATACCGCGGCGCTGCCACAGGTCGAGATGATTGAGGGCGCAGGCGCGGACGCGGATGACGGCTTCGTCCGGGCCGGCCACCGGCTCAGGGACGTCTTCATAGCGGAGGACGTCAGGTCCCCCGTGGGCGTGGAAACGAATGGCTTTCACGTTCAGATTTCCGGTGTCAGCACCTGGTGCGGGCCGAGGCCCAGGTCAGGCAGCGATGCCGCAAGCTTATCCAAGTCCCCCACCACCAGCGTCGTCATTCGGTCGAGGTCCAGGTAGCTCGCAGCGACCCGGCTCAGCTCGTCGCGCGTCACCTGCGCCAGCCTCGGAATGAAGTCCGCGAAGTAGGAATCGGGCAGGCCGTGCAGGGCCAGTTGCGCCACGGATCGCGCCACCTGCGTGGCGGTCTCGAACCCGCGCGGGTAGCCCTTGCTGACGGTGGCAAACCCCATCGACAGCTCCTCGTCCGTCGCCGGCCTGGTCGACCCGATGTCGCGAATCTCGTTCAGCGCTTCGCGAATGGCGGGCACGGTGACCTCGGTACCGACGCTGGTCTGTAGCACGAACGGGCCCAGGCCGCGCCGCAGGTCGAACCCGGTGCGCACACCGTAGGTATAGCCCTTGGCCTCGCGCAGGTTGAGATTGACCCGGCTCACGAACTGCCCGCCGAGAATCGTGTTGAGCAGCAACAGCGCGGCGTAGTCGGGCGTCGCCCGCGATGCGCACACGTGGCCGATGCGCAGCTCCGACTGTGCGGCACCGGGTCGCGACACCACGCCAAGTTTCGTCAGCGGCCGGGCGGGTGGCGGCGCCAACGCCGCGGCGCGATCGATGGTCATTGTCGAGGTGGCGGCACGCCAGTCACCGAATGCGCGCGAGGCCAGGTCCAGCAACTCTTCGGCCGGCCGATTGCCGACGACGACCAGCGTCGCGCCAGCCGGCGCAAACAGTGCCGCGTGCAGCCGTCGCGTCTCATCGACACTAATCGCCGTCATCGAGGCGGTCGTGCCCATGCCGAGATGACCGTAGGGATGGGTGTCGTAGAGCGCGCCCGCAAACGCGCGTTCCGCCATCGCGCCGGCGTGATCCTTCATCTGCCGCAAACGCTCGAGCCGCAGGTTACGAATCCGGTCGAAGTCGTCCGCGGCGAGATTCGGCGCCGAGACGATCTCCTGCACCAAGGCAAGTCCGGTCTCGGCAAACCGATCCAGCGTGGTCAGCGACACCACCACCGCATCGGCGCCGACCTCGAGATCCAGATCACCGCCAATGCGGGCGACGCGATCCGCCAGCTCGAGCGCCGACTGGCCACGGCTGCCTTCGTCGAGCAGGCCCGCGGTGATCGAAACGAGACCATGACGATCCTGCGGATCCGCGGACGCGCCGCCAGGTATCAGCAACACCATCGACACGACCGGTACCGAGCTGTGTGTGACGGCGCGCAACTCGAGGTCATTCGGCAACCTGCGCCGGGCGATGCGCGGGAAGTGGAACGGCCGATCCGGTCCGGGGACCGGCAGGCGGCTGCGATCAACAGGGCTCATGAGACGTGCACCTCGGTGGCGCCGGCCAGCGCCAGGTCGCGACGGCCCTTGGGGACGACGCTCAGCGAGACGAGGGGGGCGTCTTGCAGCCACCGCCGCGCGGCCGTCGCCGCGGCGGCGGCGGTCAGGTTGATGTAGCGCTGGCGATCGCGATCGAAGTAGCCAGGGTCATCAAGGTAGGTGTTGTAGGCATTCAACTGATCGGACTTGCCGCCAAAGCCGCCGACCGTTTGCAGGCGATACAGGAACTGCGCCTCGGTTTGGGCGAGCGCGCGCTCCATCTCGGCCGCCGTCGGTCCACCGGTGGCGACCTCGGTGACGGCCGCACGAATGGCGGCCTCGAGCTCGGCCAGGGACACGCCCGCGGCGGCGGTGCCTGACATCTGGAACATGCCGCCCAGCTCGCGCGACTGCTGATACGCCGAGACATCGGTGGCAATGCGGCGTTCGTAGACCAGCAGCTTGTAGAGGCGCGAAGTCTTGCCGTGGGCCAGCACGTCAGCAATCGTCTCGAGTTCCGCGTCATCGTCCGCGAACATCGCCGGAGAATGCCAGGCGAGGTAAAGCCTCGGCAGCTCGACGCGATCCTCGAGCACGAGGTTGGCGTTCGCAGACAACGACGCCTCGGCGCGCACCAGATCCGGCACCGGCCCACGCTTCAGGTCGCCGAAGAACTGCTCAGCGAGATCGAAACCGCGAGCGGTTTCGAGATCGCCCGCCACGACCAGCGACGCGTTGGCGGGGTGGTAGTAGGTCTTGAAGAACGCGTGCACGTCATCAAGTGAGGCGGCAAGCAGGTCCGCCGGCGCACCGATGGTCGGCCAGTGATACGGGTGATCCGGCGCGAACATCGCGGCCGACAGCGCCATGCCGGCCATGCCGTAGGGCCGGTTCTCGTAGTTCTGCCGGCGCTCGTTAAGCACGACCTCGCGCTGATTGGTGAACTTGTCCTCGGTCAACGCCGGCAACAGGTAGCCCATGCGGTCCGATTCCATCCACAGCGCCAGCTCGAGCGAACCGGTCGGCACGACTTCCCAGTAGTTGGTGCGGTCCGTACTGGTCGAGCCGTTGATCAACCCGCCGGCCCGTTGCATGGGTGGAAAGTAGCCGTGGTTGTGATGCTTGGAGCCCTCGAACATGAGGTGCTCGAAGAGATGCGCGAAGCCCGTGCGCCCGGGCCGCTCGTTCTTCGAGCCGACGTGGTACCACAGGTTCACCGCCACCATTGGTAGCTGATGATCCTCGTGGACGATCACGTCGAGGCCATTTGAAAGGGTGCGCTTGGTGTACGGTATCTGCACGTTGGCTTCGATTATGTCATCTCCGTGGGCCATGCTCGGGGTCGTCTCCCTTGCGCAATTCCTCGGTATGACCCTGTGGTTTTCAGCGACGGCCGTCACGCCGTCACTGGTGCGCGACTTCGCCATCCCACCGGGCCAGCTCGCGTGGCTGACCATGGCCGTGCAGGCCGGCTTCGTCGTCGGCACGCTCGTCAGCGCCCTCGGCAACCTCGCCGACGTTGTCAATGCCCGCACGCTGATGTTCATTGGCTCACTGACCGGCGCCGCCGCCAACGCGGCGGTCATCATCGCGCCGAGCTCGACGTCGGTCATCGTGCTGCGCTTTCTGACCGGCGCGGCGCTGGCGCTGGTCTATCCCCCGGGGATGAAGATTGCCGCCGGCTGGTTCCGCGACCGGCGCGGGTTGGCGCTCGGCTTACTGATCGGCGCGCTGACGCTCGGCAAGGCGTTGCCGCATTTGCTGACGGCACTGTTTGGCGACAACTGGCACCAGCCCATGCTGCTGGTGTCTGGCTTGGCGGCCCTTGGCGGCATCATGGTGCTGGCCGTGGTTCGCGATGGCCCCTACCTCGCCGCCACGGCGCCCTTCGCTCCACACGCGATCAGGAAGATCCTCTCCAGCCGCGGCGCCCGGCTCGCGACCTTCGGCTACCTCGGACACATGTGGGAGCTTTACGCCATGTGGACGTGGGTCGCGGTGTTCGCCGCCGCCAGCTTGACCGCCTCGGGTATGACCAACGCCGGCGCGGCCGGTTCGGTGGCGGCGTTTCTCGCTATCGGCAGTGGCGCCGCAGGTTGCGGTCTGGCCGGCTATCTCGCTGATCGCTTCGGCAAGGCGCGCATCGCCATGTGGGCGATGCTCGCCAGCGCGGCCTGCGCCGCGCTGACGGTCGTCGTGTTCGGCACGTCGCCGTTCTGGCTCTACGTGCTCGTGGTGATCTGGGGCTTCGCGGTGGTTGCCGACTCGGCGCAATTCTCGGCGCTCGTCAGCGAACACGCGCCGAAGGAACACATTGGCACGGCGCTCACCCTGCAGACGTGCGTGGGATTTCTGCTGACGATGGTGACGATCGAAGGGATGCCGCGACTGGCCGAGGCCACCAGCTGGCAGTACGCGTCGCTGTTGCTCGTGCCCGGGCCACTGCTCGGAGCGTGGGCCATGTCGCGCTTGAAAAAGCCTATTTGACGTGGACCAGCGGGATCTTGCCCTTGTGCGTGATCGCGTTCTTCTGCGCCGCCACCGCAATCTGCAGCACCGTCGCCTCGGCCAGCGCGGTGAACGCCTTCGCCGCGACCGACTCGGGCTCGGCAATCACCAATGGAATACCGCGGTCACCGCCGACGCGAATCGGCTGGTAGATCGGCAGGCGGCCGAGGAACGGCACCTGAAGCTCATGAGCCATCTGCTCGCCGCCGCCATGGCCGAAGATATCGGCCTCGTGATGGCAGTTGGTACACTCGTAGAACGCCATGTTCTCGACCATGCCGAGCGTCGGGATATTGAGCTTCTGATACATCCGGACCGCGCGCTTGCTGTCGGCGAGCGACACTTGCTGCGGCGTCGTCACGACAATGGCGCCGGCCGCCGGCACGGTCTGGCTGAGTGACAGCGCCACGTCGCCGGTGCCGGGCGGCATGTCGACGATCAGGTAATCGAGATCCTGCCAACCGACGTCGCGGCAGAACTGCTGGATGGCACTGTGCAGCATGGGCCCGCGCCAGATCATCGGCGAGTCTTCCTGCGCGAGAAAGCCCATCGACACGATCTGGATGCCGAATTTCTCGGCCGGCCGGATCACCTTGCCGTCCATCTGCAGCTGCGCCTGCAGGCCGAACATGAGTGGCACGTTGGGCCCGTAGATGTCGCCGTCGAGCATGCCGACGCGGGCGCCCAACTTCGACAGCGCCACGGCCAGGTTGACGGCCACCGTCGTCTTGCCGACGCCGCCCTTGCCGGCGCCTACCGCAATCACGTTCTTCACCCCTGGGAGAGGCGGCTTGCCATGTTCGGGGGCCGAGGTGGCGCGAACCGAGAACGCCATGGTCACATCAACGGCGGTGATGCCAGGCACCGCTGCCACGGCCGCCACAGCTGCCGCGCGAACCCGCTCGCGAACCACGGCCGAGGGACTCGATAATTCCACGGTAAAGGCGGCTCGGCTGGCCGCCACTGCCACGTTCTTGACGAACTTGAGCGCCACGATGTCCGCGCCCAGGTCGGGATCGAGCACGCCCCCGAGCGCGGTCAGGATCAGGTCCGAAGTCATAAGAAATTCAGCTTACCACGCAAGAGAAATTGATAGACTGAGCCCAGTTCCCCGCGCTTCCCCCAAGGTGAAGGAGACAGCTGATGGCCGACACGTCGCCCGGTAGCGCACCGTCAAACAATCGCAATGTAATGATCGTGTTGTCGTACCTGTGGCTGCTGGCGCTGGTCCCGCTGCTCACGGAGAAAGACGACAAAGAAGTGCAGTGGCACGCCAAGCACGGCATTGTTTTGATGCTGGCGGAGCTGGTGGTCTGGGTCGTGGCCAACTTCATCCTCGTCGCGCTTGGGCCGATCGGCTGCATCTTCGCGCTGCTCATGCCGCTGCTCGCCGTCGCGCAACTGGGGCTACACCTCATGTGCATGCTCAAGGGCATCAACGGCGGACGCCTGCTCATCCCTGGCCTCAGCGAGTTCGCGGATAAGTTCTGAGGCGGAAACTCTGGCTCGCGACTGCGGTGATGATCGCCGCGGTCGCGATCGATCTCCGGCGCCCTCCGCCATTGCAACTGACGACCGCAGCCGCGGTTGGCGGCATCCACCTCTATCAGGCCACGCTGTCACCGTGGTACGCGCGGATGGGCGTCGGCTGTCGATTTGAGCCGACCTGCAGCTACTACGGTGAAGCGGTGATCAAGCGATATGGGATTGTTCGGGGCGGCGCGATGGCCATGAGACGCGTCTTCCGCTGCGGTCCGTGGACGCCTGCTGGCACCAAAGACCCGCCAATCTAGCCACCGAAAAGCTGTCGTCCCTCTTCGTTCAGCAACACCCATCCGGCATACGCGCCGAGGGCCGTGCCGAACGGCAGCAGCACCAGATTGCCCACGGCCAACCCCAGCGCCATCAGGCGCGCTGACGGCCGATGACGACGGAGCGTGCGGCTGACATAGAGGTGCAGCGCTCCCCACACCAACGCGATCAACGAGACCACACCAATGGTGACGCCGGTGAGGCTCGCCGCCATCTCGGAACTGAAGCGGACCGGTCCGTTGGACGAGGCGATGGCGAAGGCGCCCGCCGCCAGGGCAAAGCCGGCCAGCGCGACCAGGGTGAAGATGCCGCCCCAGGTCAGATAGAGCGTGGCGAGGAAGTCGACGTGGCGCTTCACGCCATGACCGCAACGCGCACATCCACGCGCGTGCGCGGACCGCGGGCGAGCGAAACGTTGAAGCTGAAGCGATCGCCGTCGGTGACCCCGCGTGGCACGGCCACCGTCAGGCGTTGGGTGTGCAGTTGCTGTCCGTCGCCGTCGCAGTGCCCGCAGTGCTCACTCCACACTTCGCCGCGGCCGCCACAACTGCTGCAGATTCGCGGCACCAGCACCTCGAGTGGCACCATGGCTCCAGTACCGGCCTGGCACTGCGAAATGGTGATCTCGGCGTCGGTCGATCGCTCGACGCCGGCGGACCGACCGTGATCGCGGCGGAACAACTCGGCGGTCGCGCGAGACGAGGGAAAATCGATGGCGACTTCGTCGCTCAGCGAGCGCCGGTAGGCGCGCTCGTGAGGGACGAGCGTTTCAAGCGCGAGACGCGACGCGTGACAACGATGAGGACGAAACACCCTGACCTCAAGATAGGTTCGGGCCCGAAGGTTGTCAAGAACAAGCGGCACGGCTGACGATGCGCGCATGCCGAAGGACTGCCCGACGTGTGCCGAGTTCATGCGCCTGGTGGTGCGCGAAGTCGGCACCCGCGTCCCGGAAACCTCACAGGAAGTGCGACTATTGCGAAGAAGCGGAAGCCGGCGACCGGCCGGATTCCTAACGGGCGCCGAGGGTGAGGAGCACTTCCTTGCGAATCGCGTCCTCGACTTCATCGAAGTTGAGCGCGCTTTCGCACTCGTCGCACAGCACCTCGATCACACCGGGTTTGCTCTCTTCCGAAACTTCAACCCGGGTGTCGTCGAGCTGCACCACGTGCATTTGCAGCGTTTTCACAAGAAATTTGCGGGTGTTCCCGCAGGCCGAACACGTCAGTGGCACGTAAATACGCTCCTTAGTCCGTCGAAATTGTATGGGATGCCTTCGGCCTAACGCAACGCAAATCGGCCCACCCTAGGTTGCTTTAACGCCTTCGGACGTCTTCTGTGCCGCGAATGGCTCAAGGTCAACCAGTCTTTCCCGCAGGGAAACCGACGGCCGCCAGACGCGCGGCACCTCCCCGGATGCCGGAACGCGGCGAATCCGGTGCGCCATCGTGTGGCCCTGCCACAGGACCTCGGACTCCACCCCGGCCGCAGCCATCATCAGGCCGGCCGGAAGAATCAGGCCCAGCGAACCGCGTTGGAGGATCAACTTGGGCCCCGCCTTCGTCACTGACAGGTAGAGCCGGTCGCGCGCCCGCGTCAGCGCCACATACAACAGGCGCTTGGTCTCTTCGCGGTCCTTGTCTTGGCTGTCGCGGTCGCTGGCGCTCTCGTGGTCGCTCACGCTGACCGAAGGCGACATCAAGGTCGCCGATGCCTCGCCTAGTTCCGAATCTTCGTCCTGATACGGCGGCGCCACTACGCGAATGTCATCGCGGCCGCCGCCACTGCCCTTGCCGAGGTTCACCACGAACACGACCGGGAACTCTAGGCCCTTCGCCGCGTGCACGGTCATGAGATTCACGGCGTCGGCGGCATCGATGATCGCGTTCGACTCGTCGCCGCCCGCCACCAGTTCGTCAAAATAGTCCGCCAGCCGCCCGAGCGTGGCGTAACCGCGATTCTGGATGCGGCGGATCAAGCCGCGCACCTTCTTGAGGTTCTCGCGCGCCTGCGCGAACCCGGCGCCGCCGATCTCCACCGCGTACGCTGATTCGGCCAGCACGCGATCGACGACCTCGGCCGGCGGCAATTGATCCGCGATGGCAAGCCATGCGCCCACACTGTCGCGCACCAACAACAGGCGGTCGCGGTCGTCTGCCGGCAAGCCCGCCAGCGAAGACGGCGGCTCAGCAGAAGTGAGCGCCGCGGCAATACCCGGCGCGAGCAACTTCAGCGCCTCGTCTGACAACCGGACGATCCGCGAACGCAACAACGCGGCCGCACACAGGTTCGATCCGGGATCAGCCAGGTACGACACGAGCGCGATCACATCCTTCACTTCATCGGCGGCGAAGAACCCGAGGCCCTTGTAGACATAGAACGGCACGCCCCGCCGGGCTAGGGCGCTCTCGAACAGCCTGTGACCCTCGCGGGTCCGGAACAACAAGCCGATATCGCCAGGCGCGATCGGCCGGCGCACACCAGTCTGGCGATCGCGCACCGTGGCGCCTTCGATCAACAGCCGGGCAATCTCGTCGGCCACCGCTCCGGCCTGGGCGGCATCGGTGTCGCTCGCCACCACGCCAATCGCGTCGGTGCCGCGCGCGCCGTCATCCATCATCGGAAACGCATCGTCCTCGGAATAGCGGAAGGCATCGGGCCGATCGGGCGCCTTCTCGACCTCGGCGAACACGTCGTTCACAAACGCCAGCAGCTCCTGCACCGAGCGATAGCTGCGGGTGATGGCCGCGCGCGCCGTTCCCTGCGGCCGCAACGCCTCGATGAAGCGGCCCGCCGCATCGAGGACCGTGACTTCGGCGTCGCGGAAGCCATAGATCGACTGCTTCCGGTCCCCGACGATGAAGATGGAGGGGGGGATCGGGCCGTGGGCCATGCCGTCGCCGGCGGCCCACGCACGGACCAGCTCGCGCACCAGTTGCCACTGGGCGCGGCTGGTGTCCTGGAACTCATCCACCAGCACGTGTTCGTAGCGCGACTCGAGCCGATAGCGGCTGCGCGAAAACTCCTCCATCTGCCCCAGCAGCTTCAAGGTACGTGCGAGCAGGTCCGGAAAATCGAGCACACCGTGCTTGTCGAGGGTGCGGCGATATTCGTCCTGCGCAATCGCGAACAGGCGGCGGACGCCCCGTGCCAGCACGATATTGAGGTCGCGCCGATAGGTGGCGATGGCGGCTTCGACATGAGAACCCAAACCGAAGACCACCGCTTTGTGGCGTTCGTAGTCGGCCGGCGACCGATAGTCGGCCTTCTTGTGTTTCAGGCGCTGGCGCGGTTCGCCGTCCTTGGTCAGCACCAGGCCGGCGACGCGATCGAGGGCCGCGCGCAGCAGCGCCGGCGACGGCGGCGGCTCGGCCATGATCACGGCCACGGCGTGCGCCACCAGGTCGAAACCCGGCGCCAGCGGACCGCAGTCCTTGAACGCCGTGGCGCCACCGACCGAGGACACCGCGGCACGTAACGCCTGCAGCAGCCGCTGGCAGGCGGCCTCGACGGTCACATCACGGCCGCGCAAGAACCGGTTGAGCGCATCCGACGCGACCAGCCGGCGATCGAGCAGCGCCGTCAGTCCCTTTCGCAACCTGGCTTCGCCCAGTTCCGTGAAGAGCAAGGCCACGTCGACATCGGTGAGCGAGACGCCGCGGCCAATGCTCAGCGCGCGATCCAATGACGACTCGACAAATCTCGGCGTTTCGGTTTCGTCGGCGAGATCGAAGCCGGGATCGATGCCAGCCTCGAGCGGAAACTCGTGCAGCAACGACAGGCAGAACGCGTCGATGGTACTGATGGAGATGTCGCCGAAGGCGTCGCGGATCTCACGCCAGCGATCGCCGCTCAGGCTGCCGAGGCGATGGCGTTCGCGCAACGTCGCCATCACCCGCTGCCGCATCTCGGCGGCCGCCTTGCGGGTGAAGGTGATTGCCAGGATGTTGCGGGGCGCCACGCCGACTTCGAGCAGGCGGACGTAGCGATCCACGAGCACGCGCGTCTTGCCGGTGCCGGCCGAGGCCTCGAGCGCGACGTGGCGCGTCGGGTCGACCGCCAGGCGTCGAGCGCGATCGTCAGCGGTCTCGTCGGGTTCGAACTGGAATCGCGACTGATCAGTCATCGGCCGCCCCCGCCTTGTCTGGCAGGCCACCCGGGTGCCGGCAGACGGCCACGAACGCGCACATGGCGCACAGGTTGCGGGTTTCCGGACGAGGTGGGTAGTGTCCGGCGGCAATGTCGTCGAGGGCCTGGACCAGGCGATGTTCCGCGGCGGTCACCAGTTCGTCGAATGACTTGCCGCGCTCGTCGAGCGACCTCACCGCCTGGGGACCCTCGAACGACAGGTACATCGCCTCGCTGGCCTTGAGGTCGTAGCCGCGCTCGGCCGACAGCCGCGTCCGGACGCCGGCGCTGTAGATCGGCAACTGCAAGGCAATGTGCCGATCGGGCACGTACTTGGTCTTGTAGTCGATCAGCCGGAAGGTGCCATCGGCCAGCACATCCACGCGATCGATCTTGGCGCGCAGGCGCACCAGGCGGCTGGCACCGTCCTCGCCCGTGAAGGCGAACTCGCCATCGAGCTCGTACTCCATCAGCCGTTCACGAATCTCAACATCGCGCTCGGCCTCCATAGCGAAGACACGGTCGGCAATGCCTGACCCGACCGCCGATCCGAACAGCCGCGCCCGTTCGAGTCCGGCCTCGGACGGGGACAGCGATGCCAGTGACGGCTCGCACACCTCGACAAATAGCTCGCGCGCCTCGGTCATGGTGGCGGCGGTAATGCGGCCCCGGCCGCGTGCCTGCCATTCGTGAAAGAACGTCTCAAACAGTTCGTGAAGGAAGCGGCCGCGGACGAGCGGCGACCTCATGTTCTGGTCTTCGGGTTCCTCGTCCACTTGCAGGACGTTGGCCACGTAGAACTGAAACGGGCACTTCAAATACCGCTCCAGCCGACTGACGCTGACCCGTGGTAGCACCCACGGTCCGGCCTCGCCCTCGAAGCGTGAGCGGTCGCGCTCGGCTCCGACCGCGCGCACCCGCGCCCAGCGGGTCACGGCCGCACTCAAGTGCGGCCCGGCACTGTCCAGGAGGCTGCCCCCGCCGTTCGCCGCGGCGAGCGCTTCGTACGCAAAGACCTGCACCGACGGGTCAAGTGTCGACACTTCCCTGGACAGGCCGAACGCGGGCAGGTCGTCGAGAAATGCCGATGGTTCGACCACGGCATCCGACTCGAGCGCAAAGGTCGAGACGCGGACACGCAGGCGCGGCGACAGCAGCAGGTCGCGAAACGACGCGCGCGCGAAGCGGACGAGGTCTCGCTCCTGATGAATGGCCACGCGGTCCGGCCGGGTAGGCTCGAGGTGCGCCAGCAGTGATTGCGGATAAAAGATGTTGCGACGCGGGCGTTCGGGCCACTCGCCTTCTACCAACCCCATCACCTGCAGATCGTCAAACTCCGCAAAACGAGCCGACGGCGCATCGACAATCTGCAATCCGCCCTCGCCGGTGCGAAGCGCGAATGTCTGCGCCCCGAGCCAGCGGCGAATCGACGCTGACAGGTCGGCGATCGTGCCCGAGGCACCTGGGTCGTGGCGGCGATGGGCCTCACCGAGTCCGGCCAATGCCAGCATCACCGCGGCGCGCACGCGATCGCGCCGGTCGTTGCCAGGCTGCGGCCGATCGTGGCGATCGAGGAACGTTCGCAGCAGGTCCACCTGGTCGACCAGCGGCCGCGCCCGTTCGAGCGGCGCCAGCATCATGGCCACGGCCAGAGCGGCGCGATAGGCCGGCCGCGCCGGCCCGCTGGCCGCCTCGTCCAGCGCGGACAGGCGGTCGAGACCACCGAGGTAGCGCTCGTCAGCGAGCGCGACGTCGAGTGCCGCGATCGACCGGCCATCGATCTCGACTTCGTCCGCCTCGAAACGAAAGTGCGGTGAGCGCAGCAATGCGACCAGCGCGCGGCGGGTGAAACCAGTGGCGGCACACTCCATCGCGACATCGACCGCTGCCGCATACGGCTCCGCGGCCAGCGGCAAGGTGTCGAGGGCTTCGAATGGCACACCAGCGCCGTGAAAGACATCGCGCGCCAGGTAGAGATACGGCAGCGGCCGCGCCACCACCAGTGCCGCCTTCTCCAGCGGTAACTGGCGGCCGGCGCGCCGATCGGCTTTTAAGCGACGGGCCACGCCTTCCAGCTCTTCTTCGCGGTCGCGATACTCGAGCACGAACGGCAACTCGCCGGCGGCGCCCGCGGGGACGACGATCGCGGGAGGCGGCGCGAGGGGGGGCGAGTCAACCTCATCGAGGCCGACAAAGGCCAGCCGCAACCGATCGAGATAGCCGGCCTCGAGGGTGCCGTCGGTGGCGATGATGTCGATGACCTCGAGTCCGCTGAGGCTGGTCAGCAACGCGACATCAGCGGGCCACAGGCCATCGGGATCCATCGGCCGATCGCCGACGGCAATGATCACGCGCTTGAGCGGCGTCGCGGCGGCGCTCTCGATCAGGTGCTGCCGCGCGGCATGTTCGTCGAGGGCGCCGGCGGTGAGGAGCCGCGCCTCGTAGCCGCGAAACGTCGCGACCAGGAAATGCGTTTGCTCCAGAAGCTGGGCCGCACCTCGATCCGAGTCGGCGGCCGGTGCGAGCTCGCCGGTCAGCAGGCGATCGAAGTCATCGATCGTGCGGTGCAACCGGCGCGAGTAGTCGTAGAGCGCCAGCATCTCGGCGACGAGCGACGGCCGCAGATAAAACGGCGGCGGCAAGCCCGCATCGTCAGCGTCGCGCGCGGCGGCGGCGACGAGCGCCTCGCGCTCGAAGCCCGACAGCATCCTCGCATCGGGCCGCAGTCGCGACAGCAGCCGATCGTGCAGGTCTGCACGCGTGCCGATCACGAGATCGACCGGATCGGCACCGAGCCTGGTGCGAAGCGTCCGGCGTAGTTGCTCGCCCGCCGCCTGCGTGGGGACCACGACGAAGGCGTCGCCGCCCTCGCGCGCGATCGCAGCCAGGTGCGCGCGAAAGCCAGCCAGGTCCGCCGCACGCAGCAAGCGGGTGCGTCTGGGCGTGATCACTTGGGGGTCGGAGGCGCCATGGCCGCGGTCAGATCGGTACGCCCACGCTGGGCAGTGTCGACGTTGTTGGCCCGCACCGATTCCGCGCGGAGGCGAAGTGCGGTCTCGGCCAGTCCCCAGGCGCTGCGCACCAGCGCGTGGCTGTTCACCAGTTCGGTGGGCGGTGTGACCTTGCCGATCCTGATGGCCGCTGCCGCCAGGCGTCGGGCGAGGGGCTCGATGGTGTGGAGCGGCGGACCCGACATGGTCTTGATCTGATCGAGGCTGACGGTCGCGTCGCTGAAGAAGTTGAACGAGCCGTGCATGGAGCGGCGATACTTCCGGAAGAACTGCTCACGCTTCTTCCGTTCCTTGCGGGCGTTGCGCGAGTCGCTGGCGCCGGTGGCCTGGGCGTCGACGGTGGCCAGTTCCGAGCTGAACTTGGTGAAGTCGGCCTCGCCGCGGGTATTGGCGTAGACGGCCGCGTGAACCGACTCGGTGTACTGCTCGGTCCGCCGCCAATCGACTCGCCCGGACGGGATATTCACCCGGTGGAGCTCGACGGGAGCGGCGGTCAGCCGGGTCGGAATGGAGAAAATGACCCGATCGTCGACGCGCGCCCACTCGCCATAGCTCGCCAGCACGCGGCCGTCCGACAGAAACACCCGGAACAGTACACGACTGGCCGGCGCCTGCGCCTGGGCCACAGACGGGCTGAGAAGAGCGGTGAGAAGCAGCGCCAAGTGGACGATCACGAAGGGCCCAGTTTATCGCCTTGTGGAAATCCTGTGGACGAACGGTCGAAAAACTGTGGACGACGCGACACCGAAAATAAATGCGGGGCACTTATCCCTCTGATCCGAACGCCCAAATGTCTCACCCGGCCGCTTTCGCGCCCCGCTTCGCTTGATCCGTTTAGCGAACCACATACAATCGTCATCTCGCAACGTGTCGATCCAAATTTTCGAAGAACATATCGCTGGTCGCACCTACCAGTTTGAAGTTTCGCCGGTCTCGGCGGGGCGGTGGCGTGCGCAGATCGTGCGGCGGCCCGGAATCCAGACCTCGCTGATGCCGTTCTACGGCAAGACCCCTGAAGATGCGGCACGGGAGCTCGGCAAATGGCTTGCTCTCGTTTCTGGCGCGGCCCCGGCCAAGACATAATCAGGCAACCATGATCCGACTTGTCCTGCGTCCGACGTTACTGTTGGCGATGGCTGTGCTGTGCCTTAAGGTGGCGAGCCCGACGCCGATTCTCGCTCAGCAAGCCGCCACCCCCGCGCTGCCCCGCGTCCACTTCGTCGCCACCGGCGGCACCATCTCCAACCGCGATGGCGGCCGCCTGACGGCCGAAGAGCTGGCCAAGTCGATGCCGGGCGTCGACCGTTACGCGCGCCTCACGTTCGAGCAGTTTGCTAATGTCGCCAGCAGCGAGCTGACGCTGCAGCAGTGGCTGAGCCTCGCCAAACGGATCAACGAACTGTACGCCACCGACAAGGACATCGCCGGCGTCGTCGTGACGAGCGGCACCGACACGCTGGAAGAGACGGCCTTCTTCCTGCACCTGGCCGTGAGGGATCCGCGGCCGGTCGTGGTGGTGGGGTCGATGCGCAACCCCAGCACGCTGGGCTACGAGGGCGCCGCCAACCTGCTCGAGGGTGTCCGGGTCGCGGCTGACCCGGCCGCGCGCAACAAGGGCGCGCTGGTGGTGTTGAACGACGAGATCAACTCGGCCCGCAACGTGACCAAGACCGACGCGCTGCGCCTGCAAACGTTTCGCAGCGGCGAGTACGGCCAGTTGGGCGTGGTGGATCGCGATCGCGTCGTGTTCTTCAGCCAGATCACGCAGCGCACCAACGAACGCATCGAGTTCGACGTGGCGAAGGTGACCGAGCTGCCGCGCGTGGACGTCATCATGGTTTACCAGGGTGCCCCAGGCGACCTGATCAAGGCGGCCGTCGACAACGGCGCCAAGGGCATTGTCATTGCCGTGGCCGGTGCTGGCGCGACCAGCGGCACACAGAACGAGGGCCTGGCCTACGCCGCCGAGAAGGGCATCTTTGTGGTCAACAGCACGCGCACCGGCAGTGGCCGCATTGCCCCGCCGCGCGGCGACTTCCCCGCCGGTGCGCCAGTGAACGAGGCGCAGCGGCGCCGCCGCCAGTTCAGCATTGCCGGCGAGGACCACACGCCGGTCAAGGCGCGCATCCTGCTGATGATGGCGCTGACGAAGACCGCCGACCGCAACGAGATCCAGCGGATTTTTAGCGAGTACTGAAAGTGAACCTGCTTCACTTTTACGTAATCCGGAAAAGGCAAGCAGGTTCACTTTATGCCCTCTGTAGTATCAGCGCGATGATTCGACTGTTCGCCGCGCTGGTGATTGCAATCGCGACAACTGCCGGGTGTACCGCGCCCGCCGCAACACCGGCACCAGCACCGGCCGCCACCAACATCGCGGAGGTGACTGGCACCGTGGCGCCAGGGGCCGTGGTGTCGTTACTCCCGACTGGCATCCAATTACCGATGCCCGAGGGTCCCGCCGTCATGGACCAGTACGCCAAGCAGTTCGTGCCGGATACGCTGTACGTCCGGGTGGGCCAGCCGGTGGAGTTTCGCAACACCGACGCCCTCGGTCACAACGTCAACGTGCATCGGCGCGGCACCGGCGCCACCATGTTTGACGTCGAGACCGATCCACAGCAGAAGTACGTCCACACCTTCGACCGCGTCGGGCAGTACGACGTGACGTGCAGCGAGCACCCGGGCATGCAGGCGACGCTGGTCGCGGCCGATGGACCGCTGGCAACCATGAGCGACGACCGCGGACAGTTTGTGTTGAGCGGCGTCCCACCCGGCGCGTATCGCCTGTTGGTGACGTTCGAGGGACAAACAGTGGAACAGGCGGTGACCGTGACCGGCCCGCGCACCGAGGTGCGGGTCGCGCCTTAGGCCCTGGACTGGGGACTGTGGAGCTTCAGCAGAGTGACGAGATCGCGGTGCGCGAGCACCGCCTCGGGCAGCTCCTGGAGCGCGGCCTGGTAGCGGACTGAATACGCGCTGCCGGCCACCGGCGCCGCCAGTTCGCGTGCCGGCGCGAGCAAGGGGGCCATCGCCGGCGACTCGGGTGGCTTGGCGGCCAGGGCTTCGTCAATGGCGACGATCAGGCCCGACATGGGGCGAAGCCAGGCGAAGGCTTCGTCATTGAAGATGAATTGCAGCAACTGGGTGGCAGGCATGGGCCCGCGATCCTGTTCGAATTCGGCCCGTTGCCAGTCGAGCAGCGTCTTGTGCAGGTGCAGCAGGGCGGTCCGGAGTTCGCGGAGCAGGGTGCGGTCGGCGTCGTTCAAGAAAAATTCCCCGCTAAACTTGGCAGCGAACAGGTGGCCTCACGTCGTATGATGGAATTACTGTTATATGACATTACCGAGCCTGAACTTCCTCTCGTTCGAGAGCCGCAAAACCAACTCGTTGTCGCTGCCGATGTTCACGGTCTTTATCGCCCTGCATCCACTGGCGGCATTCCTGATTGCCCGGACGTTTTTCCGCACGACGTGGGACGCCCAGATCTCTGCCGGCCCGGTGGCCATCGTCCTGACCACGCTGGCCTGCGGCCTGGTGTTTTGCTTCGGTGAGTATTTTTTTCACCGCTACCTGCTGCATGCCAACTCGGTGAGCTTTCTCGGCAAGCTCAGTTTCAGTCACCTCGCTCATCACAAGCTCACGTCGATCGCCATCATCGATGACAAGGTGAGAAGCACCTATCCCATTGAGGACGTCGAACACGACAAGTTCGCGACCTTCCCACCCTATGCGTTACTGGCGTTCATGGGGTTCTGGACGATCTTTTTCCTGCCCGCCGCGTTCTCGTTTCCCACCTTCCCGATCCTGATCGGCGGCTACATCGCGATCAGCATGGCGCACTACCTGTACGAGACCATTCACGTCGCGCACCACACTTCGTACGACCCGTGGTGGAAGCGCAAGATCGAGGGTCCGCTGTTCGGGACGATGTGGCGTAAATTGTATGGGTTTCACCAGGCGCACCACGCCAACTACAAGTGCAACATGAACATTGCCGGGTTCTACGGGATCCCGCTGGCGGATCTGGTGCTCGGCACCTACGTGCAGCCCGAGGTCTTGTTGCTGGACGGCGTGCCCGCAAAGAAATCGCAGGCCGTCAATCTGGGAGCGACGCCGCCCTGGCCGGTGTCGGCGCTCGACGCGGCCAACCTCAAGCGCCGCCGCCGCATGGCGAAGGAACAGACGGAACGCGCCGCCAGGCGCAAGGCCGCCGACCACTCCGCGGGCCCCTCGTCCGCTCATGTGGTTGATCCGGTGCACCAGAGCGAGATACGATAGCAGCTTCCCTTGGGGGCCTGTAGCGCAGTTGGGAGCGCGCATCAATGGCATTGATGAGGTCACCGGTTCGATCCCGGTCAGGTCCACCATCCTTTCTTTTCCATCCGCACAACCGGCTGTAAGTAACTGAAAGCCGGTGCGGTTACGGCGGTTCCAACAAAGCCGTTTCCGTCGAATGCGAGACCCTGCGGGAAGAACAGCTGCTGCAGGCGCTGTTGTTGCTCGAGTGAGGCTTGCACCCACAGGTTCTGCGGTGCGCGGAAGAACGCGCTCAGCGAACGTCAGAATGCCTTCCACGTCCATTTCTTCGAGCTTCGAGGTGTGCTCAGAAGGAATATTAATATTACTTACGTTACAGAACACTAGCGCGGCGACGCGGTAGTGTTGGTCGTGCGCTTCTCGGCCGCCACCGCCGCGGCCACTTCGGCCAGCAGCTTCTGCGCGTCGTAGACGATGCCGTCTTTGATCGTGAACTTGACACCGCCGACTTTCTCCTGGCGGTTGGTCTGCGGGTTCAGGCGCATGTGACCGGTGCCGTAGAGCGTCTTCAGGTTGCTCAGGGGGTTCTCGGTGGTAATCACGAGATCAGCCAGCATGCCGCTACGGACCACGCCCATCGGCGCCGCCTCGCCTCGCGGCTCATACAAGGTCTTGGCGCCCCACATGGTGGCCGAGCGGATGATCTCGAGCGGCGAGAATCCAGCCTCGCGCAACAGCTCGAGCTCCTCGATGTAGGCAAAGCCGTAGGTCTTCCAGATGAAGCCCGAGTCGGTGCCGACGGTGACGCGGCCGCCCATGTTCTTGTAGTCGTTCATCAGCCGCATGTAGCGCTGATAAAACATCTTCCAGTGGTACTCGTTCTCCGTCGTCCAGTCGTAGAAGTACGAGCCGTGGTTGTCGCGCGTACTCTGGAAGTAGTTCCACAGCTGCGGCATGGTGTAGGCCTGGTGCCAGTCGGCATTGCGCGCGCGCATCAGGTCGCGTGACGCGGCGTAGATGTTGAAGGTTGGATCGAACGTGACCTTGTTGGCCTTCTGCTGTTCCAGGTAGGCGACCCACTCCTTCGAGCCGGGCTCGTAGGTCTGGTTCCAGATGCGGGCGATGTCGCCGAAGCGATCCTGCTCGTTGTTGTAGTCGTAGCCAATCGGATAGTCCTGGATGGTCTTGTCCTTCAGGAGCGATTCCAGGTGGCCGTAGTAGTGGGTAATGGTGTCGAGGTGCGCGTCGCCGGCGTTGCGGCCGTTGAAGTTGGCCACGCCGTTCTGCGACAGGTGGGCGACGGTGCCCATTTTGTTCTTGTGCGCTTCATCAATCGCGGCGGTGATAATCTCCGGTGTCTCGTCGCCGCGATTGAAGAACTTGATGCCGTCGATGTTGTTGGCGGCGGCCCAGCGCACCCACTCGCGGGCTTTTTCAGGCGACGTCACCGGGCCGTTCGGCCAGCCAGACGCCAGCGTCTGGTAGTTGAAGATACGCGGCGCGGCAATCTCGTTCTTCACCGAGCGGTTCTTCTCGGCGCTCGCCACCTCGGCGCCCGACAGCGAGACGCCGCGGACCGTGGTGACACCGTGCGCCAGCCACAACTTGTAGGCATAGCTCAGGTCCGGCGCCTTGCCGCGCGTTGACCCGTGCACGTGCATGTCGACGAAGCCGGGCATCACGTACATGCCCTTGCCGTCGATCTCGTGATCGAAGTCGCGTGGTTCGCGATTGGCCGTCTCGGCCATGCCCGGCCAGCCGGCCTGGCGCACCGCCGTGATTGTGTTGCCCTCAACAACGATGTCCATCGGGCTGAGGGGCGGACCGCCGGTACCGTCGATTAGCGTGACGCCGCGGATCACCATCTTCTTGAAGGGACCCACACCCTCACCCGGCTTGCGGGCGGGCGCGGGGGTGTCGCCACCGCCACGGCCGGCGCGCGGCGCCTGCGTCGCGGCGGCAGGCGCCTGCGCGAGCGAGGTCTCGCTGTAACCAGCTGCCACGGCCAGTGTCGCCAATACGGCGGCGGCATAGATGACTGTCTTCGGGATCATCGCAATTCCTCGTGTCTGGCTTGAAACGGGTGCACGGTCGAACGCCCAGTATGTTACTGAATCAATCCAGGCTGGCGCGTTCTTATCGTAACCTCGTCGCTGGACGCTTGGCGCATGAGACCCAAACCGTCGATTCCTGAACCCATCGAAGAGCACCGCGGCCGACGCCGAGCGCTTCGTTGAACAGGTCGGGTTCGCCGCCTGCCTGACCGACTCGCGCAAGCCCGGATCGTCGCTCTACGTCGCCGTCCGTGGGCGCCGTGACGCGGTGATCAAGCGCGACGCGGCAGGCAGAAGAGAAGGCCCGCATTAGTCTGGCGGCGCAGGCGCTCCTGAAGGTTCTGCGCAAGGCGTGGGAAATGGCGATCGACGAACTGCAGACAGCCATGATCGTGATGCCGAGCGAGGTGCTCTACCTGCCGAAGTTGACGTCTATTAGGAAGGCGGGGGGGCAACGGCGGCCCCTGCTGCCAGCTCGTGCACGCGGCCCAAACACTTGACTACCGCTTCGCCGCCCGGATCATCGACCGGATTGACCGGCACGAACAGTGTCGTCGTCTCGCGTCGCGACAGGATGTTGTTGGCCACGAGCGCCCGCATCATCCAGACGGCGGACCGAACGTCCGCGCACTCCACGCCAAGCCAGCCGACACTTCGCGGAGCGGACACGGCCAGGCCCGTCCGCTGGTGAATCGCTCCGGCCATCGCGGCCAACGCCGTTTGATCGCCGCCAGCGAATCCCGGTGTGATGAGCGGCGCATCATCGGACAGGTCCGCTAGCATCCGGCCGATGGCCGTCTGCTGGGATCGGGACATGTGCCCCATCCAGTAGTGGCAAGTCTTCGCGATCACGGTCACGACGTTCTTGATCTCTTGGTGAAGCTGGAAGCCCGGCGCGGCCGGCAGGTCGAGTGTGCGACCCTCAGCTCGGGCCGAGACGTTCTCCATGACGATGGCGCGAAGCAGCCAGGCGGCCAGGCCCGCGTCTCCGCAGTCGACGCGCACCCAGCCGGCATCCGGTGCCGGCCGCGCCGCGAGATGAGTAGTCAGCGTGATGCCGCGGCAGATCTCGGCGGTCACTTCATCGTAGCGGCCGGGCTGGGAAGCAACCTCGCTGGCTGACCCTGGTTCGAGCAGGCGGCCCTTGTGGGGCGGGCCACCCGCCATGGCGAGGTCACAGAACGATCCCCAGATTAAGTCCCACGCCACGCGGCCATCGCTGCTGTATTTCAGCCCCGCCGATCCCATCGAGACCGGCTGCACGTCCTGGTAGGAATCCTGATACTGCGCCGGCAGGATCGCCCTGATCCGCGCGTCGAGCGCGGCCAGCGCGCTGCGGTCGTCCTCGCTGAGGGTCACCGCTCCAGCGTAACGCGATTACGAATTTTTCAGCGGAAGATTCAGAGAGTGCTGACTCAGGGGTTGACGACGTCAATAACCCGTCGTTCGATTAGCAGTTCGCGCGCCGGCGGGATCAGCAACTGGCCGACGCGGCTCCAGAAAAACTCCTTCACCGTCGCCCAGTCATCAAGGCCTTCTCCCGGCAGCTTCGCCTCGCGTTCGGCATCGTCGAAGAAGGTGAGTGCGCGCAGCAACAGCGGCTCGTTGATCTCCTGCTGATAGACATGGCGCATGGCGGCGAGACATTCTGCGATACCCAGCGCGTGGCGGTGGAGGGTCACGTAGAGGTCGAAGAAGTCTCGGCGGGTACCCCGATCGAGGATCGCGTGCAACTTGGTGGCGAGTAAACCGGTGACGGAGAGACGGCGGTCGCTCACGAATGGCGACAGCATCGCCAGGACGAAGATCGAAACGTCGATGCCGTCGAACCGCAGGTGGACAGTGTCGACCGAACGCTCGGCGATTTCGACGCGACCGCGACGCTGAAGTTGCTGAACCAGATCGTCCAGATCGCCCGGGCTGGTGACACCGAAGTCGACATCGCGGCTGGGCCGGTACGGGCAGAAGCAGCGCACGGCCTGACCGCCGATCACGAACCAGTACGGCAAGTCAGCCACGGCGCGGCCGACTGGCAACGGCATGACATCGACCGGTGCGCGTGGACTCTCCACCTAGATCCCCCGAGCCCGCACGACGGCCTCGACCAGCCCGCGGCTCCTGGACCGGTATCCTGGCATGCGCGCAGCCTGATACAAGGCCAGCCACGGCAAGCCGGCAGCGAAGCTGGTCGCGGCCAGGTCGCCGTAGTTGAAACAGTAGAACGCCAGCTGGTGTGCCGGCACGTCGGTGTCGCCGGTCAAGTTGTATAACGCGTGGCGCACCGATGGCGGTAGACCGGCGACCGTGAATCGTGGCGGTGGGAGCGTCGACAACAACTTGTAGACCGATGCTCGCGAGGGTGGCGTGAGGCCCCTGTCCCGGCAGATTTCAGCAACTCCGGCGAGCAGTTCAGGCATGGCCGGCCGATCATAGCCTGCACACGCCTCGACCAATACGGCGAGGGTCCGGGCATCGATCCGTCGCGTGCCACGATCCGATCTGGGCCTCCGGCCTGCGGCCTTCGTGGCCCCCTTGAGGCGTTCCTCGGCCCTTTCGAGGCTGGCGGCTAGGTTAAAAAAGGACATTAGCGCTCTTAATTATAGACGAAAAGAGCCATAAAATTGGACTTAGTCTGTGTGTTCGACGCGTCGACACAAAAAAGGCACTGCGCGAGTTGAAGACGAAGGGCGTCACCACCGTCGTCAACCTGCGCATGCCCGCGGAGATGGCGCAGATTGGTTTTGACGAAGTCGCCTGGCGCGCCAGCCATCTGTGGGGCGCCTACCTGATTCGCGACCGCAAGGTGCCGGTTGAGACCGCGCTACCGCAAACGCGCAAGATCAATTTGCGCGACGATGCGCCGTTCGGGGGACAGTAGCCGTTCGAGGGGTTGCTGGGACGGACCATCCCCGAGCTGGCGCGTCCCAAGTAATTACGGTAGATTCCGCGCCCCAAGCTCTCCTATGTGCCGGTGCGTGAGATGGGGTCGTACTACATACCAGACCGATGCGGACTACGAGCCGGCTGCCATCACTATCGTGGTCGGGCGTGTTGTCCACCGCCGGCGGGACGGCTGGGTGCGAGCTTGTGCAGCTGACGAGCGACGGACGCCTTGCGCTTCTACCAACGTCTCAGGTTCAAGGCCACGCACGTCGGCATGAAGCTGTCGCCGGATCCGTACGCGGCGGAGATATGGACCGAGCTGATCGCGAATGGGTCCACGGTGGGACCCTCATGCCATTCGTAACTCGAGGCTCCCGGTGGGCGTGGTAATCGCCATGGTCGTGGTCGCCGCGCCGTAATATCATGCCAGCCTCACTCGTCGGCAACGGCCACGGGCTGGCGTTGCCGCGATCACCCGCCACCTGGCCAAGACTCGGAGTTGTCGTGAAATATCTATCTGCGTCCTTGATGCTGTCGGCCGTGGTCGTCGCCGGGCAGAATCTACCCACTCCGGCCACGCTCGTGCTGCGCAACGGCAAGATCGTCACCGTTGACGCCGCGATGCCCGAAGCGCAGGCAATCGCTATCCGCGGCGATCGCATCGTCGCCGTCGGCACCAACCAGGCCATCCAGGCGTTCGTGGGTTCCGCCACGCAGGTCATCGACCTGCGCGGGCAGTTGGCCATCCCTGGGCTGGTCGAGAGCCACGGCCACTTCATGGGCCTCGGCCAGTCGAAGCTGACGCTCGATCTGATGGACGTCAAGGACTGGGACGAGATTGTGGCGATGGTGGCGGCGGCCGCGACGCAGGCGAAGCCGGGCGAGTGGATTCTTGGCCGCGGCTGGCACCAGGAAAAGTGGGCCAACACGCCGAAGCCGAACGTTGAAGGATTTCCTTTTCACGACGCGCTGAGCAAGGTGTCGCCGAATAACCCGGTAATGCTGACGCACGCCAGCGGCCATGCGACCTTCGTCAATGCGAAGGCCATGGAGGCCGCAAACCTGACGCGGACGACGGTCAATCCGAGTGGCGGCGAGATTCTGAAGGACGCCACCGGGCGGCCGATCGGGTTGCTCCGCGAAACCGCCTCGGGCATTGTCGGCCGCGCCTACGAACAATGGCGCTCGGCCAAGACCGCCGCGGAACGCGACGGCGATGCGCGCCGGCAGGTGCAGCTGGCGGTGCAGGCCAGTCTCGAAAAGGGCGTCACCTCATTCCAGGACGCCGGCTCGAGCTTCAGCACCATCGACCTGCTCAAGCAAGTGGCGTCAGAGGGTGGGCTCGGCATCCGGCTGTGGGTGATGGTGCGCGACAGCAACGACAACCTGCGTGCCAAGTTGGCGCAGTACCGGGCCGTGGGTCTCAACGACCACCATCTGACTATTGCCGCGATCAAGGTCGTCGCCGACGGCGCGCTCGGGTCGCGCGGCGCCTGGCTGCTCGAGCCGTACAGCGATTCGCCAGCCAGCGTCGGCTTGCCGACAAACTCTCCAGAGAGCATTGTCCAGACCTCGCAAATCGCGCTTGAGCACGACCTGCAATTGTGCGTGCACGCAATTGGCGATCGGGCCAATCGCGAAGTGCTGAACGTCTACGAGCGCGCGTTCAAGTCACGTCCGGATCAGAAGGACCTGCGCTGGCGCATCGAGCACGCGCAGCACATCAGCGCCGCCGATATCCCACGCTTCGGACGCCTGGGTGTGATCCCGGTGATGCAGGCCATTCATGCCACCTCGGATGCCCCGTACGTGCTGGCGCGCCTCGGCCCCAGGCGCGCCGAAGAGGGCGCCTACGTCTGGCAGAAGCTGATGCAAAGCGGCGCGATCATCGCCAATGGCACCGACGTGCCGGTCGAGCGGCTCGACCCGATGGCCAACTTCCACGCCACCATCACGCGCAAGACCCTGGACGGCTCGGTGTTCTTCGGTGATCAGAAGATGTCGCGTGCCGAAGCGCTGAAGTCGTATACGTGGAACGGCGCCTTCGCGGCGAAGGAAGAAACCCTGAAGGGGTCGCTCGTCGTCGGCAAGCTCGCTGACATCACGGTGCTGTCGAAAGACATCATGACCGTGGCGCAGGATGAAATTCCGTCAACGCAGGCGGTTTACACCATCGTCGGCGGCAAGGTAGCGTATCGTCATCAGCCCTAAGGGTCATTGAGACCATTCAAGGAGTGCACATAACACGCGTCTTCAGCCTGTCAGTCGCCTTCGTTCTCGCCGCCTCGGCAGCTTTCGCCCAGGCCTGGTGTTCACCACTTCCGGCGATGGCAGCTTCGGTCAGATGGCGGATAACGTCCTGCTGGCGTTTGGCGTGCAGTAAGCTGACAGGGTCTTGGCCGCTGATTACCTGATCTGTACCGCCACCGACCTCGAAAGCATGTTGCTGCGTCAGCACGCCGATCCGGCGCGAGTCGAGATCGTGCGCATGGGCGTCGGCCCCGTGAACGCCGCGCACGCGGTCACGCTGGCGATCACACGCTCGCGACCTCACGCTATTCTGGTGTGCGGCATCGGCGGCGCCTACCCCTCATCTGGCCTTCACCTCGGCGACGTTGCCTGCGCTGACAGTGAATGCTACGGCGACCTCGGCGCCAGCAGCCCTGCCGGGTTTCTCGACCTGCGGGCAATCGGCTTCCCGATCGTGGACGGCCCACCGCCCATCTACAACGTGCTGCCGTTGCAGTTGTTTCCTTCGGCCAGGCGTGTGCCGTTCATCACGATGTCTACCTGCACCGGCACCGATGCAGCCGCGCGCGCGATCGAAGCGCGCACCGGGGGCGCGGTCGAGAACATGGAAGGTGCGGCGGTCGTCCATGTCGCCGCCATGCACGGCATCCCGGCCGGCGAGCTCCGCGGCATCAGCAACCTCGTCACCAATCGCGACACCACGGCGTGGCGCATCACAGATGCCGCCACCGCGGCACAGGAGGCGCTGCTCTCGTGGCTCGCCCAGCACTAGACTTCGGATTTTCGTCCTGCCCCAACGACACGTTTGCTTTTCACGCGCTGGTCCACGGCGCGGTGCCGGGTCCGGCGGTCGTGCCGTTCATCGATGACGTCGAAGCACTGAATGCGCGGGCGGAGCTGGGCCACGCCGAGGTCACCAAGATCTCGATTGCGGCCTACCCGCGCATCCGCAGCCGTTACGCCTTGCTGCGCGCCGGCGGCGCGGCGGGATTCGGCGTCGGACCGATCGTCGTCGCGCGCTCCGCTCGTGACGCGGGCGGCCGCGTCGCCATCCCAGGTGAGCGGACGACGGCAGCGCTGTTGCTGCGTCTGCTCGGCAAGTTTGAAACGGTCCCGATGCGCTTCGATCAGATCGAAGCCGCCGTGCTCCGCGGCGACGTCGACTGCGGTGTGTTGATCCATGAGGGGCGCTTCACCTACCAGGGCAAGGGCCTCACACTGGTGGCGGACCTCGGCTCGGTGTGGGAACAGCGGATGCAATGCCCGCTGCCGCTCGCGGCCATTGCGATGCGACGCGATCTGGTGGCGACGATGGCGGCATCGATTGATGCCGCCCTTCGCGCGAGCGTCGAGTATGCGTTCGCGCATCCTGAGGCCAGCCAGGCCTACGTCGCCGCACATGCGCAGGAGATGTCGCCCGACGTAGTGCGACGGCACATCGAGCTGTACGTCAATCGCTACACCGTCGAGTTGGATGAACGGGCGGTGCAGGTCATGCTCGAATTCTGGCGGGCACAGGTGCCACCTGGAATCACGCACGATACCTCTGCCATCTTCGCCTGACCCGCGCTCGCCCTGACCGAGGTTCGCAACCTTCGTATAGACCAGCGTGCTCTCGGCCTTCGCCGCAGCGGTGGTGGTGACCTGCACGGTCAGCACCCTGCCGTCTGCACTCATCGACCACTGTTCTTGAATGGTCGTGGTGTCGCCGTTGGGCGCCTTCATGGTTCCCTCGCTCAACAACGAACGGCCTTGCCACTTCGCGGTCATCGCCACGGTGGCGCCATTGCTGAGCAACGCCAGCGTCTCCTGATTGAAGCTGGAGTGGGTGGTGAAGCCGCCAAGCAAGCCGACGATCACGGCGGCGCGCAGCTCGGGAGGCCAGCTCGCCTACAATGACCTTATGTTGACTGTTCGTCTTGTCGCGCTGCTCGCCCTGATCGCCCCCACCGCGTTGTTGGCCCAGGCGCCCAACATCACCCTGCCGACGGTCATCGTCACGGCGCAGAAAGAAGCTGAAGACGTCAAGGCGGTGCCGGCCAGCGTGACCGTGGTAACGGCTATGACGATCGCTGATGCCGGCCTGCGCGTGATCACCGAGGCGGCGGGGTATGCGCCGAACACGGTGTTCACCGAGTTCACGGCCCGCAAGGTCAGTAACGCCCGGTTCCGCGGCATTGGCTCGAGCCCGGCCAATCCGGCGATCACGACCTACCTCGACGGCGTGCCGCAGTTGCACAGCAACTCCTCGAACATTGAGCTGCTCGACGTCGATCAGATCGAGTTCGTGCGCGGCCCGCAGAGTGCGTTGTTCGGCCGCAACACGCTTGGCGGCATTGTCAATGTGACCAGCACGCCGCCCTCCACTGCGGCGTGGACGGGATCAGTGGTGGCGCCGTTTGGTGACTATGGTTCGAAAGAAGTGCGCGGCAACGTCTCGGGCCCGCTCGGCGACAAGGCCGCCATGAGCTTCGCGGTCGGCAAGCAGCAGCGCGAGGGCTACACGGTGAACCAGGTCACCGGCCACGATCTCGACTCTCGCGACGGCACGTTTGCCAAGGCGCAGTTGCTGCTGACGCCCAACGCCAACTGGCAGGCCCGCGTCATCTACTCGCACGAGCGCAATCGCGACGGCGACTACGCGCTGGGCGACCTGAACGCGATTCGTGCCAATCCCTTTGTGGTGAGGCGTGACTTCGAGGGCTTCACCAACCGCGACATCAACGGCACCACGATCAACCTGCGCGGCACCGGACAGAACTTCTCGATTGAATCGACCACCGGTTTCGTCAAGTGGGACACTGAAGACGAAACTGACCTGGACTACACCCCGCTGCCGCTGGCCACGCGCCGCAACTCCGAGGACAGCTTCCAATTCACCCAGGAAGTGCGCTTGGCGTCACCCGAGAACGCGCCGATGCCGCTGTCGGACGCCTTCTCCCTGAAGTGGCAGGGCGGCGTGGCATTGTTCAATCAAAACTACGACCAGCTCGCCGTCAACTCACTGTCGGCCTTCGTGCTGTCGCCGCTCATCCCGTTTCCGGTGGCGCAGACCTCGCCTGAGTCTGCGATCAACAGCGCTGGGTTCGGCCTGTTCAGCCAGGGCACGCTGACCTTCAACGAGAAGACCGATCTGATTGTCGGTCTGCGATTCGATCACGAGTCGAGTGACGCGGTGCTCAACACGTTCTTCACACCGGCGATTGCTCTGGCCAACCGCGTGACGGCCGAGGACAGCTATTCGGCTCTGTCGCCGCAGATCGCGGTCTCCTACCGGCCCGTGGCCGACACCTCGCTCTATGCCTCGGTCAACCGTGGCTTCAAGGCCGGCGGCTTCAATCCCGCCGCGCTGCCGGGCAGCGACGCCTACGACGAAGAGCAGGCCTGGCACGTCGAAGGCGGCGTTAAGTCCACGTTCGCCGGCGGCAAGGCCTCGGCCAGCGCCGCGGTCTTCCAGATCAAGTGGAACGACATGCAGCTGAACGTGCCGAACCCGTTCGTGCCTGGCCAGTTCTACATCCGGAACGTCGGCCGCGCGCACAGCCGCGGCCTCGAGCTCGACCTGACAGCGCGCCCGCACCCGTCGATCGACGTATTCACGTCGTTCGGCTTCACCAGCGCCTATTTCAGGGAGGACACGATGGCGGCCGGCGTCAACGTGGGCGGCAACAAGCTGCCCTACACGCCGGCGTATACCGGCGTGCTCGGCACCCAGCTCACCCGTGCGATTACCTCGGCGGTCACGCTCTACGGCCGCGGCGAGGTTGCGTTCTATGGTCCGTTCGAGTACGACGAGGCGAACACGGCTCGCCAGGGGGCCTACCGCCTGGCGAACGTCCGTGCCGGCACGCGTGGCAAGCGGCTGTTCGCCGAAACCTGGATCCGCAACGCCTTCGACACCAGGTACGTGCCGATTGCCATCCCCTACCAGGGTTTGGCACCCTCAGGGTTTATCGGCGAGCATGGCCGCCCGCGGACGTTCGGCGTCAGCGCCGGCGTCACGTTCTGATCGCCCCTTTTCCGGCGGCCGTCGTCGCAGCCGCTACTGCACTGTCGGCCTGGTGTTTCTTGGCCGCGATCAGCTGATGGCGCTCGTCACGACGGTGATGACATCACCGATACTCGCGGCACTTTTTCGCGAGCGTCCATGGAGCAGATGATTTGGTGATTTGGGGATTGGATGATTTTGTTCTCGGATTACGGGCTCACCAAATCATCGTTTTTGGGATGTATCCCAGCGACTTTTCGATTTGGGGTTACCATCGAAGGCGATAGCGTCCGCCAAACTCGGCGTGGCAAAGGAGATTACTGAATGAAGCAAACTGTGTTGGCCCTCGCGATCACCGCGCTGGCGTTTGGCGCTGCGGTCAGCGCCCAGAAGACTACTGAACTCAAGGCCGGCAGCGGCGGCAGCGCTCACGTCCGAACGGAGTGGACCATCGATGGCGGCAACCTGTCGATCGAGTACGGCCGGCCGTCGTTGAAAGGCCGTATTCCCGGCAAGGACATCGACCCGTACGACGGTCGTGAGTGGCGCACCGGTGCCGATGCGGCGACCACGCTTAAGACCGACAAGATGCTGATGATCGGCTCACTGCACGTGCCGGCCGGCACCTACACCATCTACACGATTCCCACCGGTGGGACGTGGCAGCTTGTCCTGAGCAAGAAGACCGGCCAGTGGGGCACCCCCTATCCGAAGGGCGAAGACCTCGGCCGCGTGCCGATGACCCTTGGCAAGGCCCCCGCCGCCGCCGAGCAGTTGACCTTCTCGATCGAGGACAACCCGAAGGGCGCCACGCTCCACATCGACTGGGGCACCACGCGCGCCAGCATCCCCTTCACTATCGGTTAACATTATTCAGAACGGTTCGGCACCCGGCTGAACCGTTCTGAACTATTCTTGACTCCTCTTGCCCTGAGGAGGCTCCTGATGTTCCGGCGACTCTCACTGCTGACCACGCTGTGCCTGCTGGCCGCAGCCGGCGTAGCGCGGTCGACCACCGTCATTCCTCCGTCATTCGAGACCCTGGTTTCCAGCGCCAACACCATTTTCGTCGGCGAAGTAATGAACGTCCGCGCCGAATGGGACACCACGCCCAGCGGCCGGGCCATCATCACGCTGGTGACGTTCCGGGTCGAGGACGTGTGGAAGGGCAACCTCGGCGCGGTCACGCAGCTCGAGTTCCTGGGCGGCGAGATCGGTGAGATCGGCATGAAGGTCGAGGGCATGCCGGTGTTTCGTCTCGGCCAGCGCGACGTGTTGTTCGTGGCCGGCGAGGTCCGCACCGTCAGCCCGCTGGTTGGTTTCATGCACGGCCGCATGCGGGTGGAGCGCGACACCGTGTCAGGCGTCGACCGCGTCCGCACCTTTGACGGCCGCGCGCTCGGCAGTGTCGCGCAAATCGGCCCCCAACGCACCGCCCCTTCGCTGGCGTCGATCACGCCAATGCGCTTGAGCGACCTGGCATCCGCCGTGCGCGCTCGCGCCGCCGCTGCGAGGCAGCGATGATCGCCCGTCGTCGCACGCTCTGCGGCGCGCTGGCCGCGCTGACCCTCTGCATTACGACCATGGAGTCGCCGCGCGGCTTCAGCCTGCTGGCCAACAAGTGGCCCAATGGCACGGTCACCATGCACTTGCAGCTGGGTGGCGGCTCGGGCACGCTGATCGATGGCTCAACCAACTGGAACCAGGTCGCGACCAACGCCCTGGCCACCTGGAACACCCATATCGACCTGGTGAAGTTCTCGGCGGTGAACGACTCCACCGTGTCGCGCGGCGACGGCACCGGCACCAACAATGTGTTCTTCGACTCGGCGCTCTACGGCCGCGCCTTCGGCGACAACACACTCGCCATTGCCACCTCGTGGTACAACACCGCCAGTAACAACAAGATCGAAGGTGACGTGGTGTTCAACAACACCAAGAGCTGGAATTCGTATCGCGGCAATTTGCGCTCCGGCACCAACGACCTCTACCGCGTCGCGCTGCATGAGTTCGGGCACATTCTCGGGCTCGACCATCCCGACGAGAACGGCCAGAACGTCAGCGCGCAGATGAACTCGATCATCGGCAACCTCGATGCGCTGGCCTCGGACGACATTGCCGGAGCCCGCTCGCTCTACGGGGCGGGCGTCACCTCGAACATCAGCTTCCCGCCACGCAACGAACCGAACGACTTTTACACTCAGTTGATTGGCGTCTACCAGAACGAACTGCGCGCTGCCCCGGTCACGACGTATGTCGACCCCGAGGGCGTGGTGATCTGGCTCACCGAATACGCGCGTTACCGTGTCGGCTTGTGCGACCACTCGACCGCCCAGACGCGGGTGTTCTCCGCCATCGACAACACCGGCGTCTATGGCGTCTGCGCGGTCACCCCGTCGGGCACCATTCCTTTTCCGCCACGCAATGAAGGTCTCGACTTCATGAACGCGCTGCAAGTGAAGTATCGCGACGGCCTGCGGCGTGGCGCCGGTTCGTCATACGTCAACAGCGAAGGCGCGGTGGTCTGGGTACTCGAGTATTTGCGCTACCGTCTCAACAGTTGCAGTCACGGCGATGCCACGACCAAGGTGTTCATGCAGATTCGCGGCCTGGGGATTCAACCGGTTTGTCGATAGCCATCGCCTGAACGATCCGGTACTCGGTGGGCGTATCGATATCCACGAACGCGCCGTCGTCTGAGATCGACACATCGAGGCGTCGCGACGCGTGCGCGGTGAACACCGCCTTGGCGCCGACCGCTGGGTCGGCGCGTCGCAGGTCATCAAAGACCGCGCGATCGAAGATCACGGGGTGACCGTGGCGATCGCCATCCACCGGCCGGACGATGGGCGCGCGAGTTTGGCGCCAGGCGCGCACGATGGCCGCCACCGAGTCTGGCCTGACCAGTGGCACGTCCACCAGCGTCACCAGAATCGCTTCCAAGCTCGGGTCATCGACCGCCGCGAGACCCGCCAGCAAGGACGACAGTTGCCCCTGTGTCCACCCGGGATGCTCAATGACGCAGGCGCGCGGTTCAAAGCGCGGCATCGCGGCGCGCACGGCGTCGATATGCGCGCCCGCCACCACCGCCACGCTGGGCAATCCGGCCGCCAGCAAGGTGGCCACGACCCGCGAAACTACCGTGTCTCCAGTTGTCCCCAAAGGTAGGGCCGCCTTGGCCTGTCCCATCCTGGACGAGGCACCGGCGGCAAGGACGATGGCTCGTATCATTTAATAATCCTCAGCAAAAACGAATATACAGGAGCAATAGCCGAGCTGGGTAAATGCCGTTACAAAATAAGACGTGTGTCTTGACTTCCCATTGTTGACCCGCCTACACTGGCCTCGCTTTCCCGCGTCCCCCTGCCGGTGGCCACAGTGTAATCGGCCTCATTTCGATACCACCGGTGTCGTGGGTGCGGCGGCTTGAAGGACGTTTCCTTCAGGCTTCGGTTCATCGGAGGACAGGTTATGCCGACCGGGACAATCGCACGGCTCCTAATCGACAAAGGCTTCGGATTCGTTCGAGACGAAGCGGGCCTGGAGCACTTTTTTCACCGCAGCTCCGTGCAGGGAGCGGTGTTCGAACTGCTACGCGAAGGACAGCGCGTCGACTTCGTGATCGAGGAATCCCAGAAGGGGCCTCGGGCTGGAGACGTGCGACTCGTTGAAGGATAGAGTTAGATCCGGCCTCGGAGGTTGGGGCCGGAGTTCGTCCCGTTGAAACACTTCTTCAAACGCCTGGCCGCGCTCGCGGCTGTTCTCCTGATTGTTGCCGCCGTCGCCGCGCCGCGCCTTGGTGCGTGGTTGGTGGTCGAAGATCCCCTGCAAAAGGCCGATGCCGTCTTCGTACTGGGCGGCACCATGTTCGAGCGTCCGCTCGAGGCCGTTGATCTGTACCACGAGGGCTGGGCGCCGCGGTTGTTGTTGATGCGCCAGATTGCCGACTTCGGTGAGGCCGCGTTGGAGAAACGCGGCGTGACGTTCCAGCGCGAGATTGATGTGCAGATCGACGTGCTCACGAAGCTCGGCGTGCCGAGCGCAGCGATCGAGATCCTGCCGCCCCAGAACAGCACCCGTGACGAGGCCGATGCGCTGCTCACGGCCGTGGTCACCCACCACTGGGCCCGCGTGATCGTGGTCACGTCGAAGCAGCACACGCGTCGCGCACGGATGGTGATCGAGCGGCGGCTGGCCGGCACCGGCTCGCAGGTGATCATGCGCGCCTCCCGTTACGACCGGGCTGATGTCGACGGCTGGTGGCGCCACCGCTCGACGCTGCGCTTCACGCTGTTCGAGACGCAGCGGTTGATCGCCTACTGGCTGAGGATTGCGGACTGATATCATTTGACCGGAAGTGAACGGGGCCCGGTGGCCCTCCCGGTCTTCAAAATCGGTCGCTGCCTCCTTGTGGGGCAGGCTGGGTTCGACTCCCAGGCACTTCCGCCAGCCTTCGCCGCCCGCGGGTGGCTACGGCTGGGCAGGCCGCACACCTGAATGAGAAGGCTGGCGTCCGGCCGAAGCTGCGGAGCAGCGAGGGCGGACGTCCTCATAGCAGCAGCGCGAGCACCCTCTGCGTATCCGACAAGTCCGCCAGGACGAAGTCCGCGCCGGCAGCCCGTAACTCTTCAACCGAGTGTCCGCCCGTCGCGACGGCAATTGAGATCGCGCCGGCCACGCGCGCGCATTCGATGTCGAACGGTGTATCACCGATCACGATCACGCGCTCCAGCGCCTCGGCCGGCACGTCATAAATCTCCGCGCGCTGCCGCGCGATCGGCACGAGCGCATTGCGGTCCGCCGCATCATCGCTAAACGCGCCCCATTCGAAGAACTCCCACAGCTCGAAGTGCGTCAGCTTGACCTCGGCCGCCGCGCGGTAGTTGCCGGTCAACAGCGCGAGGTGCAGATGATCGTGGTCAAGCAGCGCCTCGATCAGCTCGCGTGCACCCGGCATGAGCCCCTTGTGGCCGGTACCTGGATGCTGGATCTCTTCGGCCAGTAAGGGCACGTAGGTGTCGCGGAAGCGGGCGTGATTCTCGGCGCTGTCGGGCAAGCCCGCCGCCTTCAGCCCGTCGCTCAGCAGAAACGAGTCGGTGCGGCCGCCAAACGAGGTGCCGGCAAAGGCGTCGGCGATGCCAAACGTCTGCTCGAAGGCGCGGTTCATGGCGCGAAGGCCGGCGCGGCCGCTCAGCAGCAGCGTGCCATCAATATCGAACAGGAGAAGTGCCGGTTTCATAAGTGTTCTCGACAGGAGACCAAGAGATCAGAAGACCATTATCCGAACATCCGTTTCAGCAGGCTCGGCGGCCGCAGTTCTCCGGTGGCGGCCACCAATGCGAGGCGTTGTCCGCCGATGGCTTTCGCGAGTTCATCATCAGCCGTCAACGCCAGCAACGCCAGCCCGCGCGAGCGGGCCAGGCGCGCGAGGTCGGCGCCAAACGCACTGACGGTTTCTCGCGGCAGGTTCGCCGACGGATGCTCGGCCAGCAGCATGCGGGGACCAAGCGCCAGCGCGCGCGCCAGGTGAATGCGCATGTGAGTGTCGGGCCCGGTGCGTCCCGCAGGTATCTCGAAAGTCTCGGCGGCCAGTCCAACTTCCTTGGCGAGGGCCACGACGTCGGGCAGCACGGCAGGAGCGATCGGATCGACCTCGAGCGTGTACGACAGGGCGATGTTCTGCAACACGGTGAACATCTCGATCACGATGCCGCGGGAGGTGACCATGCCGACGCCGTCCAGCGACTTGAGCCACGCGGTGCCGTCGGTGATGACCTTGGTGTTCTGGCCGAACAACGCGATCTCACCGCTGTCAGGCAACGTCGCGCCGGTCACCAGGTTGACGAACGTCTGAGCGGCAATCGCATCGAGACCGTTGACGGCGACGAGGTCGCCGCTGGTGAGGGACAGGGAACGGATGCGGAGCGGGCGCAGCGCCTGGTAGTCCTTGACCAGGCCGCTGACCTCGAGCAGCGGCACGCTCACGACGCGCGATGCTCGCCGGCGCGACGTTCGAGCGCGGCAAAATCATCGGGCGGCAGCAGCACCGCACCGAGCGTGCTGCGTCTGGCGCGCGACTTCTCCACGGCATCCTGTGGATCGGACCCGTGAAAATCTGAACCACCGCTCACGAGTATCCCCAGCCGCTGCGCCAGGCCGCGATACTGCTGCACGTCTTCGCCCTGGTGATCGGAGTGGTAGATCTCGATGGCGTCGAGGCCGTGTTCGGCGAGCGGCCGAATCAGGTCATCACGCTTCGTCACACCCGGATGGGCGAACGACGCGACGCCTCCCGCGGCATGAATCACGTCAACCGCGTCGGCCGGACTTGGGCCGGTGCGTGGCACAAAGGCCGGCAGGCCCGCAGCCAGCCAGCGCTCGAATGCGTCCTGAACCGAGCTGACGTGTCCGGCAGTGACCAGCGCGCGTGCGATCTGCGGGCGGCCGACCGACGTGCCGGGACGCAGGGCGGCCGTGCTCACAAGTGCTTCGACATCGACCGGCATCCCCAGCCGCTCAAGCCGGGCGCCAATCTCGCGGACGCGTGACACACGCTGCGCGCGTTGGCCTTCGAGGAACGCCAGCAGCGGCGCGCTGGCCGGGTTGAAGAAGTAGCCCAGCAGGTGGACGTCACGGCCATCGGCGACCGAGGTCACCTCGATGCCGGGCACGACCCGGAGGCCGCGGGCGGCGGCCTCGACGCCCACCTCAGCGAGGGCGGCGACCGTGTCGTGGTCGGTCACGCTCATCGTGGTGATGCCGGCGGCGGCGACACGTGCCACCAGTTGCGCCGGTGACAAGCGGCCGTCAGAGGCGGTCGTGTGGAGATGAAGGTCGATCAACGGCTGGCGGTGCGCGGACGCGCCTTAGCGCGCCCGGCTTGGGGGCGCTTCGAGGCCGCCAGCGGCTTGTGGCCGGGCGCGCGCTGCCGCTTGACGAGGGCGCGATACTCGCGGATCAGCAACTCCAGGTGTTCGCGCTCTTCCTCAGCAAACTCCAGGAACACCTGCTTGCCTTCGGAGTCCTCGAAGCGCTCGCCGTAGCGCTTGAAGAACCGGTGCGAACCGCGCTCGCAGCGAATGCCGATGCGATAGGCCTCGAGGTCGTCGACGCCGTCGCGGCGCAATTGATCAGTACCCGCGGCAAACAGCCCGTTGGCCGCGCCCTTGAAGAACAGAAACATCGGCCGCGATTCGAGCAACGGATCCTGCTTCAGCAAGGTTTCGTAGCGCGCCTCGAGCGTCTTCAGGTGGTGCACTTCTTCAGTGGCCAGTTTGCGGAAGACCTCGCGCGCCCGCGGGTCCTTCACCAGCTTGACGCCACGGCCGTAGAACTCCATCCCGCTACGCTCGGTGGCGATCGCAATGCGCAGTGCGTCACGCGCGAACAGCAGTGCGGAGTTTGAGGGCTCTTCAGGCGCTCGGCCGGTGCGGCACGATTCGCAGGTGCCGTAGACCTGGACCACGCTCTGGTGGGCGGTGAAGGCGCGCGCCGCCGCCACTTCCTCGACCAGTGACTCGATGTCTGAGCTGAGGAATTCGTACGAGCGTTTGCAGGTCTTGCAGATCAGGTGAAAGTGCCGCGGATGACGGTACGAGTGCTCGAAGCGGAACCGGCCTTCGCCAAAGTCCACCTTGCGGGCAATGCCCGCCTCTTCCATCCACAGCAGGGTACGATAGACCGTGGCGCGGCTGATGCGCTCGTCTTCGCGCTTGATCAGCACGACCAGATCGTCGGCACTCAAGTGTCCCTCCTGCTTGAGGAACACGTTGACGATCAGGTCGCGCTTGCTCGAACGCTTGGTCCCGGCGGGCCGCAGCCGATCGAGATCCGGAATGGCCGCCGTACTGGCCATGGCGCTCTCTAGGCAGAAAAGGACGAACCGCAGCCGCAGGTCGACGTCGCGTTGGGGTTCTTGATGGTGAAGCCGCCGCCCGTGATGGTGTCGACGAAGTCCACTTCGGCACCCTTCAGGTAGCTGACGCTGACCGGATCCACGAACAGGCGCACGCCATTCGATTCGAACAGCTGATCGCCGACGCCGCCACCTTCTTCGATCATCAGGCCGTACTGGAAGCCGGAGCAGCCGCCGCCCTGCACGAAGACGCGCAAACCGCTCTCCAGCTTGCCTTCTTCGGACAGCAGTTCGCGGATCTTGCCGGCCGCCGATTCGGTGACCGTAATCATCGGGTCGGTCATCGGGGGCATGGATGGCGTGGGAGTCTGAGTTTCAGTCTGCATGTCGATACGCCTCTTGATGGAACTACTTAGAAAATTGATTCTATCAGATCAGGCCCCTTCGGCAACTGCAGGAAGGGCTGGCGTGGCCAATTCCGCCAGGCGTTTGGCCGATTCCTGCTCCAAGTCCTGGTGCAGGCTGTTGCCATGAGAGTCCATGGTGACAATGGCGGGAAAGTCCCTAAGTTGCAAATGCCACATCGCCTCGGGGGTTCCAAACTCCAGTAGCGACACCCCATCCACCCGGTCAATACAGCGGGCATAGAACTGTGCCGCGCCGCCAATGGCGTTCAGGTAGACCGCCCCATGTTCTTTCAGGCCGGCCAGCGTCTTGGGGCCCATGCCGCCCTTCCCCATAACCACGCGGATGCCGTACTTGCCGATGATGTCAGCCTGGTAGGGCTCTTCGCGGATGCTGGTGGTCGGCCCGGCGGCCGTGACCTTCCAGCCGCCGTCGGCCTGCTTGGCCACCACCGGGCCGCAGTGGTAAATCACGCCACCGTTCAAGTCCACCGGTGGCGAGTGGCTCGCCAGGTGATGATGCACGGCGTCGCGCCCCGTGTACGCCGGACCGCTGATCAGCACGACATCGCCGACCTTGAGCGAGCGGATGGTGGCGTCATCGATCGGCGCGCGCAGCGCGACTTCCTTGCCGGTGCGCTTGAAGCCGGCCTGGTCCATCATCAGACTCGTCGGCACCGATGGGTCGTGGTAGATCCATTCCCTGATCGCACCCGTCGTGCCGTCGAGCGTCACGCCCAGCCGGCGGTAGGCCCAGCAGTCGTAGGCAACCGAGACAAAGAAGCTGGCCGGTAGCCGGTTCTGGGCGCCGACCTTGCAGCCAATCAGCGAGATGCGTCCGCCAAAGCCCATGGGGCCGACGCCGAGCGTATTGACCGTGCGCATGATCTCCGCTTCGAGATCGGCAAGGCGCGAATCGGGATTCAGATCGTCCAGGCTGCGGAATAGTTGCTGCTTGGCTGCGAGGTAGCCGCTGGTGCGATCGCCGCCAACGCAGACGCCGATGGCGCCCGGCGCGCAGCCCTTGCCCTGCGCGTTCCACACGGCGTGGAGGATGCACTTGCGGACGCCCTCCAGGGTGCGGTCGGCGCGGCCCAGGTGCGGCAGCTCCGCCGGCAGCGAGTACTGCGCGTTCATGTTCTCGCAGCCGCCGCCCTTGAGCAGCAGCTTCACTTCAATGTCGTCGCGTTCCCACTGTTCGAAGTGGATCACCGGCGTGCCGGGGCCGAGGTTGTTGCCGCTGTTCTCGCCGGTCAGCGAATCAACCGAGTTGGGACGCAGCTTGCCGCGCTTGGTGGCCTCGGCAATGGCCTCCTTGAGCTGTTTCTTGAGCAGGATCTGGTTGGCGCCAACCGGCGTCTTGACCTCGAAGGTCGGCATGCCGGTGTCCTGGCAAATGGCGCCTTCGACCTCAGCGGCCTGGTCGATGTTCTGACTGATGATGCTCAGCGCCTGCTTGGCGCGGGTGCCGTCCTCTTCGGTGTGGAGGGCGTGCTTCATGGCCGCCCGCACATCGGGCGGCAGGTCTGTTGAAGTCTTGATAATCAGGGCAACGACAGAATCGAAGAAACTCGGAAGCATGGCAAAGAGTGTAGCCATATTTTGCCCGTCCGCCGTAGCGCCCCGCGCGGCGGCGGATCGTCCTCTAAACCTTGGCCGGGGCGCCCTTTGTCACGCTGGGCATCTTGCGAATGGCCGGATTGCGGTTCGGCGCCATTCCGCCGCCTCGGTCACGTCGTTGCTCGGCGTCGTCGGGATCTACGGAGTGATTGCCTGCTTCGTGTCGCAGCGCCGCCGCGAGATCGGCATTTGGAGGGCCCTCGGCGCGCGCGACGCCCAGGTGCGGCGGATGTTCATCGGCCGCGGGACTGCGCTGGCCAGCATCGGCTTGGTAGTTGGGCTGGTGTCGGCATCGTTGCCGATGCGCCTGCTGAGCTCACTGCTGTTCGGCGTGAGCCCCTTCGACCCACTCACCTACGCCGCCGTCGTCACGGCGCTGGGACTGGTCGCGCTGGTCGCCACGTGGATTCCAGCCCGCCACGCCACCAGAGTCGATCCGATGTCGGCGGTCGGCGCGGATTGAGAGATGATAGGGGCGTGCAGCGTGTCCTCGTCCTAGCAGTGCTGGTCCTGACGGCCACCCCGGCGGGGGCACAACGCGGTAGTCACAGTCGTCTGTTCCCTCCTTCTGACCTCGGCCTGCTCGAAGCTCCTGACCGCGATCTGTGGCAGCGACCCGATCAGGTCATGGACGCCCTGGGTATTGCCGACGCCTCGGTGGTGGCCGACATCGGCGCCGGCAGCGGCTGGTTCACCATCCGCCTGGCGCGGCGCGTCGGGCCGCAGGGCCTCGTCTACGCCGAAGACGTGCAGACCGAGATGATCAACGCCATCACGCGGCGGGTGCAGCGTGAAGGGCTGACCAACGTGCGGGCCGTGCGCGGACAGAACAGCGACCCGCGGTTACCGCCCGGCTCGCTCGACGCGATCCTCGTCGTCGACGCGTTTCACGAAGTCGAGGATCGCGTGACGATGCTGACCAACCTTGCCCTTGCGCTGAAGCCGAACGGGCGGGTCGGGGTGGTCGACTTCAAGTTGGATGGCACCGGGCCAGGGCCGTCACCCGAAGAACGCGTCAGCCCGGATGTGGTGGTGAAGGACGCCGCGAAGGCTGGGCTCCGGTTGGTGCGCCAGGAGCCCTTTCTGCAGTACCAGTACTTACTGATCTTTGGGAAGTGAGAGAAACTTCCACGCGCTCGGCAGCACCAGGCCCGCCGCGACGATCTTGATCACATCGACCATCACGAAGGGATAGAGTCCGGAGGCCAACGCCGTCGTCGTGCCGACGCCATTCGCCAGCCACAATACGCCACCTGCGAAGATCACCGCCAGGCCCACGGCCATTGCCAGGAACGACGTCAGGTAACGGCGGTCGAGTCCGCGTTCGGCGAGCAGGCCGGTCACGAACGCCGCCAGCGGATACGCCATCAGGTAGCCACCCGTCGGCCCCATCAAGCGCAGGAAGCCTTGCGGCAGTTCGGGCGAGAACGCAAACACCGGCAGGCCGGCGAGGCCAAGCGTGAGATAAAGGATCTGGCTGAGGGCACCCAACCGGGACCCGAGAGCCGCCGCGCCAATCAGCACGATCATCGGCTGGATGGTGAACGGCACGGGCGTGAACGGCAGCGGGAAACTGAGCTGCGCCGCCGCGGCCGTGAGCACGGCTACGAACCCGACCGACAGCACTCGAACGCTGGTCCACACATTAGCGGAGCCCGCGCGCGTGCTGACCTGATCGAGAATCGTGGAGGCATGCGAGACAATGGGGCGTGATGTCATGACAGGGAATTCTACTGGCTTGCCCCGAGCGGAGTCGAGGGGTATGCCTGCCGCCCTGACAATCGCCGGCTCCGATTCCGGGGCCGGCGCCGGCATTCAGGCCGATTTGAAGACATTTGCGGCACACGGCGTCTACGGGACCTCGGCGATCACCGCCCTGACCGCCCAGAACACGCTTGGCGTCAGCGGCATCCACGTCGTGCCTGATGACTTCGTCACGGCCCAGATCGAGGCGGTGGCCGGTGACATCGGTTGCGATGCCGTCAAGACCGGCATGCTGGCGACGGCGCAAATCGTCGAAGCGGTGGCCGCGGCAGTCGAATCGTTCGACCTGCCGAACCTGGTGGTCGATCCAGTGATGGTCGCCAAGAGCGGCGACCACCTGCTGGACGAGGAAGCCGTCCATGCCGTCCGCTGGGCGCTGCTGCGCCTGGCCCGCGTGGTCACGCCCAACATCCCCGAGGCCGAAGTCCTCGCCAGGATGACGATCCGATCGGTGGAGGACATGCGCGAAGCCGCGCGCCGCATCGCCACCTTCAAGCCTGCCGCGGTCGTGATCAAGGGCGGCCACCTGGCCGGGCCTGACATCGTCGATGTGCTGCTTGAGAAGGGCGAGTTTCACGAGTTTGTCGGTCCCCGCATCGAGGGACCCAACACCCACGGTACTGGTTGCACGTTCGCGGCGGCCATTGCCGCGCACCTGGCAAAGGGCGCAAGCCTGGTGGATGCGGTGCGCGACGCCAAGGCCTACGTCGCGGGCGCCATGTACCCCGGCATTCCCCTGGGCGGCGGCCACCGACCACTCAATCACTTCTGGCGCGTCACTTCCTGATGGCGGACCCCGGATCCCGGATCCCGTCGGTATACTAACTAGCTGACATGGTCCCGCTGACCGCGATCACAACGACGATGCTCGACACCGAGGCCCTGGTGCGCGCGCTCGACACCACCGGCATTGGCGCGGTGACGACGTTCATCGGGTTGGTGCGCGATCACAACCTGGGTCGCCGGGTGCTGCACCTGGAATACGAGGCTTACGAAGCGCTTGCGGTGAAGGGCCTCGATCGGATCGTCAGCGAATCGCTCGAGCAGTGGCCGTCGGTGAGGGTCGCCATTCACCACCGCATTGGCCGGATGGAGATTGGCGACGCCAGCGTGGCCATTGCCGCGGCCTCGCCGCACCGCGGCGAGGCGTTTGCGGCATCGCGGTATGCGATCGAGCGGATCAAGCAGATCGTGCCGATCTGGAAGCACGAGTACTTCGAGGGCGGCGACGTGTGGATTGAAGGCGCGACCGCTGACCCCGACAACACCGAGGCGCGCGCGCAGGCGCTGAAGATCGCATGCGCGTGACCGTTCGCTTGTTCGCCCGGCTGCGCGACCTCGTCGGCACCGGCGAGCTGCAGCGCGACGCCCCGGGCGGCGCCACCGTTGGTGCCGTATGGGCGGGACTGGTCGCGGAGTACCCGGAGTTGTCGCCGTACGAGAAGTCGATTTCGTGCGCGGTCAACGCCGACTATTCGCGATTCACAGCGGCGGTCGCCGACGGCGACGAGGTGGCGTTTTTGCCACCGGTCTCCGGCGGCTAGAGAAGTATTCGTGATCAAGGAGTGCGTGTTTGTTCGACAAGCTCGAAACCATTGAAGGCAAATACGAAGAGCTGATGGCCTCGCTCGGCACCACTGCCGTGCAGAGTGACGCCAACGAGTTCCGCAAGCAGTCGAAGGCGCTCGCGGAACTCGAAGACCTCGTCCAGACCTATCGTGAGTTTAAGGCGGTGTCGCAGGACATCGCCAGCACCGAGGAGATGACCAAAGGTGGCGATCCCGAAATGCGCGACCTCGCGCTCGAGGAGCTGAACGACCTCAACGTCCGGAAGGAACGGCTGTCGGATCAGATCAAGATCCTGCTGGTGCCCAAGGACCCCAATGACGATCGCAACGTGATGGTCGAAATCCGCGCCGGCACCGGCGGTGAGGAAGCGGCGCTGTTCGCCAGCGAACTCTATCGTGCCTACGTCCGCTATGCCGAACGGCAGCGCTGGAAGGTCGAATTGATGTCGCTCAGCGAAGCCGACAAGGGCGGCGTCAAGGACGTGGTCGTCGCGATCGAAGGCAAGGGCGCCTACAGCAAGTTGAAGTACGAAAGCGGTGTGCACCGCGTGCAACGCGTGCCGGCCACCGAGTCGGCTGGCCGCATCCACACGTCGGCGGCGACCGTCGCGGTGCTGCCTGAGGCTGACGAAGTGGACATCGTGATCCAGGAGAAGGACATCCGGATCGATACGTTCTGCTCGAGCGGCCCGGGCGGCCAGAGCGTGAACACCACCTACTCGGCCGTGCGCATTACGCACATTCCCACCGGGACGGTCGTCTCGCAGCAGGACGAAAAGTCGCAGGTGAAGAATCGCGCCAAGGCGATGAAGGTGCTGCGCAGCCGGCTGTACGACGCGGAGATGCAGAAACAGCACGACGCCATTGCCAAGGATCGCAAGAGCCAGGTCGGTACCGGCGATCGCTCCGAGAAAGTTCGCACGTATAACTTCCCTCAGAGCCGTGTCACCGATCACCGGATCAACTTCACGTCTCATCAGTTGCATAGCGTCATGGATGGACACCTCGATGAGCTGATCGACGCGCTCAGCACCTATTACACCGCCGAGAAACTGCGCAAAGTCACCCAGTCGGGCCAGTGACCCTGCGTCAACACCTCACCGCCGCCAAGGCCCGACTCGTCGGCGCCGGTCTCGAGCCGCCCGAGGCGGCGCGCGACGTCCTCTACCTGGCCATGCACGTCCTGGGCTGGGACCGCGCCACCGTGCATGCGCGTGACCTCGACCCTCCGCCTGACGGGTTCGCGGTCGCCTACGACGCCGTGATCGGGCGGCGGACGCAGCGCGAGCCCGTGGCCTACATCATCGGGGTGCAGGAGTTCTGGAGCCGCGACTTCGCCGTGTCACCAGCGGTGCTCATTCCCCGGCCGGAGACGGAGCTCATCATCGAAGAGGCGATGTCGATGGCGTTCGTGACGGTCGCCGACATCGGCACCGGCAGCGGCTGCCTGGCGGTCACGATCGCAGCGGAATTCCCGCGCGCGCGAGTCGTCGCCACCGATATCTCGGCGCCGGCGCTGGCGGTGGCACGCGCCAATGCGCAGCGGCATGATGTCGCAGGTCGCATCGAGTTCAAGGAGACGCGCTATCTCGACGGCATCGCAGGCCCGTTCGACCTGATCGTCTCGAACCCGCCGTATGTCACGGATCGAGAGTACGAAACCCTCGCGCCAGAGGTCCGTGAGGCGGAGCCGCGCTCGGCACTCACCGCTGGGGCCGACGGCCTGGACGACATCCGGCAGGTGCTGCAATGCGCCGCCACGATGCTCGCGCCTGGGGGCCGCCTGTTGCTGGAGATGGGGCATCAACAGGCCGGGGCGGTGACGGACCTCGTGGGTTCTGATCGACAGCTGCAGCTCATCGCCATCCGCGGCGACCTCCAGCGGATTCCCCGCATGGCCATCATCGAGCGTAGAATCGGCGAACCATGAGCTGCCTGTTCTGCAAGATCATCGCGGGCGAAGTCCCCGCCGCCAAGGTCTACGAAGACGATCAGCTAATCGCCTTCAACGACATCAACCCGCAAGCGCCCATGCACCTGTTGGTCGTGCCCAAGCGCCATGTCGCGACGCTGAACGACCTGTCGGCCGCAGACGATGGACTGGTGGGTGCCATGGTGAGGCGCGCGGCGGCGATCGCGAAAGAGAAGGGTCATGACGGTCCAGGCTATCGAACCGTCTTCAATTGCAATGCGCAGGCCGGCCAGACGGTGTTCCACATCCACTTGCATGTCCTCGGTGGACGCACCATGACCTGGCCGCCCGGCTAGCCGAGCGGTCAGTCTTTCAGGGCCAGTAGGTAACGGCCGAATCCCGCGTCTCGCTGCAGCACGAAATCCACTGCGCGGTAACCCTTAGCAAAGTATGCCTGGAACAGCTGCCGCACATGCAGGCGCCACTGGAGCGCTCGTTCCGGTGCCTGCTGCTGCATCTGCGTAAAGCCCGTCGGGATCTCGATCCACAGCCGGCGTTCGCTCACGGTGAGGTCAAGGCTCTTCACCACGCGCCACTCCCCGGCGATGGCCGTGACGTTCGCCACCGGCGCCTCCCCTGCCTCATGAGATCGCACCAGCAGGCTCGGAGTTTGACCCAGCCGCTTGATCACGTGCGGCTGCCCAATCCGCCAACTGACGATCAGGCGATCGGTGGGGGTGCCCCGATGCAGCGCACTGGTGGACTCACCATAGAAATTCTCGGCGTACTCCTCGACCACTCCGCCCAGCTTGGCAAAGTTGAGGTGTGCATTCATGGCCTGCATGGGGTCGAAGGTCCACTCGATCAACTCGTAGCCCTGCGCCAGCGCCCGTGCCCGTTGTTCGAGCTTCAGCCGATAGCCCAGCCCGCCGCGATAGTCGGGCAGCACGCCGGTCATGTGCGACCACAACATGGGGCGGCCGTCCTTCATGCCGACTACGGCATAGGCAAAGCCGACCATGCGGTCGTCGGCGTCGAAGGCACCAATCAAGGTGGCGCCGCGTTTCACGGTGAAGATGAACACCGGCACGGTGACGGTGTCGGCGCTGTCGGTGTAGCCCCACACGGCGTGCTCAAGGTCCACGACCCGGCGGAAGTCGTCGATGGTCTTGAGGTCTCGAATGCGAATGTCAGTCATCGGCATCACAGTAATTCTTCGAGCTGTGTCAGGGTCTGAATCACCGGCACGCCAGGTGGCCGGTGCGCCGGGACTTCGCCGGAGCGGCGCAACAGCACGGCCTGCATGCCGGCCTTGAGCGCGCCCTCGACGTCGTGCTTCAGGCTGTCGCCGACCATCATCGACTCGGCCGCCCGGACACCGGCACGCTCGAGCGCCGCGTCGAAGATGCTGCGATGCGGCTTCATGTAGCCGTGTTCCGCCGACGACACCGAGACGTGGATCAACCCCGTCAGTGAGAAGTGGTCGCGAAAGGCGTCGAGACTCCGGTGTGAGTTCGAGATCACTCCCACTGTCAGGCCTCGTGCCTGCAACCCCCTCAACACCGGCTCGGCATCGTCGTAGATCTCGAAGTGATGGTTCACGGCCCACTGCTCGTAGATCTGCCGCGCCACTTCGACGACATGGGGGCCGCGCCCGCCCATGTGTTCGATGATCGAGGCGGTGTAGTGCACGAATAGATCGTGGTTGTAGATCTGCTCTTCGACTTCGTCCAGGATGAACGAGGAGGCCGCGGTGGCGTGATCGAAGCGAGCGGGGTCGACCTCGATGTCCATCGCCAGGCAGGCGCGACGATAACCCTCAGCCTGGAACGTCGGCCCGGGATAGATCAACGTGAAGTCGACGTCGAAGAACACAGCCCGAGTGCTTTTTGCTGTCATTTTTGCAAGTCTGCGGCTGTCTTCATCCATGGCCCCGCGACGGCGATGGTGGCGCGCGCCGGGTCGAGCAGGCGGCGCGCGGCGGCGGTGGCCGCCTCGAGGGTCACCGACTGAATCAGGCCAGGCAGGCGCGCATCGTAATCCAGGCCCAGGTCGAAAAAATCGGCATTGAGAAGGAACGAGGCGATGGCGGCGTTGGTTTCGAGCTGGCGCGGTATCGACCCCACCAGATAGCTCTTCGACTCGTCAATCTCCTGCGCCGTGAATCCTGACTGCAGGACGGCAGTCAGCTCAGCGTCGATCGAGGCGATGGCGCGCTCGACGTTGTCGGCCGAGACGCCGGCGCGAATCGTGAACGCTCCGGCGCCCAGGCTCGCGTCGAGTGAGCTGAACACGTAATAGGCCATGCCCTGCCGCTCGCGGATGCTGTCGCCCAGGCGCCCGCCAATGGCGTACTGACCGAGCGCGTTGTTCATTACCGCGAACGCGGCGTAGTCAGGGTGGGCGCGGCGGATGCCGATGAAGCCGTACGCCAGATCGGCCTGGGCCTTGTTCATCATCGACACGCTGACCAGGCGGCGCTCGGTCGGGGCGATAGCATCGGGCACGAGCACGGGGTCGGGACCGGACAAACCTGAAGGTTTGTCCCCACGGGCGGAGACGGCCCAGTCGCCAAATGTCTTGCCGATCGCGGCGATCGCCGCGTCTGCCGCGAAGTCGCCGACCACGACGACGGTCACGGCGTGCGGCTGGAAGCCCTTCTGGTAGAAGCGCACCAGGTCCTGGCGGCGGATACTCTCGACAGTGGCGACGCTGCCGCGCACCTTGCGGGCGTAGGGATGATTGCCGTACAGCGCCCGCGCGAACGCATCCACCGCCATGGGCGCCGGGTTGTCCTCATCCTGGCGAATCGAGGTGATTAAGTCGGCCCGGCGCGTGATCACTTCGGCGTCGGGGAAGGCCGGGTGGCGGGCAATGTCGGCGGCGAGGCCGAGCACGGCGCCAAAGTCGTCGGCCAGACAGGTGGCGCTGATCGCCATCTGATGCCGGCCGGTGGCCACCGACAACGACGCGCCGCGACCGTCAAGCTCGTCGGCAATGACCTCGGCCGGGCGCATGACCGTGCCACGGTCGAGCACTCGCGCGCACAGCGCCGCCGTGCCCTCTCGATCGGCCGGGTCGGCGTAGGCGCCCGTGCGCACACCAATCAACAGGCTCACCGCCGGCGTCGTGTGATTCGATTTCACAATCACCGTGACGCCGTTGTCGAGGACATGCCGAGTCGGATTCAAACCCATTCCGTTGTCACCAAGCCCCAGGCCTCAAGCCCCAAGCCCCATGACTGGTTCGAACCAGCCGATCGTGCGGTTGGCAGCGGTGAAGTATTTCACCGCGGCGGCGTGCACCGCCTCGGGCGTCACCGCCTCGAGCCGGGCCCTGAGGTCGTGATAGTTCCGCCACGATCCGATGGTCTCGAAGTAGCCCAGTTGATGCGCGATGTCGGTGACGCTGTCGCCGTCGTAAACAAACCGCGCACGCAACTGCGCGTTGACCTTGCTGAACTCGGCCGGCGAGATGCCGTCGCGCTGCAGGCGAGCGACTTCTTTGAGCACGACCTCTTCAACCGCCGCCAGTGACCCGCCCTCGGCGACGCTCACGCTGAGGGAGTAAAGGTAGGGGTGTTCCGTCGGCATCAGGCCGCCGCTGACACTCGCGGCGAGGCCGCCATCGACGAGGGCGCGATAGAGCCGCGCGCTGCGCTGGGGCCGCGACACGCCGCCGCCAGACCAAATGTTCAGGCCCGCCGCGCCATTGAGCACCGCGTCGGCCACCAGCAACGGAAAGAACGCTTCGTCCGCAAACGCCGGCGCATGAAACGACGCCTTCCAATAGGCGGTGGTGCCTTCCTTGCGCAGCACCACTCGCCGCTCGGCCTGCTGCTCGGGCTCTACCTGGCGCACGCGCGCGGGCCGGGAACCCGAGAGGATGCTGCCAAAGTGCGCCGTCACGCGCTTCACCACGTCGTCGCTATCGACATCGCCGACCACGACGATGGTCGCGTTGGAGGGGACGTAGTAGCGGCGATAGTGGCCGAACAGATCTTCGCGGCCCATCGTCTGCAGGTCCGACAGCCAGCCGATCGTCGGGTGATGGTAGGGATGAACCTTGAACGCGGCGGCGGTGACTTCGGTATCGAGCAACTGCTCAGGGTCGTTCTCGCCGCCCTGCAGCTCAGCGATGATCACGGTTCGCTCCGACTCGCAGTCGGCGGGGTCGTAGAGGCAGGCGTCCATGCGCTCGGCCTCGATGAACAGCATCCGGTCGAGCGCGTCTTTCGACGCCGTCTCCAGGTAGGTCGTCTGGTCGATCCAGGTGTAGCCGTTCCAGCTGCCCCCGAACTTCTCGATGATGCCCTTCACCTGGTCCCGGGGAATGTTCCGGGTGCCCTTGAAGTTCATGTGCTCGACCCAGTGAGAGACGCCGGTGACGCCGGCTGTTTCGTCCTTCGACCCGACGCGGTACCAGCACCACACCGACACCAGCGGAGCGGTATGGACCTCCTGCACGAGGACCTTCAAGCCGTTATCGAGGACCGTTTCGCGAACCATTTCCCTTCAACACTACAATAGACAGACAGCCATGGCCGACTGGAAAGACACCTGTAACCTGCCGCGGACGCCCTTCTCGATGAAGGCGAACCTGCAGACAATCGAACCCGAGACCGTCGCCCGCTGGGACGAGATGGACCTGTACGGCCAGATTCGCCAGGCGCGCAAGGGCGCCAAGAAGTTCCTGCTGCACGACGGGCCGCCGTACGC
>SXGS01582848.1_pt1 | contig 60249 bp, 52 predicted proteins | sample 3174681 | NCBI WGS metagenome assembly SXGS01 (sample SAMN11356861, study PRJNA531348) | freshwater metagenome | isolation source: freshwater sample F1-80 | place: China: Fuxian Lake, Yuxi | collected 2017-12-25
AACACGCACCTTCTGGAGGATTGCGTGGAGGTGCTGCGCCTCGCCAAGCCAAGGTATTCCGGACTGGCCTTGCACGCCCGTCACCCCGTTCAGGCTCACACATCCGACAATGTCGAGTTCGGGAAATGGACGCAGCGCCGAGAGCGTACTCAGAAAGGTCCGTACTTCATCCGCCCCACCCACTAGCAAGATGGACAACGGGCGCATCTGTCCTAACCGCACCCTCACCCACAAGCGCACCGCGACAACCGCAGAGGAATTCACTAGCCACAGGAGCACCAACACCGAGCGCGGTAGGTTCAAATCACCCCGGAAAAAATAGTACGCAGAAATAGCTAAAAGCTGAATGCTCAGCGCAGCCACCGCCCGTATCGCCAATCGTAGACGCGGTTGCGGTCGCTGCAAATCGTAGAACCCGAAGAAATAAAGCAGTGCCACTTGCGAGACCAGCAAGACAACAATCGGGTGATGCATGTCTTGCAGACGAGTCACAGGAAGCAGATGTGAAGTAAACGGAATCGGGAAAGCAAGACGCAAAGCGAAAGCGCTAGCGTATGCACCGAGCACGCACAACACGTCGGCGACGACGAGCAACACTAAAATAGTCTGAGCACTCCTCGTGCGTCGCGGCACGCCCTGACCCCTTACCCTCACGTCAGTATCGGTCGCGCCGGGAAACGCGCATAGAGACGACGGCGCGACAACCAATAGCCGTGCTTCCAAAAGTAATACAGCAGTCCGCGTAGATGCTGCCGCCCCAGAAACGAGAAAGCAGAGAGCATGGATCGCGTAAGGCGGCGTTCGTGGTGCTCCACTATTGCTTCTGGATGATAGATCACACGCCAACCGGCTTGCTGAAGCCGCAGGCATAGATCAACATCTTCCGGGCCGTAGAAGATGCGTTCATCGAGCAGCCCGACCTGCTCCAGCACCCTCCGCCGAATCACTTGGCACGCGCCAATCATGTAATCAACCTCGCGGACGGTGGCGTGATCCCAGTCCGCCATCTCCACCTTTCGTATCATGGCGCGGGCAAAGGAGAACGGCATGCGGCGCAGGAGTTTGTACGGCAACGTGGGAAAGAGACGACACGAAAGCTGGTAGCACCCGTCTCGGTCTACGAGCTGCGGACCACACAGTCCCACATCGGCATGCGCGTCCATATAGGCAACTAACTTATCGAACGCCTCGGCGCGGACAACAGTATCGTCATCCAAAAGAATCACGTACTCGCCACGCGCGGCTCGTATCCCTTGATTCCGTGCGGGTGCGACGCCGCGATTACTCGGGTTGCTCAACAACTGCACCTCGGGGTGACGCTTGCGTACCACCGCGAGCGTGTCATCACGCGAGCCATTATCCACAACGAGGACTTCGAACGAGGACGACGCTAACCCCGACGCCAAGGATGATAGACAGGCGTCCACCATCTCTTGCGAATTCCAGGTTAAGATCACCACGGACACTTTGATCATTGTTCGTCGCTCTCGTGCGGGTTCCGTGACCACGTCTTCGTCGTCGGAAACGGGCGGTACAGAGCATAAAATTCTTTCTTGGTGAGCGCTAGCCTCGCCCGTGCCCGTGCCACAACACGCAGCACGAGAGAGAAACACACCAGCGGATACTCATGCCACGTGATCTTCCGTAAGAAATCCGACCAGCGATACGTCGCGATAGGGCCTTGCTCTAACAGATGCCCATGCACGCGGCGAATTTGCAGCTTGCCGCCTTCGGTGCGTACGCGCTCGGCAAAATAATCTCGTCCGGTCGCTGGTGGCAAGAAATAGACTTGAGCTTGCCATTCCTTGGCTACACGAGTTTTGCCCACGGCGACGGTCAGCCAAGCATCTTCCAGCAACAGGTCTTCTGGCATAGTGCCAGGCAAGGCGTCTTTGCAGATCACGAAGAGCCGCCCTCCGGCATTGCCGAAATCAAAACGGTAGGGCAAGGCGGCCATGCGACTCCACAACGTTCCTCGCCCGTTCAGTACCGGCACTTCACGAGCCGCCACGACAGACAAGTGTGGAGCCTCGGCGAGCCGGGCTTGCAGGAGCCGCACCGCTTCCTGGTCCACGCGCACATCGGCATCACAAAACAAGACAGATGTACCGCTCGCCTGCGACCACAACACATTCCACGCTAGCGGTTTCCCGCGTCTCTCGGTCAACAGCACTCGACACATGGGAATGGGAAGCGAATCCGTCGCTATCAAGTCGGCATCAATGGCGGGGCCGACCTCAGAGCTGTTCTCGCGGTCAGCAAGCCAGTACTCGTGCAGCGGAATGTCATGACGCCGGCAAAAGGCTCTCGTAGCCGTCAGCGCAGCACACTCACGATCAGGCACGAGACCGTTCATACAAATCAGCAACTCGGTAATTGGCGGCAGCTGCGGTGCGGAATAACGACACGCGATCAACAAACTCTCTAAAGTCTCGACGAGGCTCGGTTCGTCGGCGCGACAGGGGATGGCTAAGGAAAGCCCGCGACGCATAGAGGTTATGCAGCAAGCGCCTGATAGTGCGCAATCAGCGAGCGAGCATCGGCATCAATGGATTGCACGGCAGGAAATGCACCGGAGAGTCGCTGGACCAGAGTTGGGTCGGTGATAAACCGTGCCAGCGTGTGACGCAAATCGTCAACATCACGCGGCTGAAACAACAGCCCGTCGACGCCATCGCGCACCCATTCTTGCATCCCGCCAAACGCGGCCGTCACCACCGGCTTCCGCGCCAGAAACGCCTCACGAATCACCAGCGGCGCGTTCTCGTACCAGATGGACGGCACGACGACCACATCCACTTCATTCAGAATGCCCCCGACCTCGTGGTTCTCATATTTGCCCATCATGCGGATGTGCGGCGAAGCGTGTAATTGAGCGAGGAACCGCTTGCGATCTGGATAGGGTGCGTATTGGGTTGTCCCACCGTAGATGCGCAACTCGGCGTCGCGGAGCTGCGTAAACGCTTCGACCAACACATGCACCCCTTTCACTGGATCGACCACACCAATGTAACCAAAAATCAACCGGCGTGGATTCGCTACGCGTTGGGAGTGAGGCACAGTCAACGCTGGTAGTCCGCATTCCGAGAACAGCACCTTTTCTGGAGGAATACCGAAAGCCAGAAACTGTTCACGCAGAAAATGCGATGGAGCCAGAAAGAGCGAGACGGCGCGGCACAGCTCACGGACATGGGCCATCCGCTCACGAATCTGCTGCACTGCGGACTGAGGCGGCGGACGCCACGCCACATATTTTCCCTGCCAACGGCGCAAGAAATCGCGCACGCGCGCATATTTTTCTAGTATCGGCTTCAAATGGCGAAACGCAGAAGCCATCCGACGATCCAGCAGATGCGCAAAACATTGCGCACAGCCTTCATCACTCTGCCCTGGGCACACCGATAAATCAGGTTTGAGGAAACGTCCCCGCTGACAGATGAGCCAATAGTCATGCAACGTCATCACCACAGGGATATGGCGGCGCACGGCCTCGCCAATGCACGACGTCGAAAGATACATGAGGTGGTGGAAGTGCACAACCTCGGGAACGAAGGTGTCAAGGAAAGTACCAAAGCGACGCGCCACTTCAGCATTCTCATAACTCCGGGCAAACGGTGCCAGCCGCCCAAACGTATTGTTAATGCGCGTGACTTCATAGCCGCCCTGCACTCCGCACTCAATGGCATACTCCTCACGTGCGGTATCAGCAACACGTGCAAACACACCAACCGCATGCCCCTGACGAGCAAAGGCGCTCGCGAGGTGAGCAACATAGGTCTCGGTCCCCCCCAACGCCTCGGGAGGGACACCATGCACGACTTGAGCGATACGCATCGGGAATGAGAAAGGTTTCGTGGGGCTTGCTTCGGATCGCACGAGAATTTCGTTGCCATATTGAAGCAGAGGTCCGCCCTCAGTCAACCGGAGCTACTACAAAGCGAGGTGATTCCTCGTCTACAGGTTCGGTTTTAGTTCAACCGACGGAAAAGAACCGCAATAGCCACTCTGCCCAAGGCAGGTCGCGATACAAGAGAATGAGACCAAACGCCAATAGATACCAGGAGGGAAACAGGTGGTAGCGCACATCGCACTGCGCGACGCCCATGGCCAATAGGAGCCAACCGAACCCCGCCACCGTCGCAACAGCATACGTCGTCGCACAGAAAACAAGCAGCAAGATATGTCGCAGCCGGGAAATCCCGCGATCCACCGGCCAGAGAAAGGCGGCAGCGGTAATTCCCTCAATCCCGACGGTCCACCACGTCAGCATCCAAGCCAACCAGCGGAAGCGTTGCGGTTCGACAGGTGGTTGAGGAAGATCAAGGCTCGGGACATCAATGTGCTGCCGCACGAATACGCTCAAGTCCTCGAACTGTTCCGGTGCCAGACCGCCGGCAAGTTGGGCAAATCCGGCGAAACGTGGATCGATGAGCAAGGTGACGCGAAAAAAGCGACCGTCGAGATAATCTGGAGACAGCAACTTCCACAGTGTGGCAAAGGCGAACGCCCATCCGATCAAGAGCCGCCCGTTGAGAGCAAGGCAGGCGCGAGGATCGCGGGACACGAGTGCCAGAGTGACGGCCAAACACCAATAGCAGAGGAGATAGGCATGATTATCGGCGAGCTGCCACTCGACCGCGACCCGGAGCCCAGTCAGTGCGGTCAAAGTCCCCCACAACTTTGGGTTGAGCAGCAGGCTGGGGAAGATCAGTACACTCGCCGCTAGCCCGAGGATCGTCGGACGGAGCATCCAGTCGCCGATAGGCCGTAACATCAACGCCAGGACCGTCAGCCGCAGTGCCAGCGCGACGACGTCGAGGTTGGCGATGCTCGGAGCATCATCGCTACCCCTCGGCGGCTCGGTTCTCTCGTGAGTCAATCGCGACCTCAAGCGCCTGCAACAGAACGCCACTGGGTTGTAATGTCTCGCGAGCAAAGCGTACGGCCCAGACTTGGATTTCGATCGCGGCCACCGGCCCGGAGTCTGGCGTCGGAATCTCCGCGAGTTTCATGGCCAGCGCACGTAACGCTGCCTCGGAGGGAAAAGCCAGGACCTGCTGGACCTGGCGATACAAGCTCGCAGGAATCGCTAGCTCTCGGCGAATATCGGGTCGCAGTGCGAACGCGTGAAGATGGCGATTCCCTCGCATCTCAGCGGTCGAGAACATCCCGAAGCCGCCGCCAGCCCAGGGGCTGAGGGCGGTGATCGATACAAGTCGCTGTTGGTTTGCAGCGACAAGGCAGAGAAGGAGGCTAGGCACATACCAAAACCACGGAGACCGCATAAGCGTCATGAGCTGCGGAACGCTGGTTCCGCTTTTTTATTTTGGCGAGCTGACGACAATGTAGGTGACATTGCCACTTTGATATGCTGGCTTGTACCATGTCGTGCCACACTGGTAGTAGGAGATGCCGTTGACCACCAGAGCACTGCACGACTTGGCCTGAGCATTAAACGCGGCAGCCGTGATGGTAGCACCAATCACCATGCCTGCCACGACTCCCCCAGCCGGGTAGCCATAATACCCGCCATAGTAGCCCCCACCGTGGTAATGCTCCTCTGCCCAGTCGTCGGCAAAGTCTTGCCGATCTTCTTGAACGTCCTTCGCGAAGTCTTGCCGATCTTCTTGGCGATCCGTCTGGTGTTGCTGCCGGTCTTCACGGTTCGCCGTGTCGCCGGCCTGTTTCCGGGCCTGCATGTCTTTTGCGGTGTTCTGGCGGCTGGCTTGACTGGCCGCGTTGCCTCGTAAACTCCCACTACTCGCCGCGCCGCCCCGGGAATAACTTCCTGCACCAGACGAAAAATTGCCACCGAGCGAACCGCTACTCGCGGCACCGCTACGGGAGAGGCCAGCGCCGCCACGGCTGCCTCCGCTGGAACTGCCACCGCCGCCACCACCGCGCCGTTGCGCTTCCACTTCAGTCACGAGAAAAACGCTCATACCCACCAGCGCAACCCATACTGAATGACGCATCCATGCTTTCGTTTTCATGGTCGTGCTCCTTTACTGGTTTTTTCCCGCATCAGGGTCCATACCCGCGACAAACTGAATCCGACGAGCATCTTCAGCTGGCGTAAAAGTAAACAGGGAGTCCGGCGTCTCGGGTGCAAAGTTCCAGTCGCGAAAGTCCGACCAAAATTGCGGTTGGCCATTCTCAAGTTTATAAGTCAGCACGATCCGCTGGGGTGCCGGCTTATCTCCTTTGGCGACCCACACTTGAATATCGACGAGGTCATTGCGCAGGGCGAGTTGCTCACATGGCGTTCCACCAATGGTGGCATCTCCAACGACATAGGCTTCACTAACTCTCTCCTTTAAGATCTTCAGCAAATTATTCGAGAAGAGTTCTGCCAACGGCAAAGGCATGCGCAGGTCGCGAGTGAAATAGGTGATGACGGCGTCGAGGTCACCGGATTTTGGGGCTGTGGCATACACTTTTTCGTCCAAGCCGAAGAACGCGATCTGTTTACCATCGAACCGGAAACCGCGCCGATTGCCGTCGCGGTCAGTAATATCTATGGCTATCCGATCTGGGCGTCGCGCAACGATTTTGCGAGTGGCTCCAAACTCCAGCTTTTGGCCCCAGTCTTGCGCTACATCATACCCGATATTCGCTGTGACACTGAACTGTTGGGCTTTGGCCAGAAACTCCGCCATGCGCGTGAGACTAGTCATCGCCTTCTCCTCAATTGCAGGAGCCTGGACGTTGTCCGCTGCTTTTGCTGGTACTACGAGGGCAGTGCCGACAATGGCAGCAAGTCCTAAAAAGAATGAACGCATACGCTACCTCCCTTGGTTAGTGGTTTCTTAGGTGAAGGGAAAGAACAATTCCCGAGGAAAGTCCTTTCCTTGAAGGACAAAGTCACTTCGCCCCTACGGATTTGCCAGCAGCATCGAGATGCTCGATCAAAATGCGGCGGACTTCTTCAATCGCTTTCGGATGTCCTTGTACCGAGTGGCCGAAACGCACCACCAGCTCGGACGCGACCCCTTCGATATGAGCACTGTCATACGCCACGATTCCATCGTTTCCGCCAGCGAGAGGTCCGGTCCCTAAGACAGGAATGATCGAATGCGCGGTGATGTTGTCAGCCACGGGAAGCGAAGACAAGGTTTTAATGAAAGGATTCGAAGGATCCATGTTATCGACGCTCGTCGGCAGTTTAGCCATCTTCTGCCTCAATAATTCATCCTGATTTTGCGAGATCGTTGTCAGGGCCCTCTGGGTCAGGTCGCCGGGAAGCGTCACTAGCCAAGAAGCAAGGCGGCCCAAACGTAACGCGGCTTGGTAGCTGCCGTGATGAGGGGTTGCGATAAAAACGACCCGTGAAACGAACGGTAAAGGCGTAAAGAAAAGTGAACGCTGCAATAACTCCCGTGTCTCAGACTCCATCGTGAGCTGGTCGAGCGGAGTTTTGCTGAGGTTATCCCAAAAGTGGGTGCCACTCTCGACCGTCGTCAGCTTGGTGAGCAAGCCTCCTTGGCTGTGACCAATCACAACCATACGGTGGAGTGCAGGAGCCTTCCCTTCTGGGTCGATTTCCTGCACGACGTTCTGTAGCGCCTGCCGTAAGCGCCCCCCCGAATAACCAATAGGGTTGCCGGTTTCATAGACAAAGAGCCAGATTTGATATTGCTCACGCAGCCGCAAATCTCCCTCGACCTCGTTCACCAGCTCTGCCCAGCGTGCCGGACTCGACGCCGTGCCATGGACCAAGACGAGTGGAATGCGGTCAGGATAAGGAGGGTGGAGGAAAAACAGCCCATCTTGCGTTTTTAGCTGCGGCAAGGCGGAAGCAAGTGCCTGCTTGAGGAAGCCGCCAATCTCGAACGCATAGATGTTTTGTGCCTCCTCCAGGGTGTAGGCAAGAGCGGCAGTGGAATCAAACTCCAGCGGGCGCTCCTGACCGCCAATTCTTACGGTCCGTCCTCGGTCTGGAGCATAAAGTTCGAGGCGACCGTCTAAGGTCCCAGCCAAGAGACCGCGGCGTGGCTCAGTCAGGTGTAAGAAAGCCGTAATCGGCACTTTAAGGCGCGGTGGAATCCGATTCGTTGCCGGAGACGAGAGCGCCGTCGTCGTTTCGGCGAGACTCGCCGCCAGCGGCGCACCAATCCCTGGCTGGCGATAACGGTTGCGCAAGCCACGCACGGCCAGATCAACCGTCGGCACAAAGCGCTCCACCTGACGGCCAGCCCAAGAGAATTGTGCCGCCGTAGAGTCGATGTTCAGCACGCCAAAGGGAAGTGAGCGCTGGCCCGAGGCGAGGATAACCTCCTTAGACTCAGGCGACATCAAGCCTTCAGTCAGGCCGCGATTGTACAGGTCGTAAGCAAGGCGCAAACGGGGATCAGCTGGGTCAATAGGAATGCTGTGTGGATCTTCCGAAAATAAGAAGGCGTAGGCGTACACCGCAGCCGCCAAATAGTAGGAGCGAGATACCGAGGCCTCATCCTTTTGTGAATGGCGTTCGCGTACACATGCTTTCCCTTTGAGCGCCCAGCACTGATAATCGCTTTCATCACCACCAGGTTTACTTTTTTCAGCATGGAAAAAAGAAAGCTCGGCTAAGGCAAAGAGACGGATGTTAATTCGATCTGGATCGGACGTGGAAGCGAGAATCTGATGAAGCGCAGCCAAGGCTGCCGATGGGTCATCCTTAAATTGTGCGAGAAGGTCGAGGCGCGCAAGTACTTGCAACGAATCAAGACTGGGCGTATCGCTCGAAAGTACACTTGCCGTCAGCAAATGATGCGCTTCTTTCGTGCTCACACGTTGCACACCAACCGGCGTGGAGCAACCAGCTAGACACAGAAATAGGCTCAGCAGGGCGACCGGGGAGCGGAGCGACCAGGGCCTCCACAGGTACATAGGGATGCGGATACGTATCATAGCCTGGACCGTTGCCTCTTTCGTTCAGCTCGCATGCTTCTCTTTTCTGAGGGCGCTGCACCAGATGAGATTATCCTTACAGGTCGCCTCAGTTCAGGTACAGTTGGAAGCGGTTCAGATTCCAGTTCAGTTCTTCTCTTCGAGCTTTCCACCAGCGATCCCTGGGATTTCAACACGAATTTTCCGTGAGAAATCCGGATCGTCATCTGCCGCTTTCGCCCGCGCGTTGATGTGGCTACGCACCTTGAATTCTGGAAAAGGCAGGCTGCGATCTACCACTCCGATGTCGTAGGCCAATTCATCGAGATAGCCGTTGACGAACAACTTCCAACTCCACCACGACCGCACCGAATACGGTCGAGCGAGGCGATAAATGCCGGTCGTACAATTTTCCGTCAGAGCGTTGTACCAAGCCGGGTGTATGGACAGTTCGTTGATATCTCGTAGGTATTGGAGAAACACGGCACGACTGACTTCACGCGACCCTTGCAACCGGTACAAATAGACATCCTCACCGCGATAGTTCGTACGCAAACGCACGAGGTCACGTTCGTCGCCAACGACGTACATCAGTTCGTACTGTTTGAAGAAACCCCGGATGGCAGAATACTCTTCGCTTTTCTCTTTCCGGGTTTCGATAGAGATGGCGACGTACTCTCCACCCTCGAACCCGAAACTGAGGATAGTGTGGGCAATCAGCGTCGGCCCCCAGTACGACAGAAACAGATCGACGGTCTGCAACTTGGAGAGAGCAAACGTTTTGTCGTAGTACTGCGGCGTGAAGTCCGTTTCACTGCGATACGCGTTGTTGCGGATATGGTGGAGTGTCACTGTATCTCCAGCAAAGGTCGCGTACGGCAGCACGGCAACGTCAGGCTGCCAGTCGCGCTCAAGCGCAGGAGGGATCGTCAACCACCACAAGACCAAGATCGCAAAACCAGCAAGGAACCCTACGATGGCCCGACGACGCGGGCGGACAAAGAGCAGACCCATCACTGTGCCCGCAGCAAAGACGCTACTGAGCGCAAGGCGCACAGTCTCCGAGGTCGGGCCTGAGTAGTACAGCGCGAGCGTCCCCCAGATCGTCAGTCCGAGCAGAAAGAGGCTGACAAAACCACGGAGGACGATGCGTACCATTGCGCGCACGAAGTTCATAAACACGAGGCCGTCGCTACTTACCGGTCTTGGCTTGTGTGGCCTTCTCTTGCGGAATCCAGCCTTGCTTGGCGAAGTATTGCGAGAGATACGCCACCGCCTGGTCGGCACTGCGTGCGGTCATCTCATCGACCTGCGAGCGATACCCTTTGACACCGCTGACTGCCATGTTGGCCACCGCCGTACCAGCGGTGACGCCTCCGCTGGCCGCAGCCCCTGCAGCTCCGGTCACAGCAACACCTGGCATTGCACCACTATCCGCGTGCGTCTTAAACTCCAGCAGCTTGGTCGGGCCACCGCTCGATGGCGCGTAGACTTCCACTTGGGCGTCCACTTTCGACTGCCCAGCACCAAACCCGACGACCGTCCGTTGCAGCTTGTTACCTTCATCGACATTGAGAAAGATCCCGCTGACAGCAACCGCTCCGGTAGGCAATGCTGCGCCGCGCGTCGCACGTTGTGCCGGCAGGCCGAGGTCGCGAATCTTCGCCACCAACTCCTCGGACATCCGCTCCCGCACTTCCCGGGCAATGGCCATCCCGCGTTCGTGTTCGCTCGTGTCACTCAAAGAATTACGTACAGCCGCAAAGAAGCCTTGATTCTCGCTCACGTCGGCAGCAGAAATGGCAAAATCGTAGACAAGGACTTGGCTAGGACGGGTTACCGCAACAGCAGTTGGTTGCTCGTACTTGGGTTGGACTACGGTTTTGGCACATCCGCCAATACTCGCCGCGAGCACGAACGCTGTCGTGATCTGCACGCTCTTCCTCAGTAATCGCTTGCTTTTCATTATCAATATTTCTCCTTCACGAAAATTCAGGTACGGCCTGGCCCGATCCTTATGGCATTGTCCCTTCGCTGACACTCCAACCGTTGGCGACAATCTCAGTCTTCGCGCGCGGCGACATCTTTCCAGTGATCCACAGGGTGCGTTGCGGAGCAGCAAGAAGTTCAGAGTTTTTGGCAAAAAACGCTACGCGCTCGGTCCATGAAAGGTAGTCTACTGGCATGGGCACGATAAGGTTGCCAGCCCGGTCCCGTCCGAGGATCGGTCCAGGGGCAGTGACGGTCGCGAGCGGCTTCTTCTCATGATAGTCAGCCAGCATACGCACGGCAGTGGCGAGAAAGCGGGCCTGGGACTCGGTCGCGACACTGCCCACTTGCCATATGACATCCTGACGCCCTTTAACATCTTTCAGACGGTCCAGATTCTCGACCACAGCCACCTGAAGACTCAAAGGCACCGCAGGATTATGCAGGAATAAGCTCCTCTGGGCTTGTGTCACGTTCAACTCTTGGAGCTTCGTTTCGACCCGCACGATAAGATCCCCGCGCGGAGTATCCCACACTAAATTGTCTATGGTTCTGACACCGGTGAGGAGCATTGAAGCCGGCACGGCCATTGAAATTGCGGTATTCACGCCAACCCGGCCATAAAAGGCGGCTGAGGCGAAGTCGTCCAGTTTCTTGGCTAGAATCGGATTCGAGGTGTAGGGGTCAACGCCTAACTTCTTTGCTAACGCACGGCGTTCCTGTTCGTACCCCAGCACGTCACGAACAGCATTCGCAGCTCCGCCCTCCTCTCCTCCTGAGCCAGGGACAGCTTCAGAGCCTACGGCTCTCCCCACACCACTGCCCACGCGGTCAAAGAGTCGTCCAACGCCGCTGGGCAATCCAGTCACCGTGTCGATAGGATTCATGACCATATGACCAGTGGCCTCCAGCGGACGGACCGCCGTGGCCCCCATGGATTTCGCAAAGGTGCCGAGCTTGCTCGTGTCGTTGAGCTGCAAGATGGCTGGGACCTCAGCAAGACGGAGTTCGAGCAATTCACGGCTACGGACCTGATAGGAACCAGCATCTTCACCAAACGTCGCTTTGTCCGCCTTGATTGTGTAGATCCCCATGATGCCGTCAGTGGGAACTTTTTCTTCAACTGTTAACCCCTTGCCTTGCAAGAGATCTTTTGCCACTAATTCCCCAACCTTGAGGGTCGGGGGGGTCTCAAAATTACCCTCTGTCTGAGCAGAGGCTATTGAGGCGATACCACACGCAAGTGCCGCGACGGTGGCGCAAGCTGCGCGCCTCCAGCGGGTGTAAACGGGATGTGGTCGAGACGGGTAAGGTAACGTGGTAGAAGACATTTTCTCCTCCGTAGAGATCGTTAAAGTTGTGAGGTTTCCATTACGCCTTACGATAGGCAACCTTGTGGTTCAGGTACATGCGACGACGGTTCAGATCATGGTTCAGTTTAGATCGTAAGCGCCTAGCGCAAAGAGAACCAAGAAAAAATTCGGCTTCGCGACACGCCTTATCACTCCATGCTTTCCCGAAGCTCGACTAGGACTTGGTCGTACGCGTCTAGGCGGAACAACCCGGCACGGGGATACTCGATATCGAGGATAACGTAAACAGAAATCGCGGTGATGACTGTGAATGCCAAAATATGGAGCCAGTTCCGCCGCTGGCTACTCGCCGTGCCAAACCCCGTCAGCAACGAGCACAGCAACGCAAGCACGAACAAGAGCACGAAGATGATGAATGGCGGATGGATTCTCATAGCCATCGTCCGCGTGGTGGTAATATCAATCATCTGGTTCAGCGCCGGCAAGAGCAATCTTCCTGCTTCTGGATGATTGCCCAGCAACCGAGTTGCCGCCGTAGCCTCGGTCCAGATCTCTCTTTGAATTCTTGCCGATTGGGCGAGCACGACTTTCGCCGCTGCGATATCAGGAAGTTTTCGGTACGCTTCCAGCCGCAAATCCAAGTGCTTGCGAAGCAGTTCGCGCAGTGTCGGCTGCGCTTCAGCCGACAAGAGATCAAGCCGCAAATACGCGGTACCGATGTTATTGGCCTCCTCTGCAATCAATTGCCTGCGAACGTCCAACCGCGACGCCGCTCCAGAAAAAGTGAACGCGACGAGAAGGCCATAGAGGGCAAATACCGCTCCACTAATTGTGCCGAGCCCGGCCATAGCCCCGCCGGGGTCTCTGGCAAGGCGGCGGATTCCCAACCGACGCCCGATTTCCAAACACGCCAGCATGCCAGCAAATAAGACGGCGACGAACGGCGGCGCTGTGATGATGCTATCCACAAATTCCTTTCTGTCTTTCGTCTCGCCGTGAGATTCTTCGCTGCGCTGCTCAGAAACAAAATCTTCGATCCAGATCACAGCTACTCATGGCAGCCCGTCATTCCGGACGAGCAACGCGAGACCCGGACTCCAGGGGCAAAAATCTGGATTCCCGCCTGCGCGGGAATGACCGCCAGGGATATGCACTCGGTTTCTACTCATTTGCTGCGGGTGTAACCCTCTGGACAGCTCAGCATGATAGTCCTGGGGGGCATGAGGTAAAGTGTACGAAGGCTTTGCCTTTGGTTCAGAATTTCTGGGTCATATTAAATGCGACGAAATGGACGAGATTAGAGGAGTAGTCTCCTTGCAAGGCACCACCCAACGGACCCCGTTCGAGATGGGCAATCTCGCCATCCCCGGCTTGGAGAAACTCGTAGGCGAGACCAATAGTGGTGTCTTCGCTCCAGTCGTAGCGGAGCCCCGTCCCAAAGCGAAACGTCTCATCCAACGGCATGGAGGGAGTACGATGAAATTTCGACACCGGAGAACTGTCGTAGGCGAAGCCCATAGAAAGCAACCAGGGCACACCGATGCGATATTGGGTGCCGATCGCTCCATGCCACGTGTCATGAAAATGAGCGTCTGCCGTCCCACTTTTCGACGAGGTGTCAGAACTGATCGTCACATCGACATTGCCGAAATCTTCCCAATTTTGCCAGCCGAAATTACCCATCACTGCCCACCGGTCGGTGAGCGCATGATAGCCACTGAGCATCACGGTTTGCGGGGCCGTCTGGTCCATTTGGATCTTTTTATTCAAGAGCCGCGATAATCCAGGCCCGGCATTGGTCACTTTGGGCTTGTCTTTGTAGGAAAAATCAACGGGGGAACGATAGGTCAATCCAAATCGGGTCTGTGCGGTCGGCTCGATCAACACGCCAGCGTTCCCACCGAAGCCGAAGTCATCATCTTTGAATTTGAGCCGCCCGTCGGGGAGTCGGTCCATGATATTGTTGAGGGCGGTTGTGTAAGAAAAGAGCGCATAGTTGACGCTGAACCCGGCACCGACGGACAGCCACGGGTTAATGCGATAGGCAAACCCGGGGTTGAGCGTCGTAGTGAAAAGCTGGGTTTTCTGGATGTAATAGCGCCCCGCCCATTCCTTGCCATAGTTCATGCCAGCACCAAATCCCGAGCCTACGCCGACCCCAAGTTTCAAGTCTGGCGAGAGACTGTGGACATAAAAAAAGCCTCCCGCCGGGATCGGAATACTGGCAACCCCAGAGGAGGGAATGGACGTTCCCCCATTGAACCCGTCGCCACCACTCGCCGTCGTTCCACGCCCTCGGTCGAACTGGATAGAGGGGAAGATCGAATACAAGGTGGTGGTCAGTTCTGAACGGTCGAGGCGGGTCATCCCAGCGGGGTTGCCTATGACCGTCGAGGCATCTTGCGCCAGTGCCGCGCGACCGGCGGCCGCCGTGCCGAGGTCAGGAGTCCCTAATTCATACAGAAAGACTCCTCCGGCCCACGCCACCGAAGCCGCAAGACTGGCCCAAAAAGCAACACTGAGCATCCATACTACATGCCAAAACATTCTCGTTTTCTCCTTCTCGTGTCCTTGCCGTTTTTCGCTTTGCCGGAGAGGCTCACGACTGTCGGTCCATTGCCTTCTTCTCGCCTGTCCGTCCTAGGCCTCGCGCGACTCATTGCCGCGCCATGGCCACCCGCAGCCGCTCGTCAGGACTGATGAAGTGATCGGCGTCATCTTTGCCGAGGTCGATTTGCACCCAATTAACTTTGCCGGTGAAGACACTGCTGTGACGGTCATAATCCGCACTGACCGGCGTGCCAGTCTCGTGGCCGATATCCGTGGTCTCGTCGGCGGAAAAGAGCAGCGGTACGGTGCGCTCGACGCGCCCCTCGCCGACTTTGCTGCCGTCGTAGTACAGCGCCACGTTACCGCCCTTGGCCAACCCGCCGCCGTCATAGGCAAACTCCATGCGCACTTGATGCTTGCCAGCGGAGATGGCTTGGCTTGCCTCCGTCGTGAAGGTTTCGAGGCCGAAGAAGTTGTAGGCGAACTTGGCTTTTCCGCCCTTGGTGTACAGACTGAGGCCGCCAAACTTCCCGCCCTGAGCGATGATGACACCCTCGGCACCTTTGCTGGGGACCTCCACTTCAGCCGTGATCGAAAAGGAACGATTCTTCATCACCACGACACTATTCTCAGTCAGCCGCCCCATGCCGCCGAACAGCAGTTGCGAGTTGCCCTTAATGAGCTGTGGTCGCCCGGCCACAGCAGGATTGAAACGTTCGACTCTACGGTCATCCAGCGGAATGACGTTGTACTTGGTCGCTTCAATCAACCACAGCCGCTGCAATTCGTGCAACTTCTCAGGCATTTCTTTGGAGAGATCGTGCGCCTGGGTCCAGTCCTTGCTGCCGTCGTACAGTTCCCAGACATCATCATCAAAAGCTGGTAATTTTTCGATGACCCACGGCGTGGAGTGCCGGGTCACCGCGCTCCAGCCTTTATAGTAGATGCCGCGATTGCAGAACATCTCGAAATATTGCAAGTCGTGCCGCTCTGGAGCAGTGGCATCGTCGAAGCTGTAGAGCATGCTCGTGCCCTCCAGCGGGCTTTGTTGCACGCTGTTGACGATGGTCGGCTGTGGAATACCGGCAGCTTCCAGTATGGTCGGGGCGATATCAATCACGTGACAGAACTGGCTGCGGATCTCTCCTTTCGCCTTAATACCTAATGGCCAATGCACGACCGTGCCATTGCGCGTACCGCCCCAGTGTGACGCCACCTGCTTGGTCCATTGATAGGGAGTATCCATCGCATGCGCCCAACCCACGGCATAGTGGTTGAATGAGTCCGGGCCGCCAAAGTCGTCGATACGTGCAGTCAAAAATTCCGGCGTCTCCACACCGGTGATGCCGTTTAACATCAGCCCTTCGTTAAACGAGCCGTTGGGCGTACCTTCCGCCGAGGAACCGTTGTCGCCGACAATGACGTAGATCAGCGTATCGTCGAGAATTTCGAGATCCTTCAGCGTATCAATGAGTCGGCCCACGTGATGATCGGTGTGTTCGAGAAATCCAGCGTAGCACTCCATCTGCCGCGCCAGCACCGGTTTCATTTTCGGGTCAACCTCGTCCCACGCTTGAATCTCTTTGGGCCGCTGCGTTAACTCAGCATTCGCCGGAATGACGCCAAGCGCCTTCTGCCGCGCAAAAATCTCCTCGCGCAGCTTGTCCCAGCCTTGGTCGAATTGACCTTTGTACTTATCCGCCCACTCTTTCGGCACGTGATGGGGCGCATGACACGCACCCGGCGCGAAGTAGACAAAGAACGGTTTGTCCGCCATCAGTGCCTTCTGCTGACGCACGTAGGCAATTGCTTTGTCCGTCATATCTTCGGTGAAGTGGTAGCCTTCCTGAGCGGTCTTCGGTGGTTCGAGTGGCGTCGTGCCTTCGTAAATGGCCGGATCATACTGATTGGTCTCACCACCGATGAACCCGTAAAAATGTTCGAAGCCGCCGCCGCCGGTCGGCCACTGGTTGAACGGCCCTAACGGGCTGGTTTCCCAAACCGGCACTTCATGACACTTGCCAAACTGCGCGGTCGAATAGCCGTTTAACTTGAGCGTCATCGCCACAGGCGCTTTGTTCTTAGGCAGAACTGACGTGTAGCCGGGTGCCGAGGTTGCGATCTCACAGACCCCACCCATATTGACGGAATGGTGATTCCGCCCGGTGAGCAACGCCTGCCGTGTCGGTGAACACAGAGCTGTGGTGTGGAAGCGATTATACTTCAGCCCGTTCGCTGCCAGCTTCTCGAAGGTTGGCGTCTGGCATGGCCCACCAAAGGCGCTGGAGGAAGCAAAGCCAACATCGTCAAGCAACACGATCAGCACGTTCGGTGCGCCTTTGGGCGGACGTAACGCTTCAATTGGCGGGAATTTCGTGTCTGGGTCCTTGGCATCATATGTGACCAAGCCTGTGTGCTGCCGATCCGGAATCGGCAGAATCGCGCGTTGAATGTGGTCTTGATTACTCATGGCTATGTACTCCTCTCTGTAATTCGTCATTCACGCAATGCTGAGTATTCATGGAAAGCTGAGGCTCAATGGCGAAAGAGCACGACGATCAACACTAGTAAGCCGAGCAGTGAAATCAAACCCGCGAGTATCGACGCTATCGAACGGGGGAGAGGCGGGTAGAGTGACCGCAGATGCTGGAGACTCGTGACATGCTGTATCGTGCCGGCAAGTAACGACACTAAGCCGAAGGTGATCATCAGCAAGGCAAACCCGCGCGGCGTGACCAAGGGGTCAACGTGCTCAGCACCTCGCGTCTCGAATTGAAAAAACTTGTACACGCTGAAACCAAACGTAATCAGCGACGTCGCCGTCCGCACCCACGCCATCATTGTGTTTTCGTAGGCAAGGCGGGTGCGCTCATACGCGAGCCTCGTAGCGATGTCGATCTCTCGTGTTTCAGTGTCAGTCGAACTTGCCATGTTGCGGTATTCCTTTGAGCAGACGCCGCTTGGGACGGTCTTCGGAAACGGCCTCTACGATCTTTCGATCTCCACCCCGCTGACGTGTGCGAAGCGCGTCACAAGGCCGCGGAGCAAAAGGTAAGGGAGAAGAGCCAAGACCGTGGCGGTAATGAGCGTCTCTAGCGGGTAGAACCAGCGCACAGTGATGAACTGGTAGATGATGTCGAGGACGGTGGCCATGATGAACACCTTCCCAACATCCTTCCACCCTTGCTGGAGCAAGTCGCGTCGGTGTGCCGGATTGGTGAAGATAGTCCAGAGGTAAGGCGGACGTCCGGTTCGTGCATCTTTCAGTCCGGCGCGAATCGCGAGGAGCGTCGCCATCGTTGGCTGGAGGAACAGTCGCAGGGTGAGAGGTCCATCGGCACGACCAAGGAGGTTTTCCCAAATGCGTATCAGCGTTTCTTCCATTCCTTCCGCTCTCCGTTCCGTTTGTGTTCAACCATGGCGCACCTGAGTGTCTATTTGCCCGCATTATTGGCGCGGGCTTCTGCCTGTGCTTGCCACGGCCAGCAGCCTTCGAGTTCGACGACTAAGGACCAGCTCAGGAAGGTGCGGATGAGCACCAGGAGGCCGAGCACCGTAACATTATGCAGCATGGGTTCGAGCGCGACCGTTCTGACCAAATCAGCGGCCACGAGCAGATCAAGCCCCAGCAAAATGCCTTTGCTGAGTTGATGCTTGTAGCTCTCATAGGCACCGGCCTCATCGAGGTGAAAGAGATACCGGACCGTCCCGCGCGTGACCGCGAGAATGACCACCGCAGCCACGATGACCACCACAGCCAACACCTCAATGCCGAGGGCCATCCACTCGATGCCATAGCGAATCATTGCTACCAGTTCACCGCCAGCGTTTGCCTGCGTCATCTCCGCACCCTCCTCATTCCTGCGCCAGCGGCAAAAACGCCAGAGCCATCGTCGTGACCGTCAGCATGGCTGCCGCCAAGACGAGTAATACGATGCGCAGCCTCGGTTCCTCGAACACAGCGGCGATGCCACCCAGGAACAGCACGATGCCGTACAAAACCGTCAACAACAGGTAGGTATCCGAAATCTCGTCGGCATCTCGCGCCTCGGCGAAATTCTTCGTTTCGTCCATCTGCAACTGGCGTGCTTCCTTCCCCGCAGCCAGGACGTATGCGTCCATGCTAAAGGGTGTGAGCGGAGCCGAAGGGTTGTGCCAGGGTTTCGTGGCTAACCACGCTTCGACAGCGACGCGCATCTCCGGACGGAAGCGTTGAAAGAGAAATTCCGCCAGTTGATCGTTTTTTTCGATGATCGCGCTGACATAACGCTCAAAGAGGACGGCATCGAGGCTGCGCAGTTGGTTCGAGTACAAGTCCTTACCTGCGGCCTGCCGACCAGCAGCGTTGGCTTCGGCAATGCGGAAGGTCTGGATACCCTCCCACAGCGCGGCTTGATATGCACTCCAGGCGGAGGCCAACGTGGCCACCCCCAAAAGAACAGCGGCAAGGACATCGAACCAACCTGCCCAAGAATCGACCTCGTAGCGAAATGCATCCGCTCTGCTCTCGGTTTCCGTCATAACGTCATCTTTCTGAACATTCCGCCCGCGCCGGTTTGCCTCAGCAAAGGCAACCTCGTGTCTCAGTCAGTCCTCGTCCACTTGTTGTTCAGCCAGTACTTGAGCAATGAAGTTCAGCAGCTCCTCAAGTGACTGAAAATGCAGGACTTGGGCGGACAGCAAGTGTTCAACTCGCCCCTGCCACTGCCCTCGCTCGGGCTGAGCGGCGGCATGCAGCTGCAGAACAAACCCACGATTAGCTGGGAGAGAAGGCTTTTGTTTCGGTGACATTCCGTTTTTCGTTCTATCGACAGAAAAATTGAGCGACGCCCGTTTGACACTCACAACCGTTTAGGGGCGTTGTCGGTTCTGCGCCAAAACAGTAAGGTAGCCTGCGGTTCAGGTACAGAAGAGAAACGTAAATTACGGTTCAGATTCCGGTTCAGATACGTGGAGCAGGATAGTTGAATGGCACAAAAAATTGGCAACCCCGCTTACGAGACAACTCAGACGGAGCTGCGCTTTGGCCCGTTTCGTTTGGAAGGCAGCAAGCGGCTGTGGCGTGGAGATCACGCAGTGGAGATCCGACCGCGTCCCTTAGCCATGTTGCGCTATTTAGCCGAACGCCCAGGCCAACTCATCGCCAAGAACGAGTTGCTCAAGCAGTTGTGGCCAGGCATCTACGTGTCGGACACTGTCGTCAAAGTGTGTACACGTGAGATCCGCCAAGCGCTGCAGGATGACGTGGCGACACCGCAGTTTATCGAAACTGCCGGGACGCGGGGGTATCGGTTCATTGCCCCTCTCATCACAGCCACCCCGGTTGCAAGCCCACAGACTGAGCCACCCCCAAGCCCCCCTCAGTCTCTCATCCCCAATTTCACCGGACGAGAAGAGGAACTCGCGCAGCTCCAGGACTGGTACGACCAAATGCAACAGGGTGCGCAGCAGATCGTTTTCGTTTCTGGCGAGGCGGGCATCGGGAAAACCACGCTCGTGGAACGTTTTTTAGCGCAAGTGTCAGGGCAAGACGCTATTCGTATCGGGCGTGGTCATTGCCTCGAACAGCAAGAGCGAGGAGAAGCCTACTTGCCGGTCTTGCAAGCCTTGCAACAATTATGTCGGACGGCCGATGGGGAGGCGGTCATCGCAGTGCTGCGTCGCTATGCGCCGCTGTGGTTGCTCCAGCTCTCGGGCGTTATTGAGGCGGATGAGAGGGAAACGTTGCAGCGACAACTGCAAGGCAGCAACCCGCAACGCATGTTACGCGAGTTCGGAGAAGCCATCGCCCATTTAACGTCTGAGCAGGTATTGTTCCTTGTTTTCGAGGACTTGCACTGGAGTGATGTTGCGACCCTAGAACTCTTGTCATATCTAGGTCAGCGACGAGAGCAGACCCGACTCATGGTGCTCAGCACCTATCGGCCAGCAGAAACGGTAGCCAGCCAACATCCGCTCCGCAGAATCGAACAGGAAATGATTGGGCGGGGGCAGTGCCATGAACTGGCGCTCGAACTGTGGACTGAAGCAGAAGTCGAGCGCTACTTGACTTCCCGTTTGTCGGCAAGCCCAGTCGTGGCCGCCTTGTGGCCAGTGATTCATCGTTGTACCGATGGCAATGCGCTGTTTGTCGCACATTTTCTGGACTATCTGCTGCACCAGAAGCTGCTAGTCGCCACTCAAGACGGCTGGGAACTCCGCCTGGAGCCTACGGCCATCGAAGAACTCATCCCTGACCACGTGCAACGGCTCATTACCAAGCAGATTGAAGGGCTCAGCAAAGACGCGCAGCAGGCGCTGGAAGTGGCCAGTATGGTCGGGAGGACCTTCACCGCGTATGAGGCGGCAGCCGTACTCGGGAGCGACCCGGAAACACTCGAAGTGCTTTACGAGGAACTCGAAAATCAAGAGCGACTGATCAACATACAAGAAATTGCCGAATGGCCCAATGGAACGATGGCCGTGCGCTATCGCTTTCGCCATGCTTTGCATCGCCATGTTGTGTATCAGAGGATTGGACCGGCACGACGAATGCGCTGGCACCGGCAATTGGGCGAGCACTTGAGCAATGTTTATGGAGAACACGCCCCGGAGGTGGCCAGCGCAATCGCCTTCCACTTCGAACGGGGGCGAGATTATCCACACGCCATCCGCTATTACCAGCAGGCCGGGGAAAGTGCGTTACGCCGCAGTGCTCATGTCGAGGCGGCACAACACCTCACGCAAGGTTTGGCACTGTTGTCCACCTTGCCGGAGACCTCGGAACGGATGCGGCAAGAACTCGCCTTGCGGATTCCGCTTCATGTCGCCTTATTGGCCAGTCATGGGCTGTCGGCCCCTGAACTAGAAGAAAACCTGGAACGCGCACAGTCATTGTGCAACATCTTGGATGACCTCCCCCAATTTACCACAGTTTTGATCGGTCTAGCACGGCTGTATATCACTCGTTCAGATCGCCTCAAAGCCGAAGCAGCCATCGAGCAAGAACAGCACTTGCTCCTACGGCTCACTGATCCAGCGATCTTGGTAAAACTCCATACCCAGCTAGGCGTGCTGGAGCTGGTGCGTGGTGCGCACCGCCGGGTGCAAGAGCACCACGCGCAAGTCTTTGCGCTCTATGACGCCACGGCGCAGAGCACCCTACGGTTTTCCTTCGGCATAGATCCGCACGCGCTTGCGTTGGTGATGTCGGGCGTGAGTCTGTGGCTCCGAGGCTGGCCGGAGCAAGCCTGGAGTGCTGCTGAGCGGGGCATTGCCCGCGCCCAGGAGATTGCTCACCCGTTTTCTTTGGCGAATGTACTCTCCTTTGCTGTGTGGGTGCGGCAGTTCCGCAGCGAACTCGATCAAGCCTGGAGCCTAACGCAAACGCTGGTGACATTGGAGCGCGAGTACGGCTTTGCGACGAATGTCTCGCGAACAGCCATAGAACAAGGCTGTGTTTTGGTGCGACGCGGTGAACTGACCGAAGGCATTCAGTTGCTTGTCGAAGGCATCAATCAGCATCGAGCTACGGGCGCACAGATCATGCTGCCGTACTCCCTCTCTTTCCTCGCCGAAGCCTACGGACAGCAAGGACAGTTTGCCGAAGGGCTCGCCACGATTAATGAAGCCATCCATCTAACAGAAACGAGCTTCGACCGCCTGTGGGCGGCGGAGGTGCATCGCATCAAAGGCGAATTGACTCTGCAACAGGCCTGCTTTCAAGAAAGTCAAAAGGCAAAGGGCAAAAGTCAAAAACTGCCAACCGCCAATCTCCAGGCAGAAGCTGAGACGTGTTTTCATAAGGCCGTTGAGATTGCTCGGCAACAAGAAGCGAAATCGCTGGAATTGCGCGCGGCGATGAGCCTCGCACGGCTGTGGCGGACCCAGGGCAAAACCACCGACGCGAAGCAGGTGTTGGCGGACATCTACGGCTGGTTTACCGAGGGATTCGATACGGCGGATTTGCAACAGGCAAGGACGCTGCTCACTGAACTCTCCTAAGAAGCACAAGTCAGGGCTTCACCAGCAGCGCTTTCCCTTCCTCGGCACAGGTCAATCCGAACCGCAATCTGAACCACAGATCTCTATTCCTGAACCGAGGGTAGACATACGGTGTCGTTCAGGCACGGAAAATTGCCCTCAGAAAAGAAAGGAGATCCTATCATGCAAAAGCTTACATCACTGAGACTTGCAGGCGCACTCATCGCTTGCCTCAACTGCGGCAGTGCTCTTGCCGCCGATAAACCGGAGTATTCAGGGTTTCTCGCGGACTATTCGCAGTTACAGTCCCGTGCTGACTCCAACATGCTCTACAATTACATCTACGAAAAACCTGGGACCGATTTTGCCCAGTACAGTAAATTTCTCATTGAGTCCGTGACCGTTTTCCCGAGTAAAGAGGCTAACTTTAAGGGCATTAACGCCAACGACCTGACGCTCTTGCAGAAGTACTTCCACGATGCCGTGGCTAAAGCCCTGACCGAGAATAACGGCTACCAAGTCGTCGAGGAACCCGGCCCTGGCACGGTCCGTATTCGCGCAGCGTTTACCGATTTGGTGCCAGTGAATGCAGCGATGAATACCGCGACAACCATCGTACCACAGATGCGCATAGTGTCCGGAATCATCGGCGCGGCCACTAGTTCCAACCTCTTTGTCGGGCAAATCGGCATGGAGCTCGAGTTTCTTGACGCACAAAGCAACGAACGCATCGCGGCAGCGGTGACCAAGCAAGCGGGAAAGAAGTATATTCCGCTGACCGACAGAAAATTTGACCCGACCAGCACTTGGGGACAGGTCGAACAAGAAATGGACTATCTAGCAAAGAAATTGCGCACCCGGGTCGATCAGTTGCACGGGAAAGCCCCTGCTGCCGAGAAGGCCAACTAGGACAAGAACAACAAATCCGTATAGGCAAACGCACCGACGTCTTGGAGTGCGGAGCAGCAGCTCCGCTTTGTCTCCCGGTGGCCGATGAACACAAAAGCGCTGCTCATGCGGCGCACTCCACAGTAGAGCCGCCTTGCTCAGTCAAACCCGATTCGTTCATCAAGCAAATAGAGCGGACGCTGTTTCACCTCTTCGTACACGCGCCCGAGGTACTCACCAATAATGCCCAGCGCGACCAATTGCACGCCACCTAAAAAAAGCACGGCGACCATGAGCGAGGTCCACCCCGGCACTGTCTGCGTGGTAAAAAGCCGCAAGATGATCGCATACACGGCATAGAGAAAACTGAGTACGGAAATACTCACCCCCAGATACGTAGCAACTTGCAACGGCGCGAACGAGAACGCCGTCAAGCCGTCGAGTGCGAATTTGAGCATTTTGCGCAGCGGATATTTCGTCTCTCCAGCCATGCGTTCTTTGCGAGTGTAGGTCACGCCGGTCTGCCGGTACCCGACCCAGCTCACAAGCCCACGCACGAAGCGGCTGCGCTCACGCGCGGATTGCAGCGCATCTACCGCCCGCCGACTCATGAGGCGAAAGTCGCCAGTATCAAGAGGAATATCCACTTGCGTCATAGCTCGTAGCAGACGATAGAATACCGCTGCCGTCCCTAGCTTGAAGGCACTCTCACCTTCCCGTTTATCGCGCACAGCATAGACGACGTCGTAGCCTTCTCGCCATTTATCGAGCAGTTGTGGCAATACCTCTGGCGGGTCTTGCAAATCCGCATCCATCACTATGACGGCTGCGCCTGTAGCTTGATCAAGGCCACAGGTAATCGCTGTCTGATGGCCGAAATTACGCGAGAGGCTCACCACTTTCACGTGAGAATCATCAGTATGGAGACGCTTCAGCGAGGCAAGGCTCCCATCGCGACTGCCATCGTTCACGAACACGATCTCATACGCCTCGCCATACGCGCCCAGCACTTCGCTCAGACGCTGATATAAGATGGGCAGGATTTGCTCTTCATTGAAGACGGGAATAACAACAGAAACAGTCGGTGGCACTCAGGTTCTCCCTTTCGATTACAAACGTCTCAGGGCATCCCGTTAAGAGGAGGGTTCACGCGCAGGAGCAGAAGGAGCAATGGCACCGATGGCTGCGCGCGACCCACCTTCATCGAGCGTCACTTCCGCAGGCGCATTGGTAATGGCGAGACGAGTGCCGGAGTCACGAAAAAAAACGCCGACGCGCAGGGCAAGGCTTTCCTCAGAGAGATGTTTCGGCAGAAAGTAGAGATCCCGGTCTTTCAGCAGCGCACCTGGTAGCCACCACGAGGTCGGGTAGCGTCCCCGCGCCGGCGCATGATCCCAGTTCGTACGCGTCTGCGGCTCTGCATCCGCCGTAACGTGGACGAACATATGATAATCCTTCGTCAACGTCTTCAGCGCTCGCCAATAATACGTCACCACAAAGGCATGCCCTCGTGTCAGCGTCCCTTTGTCTTCCAGGTCGTAGCCAACTAACTCCAGCTCATCACCAAAACGCACCGGCGTGGAAAAGCGGAAAGACGGCTCGTCGGGAGCCGTTAGGTCGACTTGCCGCTCGTACAAGATCGCTTCCGAGCCATCCGGTAAAGGAAAACGCGGCGTTACTTCGGCAAAGCCGGATTCAGGAGAACGTAAAAAAGCGAGGATCTCGTCGTTGTAGGTCGTCAGCCAGCGCTCGCCCGGGCTGCCCGTCTTCACTACCGCAAAATCCACGCCTTGTAGGTGGATGCGATATTCCGGCCCTTCGGAAAAACGCGGATCGCCAGGATGTGTCACACCGACCGGAAGCTGCAGCAAGGTCGTGAAATAGGTAAAGGTGCTGGCATTCAACAACGGAGCATCGGGGATGATGCCGAGCACCGCCGGGCGGGCCATCGTCCGTCTATCGTCGAGTCCCAGCGACCCTCCTACGACACGTTGCAAAATCTCCGCTATCGGCCAGTGTTCTTGTTGGGGCAAGGCGAAATAGGGCGCAGATTCGGGAGACCCTTGCCGGAGGAGAGCAAGACGCGGTAACGCTTCATGGAGCGAGATCTCAATCAGACCGGGCAAAGCCCGCCACCCGTACGAGGCGAGCCAAAATTGCATGAGGAGTAACACCACGACTCCACCGCCAGCAAAGCTTCGCCATTTCGACTTGGGGACAAAAGCGCTGCCCCAGGCGGCAACCACTGCCATAGCCGGCAGAACAGGCGTGATGTTTTTCTGATCTTGCGAGGGCAAGGTCGAGAAAAAAAGATAGGCAACAGCAATCGAAACGAACAACAGGACAAAGCCGTGGAGTGCACTAGAGGGAGCGGCGATTTTCTGCCTAGCGAATGCCATTCGGTTATGCCACAGCAAGGCCACACCTGCGAGAAACAGCCCCAGCCCAACGAGCGTCAAATGCCCATTCACAAACCCAATGCCATACGACGCCAACGCCTGCCACGTGAATGGGTTCGAAGGACCATAGCCGACCGCTTCCTCACCGTAGGCAGCGCTGAGCGAACGCGCGATAAGCGGCTTGAGATTGAGCAAATACCATGGTGCTGCCACCAGCGCCGCAATGCCCAGGGAAGGCACGAGATAGCGTCCGAGTCGTGGCGGCCCAGACTTTGAGCGTCCGAGTATCAAACCTCCGCCCTTCCATATCGCCCATACACTCACGCTCAAAGGTCCGATTAAAAAAATCGGAAAGAACGCACGACACAACCACCCCAACCCCAAGGTCACGCCCAACGCGACTGAGGGCCATTTGTGAGCAAACCCTTCCGTCCGCACTAACCAGTACAGCGCAGCGGCAACCAACGCCGTGTTCCAAAAATCGAAGAGAAATATCCGTGAGAGCCCGAATGCCGCCGGATAGGTTGCGACGAAAAAAGCGGCAAGAACCCCAGTGGCCGGTGAACGCAGCCGTGCACCCAAACCATAAGTAGCCAATACCAGGATGACAAATGCAATCAGGTTGATCGACAAAGCCGCGCTTGCCGATTTGCCGAAGAGGAAATACGTCGGCACGGCTAGGAGCGGCAAGAATGGTGGTCGCGAGCGATCAACCGACAGCACGGAGGTGAAGAACCCGGAGAGTCCGTCCTCAAAAAGTGCCTCGTGATATTTGAAGCTGGAAGTGAGATACGCAGCGTCGTCCCAGCGTGGCGGACGAGTGTCAATATGGAGCCAGAGCAGATTAGCAATGAGGCTCCCGGCAATAATCATCCCCAACCACAAGCGGGGCGAACGTACATTCACGTGCGATACCCGCCAGTCCTCAGGATGCTTTGTCTCGCAAAAGCATGCGTTTCACCCGATCTTTCAAGGACAAGAGCCCCGGGAGCTTCCAATGAAGCGCGGCTTGGTAATAGGGCAGTGCTAGCCGACGCAAAGAGAAATAGGCCAAGGTGCGCCACGAGTCACTGTGTGGGTCAAGCAGATGCGGCGGCAGTAAGAAGCGCTCTTCACGTCCGGTGGAGCGCCAGAGTCCATCGGCGACTGTCCACAACCGCTGATACTCGATGGCTTGCGCCGCGCAGATTTGCCCAATTTCGCGACTTGGCGGGACGTGCGGGTGGGCCTCGTGCAGGCGGCGAAACTCGCGTAACAGCCCGTCCATGCGCTCGCCCATCTGTTCCAAACGGAACCCAGCTTCGATGCGCTGCCGTGCGGCGTGTCCCATGCGTCGCAAGCGCTCCGGGTCACGCAACAGCGCAGCAAGCGTCTGCGCATACGCCTCAGCTTCAGCCGCTTCCTCACTGCGCGGCAGCAACACGCCGCATTCCGGCGTCACCAGCTCGCGCTGTCCGCCAACATCTGCCCCGACCACCGGCACGGCGCAGGCCATAGCTTCATAGATCGACAGGGCAATGCCTTCCCACTGCGAAGGCAAGAAGAACACATCGACAGCAGTCATGAGATCACGCACCCGCTCGCTGGATACCGCACCGAGCATATGCACAGTCGCCTGCAAACCATGGCTTTTCACAAAAGCACGCAGCCAGTCGCCATCAGGACCATCACCAGCAACCAGTGCCTGCAACGGAATACCACTACGCACAAGATGGAGCATCGTTTGCGCGAAAACTCGCGGCTGCTTCTGCTCGCACAAGCGTCCGGCGTAGAACACCACTGGCGTTTCGTTGGACAAATGCAGTTCGTGTCGCACCTGCGCACGCCGTTCAGCATCAGGTCGCCAGCGTTCGGGATCGGCATTGGTGTAGCAAGAGTGAATGCGCTGGGGATCGGCACCACGCGCTCCCATCCACCGCTTCAAATGCTCTGACGTTACGACGTTGCCGTCCAGCAAACTTTGATACTCATATGCGAAGCGCGGATGCCCGCCGTTTTTCCATTCTTCCTCTTCCATATGGCAGAGATCGACAAAGGTCACATGCGGACAGTGCGCCCGCAAATACGGCAACAGCAAATAGCCCAACTCACTATTCGAGATCAACACCACGTCGACCTGGCGCGACTGAATCAGGTAGCGCAAGAAGCGCGGATAATCGACCAAGCGTAAAAAATGCTGGAGCACGAAGATGTCCGGCGTACGGCGGGCAAACGCTGGCAACCAGGAATGATCGCCCTCTAACGTCGTAGCAATGGAAACCTCCCAGCCACGGCGGGTCAGTTGCCCCAGGAGGTCCAGATTAAATTTGTCCGCTCCGCCTAAGGTCAGCCAGGGGACGATCATCAACAGGCGAGGCGCCTCTTTCTGCAAGAGATTGTCGTAAGGTAATGTCGCAGGGACCGTATCGCAGGGCATGTGCCACCGTGGCTGAATCTGCGGAAATCCACCATTCCAGAGAGACGAATAACGTTGCCGGAGACTGGTAGAAAATGCGCGTTGTCGATCACCGTTATCCCAATTCGTCCAACGGTCGCCATGGCGCGGGTGCCGCCGATACCAATCCAAGTACTCGGGTACGGTGCCACCCCAATATCCAGCATGAGCGCAACGCAACCAGAAATCCCAGTCTTCGAGTCCAGCCCGGTTTTCTTCTTCATAGCCCTGCACGGCGGCATGCACCGCCGTACGAATAGCACCGGTAGCAGCGATGAGGTTTTCTTCGAGAAAAGCGCCGCCATCGTGAAAACCACGCGTCCACAGATACTCTTGAGCGCCGAATCCCACAGTGAAACCTTTGACGAAAGAGAACTCCGGGTACGATTCGAGGAACCATACCCATTTCTCCACCGCCGTAGGCTCCAACAAATCGTCGCCATCGAGTTGCACCACATACGGGGCGCACGCCGCCCGAAACCCGGTATTGCGCGCTGCACTCAGTCCTTTGTTGACCTCGTGGTCGAGCACGCGAATACGGGGATCACAGTCACGATATACGTCCAGCAAGGCAAGTGACTCAGCATCGGTGGAGCCGTCGTTGACGATCAACCACTCCCATTGTTGCATCGACTGCTGGAGTACGGACTGTGCCGTTTCACGAAACACGGCTCCAGTATTATAGAAGGGCGTGACAATCGTGACCGCCGGTGGTGTGGTTGGATCTGCTGGCGCGTATAAAAACGACGGACGCTGCGGATCTATTGGAGTATTGGTGTAATCCGGCTGGACAGGGTCAATCATGTGATTTCTTTCGGTGGCTTTCAGTAGCTATACGGCACTGCTGGACCAGCCAGCAGTGCCGCCCAATAGCCAAATCGGCAAATTATTTCTCAACGAGGCCGAAGCGTTTTCCGAGCCGCCCCCAGAGGCTTTGCCGGTAGCGAGCTGCCTCAGCTTGCCAGTAATCTTGTTGCGCCTCCGCGCGTATCAGCGATTGTTCTAACTGGCGCATCATGAGTTGTTGCTCGTGGAGCGTACGTTCTCGTTCCTCCACAGCAGCACGCCAGCGCTGGACTTGTTCCTCCAACCACGCCTTGCCGCGTTCAAGTTCGCTCGCCCAGGTCTGTTGTTCATGGAGCAGGCACTCGCGTTCTACGGCTGCGGCTCGCCAGTTCTGCGCCTGCTCTTCCAGCCACGCCTTGCCCCGCTCTAACTCGTGCGTCCACGCTCGTTGCTCCCGTAGCAAACGCTCCCGTTCCTCAGCGGCAGCACGCCAGCTCTGCACCTGTTCTTCCCACCACACCTTGCTCTGCTCCAGCTCACCAACCCACTGCTGTTGCTCGTGCAAGAGTCGCTCGCGTTCCTCGGCGGCAGTGCGCCAATTCTGCACCTGTTCTTCCAGCCACGTCCGACCGTGTTCCAACTCGCCAATCCAGGCTTGTTGTTCCCGTAGCAAACCCTCCCGCACCTCGGCGGCAGTGCGCCAATTCTGCACCTGTTCTTCCAGCCACGTCCGACCGTGTTCCAACTCGCCAATCCAGGCATACAAGGTCTGCGAGAAGTCGTGGCGGTCCTGCGGACGAGCCTGTTGTTCCGGCAGCGCACGCTCTCGCTGGAGATGTTCGCTCCACAGTCCGTCTGCAGCTTCGGCAAGGCGAGTGTACTCGATGGCGCGCGCGGCACAGAGGAGCGCCACCCCGCGACTCGGCAGTGGACGCAAGGCTTCAGTTCGCAACCGCGTTGCTTCATGGAGCGCTTCCACCAAACGGTCTCCCATTTGCTCCAAACGAAAATGTTCCTCAATCCTCCGGCGGCTTGCCACCCCCATCGCTTGGCAGCGTGATTGATCTTGTACCAGATCGCTCAAAGCAGCCACGTACGCGAAGGCTTCAGTTTCTTCGTCGCTCTTGGCGATGAGTATCCCACACTCGGGAGTGACCAGCTCGCGTTGCCCACCAACGTCGGTACCGACAATTGGCACCCCGCAGGCCATGGCCTCATAAACAGCAAGGGCAATGCCTTCCCACTTCGAGGGTAAAAAGAAAATGTCGGCGGCCGCAAGGAGTTCACGCACTTGCGCATTGGGCAAGGCTCCCAATAGTCGCAGTCGGTCGCCGAGCCCTTCTTGCCGTATGAAGGCTTCTACCCCTTCCCGCTCCGCGCCATCGCCGACCACCAACGATAAGAAAGGCGTTTGCCGTTGAGCAAGTTGCCGCACGGTCTGCGCCAGCATGGCCGGCGCTTTCTCGGCATCAAGGCGGCTGACAGACAGGATGACGGGAGTTTCCTCATGCACTCCCAACCTCTGCCGCACGACGTAGCGTTGCTGCGGATCGGGACGCCAGTCGTTCGCATCAATGTTGATGTGACAGACACGAATGCGGCTCTGGTCAGCACCCCGCTGCACCATCCACTCACGCAAATGTGCGGAAGCAACAAGATTGAGGTCGAGCAACTCTTGATGTTCCACCGCCATGCGCGGATAGCCGCCATTTTTCCAGTTCTCGGCCTCGGCATGACAGAAATCGAGAAAGGCCACCTCCGGGCACGCTGCCCGGAGATAAGGAAGCAGTTGATATCCCAACTCGCTATGCGACACCATGACTACATCAATGCTGCGAGACACGATGAGGTAACGCAGGAAGCGGGGATAATCCGTCAGCCGCAGAAAGTGCGGTAGCACAAAAATATCCGGCGTCACGCGTGCGAATTGCGGAAGCCACGGTTGCTCGCCTCTCAAGGTCGTGGCGATTGTCACCTCCCAGCCGCGCTCGCTCAGTTGACTGATCGCATTCAAGTTAAACTTGTCGGCACCACCGATCGCCAACCACGGAGCGATGAGCAAGAGCCGAGGCCGGTCTTTACGCAGACGGTTGGCGCACGGCAAAACCTCCGACACTGAATCGTTCGGCATGTGCCAGCGCGGCTGAATACGTGGAAATTCTCCTTCCCACAAACTCGGGTAGCGCCGCCGTAGTTGTTCACGAAAGGCTTGCCATTGCCCAGTCTCGTCTAGGTTGGCCCAACGGTCGCTGTGTGTTTGCCGGCAGCGATACCAAACGAGATATTCGGGCACCGAGGCACCCCAATAACCCAAACTGGCACAGCGCAGCCAGAAGTCCCAGTCTTCTCCGCCAGCACTAATGGTCTCGTCATAACCGCCAACTTCTCGATGGACAGCAACACGCACCATGCACTTATTGTCGATGACGTTTTGCTGCAGAGCAGTGACGCCATCGTGGAAACCGCGTGGCCACAGATATTCCCTGCCTTCAAAACCAACGGAATAGGAACCAGCAAAAGCGAACTCGGGATAACTCTCAAGAAACCAAAACCACTTTTCTACGGTAGTGGGCTCGAGCAAGTCATCGCTGTCGAGCTGCACGACGTAGGGCGTGCGGGCAGCAGCGAACCCGGTGTTACGCGCAGCACTCAAGCCTTTATTGACGTTGTGGTCGATCACGCGAATGCGTGGATCGCCCGAGCGATAGGGTTCCAGCAGCGCTAACGCCTCCGGGTCGCTAGAGCCATCGTTGACAATCAGCCACTCCCACTGTTGGAAGGATTGCTGCAGAACGGAACGTGCCGTTTCCAGAAACACGGCTCCGGTGTTATAGAAAGGCGTGACGATCGTCACTGCTGGTGGCACATCGCTTGCCAGTGGGGCATGCAGAAACAACGGACGCTGCGCACTGGCTGGAGTATTCGTATAGTCTGGGCGTTCGGGGTCGATCATAGGTCGGTCTTCTGCTCCGGCTCGGAAGGCACGAAAGTTCCCAAGCGGTTTCCCAATTTGCCCCATGCGCTGGCACGGTAACGCTCGGCCTCAGCTTGCCACGCACGTCGGCGCTCATCGCTTCGAGCTAGGTTACGCTCCAAAGTTGCAACGCGTTCACGCTGATTGCTCAAGATCTCTTCTCGTTCGGCAACCGCATGCTGCTCATGTTCCAGTTGCTGCACTGCCCGGCGGTGTTCTTGCGTCAAGTGGTCATGCTCCTGTGTCAAGCGACGATGTTCCTGCGCTACACTCTCGGCACGCTCGCCGCGCTCTTCTGCCGTCGTCTGCCAGTGGCGCATTTGTTCCTCAATCCACGCTTTCCCCTGCTCCAGCGTCTCCGCCCAACGGCCTCGTTCTTCCGCTGAGCTGCGCCAATTTTCGACTTGTTGTTCGAGCCACAGCTTGTACTGTTCGAGCTCCTCAATCCGCGCCCTCGCCTTCTGGAGTGCAAAGGCAGCGTCCGTGATGATCCCACCTTCTTCCGACTGCGGCTGCTTGGCCCGATAGAAATCGAGTGCCCGCTGACGCGCAAGCGCACATTCTTCTTCTCCGCGCCCGAAGCGAAAGAGATGTGAGGCATTCTTCTCGTGCCATCGATAGCGCACCAAGGGTTGAGCCAGAAAACCCACACGGTTTCCCACACTCAACTTCATCCACATCTCGTAGTCGCACGCATACCCAAGGTCTTCATCGAATCCACCCAGTGCCAGCAAAGCCTCGCGTCGCGTCACCACCGTCGGGGCACAGATACAGTTCTCATCGAAGAGCAGCTTGCGGAAATAGCGCAGACCGGCAACGACAAAATCCTCCGACGCACTCTCCACCCACGTGCGCGGAGTCGTGGGGGCCGTACCATCGCGCACCAGATCAATGGCAGAATGCACGAATCCGATATCGCTCGCATGCGCTAGGAGTTGGACTTTGTGCGCCAGATTATCCGGCAGCATCACGTCGTCTTGATGAAAAATGGTGAGGAACTCTCCCTGCGCCAAGGCCACGCAGCGATTCCAATTTCCTGGGATGCCTAACCGGCGTTCGTTCTGATGGACATGGAGTCGGGGATCGGTGAACGAGTGAAGAATCTCCAGCGTGCCATCGCTCGACCCATCATCGACCACCACCAATTCGAAATCGGGAAACGACTGCGCCAACACGCTCGTGAGCGCCTCGGCGACAAAAGTCGCGCCGTTATAGGTCGGGATACACACGCTGACACGCGCTGGCCGAGTCACGCTGGTTTGTTCTCCGTCCCCGACAGCCATCGCATCAGCGGTCGGACAAATTTGTGCGTGAGCGTGCGCAGGCAGGTCTCATAGCCACGATACAACTTCCACGTCGTCGAAGCGTAAATCGCATTCAGGCGGGCCTCTCGTTCGCGCAACGTCTGCGAGGTGGCTCGTAACTCATCGTGCTGGCGCTCGTTCTGTCGCTGCAAAGCCAGGAGTTCATGGTGTTGCGCTACCAAGCGCTGGGGAAGCGTCGCGCCGACACCCGGAGTCGTACACAGTTCATTGTAGACGGTCTCGATATCGTCGGCATACTCGGCCACGGTTTTGACGGTAGGAGGTCGGCTTTGCAGTTGCACGTATAACTCCGGCTGTTCAAGCAATCGCGACAAACACCGGCGAAGCTCATCCGTGTTTTCTGGCTCGAATAGCAATCCATTCTCGCCGTCGACCACAGCTTCTGTCAGGGCACCGCGTCGTGCGGCCACCACCGGCACACCAGCGAGCAGAGCCTCACGGGTCATGAGTGAAAACGTTTCCTCACAGACGCCGGGCATGACCAACACGTCATGTTGCGCCAAGACTGTGCCAAGGTCTTCGTGGTCGTACACCCCGCGAAAATGGACCGGAAGCCCAGCCGCAAGTGTAGCGAGGCGGTCAGCATACCACTGCCATCCCGACAGGGCCATGCCGTAGAACGACGCCTCGAAGGCGTTGGTCGACAAACCACGCAACGCTTCTAACAAAACATGCGCTCCTTTATGGGGAATGAGGACGCCAACATATAGGATGCGCAAAGGACGACTGCCATCGTAGAGCACTCGACTTGGCACGACCGGGCGCGGCACCCCGAGCGGCACGGTGCGCAACCGTGGCCCGAGATCTGGCATGTACTCCAACATGCGCTGCTGCAAAAATCGCGAGGGCACAAGCACAACGTCCGGAGCGTGCAGAGCTTGCTCCATGAACGGGAAGCGATGACGCGCGGTCTCCGCCGGGACATGTTCTTGCAGGCAGGGCACGCAACGCTCGCCGCGTTCGGGTCCAGCACACAAGCGCTGTTGATCGTCGACCAAGTGGATACGATGACACACAAAATAGAAGTCGTGCAGGCTCAACACCGTCGGATAGCCCAGTGCTGTGGCCAGGGGGATCAAGTTCACGGACAGATGCGCGACGTGTTGGAAGTGTACAACATCCGGACGCAGCCGTTCCAACACTTGCACGAACACGTCGTCGAAAAACGGGTTATCGTAGGTCAATCGCGACGTCGTCGTTTTCGTATAATTGTTGACGACAGCGACGATGGGCAGACCGTAGCGTCGCTCTTCGCGTACCGACAATTCTTCGGCAGCCGGGTCGGCAACGCGCAACAGAATCGTCACCTCGTGGCCGCGCGCCTGTAGGGTCTGCGACAGATGCAAGGTGACAAGTTCTGTTCCGGCCCACGCTTCGGGGGGAAATTCATGCACGACTTGGAGAATGCGCATTGCTTCGTTCTCGGGCTTCGATCCTCTTTTTACTGCCGCTTGATGTGTTCTTGTAGCGATAGGAACCGACAGACACCATATGGCAGCCGATCCGCCCGTTCTCCAAGCCACACACCAAGATTCGCCGCCAAGTGCCAACTCACCGCTGCGACGCCCCATTCTGCCGCCACCCGCGCTCGGCCCGAGCCAGTCGCCCAACGCCAAAACGAGAGATCACGCCGTGCCGCACTCACAGCCAAAGGCAAGCAAGAGCGCAAGGTCCGTTGACGCGCTAACACCATCTTTTGAGAGAGCGCCCAGAAATGGTCGAAGTGACGGCGCAAATTGGGCCACGGTCCGTAGCTGTGCGAATGATACACCAGCGAATCTGCGCAATACGCGGTGCGATACCCAGCTTCGAGCACCTGCTGCGCCCACAGTTGGTCCTCGCCAAACTCGACCACCGGAAAAGGCCACTGCTCCCAAGTCGTGCGACGGAGGACGGAACTGACGTTGGCGAAAAAATAATACAGCCCAGGATTCTGGGCATACGCAGGGTTGTCGTGCATACGATTGATGCGCGACTCTGGCTGTCCGGACAATTCTTCCTGCACGATACGTCGCCACTCCATCGGATGGCAGTGCGAGCGCGGCAGGTGGCGGCTGAAAGCCCCGACGACGAGATCATCAACCAGCAGCGGAGCAACAAGATGATGCAGCCACTGCTCGTTGGCTGGCGTCGCATCTTGCGTCAAGAAGACCAGGACATCGCCTTGCGCTTGTGCCGCAGCCAAGTTGCGGGTTTTCCCGTGGCCGAACTCGTGCGGCGGAATGCGTATGATCTTCACTTCGTGGCGCTGCAGGATGTCCAACGTGCGATCACGCGAGCCTGAGTCAACCGCGATAATCTCCACGACCGCGACTGGCCCGGTTTGCGCTTTCACAGATACGAGCAATTCGTCGAGGTAGCGCTCGCCATTTTTCGTCACTAGAAGAATTGAGGCATGTACTTGGCCACTCACGAAACGAGGTCCCCGTTCTCTGCTAGTGGCTTCCGACACACGATCAGAGCGTTGTCGTGCCACGCCCACATGCGGTTCAGCGCAAAGTCCGCGCGAGCTGCCCAATCGAGGAATTCTTGCGGCAACGCCGTGTTCCTCTGATGGACATAGGCTTCCAACGCTGCCACGTCTCCACGCGAAGCCAGCCGTAGAGTGCGCAGCAGCTTGCGATACATCTGCCTCCCCAATTCCCGCAGGCCGGTTGCTGGCTCTTTTCGCCCTGGTTCAGCAGCAAGACTCAAACTCGGCGGCACAACAGGTGCCGACGGTGGTGGTATCGCAAACGGTGCCTCGCGCCAGTTGGAAGCGATAACCGAGAGGCCGTAATGGGTGCACACCGATTCAATCAACTCGGGATGATAAAAGCGCACGTGTTCAGGGTCGCGCCAGAAGCCGAACAGTTGCATACGAATGGATTCGGGGTTGGGAAACACCAGGACGAAAGTCCCGCCGGGTGCGAGCCGCTCGCCAATCGCTTCGATTAAACTCAGCACTTTCTCGAACGGCAAATGCTCGATGAAATGCGAACAAAAGACTCCGTCGTAGACATCAGACGACTCGGCGAGGAAGGTGAAGACATCCGCCTCGACAACGCTCCCGCCGTGTTCGCGCACGAGGCGCACCGCCTCCGGGTTGCGCTCGACTCCCAGCGCGGGAATGCCATTCTCGGCCAGCAATTCCAAGAACAGACCAGGACCACAGGCGAGGTCCAGCACCTGACGGCACCCGCGAAAATGCGCGACATACGGGAGCGACAACTCCCGGTTCCAGCGACGATCTCGACATTGCCGCTCGTAATCCGCGTAGTCGAAAGGAGTTCTTAGTTTCTTGCTTGGATCTTTGTCTGCCATGTCTGCTATTCGCATTCGCTTCGCCGTAAGCGGAGATGCCGAGCGAATATAAAAGGGCAATGGTCAGTGGTCAACCAGCAGCAGTCAGCAGGGCCAATCATTGAGAAAAGGTGCAAGCAAGAATAGAGTAAGCCGTCTGTTGATAGCAGTGCTCAATCGTGTGCAGCTTCAGCGAGTACCTCGGTCGCCCATTGATTGAGGCTCTTGCCAGCAGCCTGCGCAGCAACTAAGGCCGCACCATGCACCTCTGGCGGCACACGCAACATGAACTTGCCGGATGCAGGCTTCTCAGGACGAATTCCTTGTTCCTTTTCCACTTTCATAAAAATCTATTGCTTTACGCTTCATCCAATACCTTTTCAGCAGAAGATGCCCGATGGCGTCAGTCGGAGACGTCATCGGGAAGGTCTTCCTGATCAGCATCGACGAAATCACCGGTACGCTCAACTCGGAGCTTGTCATTGCCGACCTTGAACTCGACATGCCCGTCATCGCCTATCCGCACTGTCATCGGTGGCAACAGGTCAGAAGCATCGCTCAACAGTGCGGCAAGGGGTTGCCGAACGTATCGCTCCAGAAATACGCTCATCACTGGCCCGGCCTGAGCTTCGAGGTGCTGCCAAGCTGAGTCGCCAACGAATGTCTGGCCGCTGGCTTCGTCAAACGCCTTGACGAGTTCCGTGAGCTTAGGGTTGGGAGTCGGATCAAGGACGACCAACACCGGAGTGAAGCCCGACTCGACGCAGTCGATTGGAAATTGGAGTTCTTCCCCCCACCGACCCTGGCCCGACGCTGCGATGGTCACGCGCATCTTAAATTCGTAGGCCAACTTCTGCTTCACACAATCGACTTGGCGGCCCTTCCCTCGGTCGTGCTGCCGTTTCACTGGGCTTCTCTTCGCGCTCACCGGCGTGCCGCCGATGGCGTTCGCTAGGATTGGCTCGAACAGGTATCCCGTCTCCTGAGCCGCTCGATTGTCCAAGTCGTAGAGCCACTTTCGCCAGTACAGCATGCCCGCGAGCGCCGGAGATGGCATGCTACCGAATTGCAAGAGTCCGCGAGGGCCAACTTGATCGAAGGTGGGAAATGCCTGTCGCTGCAGGATCTGCTCATACTTCAGACGGCTCTTGTGCAGGGTTGCCAAGCACGAGAAGTATGTGTCCGAGTCAGGCTTGAGGGCGAACACCTTCGCGGCCAAGTCCTCGAAGGGGATCCCCGCCAATGCGAGAGAAGAGACCGGCCAAGTCTCAAAGAACGGAGGAACGTATTGAGGGATCTCGGGAATTTTGGAGACGAGGTTGAGGTCTTTGACGACGACACTGCAGAGATAAGCACAGACCTCAGAAGAGAGAGGTACGGCCATATCGCTGTTGCCCACGTTGCGTGCCTTCTCAATGAGCGTCTTCTGGGCGAGCGTTAGTTTGTACGTTGTCATTGGTCCTGTCCTGCTTGCGCAGTCTTGGCATCCGCAAACAGAAGAAGCTGTTGGGATCGAGTAAGGGTGCGATATCTGCTTTCGACGGCCTCAACGGCTTTCTGAAGCGCTGGACTCATGCCGGTTGAGTTCGTTGGTACGAAGCTCTTCAGGCCTGGGTCCGACCTCCGGTTTATCACCTCGCGGAACGCACGGGTCAGGTGAGCAGCGATTGCGTTTGCGAAACGAGGAGGCACGGCATTGCCGATGAGAAGCGCTCGTTGCGCCTGCGTACCAGCGAACTCAAAGTCGTCTGGAAAGGTTTGGAGCCGCGCACACTCGCGAAGAGTCAGGTTGCGATGTGCGGTCGGATGAACGAACTCGGAAGTCGCTCCGCTGGTGATCGCTTTCGAAGGCAGATTCGGTTCGAGCCGCCGAAGCCCGGAGGGTGCGCCACCTCTACGTTCTGTTGGGGTCCCGTCCATCACCCTCCTGAAGGCACGGCGTCGGTAGGTCTCATGCCAGAGTTCCTCCGGAATGTCCTTCATGATTTGGCCAACACCAAGTGCCTCGAAACGAAGGCGGTCCATCTCATTGGGCGGACGGGAGCAGTGATCCGAAACGGCGGCGGTTTCTGGATCGTCAGCCGCAGGTGGCAGGCCCGCGAGTGCCTGCATAACGCTGTCGCACCATGGGAGGTTGCCCGCAACGAGGTCTGCCCCAGGAGCACCAGTGGCACGATGTGTCGCTTCAGGAAATCCGGGGTCCCAACCAAGACCGCCAATCGCCAACACCCGCTTGCGGTGTTGCGGAACACCGTAGTTGGCAGCATTCACTTTGCGAAGGTGAATGCAGTAGCCAGCTTTTACAAGCGGAGCAAGCAGGTCGGTCACCCATCGACCACCCTCGCCAGTCAGGAAGCCTTCGACGTTCTCGAAAACGAAGGCCCTGGGTCGATGTCGCTCTACAAGGTAAGCGAAGACCGCCACAAGCGTGTTGCGAGCATCACCCGGCTTCCGCAAACCGGCCGACGAGAAGCCCTGACATGGAGGGCCGCCAATGATGATATCGGACGAAGGCAGCACGGTGTTCCAGTCGAGCTTTATCTCTTCGATGTGGCCTCCCATGTTCTTCTTGTACGTTTCCACCGCAGCCGGAAACGCATCGGCTGCCCAGACGAGATTGAAGCCCTGAGCGCGGAATCCCAATCCCATCCCGCCAGCACCACAGAAAAGGTCCACCACTGTCCGGCCTCGTCTTGCATCCATGTCCAATCGCTGCTCCTTCTCGTCTCCGCTTCACATCGCACGGGGTTTCCCACCCCAACCACGAAGTCGAGGCTATTGAATTGCGGACCTGCGATGGTCAACCCTACGAGTCGGTAGGGCTTGATGTCAAGAGAGAAGTTTTACCACGGGCAAACGCGGAGAACTCGGGCATTCCAAGGCCAGGAGCAACAAAAGACAGACGAGGTGGGCTATATTTAGGAACAACGTCTGAGTGGGAAGCTATGGAAACTCGCTCGAAATGGGCAAGGTTCAAGCCACTTCCAGCGACAGCCTTTCAAGTCTAGGAGATGAGACCAGAGAGGTCTTCAGCGTGGCCCGAGCAGAAGCGGCAGATCCTAGTTACGCAGCCTGTACCTCCACCACTAACCGATGCCCAAGGGCCTGCAACCCAGCTTCGATCTGACCAATGTGGGAGCGATGATCCAAATCCAACAGTCGCTGGACTGCTCCCTCGCTGACCCCGAGGCGTCGCCCTAGCTCGATAGTGTTGAGGCCAGCCTCACGCATCGCCTCATACAGCGATAGCTTAGCGGTGACGAGAGTCGGTAAGGGGATCATCACCTGCCCTGGTTTCGCTTTCGAGGGCTTGGGGATTGGCCAGTGCGCGTGTACGTATCCGCCTAGCGCTGCGATCAGCGCATCGACAGCCTCGCGCAACGCTTCCTCCCGAGTGGTGGCGTCAGTCCCAGCTTCGGGGACATCCGGAAACGTCACCAAATAAAAGCCGGCAGGATCAACTTTCACCGTGGCTGGATAGCGAAAGGGACTCATGTGCTACTCCTCGATATCGTTTCGACTTAAGCCCAGGTCGGCCAGCATCTTCTGCAATAGCCCGGGACCAATCTCTTTCTTCCGATCCTTCACAGTCGTAAAGCGACCACCATAATACAACCTTCCATGGCTGCCTTTCCCGTGACGCGCCTCAAATCGGATCGTGACATTCCGGGCTCCAGCTACGCTCCTCACCCGCCGAATGAATTCTGCTCCTGTCACTCAGGTACGGTCACACACAAGGGTACGATTGGCAAGACCAGGTTAGAGCCGTCCATCAGGATTTTCTCACGACAGGCTCTGCTACTGCTGCGGCGGAATCAAATTACAGATAATCCGCGAAAAATCCCCGGCAACGGCGAAACACTCGGTCGCCTGCCCACAGGAAAATGCCGGTCACCACGATAGAGTACCCCAGTTCCAGCGATACGGCAAAATTATGCGAAAGAATCAGAGATCGGTAGAGCGCCAGAATCGGTGATATCGGGTTCCAGCGCAGAATCGGCTGGAGCGTCTCCGGTAGCAACGAGAGAGGATACATCACTGGCGAGAGGAAAAGCCAGATGCTGAAACCCGCCGCCGTCAACTGACCAACGTCGCGAAAGAACACGTTGCAACACGCCAGCATCATGCCAATGCCAACAGCCAGGGCAATATGCAGCGTGATGGGTACGATCAACAGCGCGATACTCAGGATCGAGATCGACCCCTTCCAGAGCATCAACCCCACGAGAAACAAAAAGAACCCGGCCCCGTGTATGACGAAGCTCGACAGGATGACGGAGAACACCAGCAGCTCTGAAGGAAATTGCAGCTTCTTGACCATATTAGCGTTTTCGACGATGGCACTAACCGCCCGCTGGCACGCCTCCTGAAACGCCATCCACGGCCATAGTCCGCAGAACACAAACTCGGTAAACCCAAATCCACTTTCCACCTTTTGCACGCGATAAATGTAGGTGAACACTAATGTGTACAGGCTCAACGTAATGGCCGGGTTAATCAGCGTCCACAATCCACCCAGGCTCGATCCGGCAAAACGTGCGCCGATCTCCCGGCGCACCATTGTGCCCAGCAAATGACGCTGCGACAGAAGTAGTGCGGCTCGTCCCATATACGGCATTGGCAGGGGCACACTGCTCAGCGGCGCACCACAAAGTCGCCGAGAATCAACTCGTCCATCTCGGTCGTACAAAACATGGTGATCGCATCCAGAGGAGTATGCACAATCGGCTGACCTTTGAGATTGAAGGACGTATTCAACACGCCGTAGACTCCGGTGCGTTTGCCGAACTCGGAGATCAGCGCGTGATACAAGGCGTTCGCCTCTGCCGTCACCGTCTGCGCTCGTGCCGTACCATCGACATGCACCGACGCTGCAAGCGCCCGCTGTCCTTCTGGCGTCGTGCGCAACGCTTTGGTCATGAAGGGTGCGTCAGGAGCATCGACAAAATATCGCGCCCGCTGCTCTGCCAAGACTGAAGGGCCGAACGGACGCCACGGCTCTCGATGTTTCACTTTGTTATTCACCAAGTCTTTCATGTCCAGCAATGAAGGATGGGAAGGATGGGCAAGAATGGAACGGTTCCCCAGCGCACGCGGACCCATCTCCATGCGTCCTTGGAACCAGCCGAGGATTTTCCCCTCTGCCAACCGCTCTGCCCCGTAGCTCGCGACATCCGCGCACGGTGCGTAGCGCACTCCAGCCTGCTCCAAGGCTGCACGAATCGCGTCGTTGCTATATTGCGGCCCCCAATAGGCGTGCGCGAGCGGACGCGGGCGCTTGCCGGTGAGTCGGGCATAGAGCAAATACGCAGCACCGATGGCGCAGCCAGGATCATTCGAGACTGGCGGGACGTAGAGACGATCCACATCTGGATGCGTGAGCAACTCGCCATTCATCTTGGCGTTGAGCGCGACGCCACCAGCCAGACAGAAGTCACGCCAACCGGTTTCCTGAGCTAACAAGGTAAACAGGTGAGCGCCAATCCGTTCGGTCTGAGCCTGCAACGAAGCAGCGATATGCTCGTCGATGTCGTTGAAAGGATGCGCACGATACGGTCGCGGCTCGCCGAAGAAGCGCGTCAGTCCGTTAGGAATATGCGACAGCCACCCGACGGTCGCCCGCGACCAGTAACATTCAGGCCGCGTCACAAAGCCCTCTGCCGTAGGTGTCACCATCTCGGCAAACGCCTCAGCAAAGCGATCCTCACCATAGGAGGCAAAACCCATAACCGAGCCTTCACCATCAAGAGGCGCGAAGCCGAGGAACTGAGTCACCGCCGAGTAGAGCATGCCTAATGAATGCGGCATAGGAATCTCGCGTAGGCGAGTGAGCGACGCACCTTCACCTTTAGCCAGCACGGCGGTCACGGTCTCGCCGCGTGCGTCCAGCGACACGACATTGGCTTGTGCAAACGGCGAGAGAAAAAATGCCGCTGCCAGATGGCAATCGTGATGGTCTATGACTGCGAGCTTTACGCCGACGGCTGCCGCGTAGGCTTCGACGTAGGTTTTGATGAGCTGCAAGTTCTGCATGTACCCAAAGAGGTCACGCGGTTGCTGGCGGAAACCAGAATAAAACGGTTCCACGCGCCAATCGTAGAGCAAACTGCGATCAACGTCGTAGTAAAATGCCAAGTAATCGACATCACGAAAATCGAGGTCAGCCTGGTCCAGACACCAACGAATGGCATGATGGGGAAACTGACCGTGGGCATGCTTCTGCCGCAGCAAGCGTTCTTCTTCAACAAACGCGACCAGCTCCCCGTCGCGTACAAGCGCTGCCGCCGCATCATGAAACAAACCAGCGATGCCGAGAATAATCATGCCAGTCGTCCGGTGGCTTCAGGAGGAAACGCTTGCGCTCGCGCCAATTCTTCTTGCATACGAGCGACGATCTTCCCCTGCTCGACAAATGCCCCGTCGCGCAGCAAGGCAAAAAACAGGGTGGCGGCCTGAAACACTTCTTCTTCCGTGATGGTCATATGAAATTGGTGCGCCAAAGTATCGAGCGTGGCTTGCCGCTGCGTCTCGCTCCATGTTGCGGGTACGGCAGGCATGCGTGTCTCTTGCGTATCTCCAGGCACTGACATGGTTGTTCTTCCCCTATTCTACGATCCAGCGATGTGGCATGCGACAGATGCCAAGCTCCCGCGAGTCTCCCCGCACGAGAAAATCTTTCTCAATGGTGTCAAACATGCGCAATCCCGGTGGATCAAGGACGTGAATGCGAAAGGTGTAGCTGCCAGGAAGCAAACTCAAATCGAGCATTTCGTAGGTGATCGCAAACAAGCGATTGCCAACATGGCGGGGCGTGACGCGATCAATGTCGCTGAAGATACCATAGATGGCGGTCTTGTCGTTTCTAATCATGCCAATGGCAATGACTGGTGCGAGTCCGTCACCGGTCTCGGCCTCCACGTGAATGCGAATCGTGTCGCCCATATGGAACACCGAGGCTTCGTCACCCGTGCTCGCGCACACCCGCACGGTTCGCAAACGACTGGAGGCCGCAGACTCTTCCCCACCGTCAGCCGCCAAGGGCGCGGACCGGGCCGCAGCACGCTCGGCCTCAGTGAGTTGCTGAGCGCGAGCTTCGCGTTCACGAATGAAATCTTCATACGAGTTAGCAATCTCTGCAGCTTCGCCAGCCGCACGGACACGGCCATGTTCCAGCCAAACCGCCTTCTGACAGAGCTTGCGGACATGATACATGCTGTGGGAACAGAACAGCATGCTCTTACCTTGCTCCAGAAAGCCTTCCATGCGACGAATACATTTCTTCTGAAAGGCTTCGTCGCCAACGGCCAACACCTCGTCGGTGATGAGCACCTCAGGGTTGATCGAGGTCGCAACGGAAAATCCCAGGCGCGTGAACATCCCTGACGAATATGTTTTGACAGGGCGATCAATGAACTCGCCTAGCCCGGAGAAGTTGAGGATCTCCGGCAGTAAGGCGTCGACTTCGGGCTTGGCCAAGCCCATCATCGCCGCAGAGAAATAGATATTCTCGCGCCCGGTGTATTCGGGATGAAACCCCATGCCTAATTCGAGCAACGCGCCAACCCGGCCCTGCACCTCGACTTGTCCTTGGCTCGGGCGTGTCACCCCGGTAATGAGTTTCAGCAACGTAGACTTCCCTGCTCCGTTCTCACCGATGATGCCCCACGATTCTCCTGGCTCGACCGAGAAGCTCACACCTTGCAAAGCCCAGAAGTCACGATGCCGACTTCTTTGCGAGAACGAGCACCACTCCCACAGTCGGTCCAACGGATGACTATAGAGTTTGTAGCATTTGCCAAGGTCGCGAACTTGGATAACCGATGTCATAGGCCAACTATGCAGAGCCGCCCGAGCTAGGCGTCTCTGCCAAAATCCAGAAGAATTGCACACATTTCAGGCGGGACGCTCCAGAGCCTTGGGCTAGCGTTTCTCGTCGGCTGGCGGCGGTGACTGCGCACTTTGCACGCGCTCGATCATCCCTTTCAAGCTGCGGATGCGATTCTCGAATTGCGTAGTGATGGTATGCGCCTCCTGGCGATCACGGATGACATACGGCGTAATGAGAATAATCAGCTCAGTACGGTCGAGCTGCTCGCTCTCAGAACGGAAGAGACGCCCAAGCACAGGGATATCCATCAGAAAAGGTACCCCCGAGCGAGAACGCAGCATCTGGTCGTCGATAATACCGCCAATCAGCACCGACTCGCCATTTTGCACGACCACTGTCGTTTCTGCCTCGCGTGAAGTGAAACTCGGCGAGTTAGTGTCGCCAAAAGAGGCCGCTCCGACAGCGCTGACCTCTTGCCGGATCTCCATATTGACGAGTCCAGCGGAGTTCACTTGCGGAATGATGGTCAAGATCTTCCCCGTATCACGATATTGAATGCTGTTGTAACTACGCGCCGTGTCCGTCAACAAGCTCGTCGAGGTCGAAGACAAGATCGGCACCTCTTCGCCGATTAAGATGTGCGCTTCACGATTGTCGGCAGCGATGATATGCGGCGTCGCCAAGCTCTTCACCATGGAACGAGAAGCCAGCGCTTTGAGCAAGACAAGGAAATGCCTCTTGTCAGTAATAAAACCGAAGAGACCTTGCCCACCCATGTTGACCGCGCGTTTCGAGTTTTGCAGGAGGGTATTGTCATCAATTGTCAGGGTACCATCGCCCGTCACCCCGGCACCTGGGGTTGTCCCATCGTTACCACCCGTGCCGCCGGTGCTGCCGATGACCGTACCAATGACTTTATCAATGCCATTGTTGGCGATCGCATACTCGACCCCGAATTCCAATTCACCTTTGAGGCCGATTTCCGCGATCATCGTTTCGATGAGTACCTGCCGCGGCACCACATCGAGTCGCCGCAAGACATCGCGAATCATTTCAAAGTCGCGTCCAGTCGCAAGGATGACGAGGGAGTTGGTGATTTCATCGGCAACGATGCGAACTTCTTCTTTAAAAATCGGTTTCTCACCCTCTTTCGGGGCAATGAGAATGGTCTGCATTCCACCACCACCGCCGCCATCAAATCCCCCACCAAATCCGCCGCCGCCACTGCTCCCGCCATAGCCGCCGCTGGAGCCACCACGGCGGCTGCCACGACTGCCGCCGCCACTGCCACTGCTCAACCCACTACTCGATCCCGAGCCGCTGCCAAACCCACTGCGACTCGAAGAACCGCTACGCCCCATCCCACCGCTAGAGCCACCGCTTGATCCTCCGGAACCAAATCCTCCCTCACTGTTACTGCTACCAAATCCACCACCACCGCCACCACCGAATCCGCCACCACCACCGCCACTCGCAAACCCACCGCCGGAGCGACCACCACGGCCTCCACTGCCACCGCTTCGGCTACTGCCTCCACCGCCACTCCCGTCGCCACCATATAAGCCGCTCAGGACACTCGCCAAGTCCGCAGCTTTAGCGTTCTCCACATGATAGACATGCACAGTGCGACCACCGCCACGCTCTGGCGGCACATCGAGAATCTGTAACCAGCGTTCGACTTGTACGAAAATCTCGGGACTGAATCCCACCACCACAATCGAGTTGAGCCGGGGCAGCGGAATGACGAACACCCCGCGATCCGCAGCATTTTTGGGCGTGACACCAAAAGGCTCGAGCACCCCTTTGAGTTCATCGCCGAGGTCCTCAACGTTAGCGTTTTCAATGTGATACACCTGCGAGCGCAATTCCCGGAAGGTATTGGTATCAAATGCCGTCACCAACTCTTTGAGCCGCGCCACGCTTTCCGCAAGGTCGGTCAAGACAATGAGATTGCCGCGTGGATACGCGATCACGTCACCCCCGGGCGAGACGAACGGCTGGAGCACTTTGGCAATTTCTTCCGACGACACATGCTCCACTTTCACCAACTCGACAATGAAACGATCTTCAGCCCGTGCCGAACGTTGATCGGCAACGCTGCTCGACAGAAAAGTGCGTGTCTTGCCCTCCCCTACCGGCGCGATCTGGTAGAGGTCTCCCATCTTGGTCGCGACAAAGCCATTACTACGCAGAATTTGGTGAAAAATAGGGAACAGGTCGCGACGTGCGATCTTCCCAGTGGTGCGAATCGTCACCTGCCCCTGCACTCGCGGGTCGATGCTGTAGTTGAGGCCCAACGCGGTCGCAAGGCTGTGAATGACTTCACGGATGTCCGCACCTTCAAAATTGAGCACGATGGCTTCATCCGTGTCCGCCCCTCCTGTAGACGGAGCAGCCGGCGCGGGCGGCGCTTGTGCGACACTCCAGGCCACGGGCGTGAGGAGGAAAGCCACGAGGCTAACGATGCATATATATTGAGTTCGCGTCACACTTTTCTCCCAATTCATTCCTCATCCTCCTCATCGTCGCTATCGTCCTCATCCTCATTGTCGTCCTCGTCGTCGCTGTCGTCCTCGTCAGCATCCTCGTCGGCAGCGTGCTTACGAATCTGGCGCAAGCGCTGTTGCAACTGCTGAATGTTCTGACGAATCGCCCGAGCTTCGGCGGGAGGCTGAGATTCGGTCCCCGGAGGAGTCGCGCCGACGCGGGCTCCCCCCTGAGGAGGTGGTTGTGCGCCTTGGCGCATCTGTTGCGCGAGGCGACCAGGGCTTTGTCGCATCTGCGCCGGCATCAGCCGTTGAGCTTGCACGGCGGTGTTACTATCGAGCACAAGTAGGGGCATGCTGACTTCGTCGCCATCCTGCCCCAAGGCAAGCGTGGCTTGCACAGGGCTGACGCCAACCAATTTATACGCACCGAGCGCTTCGCCTTTTCTGGCGCGGACGACCTTACCTCCTTGCGAGGAATCGGCAAAGAAGGCTTCTTCCTTCCCCTGCGCCAGGATGACCCCGACTAATTTCAAATGCGAAGGCGGGGGAACCGCCGCTACGGCCTGCGCCGCCACCAGGGCACGGGTTCGACTCGGCACGAAGAGATCTTTATCAGCAATCACATCGGCGTAGCGTTTGCCTACCTGTGGAGAGAAGACATGTGTAGCCGGCAGTGGAGTTTCTTCTTCTACGCCGGACTGCCCGGCTGGTCGTGGCTCCTCCAATGGCCGCCACCACGTCTCGGCAATCCGCCACGACAACAGTGCCACCACAAAGAACAAGAAAAAGTGCAAAAATTTCCGAACGCGCACTATTCCTCCTGGAGGCCATCCGTACCAGAGGTCTCAGCCTCAGGTGCTGATTCGTCAGTTGGCGATGCATCATCAGTTGCAGCGGCGGCGTCATCAGCCTCTGAAGGGTCAGCCTCAGGATTGTCCGCTACTACTGGGGCTTCGGCTCCCTGCATTACACCGCTCACTTCAAGCGTAATGGTCAAAGGTCCACGGTTTCCCGTCTGAGCGAGGCGCGGGGTGTAGGCACTGCGTACCTCCAAGGTAGCAACTGCGAGTCGCCAATCACCGTACTCAACCCCAGCCAGAAAATTAGCAGCCGCTGGCAGATCGCCACGCAGCGTCACCTGCACCGTCGCCTTACGAAATTCGCCAATCGCTTCGTCGCGCATCACCTGCGTCGTCACCAGATCAAGACCATTCTGCGACGCCAAGGTGCGCACCCGTTCTTGGAGGTTGGCTGCTGCAACCGAAGGCGTCGCTCCAGGAATGAGTTTCAGCCACGTCGTATTAAACTGTTGGCGTAGGAGATTGAGCCGCTCGCCAACTTGTTGGACGCGGGTACTTTGGCGCTCCATTTTGAATACGCGTTGCCAGTCTTGTTCCATTTCTTCCTCCAGAGCGGAGGTGTAATCCAAGTACGGACCGACAACGCCGTAGCGCACAACGACGAGAAACAAGGCCACGCCCGCAAGGCCAGCCAGCAATTGTTCGCGCGGAGAGAGCCGCTGCCACCACTGCGCTAGGCGCATGGCTCCACCTGCGCTCCGAGGGTAAAGGTTTCCCCTTGGGCAGTTTTGGTGAACGGGGCCTTGGGAGCCACGTTGCGTAAGCACGGCGAACTTTCGAGCAGTCCTACCAGTTCGGAGGCTGGACGCGTGGCCGCAGCCACACCACTCACTTCAACGTCACCCTCTTTGTAGCGAAAATTCGTGACATACACGTCGGTGGGAATCACTTCGGATAAGTTCTTGAGCAGAGGAACCACGCGCTTCTGCGTCGAGTCTTCAACCAGTTTCAAGCGCTCGATCAAGCGCGTGGCTTCGCTTTCCTGCGCTTGGACTTTCTTGACGCTAGGCTCTAAGTCCGCCGTACGCTGTGCCACCGCACTGAGACTACGGTGCTGGTACACGATCACGCTGATCGGCCACACAAGTGCCAAGAGGCAGAGTAGCCCAGCCAAACCTACCGTGAGTGGAGAAAGCGTTTTCTCACGGTGGGCACGTTTCTCAGGCGGCAGGAGGTTGATGCCTACCACGTCCTCCCCGACGGCTTGGAGCGCAGCCCCTAAGGCCGCAAGCCCATCAGGAGGGAGAACGTCGGCACCGGCACCAGTAAACCGTGCGATGGCCAACGCCAGTAAATCATGCTCAGGGCTCGCAGAAAGAAGCGGAGCATCGGTAGTAGGGCAGACGAAGATCGGCACTTCGTCCACGGCGTGCCCAGGCAAGTTCCGGGAGATGCCTTGGGCAATAAGGTCCGTCAGGATGTCTTCATTCCGTGCCTGGGCTTGCGAGAACGTGTGGCTCGCCACCAAATGTTTTTTCTCAACGAAACTCAGCTCCACGGCACCGTGGGTGCGCCCGACCAGTACACACGGCCCGTCCGACAACGGGATGCAATACGCTGCCGTGCTGATAAACGCCGCACTGCTGAAAGTGACGGTCTGTGGAGGCAACTGCGCGGACTCGAGCACTGCGAGGTAGTCGTCCACCACACGCCGAGGCATGGCCAATATCACAATTCCGAGACGCCGCTCTTCACCGCCGGTCTCATACACTAAAGAATCATAGTAGATTTCCTCTTTGGGCAGCGGCACGAGCCGCTCGATTTCATACTCGACCACTTGCGAGAGCGAACCACGGGCCGTTTCAGGAATCACAAGCCGACTGACAAACGCCAATTGGCGAGGAAGGCACACGACGACTTGTTCCGGCCTCACCTGGAGTTCTTGCAGAAACAGCGCCAGGGCGTTTTCTAAAGCTGCTGTGCGTTCAGTACCAGCTTCGGGCAGAGAAAATGAGCGCGCATGCAGGAGCGTAACGCGCAGAAACCGTTTAGAGATGTGGGCGAAGCTGACCTCATGGGCACCTATAGCAATGCCGAGTCCATTGACGTAATCGATCTTGGTCAGCCCCTGTACTGTAGTAGCGACATCCACCCGTCACGCCTCCCCTCGCCTTACCCTTCCCAACTTTTGATATCTCCAGCGATCCCCGTCCCGCCAGCTACACCATCGGCACCATACGACAACAATTCGTAGGGTTCACTATCACCAGGGCTCCGGTAGAGGAAGGGATTTCCCCAGCCATCTCCTGGCACCGCTTTTTTCAAGTACGGCCCATCCCAGCGGTCGGCCCCTGAAGGCCGCTCGCGCAAGGCGTCTAATCCTTCCTGCGTCGTCGGATACCGTCCGATATCGAGGCGAAACGTGTCCAGTGCAGTCCCCAGCATTTCGATCTGCGCTCGGGTCGTCTTCACACGAGCGTTATCACCTTGTTTCATATAGTTGGGAACCACGAGCGCCGCCAGTAGCCCCAAGATGACCATCACGACAAGCAATTCGATCAGTGTGAATCCTGCTTGCCTCGCCCCTTGTCTCACAAGCCTCTCCATCGAGGAAATTTTTTCTTGTCCCAACATTGCTTTCTCCACTTTCAGCCTCGTTAGATCGACACATTATTGATGCTGAACACCGCCGACAGCATGGAAATCACCACAAACCCTACCGCCAGACCCATGACGAGAATCAAGACTGGCTCTAACAGCGAGGTCAGCCGTTTCACCTGCATGAAGGTATCACGCTCGTAATACTCGGCCACGCGCATGAGCATTTCGTCGAGCCTCCCGGTTTCTTCGCCGACACTCACCATTTGCAAGGCTAAGGTGGGAAAGACGCCGCTCCGTCCCAACGGCCCAGAAATCCCTTGCCCTTCGCGCACTCCCACCCGGACATCCTTGAGTGCTCGGCTGACCATCTCATTGCCGACGATATCTTGCACAACTTCGAGCGCTTGGAGAAGTGGCACCCCACTTTTGAGCAACGTACCTAACGTGCGGGCGAATCGCCCGACTTCCATTTTCGTGATCAATTGCCCCATCAACCACATGCGCAACCGCCAGCGGTCCCAGAGCAAGCGTCCTTGGGGGGTTGCTAGGTATTGGCGGATACCTAACCAGACGCCTACGCCGATCATCAGCAACAACCACCAGTAGGACTGCAAGCCTTCACTAATCCCCAATAAGATGCGCGTCGAGGTCGGCAGCGCTTGCCCGAGGTCGCCAAAGATGGAAGAAAACTTCGGCAAGACGTAGGTGAGTAAGATGAGGATCGACGCGCCGCCGGTGAAGGAGAGCAGCACCGGATAGGTGAGTGCAGATTTGATTTCATCCTGCACTTGCTGAGACCGATCCATATACTCGGCCAATCGCTGCAAGGCAGTTTCCAAGAACCCCCCAACCTCACCAGCTTTCACCATATTGATGTAGAGGGGCGGAAAAATCTTCGGATACTCGGCGAGCGCTTCGGCAAGAGATTTCCCTTGTTGCACGGCACGTAAGATCTGGCTCACGGCTTTCTTCAATTCCTCTTTCGCCGTGAGTCCGTTCAGTACGGACAAGGCGCGGTCGAGAGGCAAGCCTGAAGAAATCAACGTGGCTAATTCTTGTGTCAGCACGAGCAAGTCGCGTTGGCGTATTTTGCCACGGAACGAGAGTTCTGGGAGTGCCAGTCGCGAGAACGTCGCCTTGGCCTTTACTTGGCCAGGCAAGCCAATGCGCAGCGGAAGATAGCCCTGATCGTGGAGCCGAGCCACCACGGTTCGCTCTTCGCCAGCCTCCATGACGCCTTCAATAATTTGCCCTTGTGGCGTGGTCGCTTGGTAGTGAAACTGCGGCATGATGCTATCCTCGCTGGGTCATTATATGCGGCCACGACTGGTTTCATCGTGCATCCGCCGGTAGCGCGGGAGGATGTGCGTGCCAAAGGTTTCGAGCTGCCGCTTGAGTTCAGCTCGCGGCAGCAAGCCTTGATCAAACAGCCAAGCAAACCATTCGGGATTTGCGGTTTCCACCATTTCGTCCATTCCTTCGGTAACTGCGCTAACTGAACCAGCAAACAAGTACTGCGAACGCAACATGCGTTCAACCGTCCACTCCCGAGGAGGCAGAGGCTGCTGTGGATAATTGAACTCATCTTCGGGAAAGCGAAACGCCTCCCAAAAGCCAAAATGCCCCCAGAACCGTTGGTAGCCAACACCGACCAGACCTTGAGCAGCGAGGCGCTCGACTGCACGCGGCGAATCGGCAAAGTAGATCTGTCGCAACACACCCACACCTTCTCCGAGAGCCAGCCAGCGACCAGCGCGGCCAGCCTCTTCCATGTAGATACGAGCCAAGTGCCGTAATTGTTCAGACCGCGACAAAAGAATCATCGGAGTAATGTTCTCGCGGGCGCACCAGCGGATGGTCGATTCGCTGGTCGAGAACGCCTGAAAGAGCGGTGGATGCGGCTTTTGGTAGGGTTTAGGAACCACGGCAATCTTCTGAATGCGCCCTTGGGCGTCAACTTCGCCGGGCGCACCATATTTGCGCGTCCAGATATGCGGCGGCCACGGCGTGCCCGTCTCGTAGGGATAGGGATACTCGTAGAACTCGCCGCGAAAGCGAAAGGGTTCGTCACCCCAGGCGAGTTTGAGGAGTTGATAGGCCTCTTCGAATGCCCGCCGGTTGGTTTCGTCAGGTTCGGAGCGGTCGCCGGTCGCTGCAGAGATATGAATTTTCTGCGCCATTTGGTCGAGCCAACGTTGCTGATAGCCGCGCGCCAAGCCGACAAACGAGCGCCCTGCCGTCAACTGATCCAACCAAGCGGTGGTAATCGCCAAGCGCAACGGGTCCCAGCTTGGCAGCACATAGCCAATGGGGCCAACTTTGATGCGTTTGGTCTGCATGGCGACATACAGCAAAAACTCGGGCGGACCGCCGATCTCGAACCCTTCGCTGTGTAGATGATGCTCGGGAAACGCCACGGCATCGAAGCCGACCTGCTCAGCCAGTTGCGCGATTTCCGTGACTTCCTCGATCATGGCTTGCCAACGATCTGTCCGGCTGGCAATGGGACGCAGGCGCTTTCTTTCCGCTAAAGTGGCGGGAATCGTCGGCAGGAGGAAGAGGATAAATTTCATAGGCGCGTCGAAGTTTCGTCAGTGACCGTGTACTGTAGCTGAATTTTCCCCAACATTCAGGATGGCGAGGACGCTAATGCTTCAAGCACGGCCGCGCACAGGAGCGGGAACATAATTTCATGATGTCCGGTCAACTGGAAGCCGCGCCCACCTTGCAGCGTCGGGCGCGTGACGACATTGACGGCGGGACGATAGTGACGCACGAAGTCGAGGTCCGCCGTGGTGAAATTCTCCACACGATGCCCGAGATTACGCGCCAAATTCAGCGCTTTCAGAAACACTTCGGGGATAACGACAGCAGAACCGAGGTTGAGAAAGACGCCGCCTTCCAGATGGGCAACGACTCCGGCCAACGCATAAAAATCGCGCAGACTCCCCTCGCCGATGGCAGCACCATCGGTCTGCGGATGCATGTGGATGATGTCCGCCCCGATGGTGACATGGACAGAGACCGGCAGGCCGAGACGCGCCCCTGCCGCTACAATACTCAAGTGTTGATGCGGAAGTTGCGCGGCCAAGACCTGCTCGCCGACGGCTTGCCCAATGCCCAGCCCCTGCTCCTTCACGCCGATCCGCATGGCCGTATTCAGAAACTCACCGGTCTCGCGCACCATACCAAAGCTTCCGTCAGCCAAAGTCGCGGTCACATCTTCGGAAGTTTGCCCTTGATAGGCCAACTCAAAATCGTGAACGATGCCGGCACCGTTCATGGCCACAGCGGAAAAGATGCCTCGGTCAAGGAAATCGATGATCAATGGAGAAAGGCCGACTTTAATAGGATGCGCCCCCATGCCGAGAATGACTGGGCGTTGGGTCTGCACTGCCGTGGCGATGCGTCGGGCAAGCTCACGCAGATCGGCTGCGGCTAACGTCTGCGGCAAAGAACGCAAAAACTCGTGGAGCTGCCCTCCCAACGTCCAAGGCGATCCCAAAATTGCAGTGTCAACCTTGCTGGCTCGTTGAGCGAGGGGATACGTCGCAGCCAGGGAGGGGTCCAAAGGAGGAAATTTCACACGCGGCCGCTTTCTGAACCGAACAGAATCTGATCCACCATCTCACAGATCACATGCCCAACGAGAATGTGCGTCTCTTGGATGCGCGGTGTACTTGATGTTGCCGACACACACAACAACGCATCGACAAGCGCGGCCATCTTGCCACCAGATCCGCCAGTCAACCCCACGGTATAAATGCCTAATGCACGACAAACTTCGAGCGCACGCAAGACATTCGCTGAATTGCCACTGGTAGAAAGCGCCAGAGCGACATCGCCGCGCCGGCCTAGCGCCTGTATTTGTTTCGCGAACACCTCAGCCACAGAATAATCGTTGGCAATAGCGGTCAACGTCGAAGTATCCGTGGTCAGTGCCAGAGCCGGCAGAGGCGGGCGTTCGATCACATAACGATTCACAAATTCCGCTGCGAGATGTTGGGCATCGGCAGCGCTGCCGCCATTGCCGAACAAGAGGAGCTTCCCGCCAGCCCGAAAAGTGCGAACAATGGTGTTAATCACCTGCTCAAGGGTAGCAGCATTATCGGAGAGGAATTGCTGTTTCGCGGCAATGCTTGCGGCGAAGATCGTGCCGATTGACGTTTTCATAAAGATTCTCGGATCTTAGGGACCGCTAGAAAACCAGTCAACCCACAGGGCTTCGTGCCCGCTTGACACCGCACGGAATTTCGTGAATAACATCCCCACAACAAAATTACCCCGGTCTCAATGGCGGAGGGGCCACACCCGTTCCCATCCCGAACACGGAAGTTAAGCCCTCCAGCGCCGATGGTACTACGGACTCGATGCCGTGGGAGAGTAGGACGAGGCCGGGGTTTTTCATTTCTGACGCCAGCCTCCAAGCTGGACGAGGAAACGACCTGAGCGGGCGTAATTCAGCTGGCAGAATGCCAGCTTCCCAAGCTGGACGTCGCCGGTTCGAATCCGGTCGCCCGCTCCACCTCAACCCTAGCTCCTGACTGCCCTATGCGCTCCGTGAAGTGCCCAACCTGCCGAACGCCAGTGCTCTGGCAAGGTAATCCCTATCGCCCATTCTGTTCAGACCGTTGCCGCCTCCTCGACCTCGGAGCCTGGGCGGACGAATCTTATCGACTGCCAGGGGAACACATCTCGGAGGACGAAGATGCTCTAGACCCCTCAGCCGCTACGGCAAAGCAAAAGCCCTCCTCTAAACGAGCATAACCTTCACTTTCCACCCCTTATTTTCGACAGGCCCTCCATGCCTATCCACCCTACCGCGTTGATTGACCCCCGAGCCGACATTCACTCAGAGGCAGACATTGGCCCGTATGTCGTTATTGATGGGCCGGTGCGCATCGGTCGCAAGACCAAAATTCTGGCGCACGCGGTACTGACCGGGAACACAGACATCGGAACGGAGAATGAGATTCACATGGGCGCGGTCATCGGCCATGTTCCGCAAGATCTTGCGTACAATGGTGCCCCGACTGCGCTCATCATCGGTCATCGCAACATCATCCGTGAGCACAGCCAAATTCATCGTGGCACCAAGGAAGGCAGCGCGACCATCATCGGCGACGATAACTTCCTGATGCATCACTCGCACGTGGCGCACAACTGCCAGATCGGTAATCACACGATCATCGCCGGTGGCGCGTTATTGGCCGGGTACGTGCAGGTCGAAGATCGCGCTTTTGTGTCTGGTAACTGCGTCGTCCATCAGTTCGTGCGCATCGGCACGCTCGCCATTTTGCGCGGGCTGTCGCGTACCAGCCGCGACGTACCGCCGTTCTGCATTATGGACGGTACCCACACGGTGCGGGGCATTAACATCGTTGGGCTGCGGCGAGCGGGCTTTGACCGCGAGCGCATCCGTGCACTCCGGCACGCATTCATGCGGCTGTTCCATCAGCGCGTCAACCTCCGGCGCGTGGTCGAAGAATTACGCCAAGAATCCTGCACGGCGGATGTAACCTACCTGCTTGATTTCATCCAGCAATCCACGCGCGGGGTGTGTTTTGGCCCGAAGAGCGGACAGGCAGAAGAAGAGCTTGGGGAATGAGAAGGCAGCGACCATGCTGAAGAGGGCACGACAATCCGGATGGCTTTGTTGCAGACATCAGCAGTGACCACGCCCGGCTCCTGTTTCCGGTCCGAGCTACGCTCGATAGCTATCGAACAGGCCCGCATCTCCTCTGTGCCGTCGTGCTACAAACGTGGTCAGCGCTCGCCGTGCGTAATAGGAATGTGTCGCGGTTGTAATCGCACCCGCTCCAGCCATGCACGGATGTAGGGATAACGACTCAAGTCAAACTCGCCTTCATGCGCAACATGAGTGTAGGCATACAGGGCAATGTCAGCGATGGAGTAGCGGCCGCCGACAAAGAAGGTGCACTCAGTGAGATGTTTCTCCATCACGTCCAACGCGGCATAGCCGAGCGCCTGTTTCTGTGGCAACTGCGCACGTCGCTCCGGGGTCAGGAGCTGATGCGAGATCCAGAAGCGCGAGGTCGCGATATTCGGCTCGTGACTATACTGCTCAAAACCCATCCACTGGAGGACCTGCGCTCGCTGCCAACGATCCGACGGCAGCAGCGGCGTCCCCTCGGCCAGATAGAAAAGGATCGCATTCGACTCCGCTAAAAATTCCCCTGGCGCAACCTCCAAGACGGGAATGCGTCCATTAGGATTCTTTGCCAGAAAATCCGGGGTGCGCGTTTCACCCTTGACGATGTCTAGCTCGACTCTGTCAAAAGGGATACCGAGCTGCGTCAACAGCAAGCGCACTTTGTAGCCATTGCCAGATTCCAAGTAGTCGTACAAACGGAACATCACCGATTCCTCCAATCTCCTCAGCAAAGACATTTCCAAGAGATGATAGCGACGAACGAAGGGGCTCGCAGCGAGATTCCTCGCTGCGCTCGGAATGACATTCCTGAAAAGCTCCATCGTACAGCGTACGAAGGTCATGCACTCTGGCTTAGCTCTCGCGTAGCTTATTACGTTCGACCTTGCCCATAGCATTGCGCGGGACAGCGTCGAGAAAGCGGTAGACGCGCGGACGTTTGTACGGTGCCAAATCCTTCTCCGCTTTGGCGCGTAACCGTTGCTCTAACGCTTCCGGTGCTTCTCCGCTACGTGCCACGATGAACGCGGCGATGCGCTCGCCTAGGTCCGGGTCCGGTATACCGACGACTGCACACTCGGCCACTCCTTCGTCGGTTTCCAACACGGCTTCAACTTCGCCTGGGGTCACGTTGGTGCCACCAACGATGATGAGTTCTTTCATGCGGCCAAGAATAGCAACGTAGCCATCAGTCGAGAACGCGCCGAGGTCGCCGGTGCGAAACCATTTGCCAGAGAAGGCTGCCGCTGTCGCTTCTGGGTTATGCCAGTACCCACCAAACACGTTTGGTCCGCGCACCCAAATCTCGCCAGTTTCCCCGAGCTGCAACTGCTGTTGCGTTTGTGGGTCGAAGATACCAACCTCCACTCCCGGCAATGGGAGACCAACGCTGCCAGGTTTTTGCTGACCACGCGGCGGCAACGGATTGGACGTGTTGATGGCAGTTTCCGTGAGACCGTAGCGTTCCACCAGCGTAAACCCGAAGCGTTCCTGAAAACGACGAAAGGTTTCCGGCGAGAGTGGGGCCGAGCCGCAGGTGAGCAAACGTATAGACGAAAGATCGACAACCCCATCTACGTCAAGCATGCGGTGATACATGGTTGGCACCCCCATAAACACCGTCACGCGCTGGGGTCCGAACGCCTGTACAACCACCGCAGGGTCGAAGCGCTCTAATAGCACGACCGAGTTACCGACATAGAGCGAGCCGTAGATTCCCAAGCCCAAGCCATGCAAATGATGCGGAGGCAAGGTATGGAGGAGACGATCCTGCTCGGTCATTGCCCACGTATCGACCAACAGGGCTTGAAGATTAGAGCGCAAGTTCGCATGCGTAAGCCCCACACCTTTGGGCACGCCAGTCGTGCCGCTGGTAAACAACAATAAGGCGAGATCATCGTCATTGCGCTTAACCGGCTCTGCTCCAGGCTGATGAGCAGCGAGAACTTCGCCCATAGCAATCGTACCGGGTGGTAACACTTCGTCTTGGCCGACGATCCACCACGGGCCGTGTACAGCAGACACGATCTGCGGGGAGCGCGTCACAGTATCAGCATGAGAGATCGCTAACCGCACCTCAGCCTTCTCCAGCACAGCCTCGGTTTCGCGCGCGGTCAGCGCCGGGTTGAGCGGGACCACGCCAGCACCGATGCCTAAGACCGCGAGATGCGCCGTGACCAGTCCAGAGGCTTTGCCGAGAGACAATGCCACGCGGTCACCGGGGCCGACCCCTGCGGCCTGGAGCGCCGCCATCCAGCGCGAGGCCTCGGCCTGTAACCCGCTCCGAGTTTGTCGCCACGTGATAGTGCCATTGGCTTCGAGTCGTTCGAGGATGACTCGCTCGCCCTGCTGCTGCAAATGTTGCCAGAAATGTTGTGCCAAATTCATGACCAGATTCTGTACCATACTGAGGCTGACCGTCACAAGGCACATCTCGCCTGCTGCAAAAACTGTTGACAATTTCTCGCCAATAAGGCAATACCCGGCTCAGGGCCGCATCTTTCCCCTGGATCCCTCGAAGGAGGAGAAATAACGATGTTGCGAGAGAACCGTCCCAAAACTCGCCTGGAATCGCTCCAAGCGCAAGTCGCGTATGGCGAGCGCGTGCGGCGTGTCATCAACCGCATCCACGCCGCCAAAGATTTGGACCAACTCTTCATTGAGCTGCACGACGAGATTCTCGGTTTGTTCGATGCCGAACGGTTGGCACTGTACGCCGTCGATTACGACCAGAAGGAAGTGTACTCGCGCTTCTCCGACCTTAATACCGTGCGTGAGGTGCGGGTCGCACTCAACGACCAGAGCCTCGTTGGCTTCGTGGCGCGTAATGGCTTGACCGTCAATGTCGCCAACGCCTACGACAAAACCGAACTTGCCACAATTAGCCCAACACTCGCTTTCGATAACTCGTGGGACCAACGCAGCGGTATGCGGACCACACAAGTGCTGACCGTACCGGTGCGCGTCTCCGGTCAAGCCTTGATTGGCGTCATCCAAATCATTAACAAGAAATCTACTGAACGCTTCACCCGTGACGACGAAGAGCGGGTCCAAGAGATTGCCGCCACCCTCGGCATTGCTTTGCAACGACAGTATCAACTGGCGCAGCGGAAACCGTCGCGCTTCGATGGTCTTCTGTCTTCCAGTCTGCTGACGCAGGCTGAATTAGACGCGGCCATCGCCACCGCCCGCGACACGCAGCGCCCGCTCGAAATTGTCCTGCTAGAGACCTACAAAATCGCGCGTGCCGACTTAGGGCGTTCGTTGAGCGCGTTTTATAAATGTCCGTTCTTTACTGCCAACGAGCGAGTGCGCATCCCATCAGCGCTGCTGAAAAACCTGAATCTCAACTACCTCAAAGCCAATATCTGGGTGCCGCTCCGGGCCACGGAACGAATTGTCGAAGTGGTGATCGACGACCCACACGCGATGAAAGTGCAGGATATCAAACGCCGCTTTCCGTTGCAGGAAGTCCAATTTCAGGTCGGCTTGCGCGATGATATTGAACGCCTCATTGTCACGGCCAGCGGGGAAGCCATTGCCGACGGGCGGAGTGATGTGTCGGCACGTTCTGGCTTGATGGGCGGGGAGCGAGCCGCTCGCAAAGAGTCAATGACCGGACTTTCATTAGATGAAAATGCCAACGACGTTGTGCGCCTTGTGAATAAAATGGTGCTCGATGCCCACACGAGAGGCGCATCGGATATTCACATCGAGCCGTATGGAGACAAAGCCGAAACCGTGATCCGCTTTCGCATCGACGGCCATTGCCACGAGTATCAAAAGGTGGCGGCAGACTACCGCCGTCCGCTCGCTTCGCGACTCAAAATCTTGGCGCAGCTCGACATCGCCGAGCGTCGCAAACCGCAAGACGGCAAGATCAAATTCGCGTTACCGGATCGCGAGATCGAACTCCGTGTCGCTACGATTCCCACGGCCGGCGAGGAAAACGAAGATGTCATTCTCCGGCTGTTGACCACAGGCGAACCACGCCCACTCGAACAACTGGCCATGTCAGAGCGGAACCTGCGCGAGTTCCTCAAACTGCTGAGCAAGCCCTATGGGATTATTCTATGTGTCGGGCCGA
>SXGS01045678.1_pt1 | contig 60200 bp, 66 predicted proteins | sample 3174681 | NCBI WGS metagenome assembly SXGS01 (sample SAMN11356861, study PRJNA531348) | freshwater metagenome | isolation source: freshwater sample F1-80 | place: China: Fuxian Lake, Yuxi | collected 2017-12-25
CGAATCACCTCGGTTCGGGGTCGATCCATCACCTCAATGCAGGCCGTTTATGTCCCCGCTGATGACTACACGGACCCGGCGCCGGCCACCACCTTTGCCCATCTTGACGCCACCACGGAGCTATCCCGCAAGGTTTTCTCAAAGGGGATCTTCCCGGCGGTGGACCCGTTGGCATCTAGTTCTACGATTTTGGACCCGGCCATCGTGGGTGAGGAGCACTACCGTGTTGCCCAAGAGGTAATTAGAATCCTGCAGCGGTACAAGGACCTGCAGGACATCATCGCGATTCTCGGTATCGATGAGTTGTCCGAGGAGGACAAGCAACTGGTAAACAGGGCGCGACGCATTGAGCGCTTCCTCAGCCAGAACATGATGGCGGCTGAGCAGTTCACCGGTCAGCCTGGTTCCACCGTGCCACTCAAGGAGAATATTGAGGCCTTCGGCAAGCTCTGCAAGGGCGATTTCGACCATGTGCCGGAGCAAGCTTTCTTCTTGATCGGCGGCCTGGACGACCTAGCGAAGAAGGCCGCTAGTTACGGCGTCACCTTGTGATGCGAACTTGGCTGAGTCGAAGGGTGCGCTGAGATGGCAGAGCTGGATGTAACTATTGTCGCTGTCGAACGCAAAATCTGGTCCGGGAAGGCGACGTTTCTCTTCACCCGCACTACCTCCGGCGAAATCGGCATCCTCCCTCGCCATATTCCGCTGGTGGCCCGACTCGTCGACGATGCGATGGTGCGCGTTGAGCGCGAGGGCGAGGATGACCTGCGCATCGCGGTTGATGGGGGCTACCTGTCCGTCACCGAGGCTGGGGTGACCATTCTCGCGGAGTCGGCAGAATTTGAGTCGGAGATCAATGCAGACTCGGCACGGGCCGATGCATCCTCGGATGATCTGCGTACCGCGGCTCGCGGCCGGGCCCGGCTGCGCGCCCTCGGTCAAATCGATTGAAAACCTCTGCTGTCAGCGATTTGCTCCGGGCTGCCACAGGACATCGCCGCCGGCTTGCTTGTTGGCAAAGCGGGCGAGGATGAAGAGCAGATCACTTAGTCGGTTCACGTAGGTCGCGGTGAGGGGGTTCATGCCCCCGTGATAGGTGTCTAGTGCGGCCCAGATCGATCTCTCGGCGCGGCGCGTCACTGTGCGGGCCACATGCAATTGCGCGGCCGAGTTGGTGCCACCGGGCAGAATGAATGAACGCAAGGGCTCGAGTTGATCGTTGTACCGGTCGCAGGCCTGCTCTAGATAGTCGATATAGCCCGAGGTAACACGAAGTGGCTCGTGCACCGGGTTGTCGACCACTGGGGTGCACAGGTCAGCACCGACGTCAAAAAGGTCATTTTGGATGCGCAGGAGCAGCGCGCGAACCTCGGCCGAGACCTCAGTGGCGGCTAGGACCACACCGATGGTGCAATTTGCCTCATCGACATCGGCATAGGCCTTTAGGCGTGGGTCGTTCTTGCCGGTGCGACTCATGTCGCCCAATGAGGTTGTGCCGTCATCACCGGTACGCGTATAGATTTTGGTCAGATTAACCATTGGGGCTCCTTTGCTTGATCAGACCCTATGACACCTTCGGCGCTGGCGCTCGGGCGCTGGTGGCGATGCGTACGATGAGGAGGTGGAGGTTTTGAGCATCGTGGGCGGCCAGCGCCTGCACGGCTCCGTCCGGGTTACCGGCGCCAAAAACAGTGTCCTGAAGCTGATGGCGGCAGCGCTATTGGCCCAAGGCACCACCACCTTGACCGAGGTCCCCGATATCTTGGACGTCGAGATCATGGCTGAATTGCTCCGCCGGCTCGGGTGTGAGGTCGAGCATGACAGCGCTGGCCGATTAGTGCGCATTACTGTCCCAGAAGTCCTCGCTCACCGTGCCGATTACGATCTCGTGCGCCGGATGCGGGCATCCATCTGCGTGCTTGGTCCGCTACTTGCTAGGTGCGGTGCGGCCGACGTGGCGCTGCCCGGTGGCGACAATATTGGCTCACGAGGGCTGGACATGCATATCGCAGGTTTGCGTAAGCTGGGGGCCGAAGTCACCAACGAGCACGGTTACCTGATCGCTACGTCTGACCAGCGGCTAACGGGCGGCTCCATTTGGCTGGACTTCCCAAGCGTTGGCGCCACCGAGACTTTGGTGATGGCAGCGGTCACGGCTAATGGAGTCACGGTAATCGACAATGTCGCCCGCGAGCCGGAGATCGTCGATATCTGCCAGATGCTGATCGACATGGGCGCCTTGATCGACGGGGTTGGCACCTCAACTTTGACAATTGAAGGCGTTAGTCATCTTGAGCCAGTAGTGCACCGAACGGTAAGTGATCGAATTGTCGCCGGCACTTGGGCGGTAGCCGCGGCAATGACATTAGGCGACATCACGGTATTGAACTCAAATCCGGAGCATCTGCAAGTCGCCCTCGACAAACTACTTAGTGCGGGGGCCCAGATCAGCGCCGTCGAGGATGGCTTCCGAGTAGTAATGGCGGGCCGGCCGCTCGCCGTAGATGTCGTCACCTTGCCCTATCCGGGATTTCCGACGGACCTGCAACCGCAGTTCATCGCCTTGAACTCAATTGCCAGCGGTGCGGCTTTGGTAACCGAGAATCTATTCGAGTCCCGCTTTCGCTTCGTGCAAGAACTCGTCAGACTCGGAGCCGACGTTCGCACCGACGGCCACCATGCGCTCGTCCGCGGCCGCTTGCAGTTATCCGGCGCGCCGGTCGAGGCTACCGATATTCGCGCGGGTGCAGGTTTAGCGCTTGCCGGCTTGGTCGCAACCGGGTGCACCACCATTTATGGGGTCTCGCATATTGATCGCGGCTATGCTGAGTTCATCCCCGTGCTCAACGAATTGGGCGCGCAAGTTGAGCGAATCGAAGCCGAGTCGCTATTTACCTAATGCGGGCCAATTCGCGCTTTGCCTTCGCCACGTCTTCTGGCCAGACCATCAACCTGGGCCCCTCGCTGGTCTGGGCTAGATTCGCGCGCAGCCCGGCCGCCACCAACTCGCGGCGCCAGATTTCACCTTCGATGTAGGTGCTCGGCGTAGCGATGGCCACCAGGATCCCGTAGTCGGCCGGCTTCCCGGGCCGGGGCCGGGCGGCGACCACCGAGGTGCCACGGCCAAATGCCCAACGCAGGATGAAAATGAGCAACACGAGGCCCAGTAGGGCAAATATTGGGCCGAAGGCAAAGGAGTAGGCGTTCCAAGCGGGCACCGTCCAAGTCTCGGGCAGGGGTGAAGTTCCCGCATCTCGGACCCACGGCGGGGTCTCGCTACCCTTAGGGGGTGTCAGAAGCCACGGATCCATCTCGAGCCAAGGACAAGCCGTGGTTGATCCGGACCTATGCCGGCCACTCCTCCCCGAGCGAGTCCAATGCCTTATACCGGCGCAACCTCGCCAAGGGGCAGACCGGGCTGTCCGTAGCCTTTGATCTACCCACCCAGACCGGTTACGACCCCGATTCGCCCATGGCTCTGGGTGAGGTTGGCAAGGTGGGGGTGCCGATTGCCCACCTAGGCAATATGCGGGCACTGCTCGAGGCAATTCCGCTGGACAAGATGAATACCTCGATGACGATCAACGCCACCGCAATGTGGATGCTGGCCTTGTATGTGGTGGCCGCCGAGGATGCGGGGATCCCCGCCAATCAATTGCAGGGTACTACCCAAAACGACATCATCAAGGAGTATCTCTCGCGCGGCACCTATATCTTCCCGCCCGAGCCCTCACTGCGTTTGATCACCGACATGGTCACCTACACGGTGCAGAACATTCCGAGATGGAATCCCATAAACATCTGCAGCTATCACCTGCAAGAGGCTGGCGCCACTCCCGTGCAGGAGATCGCCTACGCAATGAGCACTGCCATTGCGGTGCTTGATGCGGTCCGCGACAGCGGACAGGTGGCTCCCGCTGACTTCTGCGATGTTGTTGCGCGCATGTCTTTCTTTGTTAATGCTGGGGTTCGCTTTGTCGAGGAAATGTGCAAGATGCGGGCTTTCGCAAGGATGTGGGATCGCATTACCCTGACCAGGTACGGCGTCCAAGATCCGGAGCAGCGCAGGTTCAGGTACGGGGTGCAGGTTAACTCACTCGGCTTGACCGAGGCGCAACCGGAGAACAACGTGCAGCGAATAGTTCTTGAGATGCTGGCCGTCACGTTGTCAAAAGATGCTCGGGCCCGGGCCATTCAGCTACCAACGTGGAATGAGGCTCTGGGCTTGCCCCGGCCGTGGGATCAGCAGTGGTCACTTCGCATTCAACAGGTTCTGGCATTTGAGAGTGATCTTCTGGAGTACGGGGACCTCTTCACCGGATCGGTAGTCGTTGAAGGGCTAGTCGACGAGATGATTGCCAACGCCACCATTGAGCTGGACTACGTGCTCGATCTGGGTGGCGCCGTCGCGGCGGTCCAGAGCGGTTACATGAAGCAGCAGATGGTGCAGGCTCACTCCGAGCGTCGTGCGCGCATTGAATCCGGCGCTCAGATCGTTGTTGGTGTTAATGCCTTCCAGGAAAGCGAAGCCAACCCGTTACTTGCCGATCTTGATGCTGCGGTGCTCGTCGTAGACCCCGAGGTTGAAGCACAGGCAATCGCAGACCTGCAACTGTGGCGAGCCGGGCGTGACGAAGCGAAGGTAATGACGGTTCTAGCCACGCTTCAGGACCAGGCCAAAACTGAAGTGAACTTAATGGCGGCGACGATCGAGTGTGTCCGTGCCGGGGTTACCACCGGCGAGTGGACTTCCACCCTGCGCGAAGTTTTTGGTGAATACCGGGCCCCAACTGGTATCGGTGGCGTGGTCGGTGCATCCAGCACTGATTTGGATGAGGTACGTCGCGCGGTGGCAATGACCTCGGCCGAATGCGGATCCCCACTTCGTTTACTCGTGGGCAAGCCGGGCTTGGACGGGCACTCAAATGGTGCTGAGCAAATCGCTGTCCGGGCTCGGGATGCGGGGTTCGAAGTCATCTACCAGGGCATCAGGTTGACCCCGGAGCAGATCGTTGCGGCGGCGGTGGCCGAAGATGTTGATGTCGTGGGCTTATCCATTCTCTCCGGCTCCCATCGCGCCTTGGTGCCGGCAGTTGTTGAGGGACTGCGTGCCCGGGGCCTATTTGATGTGCCGGTAGTGGTCGGTGGCATCATTCCGGACGCTGATGCCACCTGGCTGCGGGAGCAAGGAGTGGCCGCGGTATTTACTCCCAAGGATTACGACGCAACCGTCATCATGCGAAACATTGTTGACACGGTCCGTGCCGCAAAGTCACTGTTGCCGTTGCCTAGTCCGTGCGGATAGTTATTGCCCGCTGCACCGTCAACTATGTCGGTCGATTGCGGGCCTACCTGCCGGCGGCGGATCGGGTGATAATGGTCAAGGGCGATGGTTCGGTTCTGATTCATTCCGATGGTGGCTCTTATAAACCGCTGAACTGGATGGGTCCGCCGTGCAGCACCCGGATTGAACCGGTGGTGGGTCCGGGAAATACCGACAGTATCTGGGTGGTCGAGAACAAGGCAGGTGAGCAATTGCAGATCACCGTTCACGAAATCTACCTGGACACCGAGCATGATCTCGGTGTCGATCCGGGCTTGCAAAAGGACGGGGTTGAGGCCCAGTTGCAGGCCCTACTGGCGACCCACGTGGGCGTGCTCGGCCCCGATTGGACCTTGATCCGCCGGGAGTACCCCACGGCCATCGGGCCCGTGGATCTGCTCTGTCGAGACGGGGCTGGGGTCACGATGGCGGTCGAGATCAAGCGACGCGGAGATATTGACGGGGTAGAGCAGTTGACCCGGTATTTGGCCCTGTTGAACCTTGACCCCATGCTGGCGCCGGTGCATGGGGTATTTGCCGCCCAGGAGATCAAACCGCAGGCCCGGACGCTGGCGGAGGACCGCGGGATCAGATGCGTGGTCTTGGATTACGAGGGGCTTTTGGGCACCGCAGATCCAAGTCTTCGACTGTTCTGACCAACTGACACAATCCACCCATGACCGACTCCTCGAGCCCAACCACTATCAATTCGATCACCAAGGTCGGAGTAATCGGACTTGGCACCATGGGGGTGGGTATCACCGAGGTTATCGCCCGCAGCGGGTCGCGGGTCTGGGCCGTTGAGATCTCCGATGCAGAACTCGCCCGCGGGGTTAAGAACGTCGAAGGGTCCACTAGCCGGGCGGTTGCCAGGGGCAAGTTGTCCGAGGAGGAGCGCACCGCACTCCTTGGGCGGATAACTTTCACCACTAGCTTGGCTGACCTGACCGATGTTGATTTAGTTGTCGAAGCCGTACCGGAGAGTATGGAGATCAAGAGCGCATTATTTGCCGCCCTTGATGAGATCACCCCGGCCCACACTATTTTGGCAAGCAATACCTCCTCACTTTCGGTCACCGAAATCTCAGTTGCCACCGGGCGTCCTTCCCAGGTGGTGGGGTTGCATTTCTTTAACCCGGCACCGGTGCAGGCCTTCGTTGAGATTGTCCGCACCGTGGTTTCATCCCCTGAGGTTGTCGATGCGGTCGCCGAATTCGCCCGGGGGCTGGGCAAGGAACCGGTTGTAGTTGGCGACAAGGCGGGTTTCATCGCCAATGCGCTGCTATTTGGGTATCTGAATCATGCGGTGAAAATGTATGAGCAGAAGTATGCGACGCGCGAAGATATTGATGCTGCGATGCGCCTTGGCTGCGGCCTGCCGATGGGTCCGCTCGCACTCCTTGACCTGATCGGCCTAGACACCGCCTACGAGATCCTCGACACGATGTATAAGGAAGGTCGCGACCGGCTGCATGCGCCTTCGCCGATCCTGAAGCAGATGGTCACCGCCGGGCTGCGCGGCCGCAAATCTGGGCGCGGTTTCTACACCTACGAGGCCCCGCACTCACCCGTTGTGGTGGCAGATGGGCACACACCCGCTCCCACGATGGAGGGCGGTGCGACCCGCACGGTGAACTCAGTTGGGGTCATTGGCAGCGGCACGATGGCCACTGGTATCGCTGAGGTCTTCGCCAAGGCCGGAATCGATGTCATCTACATCACCCGGTCCGAGGAGAAAGTCAAATCGGTGCGCGGAGCGATCGAGAAGTCCTTGGAGAAGGGGGTGCAGCGCGGCAAGCTGGACGCTGCGGGGCGCGATGTCGCGCTTGCCCACCTGACGGGGTCAACGAAACTCGATGATCTTGCCAAAGTTGATCTAGTTGTCGAAGCGGTGGTTGAAGAGTTACCCGTGAAAGTGGCACTTTTTGAAAATCTTGACGAAATCTGCAAGACGGGTGCGATCCTTGCTACGACAACTTCGAGCCTGCCGGTGGTTGAGATGGCCGCTGCCACCTCGCGGCCGCAGGATGTCATTGGCCTGCACTTCTTCAACCCCGCTCCGGTCATGGAGCTGGTCGAGGTTGTCAGTACCGTCGCAACCGCCGACGAGGTAATCGCGACCTCGCGTGAGCTATGCCTGCGCGTTGGCAAGCACCCGGTTATCTGTGCCGACCGTGCCGGCTTCATCGTCAACGCACTGCTCTTCCCCTATCTCAATGATGCCATCCGCATGCTGGAGATGAACTACGCCGATGCCGACGACATTGACCTCGCCATGAAACGCGGCTGTGGGTACCCGATGGGGCCATTCGAACTCCTTGATGTGGTTGGCCTTGATGTCTCACTCGCCATCCAGCAGACCCTTTACCGCGAATTTCGCGAACGCGGGTTCGCCCCGGCGCCGCGACTTGAGCACCTGGTGACCGCTGGCTACCTGGGTCGTAAGACCGGTCGCGGGTTCCGGGTCTACTCCTAGGTTTGGCTGGCTGCCATGGGGCGCAAACACCACCGGAAACCGGGTGCATCTGGCGCGGAGCGCGGGCCCGGAGGCCTAGGGGCAAGACGTGTCGAAGACTACGACGGCGAGGATTGGGTAGTGCAGTCCATCACCGGCTCGAGTTCGACCAAAACCTACCGGTGCCCAGGGTGCGACCAAGAAATCCGACCGGCGACACCACATGTGGTGGTTTACCCGGCCGATGGCCTTGGTGGTGTCGAGTCGAGGCGCCATTGGCACACTGCATGCTGGAGTTCGCGCCACAACCGCGGGCCGCGCACCATGCGGTCATCAGGCGGGCCTCGTTACTGACGTGACCACCTCAAATATCGTCGCGAATTCAGTGCTGCCGGCGCTGCGAATACCACTAACGCTGACGACCTCGGACGGATTAAGACTTGTTGGTGAGTTAGCAATGCCCGAGAGCAATACGCCGTTGGCCTCGATCATCTGCGTGCATCCGCTACCTACGCACGGCGGGATGATGGATAGCCACGTGCTGCGCAAGATGGCTTGGCGATTGCCGGCCCTCGCCGATGTTGTGGTGCTGCGATTCAACACCCGAGGAACCCAAAGTGCAGCTGGGCAAAGCGAGGGTGAATTCGACAGCGGGCGCGGTGAGGGTTTGGATCTATTAGCTGCCATCGGCGTGATCGAGGCCCGGTCACTTCCCGCCCCGTGGCTGGTGGGTTGGTCATTTGGTACCGATGTGATTTTGCGGCATGGCAGTGTGGATCCGGTGCGCGGAGCAATTTTGCTGTCGCCACCGCTGCGCTTTGCTACCGCTGCGGATCTGGCTGGCTGGTCGGATTCTGGTCGGGCTTTGACCTGCGTCGTGCCTGAATTTGATGACTATCTAAAGCCGGATGCTGCCAGGGCAAGGTTCGCGGTAATTTCGCAGGCCGAAGTTATCGCGGTCGCTGGCGCCAAGCACCTTTGGGTGGGGGAGACAAATGTGCGTGCCGCAATGGATGAGATCGTCAAGCGGGTCGCGCCTGCGGCTTGGCCACTGCCGCACCGCTGGGGCGGTCCGATGGAACGCTGGAGTGATCTATGAGCAGACCAACGGTGGTGTTATTGCATGCGTTTCCGTTCGATGCCCGGCTATGGGCACCGCAAGTGGAGGTACTTGCTGCCGCTGGCTGGCAGGTGCACGTACCTAATCTGCCAGGCTCTGGTGGTACCGAGTTGTTGCTCGGGGCTCCCAGTATTGACTCGGTAGCTGATGCGATTCTTGCGGACTTGGATCACCGCGGGATCGACCGTGCAGTACTCGGCGGGATCTCACTTGGTGGATACGTTGCTATGGCGATGTTGCGCAAACGTCCTGAAATATTTGCAGCGGCAATCTGTTGCGACACCAAAGCCAGTGCCGACACTGAGTTAGCCCGTGAAAATAGGTTGCGGATGGCCAAGGCCGTCACCGATAGCCCGCAGGAGTGTGGTCGGATTTTGCAGCAGTCCATGCTAACCGGGCTGCTCGGGCAGGTAACGCGTGACACCCGCCCGGAGGTAGTTGAGCAAGTCGCTGGCTGGCTTACTGACGCTGACCCGCGAACAGTTGCGTGGTATCAGCAGGCGATGGCCGATCGGGCAGGCTCACTCGAGGTACTTGGCGCACTTGATATCCCGGTGCTCGTCCTGTGGGGTGCCGAAGACACATTGAGTCCAGAAACCGACCAGATGGCGATGTTGCAAGTCCTGCGCCGCGGGCAGGAAGTGAAAATCTCCGGGGCCGGCCACCTGAGTATTGTGGAGAAGACAGCCGATACATCGCTGGCGATCACGGATTTCGTCGCAGCGGTCTTCTGGTCCGGCTAGGAGCGTCGCTGTCTTGTCGGTCACCGGGGATTGTTTAGCGTTTCACTCTTGTTTTTTGGTGGTTTCCGTGTTCTGCTTGCTGTTGTGGCGGCAACCGGCTAGCAATTGAGAATGGAGTTCACATGTCGAAGAGTGAGGTTAGTGCCCCGGTTAGTTCGGTGGCCAGTGATCGGTTGGCACTTGGTGTTGGTTGGGTGCGCCCGGGTGTGGCCGGTATCGGCGGCACCCTGAGCCCCTCGAATTTTAATGGGCCCGCGTCCTACTACAACAATTGCTTTGAGGGTAGTGAAGAGTAGTTTAACCTTTGGCAGCAATAGCTTCGTTTTATAGGCAGTGGGAAGAAAACTACAACTGAGGGAATGGAGTTCACATGTCGAAGGGTGAGGTTAGTGCCCCGGTTAGTTCGGTGGCCAGTGTTCGGTTGGCACTTGGTGTTGGTTGGGTGCGCCCGGGTGTGGCCGGTATCGGCGGCACCCTAAACCCCTCATGGTTAGGCACCCCAGTTGTGGGCGGGCCGAACTGTTTTGAGGGTAATGAAGAGTAGCACGCTGTCACCCCGCTAGGTGGGGTGTTTAAACCTTTTTGCTGGCCCCTGACCGCTGTCGGCCCGGGGCCAGTTGGTTTGCGGAGAGTGAACTCGAATACCCCAGGTGGTCTTAGTGCTGGCCAGGTGCTACTGGTAGTGGGCGTAGTGGGCAACGTTTAGTGCCAAAGTGCCTGGCACGTTGGGAATTGTGAAGTGCCTGGCACGTTGGGAATTGTTTAGCGTTTCACTCTTGTCTTTTGGTGGTTTCCGTGTTCTACTTGCTGTTGTGGCGGCAACCGGCTAGCCCTTGAGAATGGAGTTCACATGTCGAAGAGTGAGGTTAGTGCCCCGGTTAGTTCGGTGGCCAGTGATCGGTTGGCACTTGGTGTTGGTTGGGTGCGCCCGGGTGCGGGTGGTATTGGCGGCACCCTAAACCCCTCTTCCTACGGGTGCGTAAATTTGTGTTTTGAGGGTAATGAAGAGTAGCACGCTGTCACCCCGCTAGGTGGGGTGTTTAAACCTTGTTGCTGGCCCCTGACCGCTGTCGGCCCGGGGCCAGTTGGTTTGTTTTGTGTAGTTATCCACAGCTAGCTTAATTGGCGGTTGTTGAAAGTTGTGTTTTAGATTTACCTTCTTGGTATCAGGTCCCCCGCCTGGGCGTGGAGGTCATTGACCTTCGCTCGCTTTAGGTCTTGCCGCATGGTGCGGCATCGGGTTCGGGGGTCACATGGATGCCGGTCTTTCGGCCATCGCGCATGTTGAGGCGCAAGTGCGCTCGGCGATCCGCTGCCGGGGTATTGATCCGATGCGCGAACCTGAGGTTGTTCACGAAGTCATCGCTGAGTGCATCGGCGATTTGCTCGCTACTGATTCCTCATCGCAGTTGCACTCACTTGCCGATCTTGGAGTAGTTGCGCAAGAAGTCCATCATGCGGTAGCTGGGTTCGGACCACTGCAGCAGTTCTTTGACGACCCAGCAGTTGAAGAGTTGTGGATCAATGAACCGGGCCGAGTTTTCATCGCTCGCGAGGGTCGCAGTGAACTTACGACGGTGGTTTTAACCGATAGTGATGTTCGTGATCTGGTCGAGCGCATGCTTCGGGCTTCGGGGCGCCGACTTGACCTAAGTAATCCATTTGTTGATGCCATGTTGCCGGACGGCAGCCGGTTGCATGTTGTGATCCCGGATATCACCCGTGCCCACTGGGCAATAAACGTTAGACGATTTGTCGTTGCGGCACGTCATGTGCACGACTTGGTGGCCAAAGGCACTTTGAATATCCAAGCCGCTGATTTCCTGGAAGCAGCAGTTATCAGTGGACTCAACATTTTGGTTGCCGGGGGCACGCAAGCTGGCAAGACAACTTTCCTCAACGCACTCTTAGGTTGCCTACCAAGCAGCGAACGAATCGTGTCCTGCGAAGAAGTCTTTGAGATCAAATTATCGCACCCGGATTGGGTGCCCATGCAAACCCGTGATGCCAGCCTCGAGGGCACCGGTGAGGTTCCGCTGCGTCGTTTGGTGCGTGAGGCCCTGCGAATGCGTCCTACCCGGTTGGTAGTTGGCGAGGTTCGGCAAGCCGAGGCATTGGATCTGTTGGTTGCCATGAATAGCGGGATGCCATCGATGGCGACCTTGCACGCCAATAGCGGTCGTGAGGCAATAACCAAGTTATGCACTCTGCCGCTGCTTGCGGGCCAAAACATCTCCGGTGATTTCGTCGTGCCAACGGTGGCCGGTTGCGTTGACATCGTGGTCCACTTGGCAACCGATCATGAGGGTGCACGTCGGGTTCGAGAAATCATCGCCTTACCTGGTCGGGTGGAGAACGGGGTTGTCGAGATCGCGGACATCTTCGTTGATCGCGGCACCGGGCTGCAGCGGGCAAGCGGCCACCCACCGCATCCGGAGCGCTTTGCGCGCCGCGGCTTCGATCTAACCTCGCTGCTGGAGTCACCGGTTGAGCTCACCGCTGCCCGCGGGCGGGCCGCGTAATGGGTGCCGTCCTTGGTCTACTTGCCGGTGCCGGGCTGGTTTTGGTCATGCTCGCGCTGACCGACCGAAGCGAAATCAGGGTGGCCCGATCCCGTGAAGTGGGCGCACTAACCCGGCTGGTTGAGAGGTCAGGTATTCCGCGACTGACGTCGGCTAATTTGCTGGGCGCTTGCGTGGCGGCCTCGGCACTTGTTGGCGCGGCTACCTTGATTGTTACCGGGGTGCCGATGGTTTCGTTGCTGGCGGCTGCGGCCGCCGGGTACTTGCCCTTCCTATTGATCAAGCGCCGGGTGGGTGCGCGAGCGAAAGCCCTGCGCATTTCCTGGCCCGATGCGGTAGATGCCTTGGTATCTGCGGTGCGCGCCGGGATGTCACTGCCGGAGGCACTTGTTGATCTTGCTCGGCGCGGGCCGGAGCCGCTTCGTCCCGCATTCGCGGTCTTCGCTGCCGAGCACCGGGCCAGCGGCTCATTTGCCTTGGCACTGGATACCTTGCAGGACTATCTGGCTGATCCGGTTGCTGACCGCGTCATCGCATCGCTTCGCATTGCACGTGAGGTGGGCGGTACTGATCTGGGCACCGTACTTCGGACCCTGAGCACCCTGCTCCGCGAGGATGCCCGCACCCGCGGGGATATTGAAGCCCGTCAGAGTTGGACGGTGTCGGCCGCTCGTATGGCCGTCGCGGCACCGTGGATCACCCTGGCAATGTTGTGCACCAGGCCAGAGGCCGTCGCCGCATACAACTCATGGAGTGGCGCGCTGGTAATCACCCTGGCCGGCGTGCTGTCGTTTGCCGCATACCGCGTCATGCTGGCAATAGGCCGACTGCCGATTGAGCCCCGGATGATTACATGAGCAGTAATTCAGTTGGCGCACTGCTCGGTCTGCTATTTGCAGTCGGCCTGCTCATGGTGGTGTCTCGCTTGGGGGCCACCCGTAAATTGAAGATGACCGAACGTATTGCTCCGTATGTAGGGCGCCGCGATACGCGGCAAGACGAGCAGTCTGCGGTGGGCGCGCTGTTGGTGTTATTGAAACCGCGGCTGCTCAGCGGTCGCGGTGACCTAGCGCTCGCGCGTCGACTAGGTAGGGCTGGACGCGGTGCTGAGGTAGATCGCTATCGATTCGATCAAGTCATTTACGCCGCTGGCGGTGTCATCGCCGGGGGCGCGTTGGGCCTGGTCTTGATCGCAAGGGGTGCACCAGCCATAGGTGTGGTGCTACTCGCCGCATTGGGTGCGGTTGGTGGTGTGCTTGTTGCCGATCGGCGGTTGGCTAAGCAGGGCAAAGCCAGGCAACGGCGAATCGGGCAGCAACTACCAACAGTCGCTGAGCTCCTTGCCTTTGCGGTGGCCGCCGGGGAGTCACCGGTTGTTGCCCTGGAGCGGGTCGCGAACACCGCTGCTGGCGACCTGGCTGATGAGATCCGGGTCTCCATCGCGGATTTGCACGCAGGAATGACCCTGGACCAGGCTCTGCGCGGGGTTGCTGATCGCACCGGGAGCCCTGACGTCGAACGCTTTGTTGACGGCCTGATCGTCGCACTGGAGCGAGGTACCCCACTTGCTGAGATCCTGCGTGCTCAGGCCGCCGACGCGCGCGCCGCCGACCGGCGCACGCTGATGGAGATCGCCGGACGCAAGGACGTCGCGATGTTGATCCCCGTTGTCTTCTTCATCTTGCCAACCGTCGTCTTGATTGCGCTCTTTCCGGGCATCAGAAGCTTGCAACTAGTCGTGCCCTGATCCCTTGCCCACCTGAACGTCAATGCACCACCTAGCAAAGGAGTAGGTAATGTCCATCACCACCCGCATCTACAGCGCATTGATTGCGCGCCTGCAGACAATTGCCGACGATCGTGGCGATGTCCCCGGATGGGTACTCGTCTCGGTTATGACGGCAGGGCTTGTCACCGCAATTTGGCTCGTTGCCGACGATCAGTTGACTTCGGTTCTGAATCGAGCGCTCTCGTCCGTTTCAACCCCGTGAGTCTTGCTAGATGTTTGATACAAGCCTCGTGAAGCAGATTCGGGTGCGCCTACGAAGGGAGCAACGCGGAAACGCGACCGTCGAGTTCGCGCTGGTCGCACCGATCCTGCTCGCGGTGGCGTTGGCCGTCTTGCAACTTGCGCTCGTATTGCATGTGCGGGCAACTCTGACAGCGGCAGCTGCTGAAGGCGCGAGGGCCGCGGCGCTGGCCGGATCTGATCTAGGGGCCGGTGAGCGCCGCACATGGGCAATCTTGCAGGAGAACATCGCGGCGGACGTCGTCGATGACATCACGGTGCAACGCGAGTGGCACGGGGGAGCACTCGTGATCTCCGTCGAAATAGCCGCGGCATTACCGTTGCTAGGGCTTTATGGCCCAACGCAGATGCTCGTAAGCGGGCATGCATTGCAGGAGCACGTGTGAACCTAATGCGCAGACGCCTACGAGATCTTCGACGAATCGAGGACGGTAACGCCGTGATCGAGTTTCTCATCATCGGAGTGCTGGTGCTTATCCCAATGGCTTATTTGGTCTTATGCGTTATGCGCGTGCAGGCGGCTACATTTGCTTCGACCCAGGCCGTGCGTGAAGCCGGACGGGCTTTCAATTCGGCCGATTCGGTGAGTCAGGGTCAAACTTCGGCTCGCACAGCCGCCAGATTGGCCTTTTCAGATCAAGGATTTGACCTGCCGGAGTCGGCCCTTCGGATTAGCTGCCCCGAGTCAGCATGCCTGGCTCCGGGCAGTGTTGCTGAAGTGTCGCTCAATTGGCAAGTAGCGCTCCCGTGGATTCCTGCCGGCTTAACAAGTGACGTGTCGGTGCCGATCGAGGTGCAGCATCGGGTGCCGGTCGATGAGTACCGGATACCCGGATGAATCACCGGGGCCAGGTTACTTCGGTCGCAGACGAGCGGGGCAGCGTGCTGCTCCTCGGTGTGGGTTTCGTCATCGTTTGTTTATTGGCAATCGCCGTGGTAACCGATGTCTCGGCCGCCTTCTTGCAGCGCCGCAGCTTGATGTCGTTGGCAGACGCCGCCGCGATTGCTGGCGCCCAGGCGATTGACCAGGACGCCTATTACACCGATGGTGCCAGTGTCGGAACCCGGCTGAATCCGGAATTGGTCCGGGCCTCGGCCCTTCGGCACCTCGCGCGCACCAATGCGTCGACTGCGATTCCGGGGCTTGTTGTTGATGGGATCAGTTCTGATGGTGTCCGCGTAGTTGTTGCCCTTAGCTCCCCCTTGCGGTTACCGTTTTTCGGCACGATCTTTTCGGAGGTGGCGCAGGTCCAAGTGGCCGCGCGGTTGGACTATCGACCGAGCCCGTGAGCCAGAGCGGACCATGGGCCAGAGCGGACCGTAGGGTATTGGCTTGTGACCCCACTAGAAGCCCAGGAGCGCATGGCCGCGCTGGCCACCACACTGTTGAGCATCGAGACGGTCCTGAACCTGCCCGCCATGCGGGCGGCGATTGTGGAATTAGAGGCGGAGGCTTCGGCTCCGGATCTTTGGGATGACCAAGAGCGGGCCCAGCAGGTGACTTCGCGGCTGTCATTCGTCCAAGGCGAAGTGCGTCGGGTTGAGACGCTGCGCCGCCGTTTTGACGACTTACCGATCCTCTATGAACTTGCCGATGCCGAAGAAGATGCGGGAGCACTCGCGGAGGCCGACAAGGAGCTTGAGTCCATGCAGGCGGCGATCGATGAGCTTGAGGTCCGCACTCTGCTATCGGGGGAGTACGACTCCCGTGAGGCGCTGATCACCATCCGCGCCGAGGCCGGTGGGGTTGATGCGGCCGACTGGGCCGAGATGCTGCTGCGGATGTACTCGCGATATTGCGAGCGGCATAGCTGGCCCCTTGAGGTTTATGAGACTTCATACGCCGAGGAAGCCGGGATCAAGTCGGCCACCTTCGCGGTGAAGGCGCCGTACGCCTACGGCACCCTCTCGGTTGAGCAGGGCACGCACCGGCTGGTCCGAATCTCACCCTTTGACAACCAGGGCCGCCGGCAAACCTCATTCGCCGGGGTTGAGGTCATCCCGGTAATTGCACAAGCCGAGAGTATTGACATTCCAGAGGACGACCTACGGGTTGACGTCTACCGGTCAAGTGGCCCCGGCGGTCAAGGAGTCAACACCACAGATTCGGCGGTCCGGATAACTCACATTCCAACCGGCGTGGTGGTGTCATGTCAAAATGAACGTTCGCAACTGCAAAACCGGGCCACCGCGATGGCGGTCTTGCAAGCGAAACTACTTGACCGCCGTCGGCAAGAAGATAGAGCCAAGATGGACGCCCTCAAGGGGGATTCTTCCGGCTCGTGGGGCAATCAGATGCGCTCATATGTGCTGCACCCTTACCAAATGGTCAAGGATCTGCGCACCGAAGAGGAGACCGGCAATACCGCAGCTGTACTTGATGGCGAGATAGATGCCTTTATCGAAGCCGGAATTCGGTGGCGCAAGCAGCAGTCGGCCTGATCTTGGGCGCCTTCGCGTAGACTGTTCGAATGATCCTGTTGGACCGAGTCACCAAGCTCTATGCCAATCAAGAGCGCCCTGCCTTGGACGAAGTCTCCCTGGAGATCGAAAAGGGCGAGTTCGTGTTCCTCGTAGGCCCGTCAGGTTCGGGTAAGTCCACCTTCTTGCGGTTAGTGCTTCGTGAGGAGCGACCAACAAAAGGTCAAGTTTGGGTTGCCGGCAAAGATTTGAATCGTCTTTCGAACTGGAAGATCCCGGCACTTCGGCGGCAGATCGGTACCGTATTTCAAGATTTCCGGTTACTGCCCAACAAAACCGTTGCCGAGAATGTGGCATTCGCGCTCGAGGTCATTGGCAAGCCAGCCGCCCATATTAGAAAAGTGGTGCCCGAAGTCCTCGAGGTCGTTGGACTGGAGGGCAAGGAGGAGCGCCGCCCCGATGAGTTGTCCGGCGGTGAGCAGCAACGCGTTGCTATCGCTAGGGCTTTCGTTAATCGCCCCATCTTGCTGATCGCCGATGAGCCCACCGGAAACCTCGACCCGGGAACCTCCGTCGGCATCATGAAGCTGCTGGATCGCATCAATCAACTCGGCACCACCGTGGTTATGTCCACGCACGATCAGGCGATTGTTGATCAGATGCGCCGACGGGTCATTGAACTTGAAGGTGGTCATGTGGTGCGAGATCAGTCACGCGGCGTCTACGGATACGCCCGTTAAGTCGTCACTGCCCTAACTAGAGACAAGGAGGAAACAGCGTGCGCGCTAACTTTGTCGCCAGCGAGGTCAGCAGCGGCATCCGTCGGAACTTGACGATGACAATGGCCGTGATTATCACCGTCGCTGTCTCGCTCGGCCTGTTCGGCGCCAGCATGTTGGTGCGGGCACAGGTTTCGACCATGAAGGACTTCTGGTACGACAAGGTCGAAGTGTCGATTTTCTTGTGTGGCAAGGGCAGCGATACGCCCTCGTGCGCTGGTGGCCCCGTGACCGGCGCTCAGCGTGATCAGATCAAGGCTGACCTTGATTCCTTGAAACCGCTCGTCGACAGCGTCTACTACGAGTCGCAGGCCGAAGCCTTCGCGCGTTTCCAGGAGCAGTTCAAGAATTCGCCGATCGTCGATAACGTCAAGCCGACGGCGCTGCCTGAGTCCTTCCGCGTGAAACTCTCTGATCCGACGAAATACGATGTGGTTGCGTCCGCATTTGCTGGGCGGCCCGGCATCGAACAGGTCAATGATCAGCGCAAGATCCTAGATAAGTTCTTTCAACTGCTCGGTGGCCTGCAACTTATTGCCCTACTGATTGCTCTGTCGATGCTCGTTGTCACCGTGCTGCTGATCGCTAACACGATGCGGGTCGCGGCTTTCAGTCGGCGCCGGGAGACCAGCATCATGCGGTTGGTCGGGGCCTCAAACTTCTATATCCAACTACCATTTTTATTAGAGGCGGCGGTAGCGGCCGGTATCGGGGCAATCTTGGCGGTGGTCGGGTTGGTATTCGTCAAGATCATCGTCATCGACCAGGTGCTCGCGCAGTCCTTCCAGTTCACTGCGTTCGTCGGCTGGGACGCGGTGCTGGCCATCGCGCCACTGATGATCTTGGTGGGCGTGGGGCTGGCGGCTATCGCGGCCTTCTTCACCTTGCGTAAATATCTGCGGGTCTAAGTTCCGCAAACCCCGTGTTACGCGTGGGGAATATCTGACATAACAGCTATTCTGAGCGGGTGCTTCCCCGCCGTTGGCGGGCGGTTTTGGTTGCCGCCCTCGCCGTCTCATTGCTGCTGCCGGTCACTGCGCTGCCCGCCGGTGCCGCGCTACCGGCCCCCGGTTACCTGGTGGGCACCGCTGATATCAGCGGCGAGGTGGAACAGGCCGGGGAGGCCGTTGACGCGGCGAATGCGAAAGTCGCCAAAGCACTAAGGACCTTGATCTCGGCACGCGGCCAGCTACCTGGCGCCCGCAAGGCGAAGGTGGCCGCGGAGCGGGCGGCAGTTTTAGCCCTCGCCGAGGCCAAGGGCGCGGCGAACGCGGCTCGGATGGCGAATATCGCGGTGATCACTTCGCAGGTCCAGCAACAGCGGGTGCGCGCGGAACTGCAGTCGATATCGGATCAAATTGATGATGTTGTGCGCATAGTTTATCAGCAGGGCCCACTAGGTGAAGTCGAGATCATCCTGGACGCAAATGATCCAGGGGACTTTGTTTCGCGACTGGCGTCGGTCGATGCGATTTCCGTGTCCCAAGCGACCGCTCAAAGCGACCTAATCAAGGCGCGCGCCGATCTGGTGATGAAAGGTGTCAGACACGAAGCATTAAAGTCCCGCGCCCTAGAAGCACGGGCCACCGCGGATGCCCAATTGGTGTTGGCCCAGCAGACACAAGCCCAGGCAATCTCGGCCCAAGCCCGGATTGTGCAACTAATTGCCGAGCGCAAGGCGTCCTTGGTGATCGCGAAGCAGAACAAGGCCGCGGTAGCGAAAAGATTCGCGCGATTAAAAGCCAAGCAAGCGCTGATGCGTCGGCAGGCTGCGGCTGCTGCGCGCCGGGAGGCCGCTCGACTTGCTGCCCAAGGTGATAACTCGCCGACCGGTGAGCTGCGTTGGCCAATAGACGGCGGCGAGGTGAGCGCGAATGTCGGCCCGCGGGTGCACCCGGTCTATCACTACGACTCTTGCCATACCGGCACCGACATAAGGGGCGCCACCGGCACCCCGATCCGCGCTGCGGCACCTGGAACCGTTGCGATGATTTCCAATGGCGGCCCGTATGGGCTAGCCACCCTGGTGGCACATGCTGATGGTTTGACAACTTTCTACGCGCATCAGTCCAGTGTCAGCGTCAACCAGGGTCAGCGTGTTGATGCCGGTGACGTGATCGGAGCGGTGGGCACGACCGGGTGGGTGACCGGCCCGCACTTGCACTTTGAAGTCCGAATCGGTGGCACCGCCTATGATCCGATGGGTTGGTTTGGGGGCGCTAGGAGCCGGGTTTCCTGCCAGTAACCGCCAGGCGCGCCGGGCGCGGTTCTAGGGGACTGAAGGAGGTTTGGGCATTGGCACGGGAGTCGGGGCGCAAAGTTATCGCCCAAAACCGCAAAGCCCGGCACGACTATGCAATTGAGGATGTCTTCGAGGCCGGGCTGGTGCTCACCGGCACCGAGGTCAAGTCACTGCGTGCAGGTCGGGCAACCTTGACCGACGGGTACGCGATTGTCGAGGATGGCGAAATGTGGCTGCGCGGTGTCCACATCCCCGTCTATGACTTAGGGACCTGGACCAATCACGAGCCCCGGCGTTCTCGGAAGCTACTCCTACGTCGCGAGGAGCTTCGTCGGATCTCGAACAAGACTAAGGAGTCGGGCCTGACCTTGATCCCGCTTGCAATGTATTTCAAGGACGGTTATGCCAAGGTTGAGATAGCTCTTGCGCGCGGCCGCAAGAGCTACGACAAACGCCATGCGATAGCAGAGCGTGAGTCAAAGCGCGAGACCGATCGAGCAACCGGGCGACGAAGCAAAGGCAACGATTAAGTATTGGTGTCGCTCTCGTTCTCTTCCCCGAGTCGGGTGATTCGTTGGGCATGCCCGACGAGCCCACCGAGCATGACCATGGCGGCGGTGTCATCAGCGGCCTGCAGCGCTTGATGAACGCTGGTTTCACTAGGCGCGGCTTCAGTTGCCGGGTCGGCAATGGTTGCTGCCGCGGCGGCGAACACTCGTGCCAACGGTGAGAGTTCATGTGACTTGCCGGCGGTTGGACGTTCGGTGATCAAGTGGTTCAAGTCCGAGGCGATTGATAGGACTCGAGCCGCCATCACTTGGGTCACGCGCAGTTGTCGCTCCAGTGCGCGCAGATCGAATTCGTGGATGGCCGGTGACCATCGGCGGTGATCGCGGACGTCCTCGACTGCTACCGAGACCCGCATCGTTTCGTCGCGCAGGTGCACCGCCTTGTCGAACCAGACCCGAGTCACTTCGCAAGTAAGCGTTACCTGCACGCCCTGCGCGACATCATTTAGTAGTTCAGCAAGCCCGTTTTGAATGAGCGATAGCTCGACTTCAGCGCGGCCAACCGGCTTGCCCCTGCTGGTGAAGTAGGAGGCAACTAGCGCGCAGGCGCCACCGACCATGACCCCGAGGAAGCGCTCGAGGGCACCCTCGGGGCTCATCTGGGCGCCGATTACCAAGATGACGGTGATGGCAACCGCCATCGCCGCATATGGCGCCGACCTTGGATCGGCGACCTGCAGTAACCGAATGATGCCGAAGCTGGCGAGCACCAATATCGCAATGGTGGCGGGCCCAAAACCGATAACCGAGATCGCACCGAACGCAACGGCAGAGCCGGCCACAACGCCGATCACCTGGAACAGGGCCTCCTTGGCAGCGTGGTGAAAAGTGGCCCTAGTCGCTACCACCGCTGTGATGGCTGCTGGTACGGGGTCGACAAGGGCTAGGACGCTACCGATCAGGTAGGCCACGGTGGCTGCGGCGGCGGTGAGCACGGCTAGCCGCAAATAGGGGGAGTGCAGCACGATCTGGCCGAGCCGGCCGCCAGCGCTCTCGGTGCCCATCACCCTCCGATCGGGGGAGTATTTCCGCCCGATGGCTAGTTTAAAGGGAAAATGACGTATCCTTGGCCAGGGGCGCAGGCCCGTTGCTCGTTAATAATTAAATATGGGGGTGATCGGTTTCGACGTTCAGATGTTTTGACCGGAGAAGCGTGTCGAGAATCAAGGTGATCTCGTTAAGAATCCTTGAAAAACAATAACTGCCAAAAATACGCAGTCTGCAGACGCTTACGCCCTCGCGGCCTAAGCAATAAATCTGCCGTCAGCCCAATATGTCCCCGAATTGGGGCCTGACGTCGCTAGGGGACTAACCAATTGCTTCGGTCACGGAAGCAGGCGGAAAAACTAACAGTGGCTGGGCCGCCCGGTGCAGTGCCGCACGAAGCACCGGGGCTGAGAAGCGTTAGCGCGGCTACACACGTAGAAGTACGGAAGGGACCTGCACGGACCCGGGTTCGATTCCCGGCACCTCCACAAAGTCGAAGGCCCAGGGTTGAACCCTGGGCCTTCGTCTTTGTGTCGAGTTGAGTAGCGGGGATCGAGAGGAGTTTCGGGCGAGTGCGCCGCAGCGGTGATCTACTGAAGTAGCAACATTTGCATTTGTCCCCGATACTGATGGCGTGCCCTTACTGACGAAGTTAGCTTTTCGATGGATGGCTGCAGGTTTCGTCGCCTTGATGTTGCTTACATGGGCGGCGCCTGCACACGCCCATCAGCCGGTGCCACTAAACGCATCTGACAGCACTCCGGCGCGCGGACCCCTGCTCGTCGATGGGACAGTGTCGTTTGCCGTTTACGCCACGGTGCGCAAGGGCACCGTGCGAGGTTTTCGGGTTGGGCTAAGGGCCGCAGACCAACTTGCACTGCAGCTACTTATCCCCGATAGCTCGCCGGTCAATCGCCTTCCTGTTGGCGAACTTCCCATCGTTTATGTCATTGATCCAACCGGCAAACGCACAACACTGCCGATCACCGAGCGCACTCCATTCTTCGAGCCTTACTCGGGGACTTCGTACCTTTACCTGTCAAGACTTACAGAGCCAGCGCGCGCTGGGATCTATCAGGTGACGGTAACCGGTAACTCGAGCATGAAAGTGCCTGTTGTGGTGGCCGTGGGCTACCGGGAGGTGCGCGGCATCGTCGTCGACTAAGTCCAGTGATCCCATCAAGACCCGAAAATTGGTGCCGGCAGTTAATTCGCGTTGGGGGTTGGTTCGATACCTTGCCAAACCCGAACATTGTGATCGCCAACTCGGTGTTCAACCGCCTCGATCGTGGGGGAGAATGGGCGAATGAAGCGCCGTCGTCTTTGGATCAACCTTGCCCTGCTGCTCGCCATTCTCCTAGTCATAGTGGCAATTGTCGGGATTGCATTGCGCCCGCGGGAGACCCCGGCGCCCGCGCGCACGGCTACCGTTTCAACCGCATTGGTCACCGCAACTGTTACCGCGAGCGGCGCGGTTGAAAGCGCAGGCGACATCGACCTGTCGTTCACCACCCCGGGCATCGTCACGAGTATCTCGGTGGCAACTGGGGATCTAGTGAAACAGGGTCAGGTGCTCGCCACCACCGATCAGACAACCGCGACCCAACAGCTTGCAGCTGCGCAGGCGACTTTGTCGCAGGCACTTAGCTCGGCATCAACGTCGAGCGCTTCGGCGGCCAATGCCGGCGCCCAACTGAATTTGACGACTCAGGCGGCCGCGGCGTCAAATGACAGCTTGAAGGCGGCCGTGTTGCAGGCGCGGTCGAACTTGGCGGCGGCGGAGAGCCTGTGGGCCGACTCATGCGTGAACCCGGATGACCCGACCTGTCCCAACCCGGTGGCGGCCGAGACTATCCGTTCGGCGCAAAACGGCGTGAAGTCAGCGCAACTGAACTACGACTCCGCTGTTACGGCGGCTGCAAGCGCGGCGACGGCATATGACATTGCGGTAAATCAAGCGGCTGAGACTTTGACGCAAACCAAGGCCACCGGATCGACGACCTGCACCACATACGGATCCAGTTCGGTGAATTGCGCTACGGCGACCGGGACCACCCTTAGTGCACAACACGCTTACGACTCGGCGGTCAATGCTCGCACCCAAGGCAAGCAGGCCGATAACCAGACGGTGGAGAAGTCAGCGATGGCGCTGTCTACTGCCCAAGTGACGTTGCGCAAGGCGATTGCCGATCAGAGCAAATTGGGTTCGGATTCGGTACGGACGGCAAGGCAGGGCCTCACTAACGCTCTAAGTGCCCAGGAGAAAGGCCAGATCGCCAATGCGCAAGCCGTGCAAAACGCTCGCAATGCGCTGGCCAATGCGCAGGCGGCGGTCTCAAGCCTAGGCAGTGGCGACACCGCTAATGCGTCAACGGTGACCAAAGCCGCTATCGACTCGGCCAAAGCTGCGGTGGCAGTCGCCCAGCGGGCCGTGACTGACACCACGTTAGTAGCCCCGGTGGCCGGCACCATCGGTGAGTTGAACATCACTGTGGGGGAGATTTCTACCAGCGGCGTGACATCCCCGGGTGGCTCAGCGGCCATCACCCTGATCCCAGCCGGCGCATTCACCGCCGCCGCTGACTTCGCCGAGACCGATGCCGCGCAAGTGACGAAAGGTGATCCGGCGACCATCTACTTCCCGGCTCTATCGGGGCAGTCGGCGACGGGGGTAGTCACGAGTGTTGACCCGATGGCCTCGACTTCGGCATCGAGTAGTTTGGTCGTTTTCAATATCAAGGTGAGTATGAATTCGGTCCCTGCAGGGGTGCAGCCCGGGATGTCCGCAGCTATCTCAGTAACCACCGAGGAGTTAAAAGGCGTGCTTGCGATACCGCAAAGTGCAATCGCCACTATCGGTGACGTGAATACCGTCGAGGTGCTACAGCCCGACAACACCTCGATCACGACGTCGGTGACAGTCGGGCTCAAGGGTGATGCCTTAACCGAAATAATAAGTGGTGTCCAAGTGGGTCAAGTCTTAGTTATTCCGACCGGCCAGAATGGTACATCGCAGTTCCCGACGGGTGGCGTGCCCGGGGGTGGACCGTTGAGTCGACCCCGAAGCTGAAACCGATGACTCCGGTCCTGGATTTAGTCGATGTCACCAAGGTTTATGGTGACGGTGATGCTGTCGTTCGCGCACTCGATGGTGTCTCGCTCACCGTAAACACCGGCGACTACCTAGCCATCATGGGGGCCTCGGGGTCTGGCAAGTCAACACTGATGAACATCATCGGAGCCCTCGATATTGCAACGGCGGGGCAGTATCACCTTGATGGAATTGATATCAATACCTTGGATGAAGATGCCTTGTCGATTGTTAGAAACCGCAAAATCGGCTTCATCTTTCAGTCATTTAATCTCATCCCCCGAACGACCGCCCTCGCCAACGTCGAGCTACCCCTTGCCTACCGGGGGGTAAAACGTGGGGAGCGCCGCGACCGAGCAAAAGCGGCATTAACGGCCGTGGGGCTGAGTGACCGAATGCACCATCGGCCCAATGAACTCTCAGGTGGTCAGCAGCAACGGGTTGCGGTGGCGCGCGCCCTGGTGGCGCAACCCTCCTTGCTATTAGCCGATGAGCCAACCGGCAACCTGGATTCATGGGCCACTGCCGATGTCTTGAAACTGCTAGATCAGATGCACGATGAGGGCCGCACCATCGTCATGATCACCCATGAAAATGACGTCGCGCAACATGCCGATCGGGTTATCGTGCTAAGAGATGGCCGAATCGATGAGGATCGGCTGAACCGATGAACCTATTTGAGTCATTTCGCAGCGGGGTACAGTCGATTCTGGCAAATCGCCTTCGTTCCGGTCTGACGATGCTAGGCATCATGATCGGCGTAGCGGCCGTCATCGTCCTTGTCGCCTTCGGGCAAGGGGCTTCTAACTCCATCACCGGCAGCATCGAGGGGCTTGGCACCAACCTGATCACCGTTTTCCCCGGCACCGCCGGCGGCTCCCAAGCCGATGCCAATTTGGCGGTGAAGGACTTAACCGTTGACGATGCGGTGGCCCTGAATGATCAGGTACTCGCACCTGATATCAGCGCTGCCGCGCCAACCAAGCGCGCTCTGGTGTCGTGCACAGCCGGGACACTAAGTCACAGCACGGCAATGGTTGGTAGTTGGCCCGCCTATTTTGCGATCTCCAATTCGGAGGTGTCCGAAGGTGGCTACTTCACGAACTCGGATGAGTTAGATGGCCGCCGCGTGGCGGTAATCGGCAAGACCGTAGCCGACAACCTGTTCGATGAAGCCGACCCGATCGGCAAGGAGATGACGTGCAACGGCGTGCCATTTAGGGTGCTGGGAGTCCTGGTATCAAAGGGCGCCTCCGGGTTCGGCGATCAAGACGACACGATCATTGCCCCCCTCACCACGGTGCGTAATCACCTCACCGGTATCGGCAGCCTCGACACCATCGCGGTGCAGGCAGCGTCATCGCAGACGCAGGCGCAGGCCCAAGAGCAATTAACCGCCGTGCTGGATGCCCGCCATGATGTGGAGGCGGCTACCCGGGATTATCAGATCTTCAATCAGGCCAGCTTGTTGACCACCGTCAATCAGGCATTAGGTATCTTCACCGCATTGCTTGGCGCTGTCGCGGCTATCAGTTTGCTGGTTGGGGGTATTGGCATCACCAACATCATGTTGGTCTCGGTAACTGAACGCACACGAGAGATCGGCATCAGAAAAGCAATTGGCGCCAGCCGCCGGGTGATCTTGCTGCAGTTCCTGATTGAGTCCACCGTCCTGTCACTTATCGGGGCCTTCTTCGGGCTAGTGCTGGCCTTCCTTGTCACCCGAGTTGAGGTGGCAGGGATTCAACCGGCGATCGTCCCGGCATCGGTGCTGGGTGCCTTTGTTATCTCGGTCGGGATCGGCCTGTTCTTCGGCAGTTACCCGGCAAACCGCGCTGCATCACTTCGACCGATTGAAGCCCTGCGCCATGAGTAACCATGAATCAAGACGCGACAACGTGATAGGTGAAAACAATGAGTGACGAGAACCTAAACGAACTGCTGGCCCGGCGGGCTCCCAAGAAGCGGTCGAAGCTCACGACGACATTGATAGTCCTACTTATCTTGCTCATTGGTGTGTTCATCGGCCTCGCTTTAGGCACGGGCTCACCTGGGGGGCCAGCTGCTAGTGCAGCAGGAAGCCACGTGACCTTGGCCGCTAATAGCAGCAATATTGGCGAGTAAGGGCGAATTCATCGCAACCACCACCACGGACCGAACCGTTGTCGATGTAGGTTGAAATGACGGCAGCACGATCATCGGGATCGTGCCTGAACGCGACTTAGGCCGGGCACTTGCCGCGACCGCCGCGTCTGACATGTGCCGATCACCGACACCGGTGGCCTATTGCTCAAAACTCGACTACATAAACCTGGGTGGCTAGGACGTGTGGGCTACGGATGCACAAAGAGCAAGATTCCTCTTAGGCGCTAATCTTGGAGCATGGCTACATCACCCGTTTCGGGAATTGTCGCCATTGCCACACTCGCGTCCGTCGCAGTCGCCGGATCCCTTGCCGCACCTGCAATCGCGGCGCCGGCACCGATCGTCATCGCCTACGAAGGCCCGCTGACGGGAGCGCAGGCGAACAACGGCATAGACATGTATCGCGGTGTGAAGCTTGCTGTCGATCAGGTGAATGCCAAGGGCGGGGTGCTGGGCCGCAAAGTAGTTTTGATCAAGGCCGATGATCAGGCCAATCCGGATCTGGCCTTGACGGTGGCGCAGCAGGTAAAGGATGCGGGCGCGGTAGCGGTGGTGGGCCCTTTTAACTCCTCGGTGGGCGTGGTCAACCTGCCTTTCTACATTGCCAATGGCATCACCCCGGTGCAGATGACCTCGACGAATGACACCTCCGGCGAAGGCGTGACGGTGCAGCCGAAGAACAGCCAGATCTCACCCGTTGAGGTCACCTATATGTCGAAGTTGAGTGGCTGCCCCAAGGTGGTCATGCTGGTCGACCCATCCACGTACACGCAGGGCATGGCGAATCGCACCGGGGCGGCGATGATGTGCGGCGACGGCGTGCCGGTTGCCAGCATTCCGATAACCGAAGGACTGCCCAGCTACACCGCGCAGGTGGCCGAGGCCTTGGCCCTCAAACCCGACATCTTGTACGTCAGCACCTACTACCCCGAAGGTAGCAAGATCGCCCAAGCGATTACCGCGGCCAAGACCAAGGTAAGTTGCCTGATGAATCTGGCAAATGTTGACCCGGCATTGGTAACGGAGGCTGGGATTCCCGCATCGCAACGCTGCGTGTTCAGCGGTATTCCGGCGGCCGGTCAAATGCCGGACGCGTCCAGCTATGTGAAGGCGTACCGCGCCAAGTTCAACGCCACCCCCGGGGTGTGGGGAACTTTCACCTACGACTCCGCCAATATCTTGTTTGCCGCGATGACCAAGTCCGGCACGACAACTTATGGGCCGGTGCTGAAGAAACTTCTTAAGACCAAGGATTACGCGGGCCAAACCGGGCCAATAACAATCAACCCGGATAACGGCAATCGTAAGAATGTGCCGGTGTACATCCTCAAGGTTGGCAAGAAGGGCGCTTTCGTAATCGACACTGCTGCGATGGCTCCGGCGGTAGCTGACTAATCCCGGCCGGGTGGTGCCAATGGAGTTATGCGTCCATCACAAAGTGATGACGCTTACCCCAGGGTTTGTTGCATTGCCGAGCCCGGCGAGGGCAGCCGCGGCCTCTGCTAGGCCGAGGGTGCTAGTCACTAGGTGCTGCGGGTTCAAGGTGCCGGTGGCGATCATTTCCAGCATGGCCGGGTAATCGCGCGCCGACATCCCGTGCGAACCCAGAATTTGCAACTCCCGGCCGATCACCAAGTGCATAGGCACCGTTGCGCGATCACCGATCTCAGCCGGAGGTAGCAGTCCGACCTGCACATGACGACCCCGAGGCTTAAGTGTTGCGACTGCGGCGCGTGCGGTCTCGATGCTGCCGAGGGCATCGAGGGTGACGTCAGCGCCACCAGTTAGCAGCTCTCGAATGGTCTGTTCGACCGAATGCTCGCCCGCACTGTTCACCACGTACCGAGCGCCAAACTCAGTTGCCATGTTCAATGCGGCAGCCGACATATCGACCGCCGTGACTTCGGCGCCCAGTGCGGCGGCAATCATCACCGCCGATAGTCCAACCCCACCGCAGCCGAGCACCACCACCTGCTCACCTGGTTGCACCCGCCCGATGAGGGTGACTGCTCGAAAGGCAGTGGCGAAGCGGCAGCCCAACCCCGCGGCGGCTGCCATCGTGACATCGTCAGGTAATGCAACCAAATTGAAATCGGCGTTCGGGATGGCAACGAACTGCGCGAATGACCCGGGGCCACTAAAGCCCGGCTGCCATTGCGCGGCGCACACCTGTGCGTTGCCACTGCGGCACTCGCTGCAGGTGCCGCACCCGCAGACGAATGGCACCGTTACTCGGTCCCCGGCCTGCCAGTTAGCAATGCCGTCGCCCACCTGCGCGATGGTGCCGGCGAATTCGTGGCCGGGCACATGGGGTAGGGTCTGGATTTCCGAATCATGGCCCTGCCAGCCGTGCCAATCACTTCGGCACAATCCGGTGGCTGCAACGGCGATGACCACCCCATTGGCGGGTGCAATTGGGTCGGCGCGTTCGGTTAGATAGGGCATCAGCCCAAAGGCGTCGTACTGCACGGCTAGCACACCGGCAGCATAGGTCAACCCTTCTCGGCGACGGCCTCTCTTTAGGCAGGCATTGGCTGTATCCCATTCGCAATTAGGGCCTGCACCCCGGCTGCGTCAACGCTGGTGCCGGTGTATTTTGCGGCATTGGCGATGACTTTGGCCTTTTCTTCGGCCTGCTTATCAGCCGGCTTGGCTTCGACCTCGCCCCACTGCCGAAACAACTCCCACGCGAGCTCGCGTTGCCGCAGGGCTGCATTCACCCGAGCCATCTGCTCGGCGGTCGCCGGCAACTGCCAGGTTTCGCTGATGGCTTCAGGCAGTATCAAGCGGTAATCGTGACCGCCTTCGGCAAAGACGCCGGGGGTTGGGGTCAAGGCGTTGAGCATGTCGAGAAAAGTCATCATGAAGGTGGTGACCGGCATCCACGTGGTGCCCTTGGGCGCGCCGAATGGGCGCGTGGCATTTGGGCCGAGCCAGTCGGGTTTGCGCCAGACCACCTGCGACCCGAATTTCGGGATCGGGTCGTCGCCGTTTTGTAGCAATAGGTAACGCACCTGAGCGCGCTCCTTTTGCGGTAACGCCTTCCAGTCCATTAACGAGCGCGGCAGGTAAGCAGCACCGGGGCCAACCGCGGGGACTTCGGTGATTGTTCGTTCCCCCCAGATTTGGCGCCGCCAGATCGTTGAGGCCGGGGTGCCGATCCACAGAGCGGCATCGATTCCGGTGCCCTCGAGGCCAAAGAGCCCGGTACCGCGGTACACCTCCTCACTGACTTGCGAACCTAGGCTCTCACCGAATAGGAAGAACTTCGGTCGCTTCGACTTGGGCATTGCCAATAGGCGTTGGACGATGCCGGCAATAACCATCGAGGTTTGGGCACTACCGGTTGGCACGCGCGTTAACGACAGCGCAGATGGGAGCACCGAATACTGGATAGCCGCCGATGCACAGTCACCATGGGTGAGGTACTCGAAGGTTTCAGTCGCGACGTAATTTACGTAACCAGACCCGGTAGGAGAGAAGAGCGCGAAGGCTTTGCGTTCGAGCGCTTTGGTGCGATCAATCTCGGCGAGCAAGATCTCCACCCGGTCTTGGTCTGAGTGCGCAATCTCAAGGGATCCGTAGACCCGGATCGGCTGCTTTGCCCCCGTGCTACCCATCACGGCTTCGATACTGCTCGGTGGGAGCGCCATGCTGAGCCAGCGCGCGCCCTCGCGGGTTTGCTTTGTCCAATCCAGGCCAGATGCGGGTGAACCGGTGACTTCAGGGGTCGAAGGAGGTGTGGTGAGGGCAGCGTCGAGTGCGCCGCCGCCCTTGCTCAGCATTGTTGAGGCCTTCGAAACGGCGAACCAGCCGACGCCCAAGGTGATGCCGGCACTTGTCATCCGCCCGAGCATGCGGTGATCATGTGCTTCGCCGCCCAGCAGATAGGTGGCAGCGCGACTGGTCGCCGATGTCAGCGCTGACTCAGCCTTAGCCAGCCCGAATGTCGCAAGCCCTACCGCAGCCCCGATCGCTATTGCCTTCCGCGGGGATACCTCGCGGACTACGTCTTCCCAAAAGTGGGCACCTTCGCGCTCGGTGCCGCCATCGAAATCATCAGGCAGCAATGAACCGGGAGCACTCTTCCACGGCTGGGTACTTGCCCATGACCCCAAACCCACGATAGCGGCGGCGGCCAAGCTGGCGCCGCGGTCGCGATTGCCGTTTGCACCTGGGGTCAGGTCCGAGGCCGCACTGGCGATTGCTGTAGTAACCGCGGTTTGAGCAAGTAGGCGTACGACGGCGCGCTGCGAAGATTCATGCTCGCGCCAGGCCAGCGCCACCGCAGCACCTGCTGCCAGTGCGCCAACCGAGCCGGCGACAAGTAGGCGTGCGGTGGAGGTGGGGGCTTCGGATTTGGAAAAGCGTGACGCAATTGCCGAGATGGTCGCACTGCCAGCACTGATGACGCCGTAGGCCATCGCTGCCGTGGTGCCGGTGATGACCGCCTGATCGGTGGAGCCGCGGGTAAGCAAGTTCGGCTGGTAGGAGCGACCGACCGCGTAGGCGGTGCCCAATAGGCCGGCGCGCGCTGCATGATCCATCGTGACCTCCTAGGGCGGACCCCAAGATTAGCCCCACTTGGATCGGCGGGGTGCCGGGTAGGGCATGGCTGGCTAGGGTCAGCCCAGGAAACCTGGCTCCAGACCGGTCCAGGATTCCCGATGCACTGCGCCGGCCGACGAGACCCCTTGGCAATCGACTTACTCGGGCCAACGCGAATGGACGCCCTCGTGGGCAACCTGGCCCAATGGCGGCCGGGGTGGTTGGGTCTGCGGTCGTACCTTCGTGTGGGCCCGTGCCACCTCCCCGGCACCGCAAGTCAGCTCTCCGGCACCTTGGGCCACCGCCGGGTGCACGTTGTTCAACGTCATGGGGAATTACGTCAACTACCTCGGTGGCTGGTGGCTGGCTGCGGGTGCCACCATCTACAACGATGCGGACTGCGTCGCGAATGCGGGGTTAACGGGCCTGAATGTGGTCTTCGCTGCGAACGCATCCGAGGCGGACGCCAAGTGTGAGGCCATCTGGCCTGGTACACGGTCTTCCAACCCGGGAGGGTTGGTGGGTGGCAACTATTCGTGTGTTGTTTAGCCACTCCGGCAGGAACTTGCGTTGTGAAGGCCGATGTACGGTTATTCGCCATAGTCGAGGAGCACTTACGTCTCGACGAGCGCTCTTAAAGAAGCTTGGCATGCTTTGACGCTGTCGAGTGGGTGAGATACCTGCCACCACAGCGGGTGATGCCAGAACACCTCTATCTGACCGCCTAGAAGCTGCGAGAGGTACGCAACTTCTCACAGGGTTGCTCTAGTGGTAGCGAGGAAGAACGGTCCCACCACGGTGGAAGGATTCTCTGCTGTGGCTCCGGGCAGAATCGAACTGCCGACACAAGGTTTAGGAAACTTTGGTTCTTTGATACCAAAGGTCGGTGCTGCTGCGGTGCTCGCGGATTGCTGTTGCCTCGTATCTGGTAATCGGACGATCCGTGGGTCGGGGGATTACCCCGCCGGTCCACTGCCTTGATGCATCGAGAACTTCTTGCATCTGCTCGGCGTACGGCTGCCAGTCGGTAGCGAGGTGCCAGAACCCACCAACTTTGGTGCGCGAAGCAAGTAGCGCGGCATTAGCCGGTGTGACAAGGCGCCGTTTGCGGTGCCGGGCTTTTGGCCATGGGTCTGGGAAGAAAGTTCTGATGCCCGCGAGGGCGGATTCAGGCAGCATCTGGTCGGCTACGACAAGGCCATCTCCGGCAATGGCGCGAATATTTGTCAGACGCTTTTCGCGGGCGCGAAACAGCAGGTCGCCGATCCCGGGAGTGTGAACATCAACCGCAAGAATCCCAAGACCTGGTGCAGTTGCGGCCATCGTGATGGTTGCCGATCCGGTACCGAAGCCAATTTCAAGAAGCACCGGCAACCCGCCGAACACCTCTCCGAGGTCGAGCAGGTCGTCACTCGCGGGCAGCAGCAAACCGTCCGTGTCTCCAATGGCAGCGGCTTGGCGCTTGGAGACGCGGCCGCGCCGCGGAAGGTAGGTGCGGACCGTCACGAACTTGTCGCGAACTTCAGTTGCCGGTATGAACGCGCAGGGCGAATGCGCTGTTGATGCGGTAGCGCCTATCGGTTTCGATCCGCCACGCTGATTGGCGGCCGCGGACGCGAAACTGCCAAGTTTCCAAGCCGTCTTTGGCTTCGGGATCTGCGGTCTGGTCGCCAATTTTTGGTTCACCTATTAAGGCGGTGTCTTCATCTATGCCGACGACGTAGGTGCCGGGGGCGACAAGGGGTCGCATCGCGAAATCTGGCACCCACTTGGTGTAGCGGTCAAAGTGCGGCAAGACTCGAATATCTGGAATGATGCCGAGTCCATCGACGCCACCGGCCCGCGGATGTCGAAAATCGGGTACGTACCCACCAAGGGCCATGGCCCCGGCGCTGCAGCCGGCGAGCGATGCGCCTTGGCGCCACTCGCGCTCGATCACCTGCCAAACCAAGGTGCCCACCAAGGTGCGGGCAAGGATCCCCGGGTTACCGCCAGAAAGGTAAATCAGGCCGGCACCGTCAAGCAGGGTGGCCCACTTGGGATCGTTGGCGTCCTCCCTGGTGCGCACGTCGATGATGACCTGCTCAACGCCGAGGCGTTGTGCGGCCTGTGCCCCAAGGCGGTGCCAGTTATCGAGTGACCGTTGACCCTCCGGGGCCGCCGCGGTGGCCAGTTGCACATAGCGCGCGGGACGGTTTTGGAGTAGCCACTCCTCGACCTCCTGCATTACCGGTAGGTACTCGCCACTGCCAACCAGCGCGAGTCGTCCGGCACTGGTCATGGGCGCAGCCTACGGCCGTGTGCATCGGTAGATCTTGGGTGGGAGGATGTGGGGGTGAGCCCGGTACTGCAGGAAATCGATCTTGCGGTAATCGGCATGACCTGCACTTCTTGCGCCCAGCGGATCCAGGGTCAACTGAATCAACTCCCAGGGGTAACCGCGAGCGTCAACTATGCAACCGAATCCGCGCATATTGATTTCACCGGGCAATACTTGGCCACTGATTTCGTCCGAGCAATAAAAGAAGCGGGTTACGACGCGCTAGTACCGGAGCAGCAAAGTGATGTGGACGAAGCAATAGCCAAAGATGCAATTTACATCCGCCGGCATTTTTGGTTTTCTTTAGCATTTGCAATTCCGGTGGTGCTGCTCTCGATGATCGCGAGTTTGCAATTCGATGGCTGGCAGTGGGTGCTGCTCGCGCTCACGACCCCCGTGGTGGTTTGGGGAGCGTGGCCATTTCACAAAGTGGCCTGGCTGAACCTGCGCCATGGCGCCGCGAATATGGACACCTTGATTAGTTTGGGCACCTGGGCCGCTTATCTCTGGAGTGTTTGGGCACTGCTACTGGGTGGGTCAGGTGCACTTACCTATCGGGCCACCCATTCGCTATTTGTTGGGGCGATGGCTGATATGGGTCAGCCACCAGCCTTGTATTTCGAGGTGGCGGCGGCGCTTCCGGTTTTCGTGCTGGCTGGGCGCTGGTTTGAGTCTCGGGCGAAACGCACTTCGAGTGCGGCGATGCGTGAATTGTTGTCACTGCGCCTTGACCGCGCGACAGTGCTGCGCAATGGGGTTGAAACCGAGGTACCACTTGCTGAATTGCTGGTGTCCGACACCTTCATCACCAAGCCAGGTGAGCGGATAGCAACCGACGGCGAAGTCATTGAGGGCGAGAGCTCGGTGGATGAATCACTGCTGACCGGTGAGTCCATTCCAATCTGGGTTGGCCCGGGATCGGTGGTGGTTGGGGCCACCGTGAACCTGGACGGGCGATTACTCATTCGCGCCACGGGGGTGGGCGAGCAAACCAAGTTAGCGCAAATCGCGCGGCTGGTGGTTGCCGCGCAGACGGGTAAGGCGCCGATCCAGCGGCTGGCTGATCGAATTGCCGCGGTTTTCGTCCCGATCGTCCTGGGCTTAGCGCTGTTAACTCTTGTTGCCTGGCTCGTTATTACCGCTGACGCGCAGGCGGCCTTTGCGGCGGCGGTAGCCGTGGTGATCATTGCCTGCCCGTGCGCACTCGGCCTGGCCACCCCGATCGCGCTGCTAGTCGGCACCGGACGCGGGGCGCAGCTCGGTATCGTGCTGCGCGGTCCGCAAACCTTGGAGCAAAGCCGCCGCATTGATGCCATGGTGCTGGATAAGACCGGCACGATCACCACCGGCGTGATGGCTGTGCAAAGTGTGACGGTGGCACCCGGTCAAGATCGCGTTGAGATACTTAATTTGGCCGCGCGAGTTGAGTCCTATAGTGAGCATCCGTTGGCGCGAGCGATAGTCACTGCTGCGGGCACCTCGGTTGCGGTCACAGCCGTCATCGGATTCCGCAATTCACCGGGCCGGGGGGCAACCGCGACAGTGGCCGAGAGGCTGATTCGCGTTGGCCGGCCAGCTTGGGTGCTTGAACAGCTAAATCACTCGGGGGCCGCATGGTTCGATGCGGCTATCCGTGCGGCGGCTACAACTGGATCAGCGGTGGTCGCTATTGCAGGAGACGACGAACTCCTGGCGGTGATAGCCCTCGCCGACACCGTGCGCCCGACGAGTAGGCGAGCCGTTGCCGAGCTCCGGGCACTGGGTATCTCGTTAACAATGCTCAGCGGTGATTCGCTCGCCGTGGCAAAGCAGGTTGCTGCCGAAGTGGGCATCGATGACATCGTCGCCGACGTGCATCCCGAGGACAAGGTGGCAGCGGTACGCACGGCCCAGCAATCCGGCAGGGTGGTCGCGATGGTAGGCGATGGCGTCAATGATGCCGCGGCGTTGGTGCAGGCGGATCTTGGTATCGCGATGAGCGCAGGATCAGATGTCGCCATCGAAGCCAGTGACATCACCTTGGTGCGAAATGACCTGCTGGCTGCGGTTGATTCGATTCGACTTGCGCGGCGCACCCTTCGCATCATCAAGGGGAATCTGTTCTGGGCCTTCGCTTATAACGTTGCGATGATTCCGCTGGCGGCAGTTGGCTTACTTAACCCGCTGCTTGCCGGGGCCGCGATGGCCTTCTCGTCGGTATTTGTGGTCGCAAACTCGCTAAGGCTGCGCAGTTTCAAGTCGCTAAGCGGCATGGCTTCCTGAGCAACATGAGCTTTGACTTGCTTCGCGGGGCCAATCTTGATGAGTTGCATCAGCGGACAAGTGCCAAGTGGCGGTTTTATGACCCCGATGTCATTCCGGCGTGGATTGCCGAAATGGACTACCCACTGGCACCAGCAATAGCCGAGACCTTGCATGCGGCCGTTGACAGGTCTGATACCGGCTACCGATGGGTAGGTGAACTACCCGAGGCCCTCGCGTGTTTCGCCGCTGACACTTGGGGCTGGCGGCTGGACCCTGCGCAAGTCATCGTGTTACCGGATGTGCTGACGTGCATGGCCCAGGCCATCACGCACTTCAGCCGGCCAGGTGATGGGGTGGTAATCAATACTCCTGTCTACCCACCGTTTTTCACCACGGTGCGCGATATCGCCCAGCGCACCCTCGTTGAGGTGCCATTGCTGCGCACTGAGCTTGGCCGGTATGACTATGACGTTGCTTCAATGGAAGAGGCATTTGCCAGGAAAGATGTGACCGTCTACTTGCTTTGCAGTCCGCATAATCCAACCGGCTCAGTGCCAAGTCACGAGACACTCATGGCAATTGCTGACGCAGCGCAACGGCACGGGGTGAGTGTTATTGCGGATGAGATACATGCTCCGCTAACTCACCCCGGGGTTACGCACACTCCATTTCTTTCGATTGCTCCAGGCGGCCTGAGTGCCATCTCGCTTATTTCTGCATCAAAGGCATGGAATATCGCTGGGTTGAAATGTGCGCAGATAGTTGCGGCAGATGAGGAAGTTTTGAGTAAGCTGCAAACGAGCATTCCGCTCGAAGTGACCTACGGCACCGGCCATTTTGGGGTCCTTGCATCAATTGCCGCCTACCGCGACAGTGTGCCGTGGCTGGATGAGGTGCGGGCGTTGATCGCCAGCAACTCAGAGCTCTTGCGGGAAATGCTGGCCCGGCAATTACCAGAAGTTGGCTTTGCGCCCCCGTCAGCTTCATATCTGGCTTGGCTGGATTTCGGCGCCTACGAACTTGGTGATGATCCGGCGGCGTATTTCGCGGAGCGGGCCAAGGTTGGCCTGAGCCCAGGGCCGAGTTTTGGTGAGCTTGGCCTGAAGTGCGCCCGATTGAATTTCGGCACCGCACCGCAAATCCTGGGCGAGATCGTAAACCGAGTGGCCATGTCGATTGACGGTGCGTCAAACTAGCAACGTACTGTAAGCACGTGCAACTTCCGGCCTTAGGCCCGCGTGCTTTAGTTGCAGTGGGTGCCACCGTCCTGGCTTTGGCGGTGCTACCCGTGGCTCAGGCGAAGCCAGATACCAGTGGGGCTGGCTCGCGGGTTGCCATCGGTGATTCGGTGATGCTGGGGGCCAAGTGGAACCTGCTGAACCGGCAGGACTTCACCTTGGTCGACGCCGCGGTGAGCCGGCAGGCGGTCACCGGGCCGGCGTTACTTGATGGCCTCGGCGAGGCACTTCCGACGAATGTCATCGTGCACTTAGGAACGAACGGGTCGTATCCGCTGAGAACTTGTAAGAAATTAGTCAAAGCGGCAGGTCCGACCCGCAAGGTGTTTTTGATGACCTTGAAAGTGCCACGCTTGTGGGAGCCGATAAACAACGAGATGCTGCACGCGTGCGCTAGGGCCTTCCCGGCCGACCAGGTGCACCTGGTCGACTGGAATTGGGCGGCCAGCCGCCACGAGGAAAAGTGGCTCTATGACGACGGGGTGCACCTGCGCCCGGCCGGCGCCCGGGCATTTGCCCGGATCATTAATGCGGCCATTGCCAAGGCTTACCCACCTGTCACTACCGCCCCACCTACCCCTGTGCAGTTGGTCACAAGTCCTCGATTTGAGGCCCAGATGGTCAACATGGGGATTATTCAGGCAGCATGATGGGACAGTAAGAGTGGTCGTTCCGCGCGTCTAAGTTGGAGTTCTGTATGTCGATCCCAGGCCTAGTGAATCCGCCGACCAAGAATAAACAGCTTCGCGAGTGGGTTGAAGAGATGGCTGCGCTGGCTAAGCCAGATCGCGTCGAGTGGTGCGACGGCTCCGATGCCGAATGGGATCGCCTCACAAAGTTAATGGTGTCCTCCGGCACGATGATTCAGCTCAATCCAAAGATCCGCCCGAATTCATTCCTGGCCCGTTCTAGCCCAAGTGATGTTGCGCGCGTCGAAGACCGCACGTTTATTTGCTCAGAGCGCGAAATTGATGCCGGCCCGACGAACAACTGGTCAGAGCCGTCAGCGATGCGCGCGAAACTACGTGGGCTATTTGACGGATCAATGCGCGGTCGCACGATGTATGTGGTGCCGTTTTCGATGGGCCCGCTGGGCTCGCGAATATCGCAACTGGGCGTAGAGATAACCGACTCGCCATATGTCGTGGTCAACATGCGCATCATGACCCGCATGGGGCAGGCGGCGCTCGATCAAATTGGTGAACATGGCGAGTTCGTGCCGGCCGTTCATAGCGTCGGGTATCCACTAGTTGATGCTGCAGGTGCGGCTCGGGATGAAGTTCAGTGGCCTTGCAACGATGAGAAATATATCGTGCACTTCCCGGAGACCCGGGAAATCTGGTCCTACGGTTCCGGGTACGGCGGTAACGCGCTGCTCGGCAAGAAGTGCTTCGCTTTGCGTATCGCTTCGGCGATGGCGCGCGATGAAGGCTGGCTCGCCGAGCACATGCTTATTTTGAAATTGACGTCGCCAAGCAATCACGTGCATTACGTCACCGCGGCATTTCCATCCGCATGTGGTAAGACCAATCTGGCCATGCTCGTACCGACGATTCCGAACTGGAAAGTCGAGACTGTCGGCGACGACATCGCCTGGATGCGCTTTGGTGACGACGGCCGCCTTTATGCCATCAACCCGGAGGCCGGATTCTTCGGTGTGGCGCCAGGCACCGGGATGGATACCAACGCGAACGCGATCAGGTCACTTGATGCCAACTGCATTTTCACCAACGTCGCCCTGACCGACGACGGTGATATCTGGTGGGAGGGGTTAACTCCGAATGCGCCCGCGCATCTCATCGACTGGAAGGGCCAAGACTGGACCCCGGGTTCAGGTGAACTCTCAAGTCATCCCAATGCGCGCTTTACCGCGCCGGCCGGGCAGTGCCCATCCATCGCCCCGAATTGGCAGGACCCAGCAGGTGTTCCAATTGACGCCATCTTGTTTGGGGGGCGGCGGGCGACCAATGTGCCACTTGTTACCGAGTCCTTCGACTGGGAGCACGGGGTTTTCATGGGTTCGAGCGTCTCGAGCGAAACCACGGCGGCGGCGGTGGGAGCAGTCGGTGAACTTCGCCGAGACCCCTTTGCGATGCTGCCGTTCTGCGGCTACAACATGGCCGACTACTGGGGCCACTGGTTGGCGGTTGGCGGGTTCACCGATGCCGCCAAGTTACCGAAGATCTACGCGGTGAACTGGTTCCGCAAGGATGCCAACGGCAAGTTCCTGTGGCCCGGGTTCGGCGAGAACTCCCGGGTGCTGGAGTGGATCATCCAACGCCTTGATGGCGAAACCCAAGCGGTCGAGACGCCGATCGGGCGCATCCCAGCTCCAGGTGCCCTTAACTTTGACGGCCTTGATATCTCCGACGAGCAAGTTGCCGAACTATTCGCCATCGACAGGGCATCGTGGCTGGCGGAGTCAGATCTAACCGCGGCGTACTACGACAAGTTCGGCGACCGAATTCCCGCAGCGCTGCGCGGTCAATTGGCGGCACTTCGGGAACGACTTAGTTGATTAGTTGGTCCGACAGGGTCGCGACCAAGACGGCCTTGATTGAGTGCATTCGATTCTCGGCTTGGTCAAATACAATGCTGGCCGCAGAGTTGAACACTTGATCGGAAACCTCAACACCGTCAGTCAAGCCAAAGCGGTCGGCAACCTCGCGCCCGATCACCGTATTTTGGTCGTGATAGGCGGGTAGGCAGTGCATGAACTTGATGTTTGGGTTACCGGTGAGGCCCAGCAGCGCAGAATCGACCCGATAGGGCTTTAGTGCCGCCACGCGCAGGTCCCAGGTCTCCGCACTTTCGCCCATAGATACCCAGATATCGGTGTGCACGAAGTCAACGCCATTGAGTCCGTCGGCGGGATCCTCGGTGATGACGATATTCGCGCCACTTTGGCTTGCGCGCACTTGGGCGAGTTCTTGCACGGATGGTTCGGGCCAGAGTGATTTCGGTGCCACTATGCGCACATCGGCTCCCATGATGGCGCCCATCACCAACAGTGAGTTACCCATGTTGCTGCGGGCGTCACCAACGTATGCGTACTTAAACCGGTCGCTGCTGGAGTGCTCGCGCATAGTCAGGAAGTCAGCAAGCATTTGGGTCGGGTGCCACTCATCGGTGAGCCCGTTATAGACCGGGACGTCGGCGAAGGCTGCAAGCTCCTCAACAATCTCCTGCCCCTGGCCGCGGTACTCGATTCCGTCAAAAATCCGGGATAGAACTCGGGCGGTATCGGCTATCGACTCCTTGTGGCCGATCTGGGAGGACGCGTGGTCAAGGACGGTGACATCACCACCTTGCTCGCGCATTGCGACCTCGAAGGCAATTCGAGTACGGGTTGATGATTTGGCGAAGATCAGGGCGAGTTGCTTGCCGATAAGGCGCTGGGCCCCGGTCCCCGCCCGCCGTTCGGCCTTGAGGTCAGCGGCCAGGGTCAGCAGCGAACCTAGCTCCGCGGCGGTGAAATCAGACTCCTTGAGGAAGTCGCGTCCAAATAACGTCACCCGCGAACGTTACTCCGCGGCCGGTTGCTGGAAAAGCAGCGGCTTGCTACCTGGCTAGCCCAAGGGCTTGCGGGGAGATCGCCTCGGCGATTTCGGCGGCCGCCGCCCGAGCTCCCTCACCACGTCGGCGCGGATATTGGCGCACATCAAGGCGGCTGTAGATCCGCTCGCGATCCTCTTCTGACAGCCCGCCCCAGACCCCGTACGACTCCCGAGCGCGGACGGCATAGTCGGCGCACTCCATTCGCACCGGGCACTGCATGCAGATGACTTTGGCCGCCCGGTCGCGGCGCTTGCGGGCGGAACCGCGCTCATTTTGTGGGTGGAAGAACAAGAGTGGATCGGCCTCCCGGCAGGACCCGTGGTCGCTCCAGTTCCAGGTGGCGTCGGTTGGCACTTGGGCCAGTGGTTGTTGAGGCATGCCCGTAAGGTACGAGATTCGAGCGGGGGAAGGATAAGGCCTAAAGTCCCGTGATGGCGGGTCGAAGGCAGCCTAATTTTGGCGGGGCCTGGCCGCCGTAGACTACCGCCATGAGCGCGTTAAACCCGAATGCCACGAATCTGGAGGCTTCGTCCCCCTTGGAATCCCCGGGCCTGTCGGGGGGCACCTTGCTCGAGGAGCGGACCGAATCGACCGATGACGGTGACCACGAGCGCTTCGCCCATTATGTGGAGAAGAGCAAGATCGTCGAGAGTGCGGTGACCGGAACTCCGGTCAAGGCCCTTTGTGGCAAAACCTGGATCCCGAACCGCGATCCATCTCGGTTCCCGATCTGCCCGGACTGCGAGAAAATCCACGCCGGACTGGCCCGCGGCGGCAAACCAAGCCGAGATTCCTAACGACCGCCTGCTGACCGCTCGGAGCTTATGACGAAGACCGAATCTCTCGACGGCCTACTTGGCCAGGATCGACGTAATTTCACCTTCGGCATCGTTTCGGTGATGACCTTGGTGGGTTTCGAAGCCTGGGCGACCGCAACCGCCATGCCCGCGATGGCGCGTGACCTAGATGCGCTGAGCGGTTACACCTGGGCGTTTAATGCCTACATCGTGGCCTCGCTATTGGCGATGGTGATCGCTGGTCTGCGATGCGATGAGCGCGGGCCGCGAGGCTCGCTCGTCGGTGGTGTTCTTGCGTTAGCAGCCGGCTCGCTAGTGGCCGGGTTCGCGCCGAATTACTTGGTGCTTGTCTCCGGTCGCGCATTGCAGGGGGTCGGTGGCGGAGCGATCATTGTCGCGGTCTACGTGCTGATTGCCCGCGCATATCCAGAGTCACTGCGCCCCAAGGCGTTCTTGCTTCTTTCAACCTCGTGGGTTGTGCCTTCGCTGGTGGGTCCCGTGATCGCCGGGTGGCTAACCGACAACATTGGTTGGCGGGCGGTCTTTTGGTCGGTCCCCTTTTTCGTGATTCCGCCGCTATTGCTGATGCTACCGAGAATGGGTGCCTATCAAGGTGGCACACCCAGTACTGCCTTTGCTAGCCGGGCTGTTGCTGGCATCGTCGCGACGGTTGGGCTGGTGGCGATTCAAGATGGCCTGGCGCGAGCCAGCCTTATTGGAGGTGCTGAAGCGGCTCTGGGGTTCGCGTGGGTGCTTATCGCCGGCAGGCATTTGGTACCGAAAGGCGCATTGCGGATGGCGCGCGGCCTACCAGCAACCATCATGATGCGCGGCATTATCGCCGCCGCATTCTTCTCCGCGGAGGTCTTCGTCCCGTTGGCCCTTGTTGAAACTAGGGGGGTTAGTTACACGATCGCTGGCCTAAGCGTTGCAGTGTCTGCGGTGTTCTGGTGGGTGGGTTCATTTGCGCAAAGCCGGCTATCAGGAAAGACCGACAGGGCGCCGATCGTACGTCTAGGAGCTTTGATGACGGGCGCATGCTTACTCACCTTGCCACTGGTCGTGCTCACCTCCTTGCCAGTTTGGATTGCATCAGTCTCCTGGGCAATGGGTGCTTTCGGAATGGGACTTGCCATCCCTTCGGTCTCGGTACAAACCCTGCGATTGTCGCCGGAGCCAGATCAAGGCGTGAACTCGGCCGCCCTCCAGATCGTGGACTCGGCTTTGGTGGTGGTGGTCACCGCCTTTTTGGGCCTGTTCTACGTGGCCTCGGTCGCCGGGTCAGGGGCGACCCCGCAAACCTATGCGCTGCTGTGGATCCTTTCGGCAATAACGGCTTTTGTGGGCGCCTTCTTGGCCCCGCGCATGCGTCCCCTGAGCACTTAGGTAAGAATTGGGGCTCCTTCGGGGTAGGGCCTCGAACCTAGCAAAGGTGATGCGATGAGCAGGCGCAAGCGATTGGTGCCGGCAATTTCAGCAGTTGCGGCGGTATTACTGCTGGCCGCTTGTGCATCCGAAACAGCGACTACGGCAAGTAGCGCCCCGGCACCATCGGCAGTTGCTCCATCGGCGGCACCCACCGCAGCGCCGGCGTCAGAGCCCGCAGAGATCACCGATGAATGCGCGCGCGAGAATCTAACGACGGTGGCGGCCGACATGCTGACCATCGGCACCGATACCCCGGCTTATCCGCCTTACTTTGCCGATGATGACCCGGCCAACGGCCAAGGATTTGAGTCGGCGGTGGCTTACGCGGTCGCTGGTGGCTTGGGCTTCGCCCAAGACGAGGTGACTTGGCAGGTGGTGCCTTTCAATACCTCATATGCACCAGGTGACAAGGCCTTTGATTTCGACATCAACCAGATCTCGATCACCCCTAAGCGCCAAAAGGTTGTTGATTTCTCTGACGGCTACTACACCGTTAATCAAGCGGTCATCGCACTCAAGGATTCACCGATCGCCAATGCGACCTCGGTCGCGGAGTTGCAGAACGCGAACCTCGGAGCCCAGGTCGGCACCACCAGCTTGGAGTTCATCAATGCGGTGGTCCAGCCCAATAGCGATGTGCAGGTGTTCAATGACACCAATGACGCCAAGAGCGCGATGCAAAATGGCCAGATTGACGGGTTGGTGGTCGACCTCCCGACCGCGTACTACATCACCGCCGTGGAAATCCCCAAGGGCAAGATCGTTGGGCAATTCGAAGCTCAAGCCGGTGGCGAGCAGTTCGGCCTGTTGTTCCAAAAAGGCAACCCGCTTGTTACCTGCGTCAACAAGGTGCTCGCTGATCTGAGTGCCTCCGGCGAGTTGCAGGGGATCCAAGATGAGTGGATGGCTGGCACCACGGCGCCGTACTTCGCGCAGTAACCGCACCTAGGTGAGTGCTTCGACAACTGCACTTGGCGCGCCCGAGGTCTTTTTTGACCCGGTGCGTCAGGCGCATCGTCGTAAGCGGGCCAGGCGCGATGCTCTGGTCGGGATGGCGAGCCTGTTGGGCTTCGTTCTAGTTGTCGGTTTCGCCATATCTCGTACTTCCGGTTGGCCGCTCGTGCAGGAGACATTCTTCAATGGTAGCGAGTTCATCGCTACGTTCCCGGGGCTGCTAGACGCTTTCCTGCTTAATGTTCGGATCTTTCTCATTGCTGAGCCGCTGATTTTGCTGATTGGCTTGCTGGTAGCGCTATCGCGTGACCTGCACTCGCCACTGCTGCTACCGATAAGAGTCTTGGCGACTTTGTATGTGGATATTTTCCGCGGGGTTCCAACTATCTTGGTCATCTTCCTTTTGGGATTCGGGGTCCCCGCACTGCAACTGCAGGGGGTCCCAAATAACGCGGTGTTCTGGGGTACCGCTGCATTGGTCCTTTCTTATGGGGCGTATGTCGCCGAAGTCTTTCGCGCAGGTATCGGTTCGGTCCACTCAAGCCAGCGGATGGCAGCGCGATCATTGGGCCTGACTTCACTGCAGACCAGTCGTTACGTCGTACTGCCGCAGGCGGTGCGCAATGTGGTGCCGCCACTGCTCAATGACTTCATCTCACTGCAAAAAGACACCGCGCTGGTCTCGGTACTAGGGCCGATTGAGATTCTGCGGCAGGCTCAGATTGACGCGTCATCCACTTTCAACTACACGGCTTATGTCGGTGCGGCGCTGATTTTCATCGCACTAACTATCCCAATGACCCGCTTTGCCGACTGGGTGCAGGCCCGCATGCGTAAGCGCCGCACGATGGCCGGCGCCGCATGACCGAAACCTTGCTTGAAATTACCGGGGTTTGGAAAGCCTTCGACGGGCACAGCGTCTTGCGCGATCTTGACCTTAGTGTGGCACGTCACGAAGCCGTGGTTCTGATCGGCGCATCCGGATCAGGTAAGTCAACTTTGCTGCGTTGCATAAATGGCCTTGAGACCGTTGATGCCGGGAGCATCCTGCTAGATGGCGATCTTGATGTGACCGCCTTTAATACCGATATGGATGCAGTGCGCCGACGCATTGGCATTGTTTTCCAGTCTTATAACCTTTTCCCGCATATGAATGTCTTGGATAATGTGACTTTGTCTCCGCGCAAGGTGTTAAAGCGTGGCGCCAGCGAGAGTCGTGATCAAGCGATGATCCTGCTGCAGCGATTTGGCCTAGCAGCCAAGGCCGATGAATACCCGGACCGGCTATCGGGTGGTCAGGCCCAGCGGGTGGCAATCGTGCGGGCACTGGCAATGGAGCCCGAGTTGATGCTGTTCGACGAGATCACCTCGGCGCTGGACCCGCTGCTGGTGGGCGAGGTTCTCGACACCGTGCGCGAGCTCAAAATGGGCGGTCTTACTTTGATTATGGCCACCCATGAAATGGGTTTTGCGCGCGAGGTCGCCGACCGCGTCTGCTTCCTTGACGCCGGGGTTGTCCTCGAACAGGGGGCACCCGAGGCGGTATTCGGCAGCCCGCGCGAGGGGAAAACACGTGAGTTCCTCTCCCGAATCCTGAAGTAGTCGGGGTAAGTGATGGTGCGGCGTGCGCACTTTGGCCTAGTTGTTCCCTACGCTGAGGCTCGGGTGTATCCGGCACCTGCCAAACGCGTGGAGGAATAAATGTCAACTATGAACTCAGGCCAATCGGTCGATGCGGTCGAGGCCGACGCATTAGCCCAGATAGGTCGAAACTGGTGGGTGCTGTTGTTCTTGGGCATCATCAGCTTGGGTATCGGTGTCATCGCACTCGTCTGGCCAGGGGCCACCATCGTGGTTGTTGCGATCCTACTGGCCATTTGGCTGTTGGTCTCAGGCATCTTCCAGGTGGTGCGCGCTTTCGCTCACGGTTTATCCGGCGGTATGCGAGCACTGCTGATCATCACCGGCATTATCTCGATCATCTTGGGTTTGTTCATGTTCCGCAGCGCATTCCAGGCCGTTGAGATCCTGGCGATCTTCATCGGTATCGCCTTCTTATTCCGTGGCTTCGGTGCACTGTTAATGGGTGCGGAAGAAAAGGAAGGCCGCGGGTGGAACATCTTCGGCGGTATCGTGATGGTGATCGGCGGTGTCGTCATTCTGGTTTGGCCGGGTATCTCCTTGGTCACCTTGGCTTGGGTGGTCGGTATTTGGCTGATTGTCATCGGCATCTTCGAGATCATCAGTTCGTTCTCGCTGAAGGCAGCGGCAAAGCGGGCAATGAAGTAGCGAATTCGCGCAACGAGTTACTAGTGGCCCGCGGCATTTACTGCGGGCCACTAGATTTACGCCATGGCAGCTGAAACCTCGCAGACCCTCGATCGCGGTATTCGCGTACTTGAGGCCATCGCTGAGTCAGCTGATGGGTTAACGGTCACCGAACTGGCCCAGACTTTGGGGATTGGGCGAACCGTGGTCTATCGACTTGTTGTCACCCTCGAACAGCACGCCTTCTTGCGCAGGTCCGGGGATGGGAAGTGCCGACTCGGGCTGGCAGTGCTGACCATGGGTCGGCAAGTACAGCCAATTGTTCGCGATGTGGCCCTACCCGCCTTACGCCTGCTATCTGACGCGGTGGGGGCGACCGCACATCTGACCATTGTCGATGGCACCGAAGCGTTGACCGCCGTGGTGGTTGAACCAACTAGGTCAGATGTGCACGTTGCTTACCGAATGGGTGCACGACAACCACTTGAGTCGAATGCGGCTGGCCGGGCGGTACTCGCCGCCCGCACTGCAGCCGGACGTCCACTCGAACCGCCCTGGGTAGTGGCAACTAGCGAGGGACCGCAAGGCGCTTACGGGATCGCCGTGCCAATAACCGGAGTGCCAGGCCTGGAAGCAAGTGTCGGCGTAGTGTCGCTGCGTGAGCTAAATGAAGTCGATGTGGGTACCAGAGTGGCCCGGGCTGCCGGGGAAATCGCCCGGGCCCTGCGGTGATTCCCGAAATCTGGCGGTTATGACGCACAATGGGGTTTCACCCCCAACCTTGGAGTTCGTTGATGCGCCGTGTGCTCGTCGGGTTGTTAGTCACTAGCACCCTCCTAGCGGGTTCACTTATTGCACCAGCAACCGCGGCTGCGGTGCCGGCGCGCATTGCAAGTGGTTGGATTCCCTACTGGGTCACCAGCCCGAGCAGCCCCCAAGGCATTAACTCCGCGGTCGCAAACGCGGATTTGCTAACTGACGTATCACCGTTTTGGTATTCGGCACTGGTAGGCGGCCCCGCTGGGGTGCAAGTCAAGGTCAATCCGAATTTCGGCAATGGTGCAGCGAATATCACCTGGGCCATGGCGCAGCTGAAGGCCGCCGGACTAACGGTGCTGCCGGCAATTGCCGACGGAAGCGGTAAGGGCAAGATGGCCGCTGCGCTCGCTGATCCCGCAAAACGATCCATGCATGTAGCCGACATAGTCAACCTAGTAATGGCTAATGGCTTCGACGGCATTGATCTGGACTACGAAGTATTCGCATTCTCGGACGGCTCAAGCTCGTGGGCCGCCACGCAGCCGAATTGGACGGTATTTATTCAAGAACTCGGGGCGGCATTGCACGCGCAGGGGAAATTACTCGCTGTGACGATTCCGCCGCCGTGCTCGATGTCGGGTACCTGCAGCCCCAAGACCGGTTACTGGGTCTACGACATCGCTGGCATCGCTCCCGCCGCTGATCGAATCCGAATCATGGCCTACGACTACCACGTCAACGGGATCGGCCCAATTGCGCCGATCAACTGGGTTCGGTCGCTGGCACAGTACGGCGCCGCGGTGGCCGGTGGCCCGAAGGTGCAAATTGGCGTACCCACTTACGGTCGGGTCTGGACCAAGAAGAGCGCAGCGGGCAAGTACCAACTCACCGGAAGTTGCCCGACGGCTGGCACCAGCGCGTATAACTCATTGACCAAGATGTCGACTGCTACCGATGCTGCGATACCGGGGCTGTTGGCCTCGGTCGGAGTCACCCCCGAGGCCACCCTTTGGGACGCGACCGCCGCTGAGAACTGGGTTGAGTATGACAAAAAAGTGCAGTGGACCGACAGTTCAGGAGCCAGTCAAACGTGCACGGCCCTGCGGATCATGTGGTGGGTTGGCCCGCAGGCGGTATTGGCCCGCACCCAACTGGTAGGCGAGTTGGGCCTCTCGGCCGCCGCCTATTGGACAATTGGCGGCGAGGATCCGACCCAGTGGCCACTCATCCGCACTTACGCAACCCAACTTGCACCGGCGGCAACCGAAGTCACCATCGTCGCGCTGCCGCGGGTCACGTTCAACACCGCAGGCCGGTTTAGTTCAACGGTTACCTCGGGTGGCGTGCCGCTCGCCGGTCTTGGCGTCACCTTGCAATTCATGAAGTCCGGCGCCACTGAATGGGTCAATATTGGCTCAGCCGCCACCGCTGCCGATGGCACCGTGGCATTTGCGCCAGTAGTCACTGATTTCGGACAGTGGCGCATTTATGCACCCGGTGATACCGGGCGCGCGGAGCAGGCCAGTGATCCAGTGCCGGTCGAGGTTGCCTCGAGCGTAATCGCGGCGACGGCGAGGTTGAAAATCAAAGCCAAGACAAAGTTCACCATTCGTGCCGTCGCACAGCCGGCTCGGGCCAAGCAGACGGTGCTTATTCAGATTCAACGCGGTGATGGCTGGCGCTCGGTCGGCAAGGATCGAACAAATGCGAAAGGGGTGGCAAAAATTAGCTTAACTTCCTTGAAGAATCCGGGGGAATATGTATACCGGGCCCTGGCCCAGACCCGTGGCGATATCAGCGAAGGTGCCTCAGCCCCGATAGTTATCACCGTGCGCAAGTAACTGGTCTACTTGTCGGCGGCGAGGCAAACAGCCGGTAGGTCGAACCAGCGCAATTGCTCGAAGTCAGCAGAGACAAGTGTCGAATCCTCGTCCAAATTCTGATCGGGTAGCGCCGCGAACCGGGTTGCCGCCTCATCAAGATAGACCAGTAGGTCAGATTCTGGTGCCTGGTCGTGCTGATGCGGGTAGGTGAGCACCCCATCATGATCGTAGTCGAGCTGGCGCAACCGCATCGGTGGCTCGACCGGGCCATTTCGGTGATGCCAACGCCCGGTCGCGGTATCGAAGCGGTATTGGGGCAGTAATTGCCAGCCGTGTCGGGCGATTAGATCTACCGCCTGAACGATGTACGTGAAGACGGCTTCAGAAATGAAGTAGTTGAAGTTAACCCGAACCCACCCGGGCTTGATGCCTTCGCAGCCGTGGGTGATTTCGCGCTCGAACTCATGTGACTTTTCGACATTTATCCCCAGGAGTCGGTGACCATATGGCCCGGCGCACGAGCAGCCACCGCGCGATTGAATGCCGAAGAGATCATTGAGGACGGCAACAATGAAATTATGATGCAGGTAGCGACCATTTGGACGCCTGATGACAAAGGACACGATCGACAACCGCTCGGCTTCTAGGTTGCCGAGGATCTGGATTGCTTGATTCGAGACCCAAGCAGTGATTGCGCGGGTTACGAAATCCTCCTCGTGCGCCCGAATCACCTCGACGCCGACATTTTGCTTCAGGTGGAACACCAAGCCGGCTCGAATTGATTCGACAATTGCTGGAGTCCCGCCTTCCTCCCGATGAACCTGATCTGCTAGATAACGATGCTCATGGGGATTTACGTAGGCGACGGTGCCGCCACCGACTAGATCCGGCACCGAATTGGTTAGTAATTCGCGCCGCACAATTAGCACCCCTGGCGTGCCGGGGCCACCGACGAACTTGTGCGGACTCAGCACCACCGCGTCTTTGTAGGCCAACTGGTCTACTCCGGGCAGCGGGTTCATGTGGATATCTACATACGGCGCAGCAGCAGCGAAATCCCAGAAGGCTAAGGCCCCATTTTCATGCAGGATTTGGCTCACTAGGTCGGTGTCAGACACGATGCCGGTGACATTGCTCGCGGCACTGAACGAGGCGATTCGCAATGGTCGATCCGCGTAGCGGGCTAGTTCTTCCTGCAAGTGGTGAATATCAATATGGCCATCGGCATCCTCGTGGATGGTGACCACATCGGCAATTGACTCCCGCCAAGGCAGTTCATTGCTGTGATGCTCGAATGGACCGATGAATACTACGGGACGCTCAGTTGGCGGTATTTGCGCTGATAATTGGTACTTCTTGTTGAGATCTGCCGGTATGCGAATATTCAAGATGCCGATGAGGCGATCGACGGCTGAGGTGGCTCCGGACCCGCAGAAAATGACGCAGGTGCCGTCGTCACCGTTCACTGCCTGGCGAATTATCTCTCGAGCATCCTCCCGTAGTCGGGTCGTCTGCAATCCGGTGCCACTGGATTCGGTATGCGTATTCGCGTAACGGGGCAACACTTCTGAACGAATAAAGTCTTCGATGAAGGTCAGGGCTCGACCACTTGCCGTGTAGTCGGCATAGGTAACCCGCCGGGCCCCGAACGGACCCCACATAACCTGGTCATCGCCAATAACGCCATCGCGAACGCGTGCGAGCAGCGCCGACTCGGGCAGGTGCGCGCTCCTCGCCGGGATCTCCATAGGGGCCAGCGTACGAGATTGTGGGTGGGACACAATGTGCTGGTGCCAACAAACGCCAGGTCCCGGTAATGTCGATAGCACCGACCGAGGTGGCGCAGCCCTTGCTGTCAGAGGAGGTTGACCGGCCTTGGATCACGATAGTCTGGAATGACCCCATTAATTTGATGTCCTATGTGACCTATGTTTTTATGACTTACTTCAAGTATGACCGGGCCAAGGCTGAATTATTGATGATGGACGTGCATGAGCGCGGCAAGGCCGTTGTTTCCAATGGCACCCGCGAGGAGATGGAGCGCGATGTCACAGCGCTCCATGCCTATGGGTTGTGGGCCACTTTGCAAAAGGATGATTAGGTCAGGAGCGTGCGGCGGTGAGCACTGGGTTTCAACGGACCATAACTGGGCGAATTGTGCTTCGCATAGATGACATGGAAAAAACGGTACTTGTTTCCCTTGCCGAACAGATGATTGCCTTTGTTGCGCCGACCCAATCAGCGGAGTCAGCCGATCCGCTGGCCGTGATCGTTGGGATCGATGAAATTGCCCAGACACCGTCCGATCCGGCATTGGCCCGGATGTTCCCGGCGGCCTATCGCGACGACGATGAGGCGGCGGGCGATTTCCGCAGATTCACCGAACGTGATTTACGGGCCGGCAAATTGGCCAATGCCAGCAGCGTCGCTTCTTGCCTGGAAGGCAGCGGTTCTAAGCTCGTGCTCACCGCGGACGAGTCCCTGTGTTGGCTGGGTTTCCTAAATGATGCCCGTATTGCGATTGGCATCAGACTTGAAGTCACCGAGGAGAACCACGATGAACTCGCTGAGCTGCCAGAGGGAGACCCACGCGCCGGGCTCTTTGACGTCTACGACTGGCTTACCTTTTTACAGGACTCCTTGGTGAAACTGCACCTGCCTGCGGCTTGAGACGAATTGCAGGTGGCCCGGCGCATATGCGCCGGGCCACCTTGCGATCTGAAATAATTCGTCACTTACTTGACGGAGCCGCTTCCAATTCGGCCGTCGCGAATGAGGCATCGTCATCTGCACTCTTCTCGCGGGCGATCTTGTAGATGAGTAAGCCGAATAGGCACTTGGCCAAAATATCGGCAATTGAGTAGCCCACCTGGCGGTAAACGAATGAATCGGCGCCCGAGATGCCAAGCTGCGGCAGCAGGTACGAGATCGGGTAGACGCCCCAGGTTGCCAGCAGCAGCCAGCGCAGACCATTTAGGTCCTTGCCAACCTGCTCGGGCTGGGTCTTCATCGACTTGCTGAGTTCGACGAAGAGTACGTAGAGGATGTAGAGGAACGGAATCGTGGAAAGCACGCCCCAGATGCCTCTGGTCATATTGTCAGCCGAGATCTCACCTGGGTAACCCAAGATGATCATTAGCGCCGAAGCTGGGATCAACTTCATCAGCAGGCCTCGGCGAACCGCCTTGGCAAGTGCCAGCACCGCAATGGTTTCAAACAGCAACAACGGAACGGTGAGCAACCAGTCGACATATCGGTAGCCCTCGTTGAATCCATCGCCATTTACCAGCACGTAGGACATTGCGGTGACCGCGGTGGCGGGAGCACCCTCGTCCTTGGCGACATAGGCCTCGGTGAATGAATTGAAGATCCGATAGTAATGATAGGCAGCGATCAGACACACCATGGCTGACACGACCAGTGCCTGTCGGTACCGCGGTAGCACGCGACCTTGAACCGCCAGTAGGAAGATAAAGGTCGCGACCATGGCCGCTAGCGCCAGTGAAAGCACGTTATACACCGTCTGGAACTGCGAGTAGGAAAGCTCAAGTGTATCCATTTGCCCTCTAATCTGTGAGGAGTTCGAAGCTGATGGGGGCATTGTCTACGCTGATCCACAACCCCGCAACTCGAAATTCACCTGTCCTTCATGTCACCCGAATAAATGGGGTTTCGTGTCCCCCGAATGGGGCGGCCCTAATATCTGAGCGTGCTGCGGATCGGGTCGGACTTAGTGGCGGCGATTGTTGCCCATGCCCGGGCCGACCACCCCGATGAAGCCTGCGGGGTAATCGCCGGGCCCGGCGGCACCGATCGGCCCGAGCGCTTCATCCCCATGCGCAATGCGGCGCGGTCGCCCACTTTTTATGAGTTCGACTCCGGTGACTTGCTCGCCCTGTATCGCGAGCTCGATGAGCGGGACGAAGTGCCGGTGGTGATCTACCACTCGCATACCGCAACCGAAGCCCACCCTTCACGGACCGATATCGACTTGGCTGGTGAGCCAGACGCCCACTACGTGCTGATTTCGACCCGCGAGACCGGAACCGAGGATGGCCCCTTCGAATTGCGCTCCTTTCGGATTGTCGATGGAGTGGTGAGTGAGGAGCCCGTGCAAATTGACGGGACTTTCGAGTGATAGCTGCAAAGTCCTTGCAGGTACCCTCGCCGCCCGAGAGCGCGGAATATCCCTGTCTAGTGTGATGGTGTCGTAGTTGAAGGAAGTAAATCCGCGAAATCCCGAATCGACCGGAGTCAAATTCATGCCAGTTGAGGTCCGAGTACCCACCATCTTGCGTCCTCTCACGGGCGGGGCAAAAGTCGTTACCGCGAGGGGGGAGACTTTAGCCGCGGTGGTGGCCGACCTTGACGGAACTTATCCGGGTATCGGTGAGCGGCTCTTGGATGACAGCGGGCTGCGGCGCTTCGTCAATATCTACATTAATGACGAGGACGTTAGATTCTTGGCTGGTCTCCAAACAAAGGTCGCAGACCAAGACTCCATCACGATCTTGCCCGCTGTCGCGGGCGGCTGAGCGGACGCTGCGGCACGATGCGCTTTAACTCCTTGCTCGACTCCGTCGGGCAGACGCCTCTTATTGGGTTGCCCACCCTCTCACCGTCCGCGGATGTGCGCCTATGGGCCAAACTTGAGGAGCGAAACCCCACCGGATCGGTCAAGGATCGTGCTGTGCTCTCGATGGTTAACCAGGCAGAATGTGACGGCACCTTGCAGCCGGGCGCTACCTTGTTGGAGCCGACCTCTGGCAACACCGGTATCGCACTGGCGATGATCGCGAAGTTGCGGGGCTATCAACTGGTTTGCGTGCTGCCGGAGAACACATCACCTGAGCGCACTTCATTGCTCACCATGTGGGGTGCCCGGGTTATCTATTCGAGCGCGGTTGGCGGTTCCAATGAGGCCGTGCGGGTTGCGAAAGTTTTGGCTGCGGAGAACCCTGACTGGGTGATGCTCTACCAATATGGGAACCCTGCCAACGCGCAGGCCCACTACGACACCACCGGACCCGAGTTATTAGCCGATCTGCCGACCTTGACGCACTTTGTCGCAGGCCTAGGCACGACCGGGACTTTAATGGGGGTGGGTCGTTATTTAAGGGAGCAGCGGCCCGAAGTGAAAATCGTGGCAGCCGAACCCCGGTACGGCGAACTGGTTTACGGCTTGCGCAATCTAGATGAGGGTTTCGTGCCCGAGATCTATGACGAATCGCTGCTGACTTCGCGTTTTTCGGTGGGGGCTCGGGATGCGATCCGTCGCACCCGTGAGCTCTTGGATCTGGAGGGGATCTTTGCCGGTTTCTCAACCGGTGCCATCTTGCATGCGGCACTAGGCCTTGCCGAGAAAGCCAAGCGTGCCGGCGAGCGAGCCGATATCGCCTTCATCGTGTGCGACGGTGGCTGGAAGTACCTTTCCTCGGGTGCTTACGAAGGCTCGCTGGATGATGCCGAGTCTGCCCTGGAAGGGCAGTTGTGGGCCTGATCGTGCCAATGGCTCGGCGCTTGCCTGGTTGAACGTAGAATCAGCGTGTTATGGCTGATGCGCCGATTGGGATAGTCGACTCCGGAGTCGGCGGCCTAACTGTTGCTCGGGCCATTTTGGATCAACTGCCGCACGAGCCCATCTGCTATATAGGTGACACCGCGCGCGGACCGTACGGCCCACGACCCCTTGCCGAAGTTCGCGAATTCGCTATCGAGATCATGGATCAACTTGTCGATGAGGGTGTGAAGATGATTGTCATCGCCTGCAACTCGGCGAGTGCCGCAACCTTGCGCGATGCGCGCGAGCGATACGGGGTCCCGGTTATCGAGGTGGTGCACCCGGCGGTGCGCCGGGCGGTTGCGGCTACCCGCAATGGCAAAATCGGAGTGATCGGGACGCAGATGACGATCAACTCAGGCGCCTACGACGATGCATTCGCCGCAGCACTAGACGCTGAGATCTTCTCCGCCGCCTGCCCCAGGTTCGTGGAGTTTGTCGAGTCTGGTGTCACGGGTGGGGACGAACTACTCGGTGTGGCGCGTGCCTATCTGGCGCCACTGCGCGCCGCTGATGTTGACACCTTGGTCTTGGGTTGCACGCACTACCCGCTGCTAACCGGGGTGCTGTCTTTTGTCATGGGCGATGGGGTGACTTTGGTTTCCAGCGCCGAGGAAACGGCCAAGGACGTGTATCGCACGCTGGTGGCAAATGAACTTGTTCGTGACACCGGGCTACCTGCGCCGGAATATCAGTTCTTTGCGACCGGTGACCCGGAATCCTTCGAGCAGGTTGGTCGCAGATTTCTGGGGCCGGAGATTGGTACGGTCAAGGGCCGTTAGCTGCGGTCGATAAGGTCAGCGCATGAGCAGATCTGATGGCCGTGCCGCTGGCCAGCTTCGCCCCGTCACCTTCAAACGCGGCTGGCTGGACCAGGCCGAAGGCTCGGCACTGGTCGCCTTCGGCCGGACTCGGGTGCTCTGCACCGCTTCCTTCACCGCCGGCGTGCCAAGGTGGCTGAAAGGCTCGGGCAAGGGCTGGGTTACCGCTGAGTACGCGATGCTGCCGCGCGCCACGAACACCCGAAATGACCGGGAGTCGGTCAAGGGCAAGCTCGGCGGCCGCACCCAGGAGATTTCCCGCCTGATTGGTCGCAGTTTGCGCGCGATCGTCGATATGGGCGCACTCGGCGAGAATTCGATTCTGGTCGACTGCGATGTCCTGCAGGCCGACGGTGGTACCCGAACCGCTGCCATCACCGGTGCCTATGTTGCGCTGGTGGACTCGATCACGTGGGCGCGAGGACAAGGCCTGATTACCCCCGGCGTCAATCCGCTCAAGGATTCTGTTGCAGCGGTCAGCGTTGGCATTGTCGACGGACAGCCGCGTCTAGACCTTCACTACGACGATGATGTCCGCGCCGATACCGACATGAACGTGGTGATGACGGGCGATGGTCGCTTCATCGAGGTGCAGGGCACCGCCGAGGGGGAGCCATTTGATCGTGCGCTCCTTGATGAATTGTTGGCGCTGGCGGCCCAAGGCTGTGTGGAGCTAACGGCCATGCAGAAGGCAGCTCTCGACGCATGACCACGAAGGTCGTCATGGCAAGCCGCAATGAACACAAGATTGACGAAATGCGGCGCATTCTCGATGCGGCAGGACTAAATCTCGAACTGGTCGGGATCAAGGAGTTTCCGGATCTCCCTGACGTTGACGAAACCGGATCGACCTTTGCAGCGAACGCGCTTTTGAAGGCACGCCAGATATGCGCATTCACCGGATTGCCGGCCATCGCCGATGACTCGGGGCTTTGCGTTGATGCGCTCAACGGGATGCCCGGTATTTTCTCGGCCCGCTGGGCCGGCAGCCATGGCGACGACCGCGCCAACCTTGAACTCCTACTGGCACAAATCAGCCACATTGACCCAGAGCGCCGCACCGCCGCATTCCATTGCGCGGCTGCGATCGCGTTGCCTAACGGTGACGAACAGGTGGTTGAAGGCATCATGACCGGGCGGGTGATCGATGCACCTCGTGGCGCCAACGGGTTCGGATATGACCCGATCTTCATCGCGGATGGCTACCAGATAACCACGGCCCAGATGGACTCAGCGGATAAGGACGCCATCAGCCACCGTGGTCGGGCCTTTGCCGCATTGGTTCCGGTGGTTTCGCAACTACTATCCGCAGCGGCATGATTCTCGAAATCGCGGCCATCGATATTTTGCCGGGCACGCATGAGCAATTTGAGGCCGCCGTCCGCACCGCCGTCGAGACGGTGCTAAGCCCCGCACCGGGCTTCGTGAGTTTCGAGTTGCGGCACGGGGTCGAACGGCCTGACTCTTATGTGCTTCTTATTGGCTGGCGCAGCCTTGAGGATCACACGGTGGGTTTTCGAGAGTCGGAGAGTTTTGTTAAATGGCGCGAGTTGATTGGGCCGTTCTTCGCCGGCGCGCCGCAAGTGGACCATTGGTCCGAGGTGTTCGAGGCCGCGCGCTGACCTTGGTGCGGGAGGCGGGACTTGAACCCGCACGTCCGAGGACACCGGCACCTAAAGCCGGCGTGTCTGCCATTCCACCACTCCCGCGAAGGGTGCCGACTACCGGGGCAGATTGTAGGGGGCACGGCTGCAACCCAGTGGGGAGCGGCCGGGACCGGTTCTTATTGCGAGTCTTTTGCACCTGACATAGACTACGGATAAGCCGGAAATCCGGCTGATTTGGCTGCCCCGAGAGGTTGCGATGCAGGTTCACACCATGCACATCCCCGACGGCTTCATCAACGCCCCCACCAGCGCGGTAGCCGGGGTAATCGCGGTTATTGGGATAGCGATCTGCCTAAATGGAGCGCGCAAGCAACTTGATGAGAAGACCGCCCCCCTGGCGGGGCTGGTAGCGGTCTTCATCTTCGCCATGCAGATGCTGAACTTCCCGGTGGCCGCAGGTACCAGTGGCCACCTTTTGGGCGGCGCGCTGGCGGTGATCTTGATCGGCCCGTATGCCGGCGCCTTGGCGGTGAGCGTGGTCATCTTGGTCCAAGGGCTGCTGTTCGCGGACGGTGGCTTGAGCGCGATCGGCCTGAACATCATCAATATGGGTCTGGTTACCGCGGTGGTGGGCTGGTTCGTCTTCCGCGGGCTCGTCAAGGTCATTGGGGTGTCGCGGCCCAAGGTGATGGTGGCAGCCTTCGTCGCTGGGCTCGTAACCGTGCCGGTGTCCGCTTTGGCCTTCGTGCTGGAGTACGCGATCGGCGGCACCGGAACCGTGCCGGTCTCGACGGTGACTTTCGCAATGGTCGGCGTGCACATCTTGATTGGCATCGGGGAAGGATTGATAACGGCGCTGACGGTGGGGGCGGTGTTCTTGGTGCGCCCGGATCTGGTTTACGGGGTGCATGATCGCCTGCCCAAGAGGCTGCTCGTCACCTCGAATTCGGTAACGACCCCAGCGAATGGAACCTGAGATGTCAAAGAAGGGTGTTTGGGTATTAGTCGGTGTCGGCCTAGTTGTTTCCCTGTTCCTGGCCGGCTTCGTGAGTTTCTACGCGAGCAGTGAACCTGACGGGTTGGAGAAAGTGGCCGAGGATCAAGGGTTCTTGGCCACCGCGCAGGACTCAGCAAATGCCACCTTGCCGACCGCCGATTACGGTATCGCCGGCGTGGATTCCGAACGCCTCTCGGGTGGGTTAGCGGGGGTGCTGGGCATCGTGGTGATGGCGGTCATTGGGTTCGGCCTTTTTTGGCTACTGGGGCGCAGTAAGAAGGCCACTGCCGAGAAGCAAGGCGTTGATCAGGAAAGTGCCTAGTCCACATACCCATGGGCATGATGTAGGCGAGCGCCTATTCGTTCATCGCCACTCGGTCATCCACCGCCTGCCCGCTGAGGTAAAGACGGTTGCGATGGTTGCCTTCATCTTCACGGTGATCATGACCCCACCAAACCAGTTCTGGGCTTTCGCGCTTTACGCCTTGATCCTGGTTGGTGTTGCGGGGCTCGCGCGCATCCCGGCTCGGGTGATCCTGCCGCGAATGCTGGTCGAAGTCCCATTCGTTTTCTTTGCGCTCCTGATGCCTTTCTTCGGCACCGGCCCGACCGTGGAGGTGCTGGGACTCAGTCTTTCGCAGGCGGGCCTGCTCGCGGGCTGGGGGATATTGATCAAGGGCACCCTCGGGGTGGTGAGTTCGATCCTGCTGGCCGCAACCACCCCGGCGCGGGATTTGCTGATGGGCCTCGAGCGGCTAAAAATCCCCGAACTTCTGGTCCAAATTGCAAGTTTCATGCTGCGCTACACCCATGTGGTGTCCGATGAGATGCACCGGATGAAGTTGGCCCGCGAATCCCGAGGCTTTACCGCAACCGGAATCAGATCGTGGCCGATCATCGCCCAATCCGGTGGCGCCTTGTTCATTCGGTCATATGAACGCGGGGAACGGGTGCACCTAGCCATGCTAAGTCGCGGTTACACCGGAAGACTGCCACAGTTGACTACTGTGACGACAACTGCAGCTGATTGGTTTACCGCGATGTCGTTGCCTGCCGTCGGCCTAATCATTGCTCTTACTGCGATTTGGGCGGGGCGATGACACCGAGCCTTCGAATCGCGGGGCTGGCATTTGCCTATCCGGATGGCTATCAGGCACTTTTCGGAGTGAACCTGGAGATCGCCAAGGGTGAACGAGTTGCGCTCCTTGGCCCCAATGGTGCCGGCAAGACCACCTTGGTTTTGCATATGAATGGGCTCCTAGGTGGTGGAGTCGGCACCGTCGAGGTGGCCGGCTTAACCGTTGAGAAGCAGAACTTCCCGGAGATTCGCCGACGGGTCGGTGTGGTATTCCAAGATCCCGATGACCAGCTCTTCATGCCGACGGTCCGCGACGACGTGGCATTTGGGCCGGCAAATATGGGATTGACGGGATCGGATCTGGCGGAACGGGTCGACGAAGCGCTCCAGCAAGTAGCGATGAGCGAATTTGCCGACCGGCCACCGCACCATTTGTCCTTTGGGCAGCGACGCAGGGTGGCTGTTGCGACCGTCTTGGCGATGCACCCGGAGATCTTGGTACTCGATGAGCCCTCCAGCAATCTGGACCCAGCAAGTCGACGTGAACTGGCCGACATCCTGCGCGGCCTCGACATCACCCTATTCATGGTGACCCATGACCTGCCCTACGCCCTTGAGTTATGCCCGCGTTCGGTGGTGCTCTCCGAAGGGGTCGTGGTCGCCGATGGCCCAACCCGTGACATCTTGCTAGACGACGAATTGATGCGTGCCAACCGGCTCGAACTGCCCTATGGCTTCGATCCACGAAACGTGCCCGCATGATTGGTGCCGCCGCCCTCGGCGTAGGCTCTGCCCGTGCCGCAAACCACACCCAGCACCACACCTAGTGCGCCCACGACCGCTGACCTCCAGGCGGAGATCTCGGCGGCCCGCGAAGAACTCGTGGCAACCATCTCGACCCTAAAAGGTGAGATGACTCCCGCGGCTATGGCCCGCCGCGGCGGTCGTGCCGTCACCGGCTGGTTCACTGATGAGTTCGGTGGTATTCGGCCGGAGCGGGTGGCGATCGTCGGTGCGGTGGTAGCCGGGATCGTGGTTTTGAAAATCATCGGGCGCCGTCGTGGCTAATCACATTCGATGACTACTAGCGAAACCTTGCCAAATACGCGCCCGAACGCAGATGGTTCGGTACCGATAAAGCTTTTGCATGACCGGGTGCTAGTGCGCCAAGGTGGCGAAGATGGTGAACGGCGGTCGACGGGTGGGATCGTAATCCCGGCGACCGCGCAGGTCGGGCGCAGGCTCTCGTGGGCGCGGGTTGTTGCGATCGGCCCGAATGTGCGCACCATCGAGATCGGCGATCGGGTGCTTTTCGAGCCCGAAGACCGCGGTGAGATCGAACTACAGGGCATTGACTACGTCTTACTTCGCGAGCGCGATATCCATGCGGTGGCGGCTGACCGCCACAGCACCGCAGGCACCGGCTTGTATCTATAGGCGAGGCCGATATAAGACCGATTACCTGACATTACCGGCCCGCCCGCGGCACCGGTTGGTTGTGAGCTTGTTGACCTAGTAGTCAGTCAGGCCAAATCTCCGGGGGTTTCCCTGTTGCTTTTTGGTGGTTTTAGTGTTCCCATTTGCGGTAGTGGCTCACCTGCGGGCTGCTAGACCTTCGGAAAGGACCTGGCAAGGGTCTGATGCAAGATCAGGTGACAGTTTCGGTCACGCAGCCTGGTTGGCTGGTGTGGTCATGATGGTCTCGAATTCGATTGGGGTCAATCTGCCTAGGGAGTCTTGTTTTCTGCGGCGGTGGTAGGTCCGTTCGATCCAG